>ERZ894214.591-NODE-591-length-16231-cov-8.19523_pt1 | contig 16231 bp, 17 predicted proteins | sample MGYA00380290_ERZ894214 | MGnify/ENA primary metagenome ERZ894214 (study PRJEB32331, sample SAMN06328421) | human gut metagenome | biome: human gut microbiome; feature: stool | host: Homo sapiens | collected 2014-09-19 ... | reverse complement strand
CGGTCTATGTGATCTGTCAGAGCGGCCTGCGCAGCTACATCGCCTGCCGTATTTTAGCGGGTTACGGCTTTGAATGCTATAACTTCTCCGGCGGTTTTCGGTTTTATGATGCGGTGACACACGACCGCTGTCTGGTCGAATGCGCATCTGAGTGCGGAATGGATCGTTAAACGCAAAATAGTGCAGCCACAGAATCACTGTGGCTGTATTGCTGTCTGAAAAAAGCCGGCGCTTTGGTGGGTGACTTAGAACAAGCGCTGGGTAAACCCATTGGTATAGTGACAGTGAGTGCATTGGAGCAACGCCTTCTAATGCCATGTGAGAGGGATTTTAAAGAATCGTGGAAAAGAAAGATGAGTCTTGATGTTGTCGTCTGATTTGCAGCGTATCAAACATATCTGTGATTACTGCATTGAAAAACATGTTACTGTGGGCAAAGCCATAACCTTGTAATCTCGTATGAGCATCAGACGGAGATCTGCAGGTAGTGGGGGAGGAAAGAACTGTAGCCACATCAGAGCTAAAAAGCAACGGTGCCGGATCAGCTTAGCTCATTATGAGCAAGCTGATCCGGCACCGTTTACATATTATACAGCGGGTGCTGGCAGAGTAATGGGAAAAACTGAACAGCCCATAAAACGCGACGGTACGGCTGTCTTTATTCCACCGGCAGCAGTGTCTCTGTCACGCTGCGCTTGGGAACAGATTCCGGAGCACAGCGCTGTACATCGGATAGCCACGGGACCAGAGCAACTCCAAATTTTTGGTAGCTGCATCTATCGCCGCAGTTAGTATAGTGGCATGGAGCGGCAGGGCATTTTGTGGAATTGTTGCGCAGTCAGGATACCGCTTGGAAGAGAAGTAAAGAAAATGATTTGCTGGGTGAAAAGATTTTCAGGAAGCATGGTAAAGGAATCCCCCGAAATTGTCCGGCATCTGCAACGATATAAGTCTTAAAACCACTGACGTAAATTGTTTGATAGATTGCATGGGGGATATAGATTGTTTGCAGGCCCACTTGTGCTCAAATCGAGCACAAGTGCTTCCGAATGGTTGGATGCTGCTCGCAATTGCCTACTCCTGTCATGCGCAGGATGGATCGAAACAGATCATGCAGATCTGTTCCGATTCGGTTCCGGCAGATAACGGATGGAGTCATGGCCGCGGGATAGAAAAAGTCTATATCCACCGAGATGACCCCGTGCGTTATCACCTGAAATACGGCTTTCATCCCGCAGTTTTTTTGTGATTTTGATGATGGCCGGAACCGTCAGCAGTTGCCAAGGATTGATGAGGTTCGAGGCAAGTGTTTGCATATAGGGCGGCTGCTGCCCTCTGAACGGCCAGATAAGCCGTTAAACGTGTGGTATACAGATGAAATCTGGGCTGAGAAAGCATTTTTCGTCTGAATTTTATCTTTGTCAACAGGGCCCAATCTTTGACACTACCCTTAGCCAAGCCGGTTTCATGCTGCACAATTCATTCGAAGTGGAGTGCATTTTTGATTATTCTAATAACAGCGCTCCGCTATTGGCATTTCATATGCCAGAACGAAGCGCTGTTATTTGTAAATTTTCACTTGTGGCAAACTGAACTAGAAAAGACGGCTCATATCAGTGGATTGTTAGCACTTTATTGGCTAAAATGTTTCTGTTAATAGATATCAATATACGATTGGACGGTCGGGGACTCCACATAATTACCGGCAGAATCAGTAACATATGCGGTAACCTCAACAATATAGGTTCCGTGATCTACCCACCATCCATTACTTTCATTGACGCCCTCTGGGCCTGAACCTGTAGCCGTCCACGAATGGACAAACTCCCAGTGCCCATCAACTAATTCGGACAGGGTAATTGTCGCGCTTACGTTATAGCCAGGGCGAAGAAAGACCGTGCCTGCGCATCGTGCATAACCAGTATCAGAAATAGTAAGACTGGCTGACATTGCTATGATTTGCTGAAAGCGAGCATCGTCAATCTCATCGTAAACAGGCGAAGTTTCTACTTCCACGGCCAGAGCACTACAGGACAGCATACAAATTGCCATCAATGTACAAAAGATTTTCTTGATCATGGTTACCCCTCCTTGAATCTTAATGAATGTGAATAAACCGTCTCTCTATTTATTTAATCCATTATTAAAGAATTTGCATCACTAATTTGAAGTAATATTTTCGGCAATCTTAACTGCTTCATTTTTATCAAGTGTAGATGAAAGCATAAATATAAGGCCTGTTTGACTATCTATCCAGACAATGCTGGATACACCATCCTTCACAATTATTTCTGCAGAAACGTCACCAACCTCAATAGGTTCAATCGAATCAAAATCTTCAGTGTCAGAAAAGAGACGATGTGAGTCTCTATAAATTAAAACAAAGAAGAATTGGTTTTTATCGTCGGCATGTGTATAGTATATTTGTATAGCATCTTCGTTGACTTCATGTGTTGACTCAACAAAATCGTCAGGAATATAGCCAAAACGAAATACCTGTCCGAAGGTATCCTGAGAACCGTACTCCGTCCAGGAAGTGCTGGGTATGCGGAGGAAACTGAACAGGTTCAATTTATACGCGCCTGCCGTAATCACTGAGACAGTGAGAAGTGCGATCATAACTGCGACCAGAGGGACAAATTTGCGTGGAATTTTTCGGATAGGAATATTGGACTTTTTCGCCTCACGGCGCAATCCATGCTTGAACCGGCGCAGCTGAGATGCGGACGGATGGCTCTCCGGAGTATCCGGTAACTTACTTTCCTCATCCAGCAATCGGTCGCCGTAATTCTGCATATACTGATGCATCATATGTCGAAGATAAACGCGATCCAATTCATCTGCAAGATCTTCCTTGTTCTGTGCATCCCGCTCCAGATCACTCATGAGAGTCCTCCTCCTTTCGCATTTCTTCTTTCAGTGTGCGTCGCGCCCGTGCCAGCAAGCTGCGCAGGGAAGCAGGCTGTAACCCCAGCCGCTTGGCGATTTCTTCGTCTGGCAGATCTTCAAAAAATTTGAAATAAATTAAGTCCTGCTGTTTTCTGGGCAGCCGGTTAAATGCCCGTTCAAAAGCTGCATGGGTATCATGACGCTCAAAAATTAGGAGCGGATCGTACTGAACAGATCCCTCATGATAATATTCAGGATCTTCCACCGTAACTACTTTGCGCCTGGCAGCCAGCTTTTTGAACGCTTCATGTTCAAGCGCTTTTGAAATATAACCAATCTGTTTTGGCTTGGAAAGAGTCTTGAGAAAATCCAGATGAGATGACAGAATCCTCATGAAAACGTCGTGGATGATATCGTCAACATCATCAGTCTGCAAAATTTTACTGGTTTTATATCGCCAGAGCTTATAGTGATCTGAGTACAGGTTTACCAGGAGATCAAAAGGATCTTCGTCGCTGCCGTCTTTAGATATAAAATGAGCCAGAAATCCGATCAAAAAGAGTCCCCCTCTATTAGATTTAGCAGCTATTTCCGCGGCCCGTCGGCCCCCTCCCGCAGCTTTCGATTTTCTTCTTTGAGATCCTCAATCTGCTGCACGATTTTAAGGATTGCCTCCAGTTCATTGTCATTCAAGGCACGTAGATGATTTACCGTTTCATGGTACAGTGGCGAAACATCGCTGCTATCGTCGAAAAACTGAGCCGGAGTAATATCAAAGAAATCGCAGATGTTGTACAATTGTTTGAGTGAGGGCAGTGATTTGCTCGATGTAATGCCTTGGATATAACTTTTGCATTGCCCCAGCTGGAGGGAGAGTTGATACTCAGACATCTTTCTGGAGAGCTGCAATTCTGTAATTCGTCGTCGTATAAAGTCGAAATTCATCGATTAAACACCTCATAAAGATGATACAATATGAGTTTAATTGCATGGCAGAAATAAAACGCTAAAATGGAAAATATAAACTATTTATAATCGCTATTACGGTTATTTTCGGTAAGATAGGGAATATCTGTCGGTTTAAAATCGAAACGACAAGGTGAAGCAGACGGATGGGGATTGTGCAGTAGAAATGAAAATACCAGGCGATCTGTCGACGGCAGATCACCTGGCTCCTGAGGGAACAAATATATCTTTGTGTGTGAGAATCAAAGGAGTGCGTCAGATACAACATCAAACAGATGGGTAGGGGATACTTGCTTAGTGGTACAGCGATATGCCAGGTCAAATACAAACCTGCGATCACAGGAGATATCCGGCAGATAACCAATCTGCATGGCAGAAAAACCAAAAATCAGATATGCACACAGCCCATAAGACATATATTGTACCCCATCCTCAGGTAAGGTCAGCTTTTGTTCGATTGGATAGTAAAAGACCCGCATAATTTATCCCTACCTTTTCATTGAATTGTGCAGTGTTAATTTCCAGCAGGATAATCAGTCGCAGCATAACTGTTGCACTGGGTAGATACTCCCCCTTTTCTATCTTTTGATACCAGCGGACAGAAATACCTATTGCTTCCGCAACCTTTTCCTGTGTCCAGCCGAAGTTTGTTCGCGCATTGTAGACGGCGTGACCAAAGGCAAATTTAAGTGACATGGTGATTCCTCCCTTAGAGGAAACCATATATTGGTTCTTTTGTAGCAAACACGATCAAATTATTCGTGTTGTGAAAATTGACGAAAAATATCGAATAAAATGTATTCGTGTCGAAAGTAGCACAAGTAGGTGTGTGGGCGGGAAAAGGGGCGGTGCGAATATATGCCGAAAGGGCGGAAATGTTTCAGGATTCACGCTATTTGACGTGCTGGTAAATTTTAATTTACTATGAAACGTTCCGGTGTACCTGTTGAATTCTACATGGCAGGTAATTATTTGTAAGCAATTGAAGATTAACGCCCGGATCGTCAAGAACCCCGGTCTACACATCGAGTGTGGACCGGGGTTTCTGAACACGAAGGCGAAGCAGGAAAACTATAGCTCAAAAAGATCGCGATTTTTAATGAATATAAATCGTTCCATAAACTTGGAAATTATTACAATTTTGATCAAAATATATATAGTTTTCACGCTTAAGTGCCAATAGTGTGTTTAGCATTCTCAAAGCGAACACTTGATAAAATATTAAAGAAAATATGACCTCGTCTCTACTGGGAATAATGGTATAATAAAGTACACGAATCGACTTGAAAAAAGCCGCCTTTTGTAGTATTATTGCAATGGCTATATGTATTTTTACAATCGACATGGTGCACTTTGATGAGAAAAACTTTTTACTATTCCTGCGTTCCTATTGAGGAACGAGAGCGGCAAGCAAACCAATTTCGATCCATCGGGGCATCCGAGGCAGAAATATATATTGATATGGTAACAAGTAAACCCTGTGACCGGATTAACCTTGAGGTTCTGAAGCAAACGGCTTTGCACAGGGGAGATGTGCTGGTAGTTCCAATGCTTGATTGTTTGAGCGACAGTGAGCAGGGAATTTATGATGAGCTGCAATGGATCAGCGATAACGGTATCTGCCTGAGGGTTATGGATATTCCTGCGACAATGACCGATTATCCTGGACAGGAAACAAAGGTCGCACAGTTGATTAGTCTGCTGTTGCTCCAGTTTTATGATGTCGCTGTACTACAGAAAAAAGTGTACAAGCAGCAGCGGCAGACCGAAGGTATTCACGCGGCGCGCGCAAAGGGTGTTCGGTTTGGGCGTCCCCCGATGGAGCGAGATCCAAAGTTCGAGGAACTCAAAAAGCAATGGGAGAATGGCCAAATCTCGCTGCGAGAAGGCGGAAGACAGCTCGGGGTCACCCATAAGACGTTTCAGAAGTGGGTGACGGAAGGAAAGTAAAGGAACGGTTCCCGATGCAATATGATTATCTGATTGTCGGCGCAGGGCTGTTTGGTGCAGTATTTGCGCATGAAGCGGCGGCACACGGCAAACGATGCCTTGTGTTGGATAAACGCCCGCATATCGCAGGCAATATTTACACAGAAGAGGTTTCAGGCATCCAGATGCACGTCTATGGCGCGCATATTTTCCATACCGACAATCGTCAGGTTTGGGAATATATGAACCGGTTTGCGGAGTTCAACCGATATACAAATTCGCCGGTCGCGATATACCATGATGAACTCTATAACCTTCCGTTCAATATGAATACCTTTTCCCGGCTATGGAACATCAAAACACCAGCGGAAGCCCGGGAGAGAATCCAGCGTCAGGTTGCTGCACTTGGCATCGGTGAACCGCGCAATCTGGAAGAACAGGCGATGCGTCTGGTCGGCCCGGATATTTATGAAAAACTCGTCAAGGGCTATACGGAGAAGCAGTGGGGACGGGATTGCAAAGAGCTGCCGGCTTTTATCATCAAGCGTCTGCCTGTCCGCTTTACCTATGACAATAACTACTTTAATGACCGCTGGCAGGGAATTCCGATTGGCGGTTATACGCGGATTGTGGAGCAGCTGCTGCATGAAGCGGATGTGCTCCTGAATACGGATTACTTCGACTGGATCGCCGCCCATCCGGACGGTGCAGCGAAAACCGTATACACTGGCCCGATCGACCGGTTCTATGAATACCGCTTTGGCCCGCTTGCTTACCGCAGCCTGCGGTTTGAGACCGAGGAATTGCCGGTTGAGAATTATCAGGGCAACGCGGTAGTCAACTATACGGCGCGCGAGGTGCCGTATACCCGCATTATTGAGCATAAGCATTTCGAGTTTGGCACCCAGCCGACGACGGTTATTACACGGGAGTATCCGGCAGACTGGACGCCAGGCAGCGAACCCTATTATCCGCTTAACGATGAAACGAACAACGCGTTGTATGAAAAATATGCAGCGCTGGCGCGGCAGGAGCATAATGTCATCTTCGGTGGGCGGCTGGGCAGCTATCGGTATTATAATATGGATCAGGTTGTACAGGCCGCGCTTGAACTTGTGGAGCGGGAATTACAGTAAAAGAGAAGGGAGGATGCGCCGGACGGCGTGGACGTCATATGGAACAGATCAAATTATATGTCAGCTGTCATAAGCCGTTTGACATCCCCGCGCATCCGTTGCTTTTTCCCATTCAGGTAGGTGCTGCACAGGCGAAAGAGCGTTTCGACGGTATGCTGTCGGACGCGGAGGGAGACAACATCTCTGCCGTCAATTCACAGTACTGTGAATTGACGGCTCAGTATTGGGCATGGAAGAATGATACGGCAGACTGGCAGGGCTTTTTTCATTACCGGCGGTTTCTGTATCCGTATATGCAGGCGGCTCGCCCTTATCGAATTGAAAATATCCCAACCTTGCCGCTTTTGCAGAAATTGGGATACGAGAATTTTGAGGAGCTTATCCGGCAGTACGATTTGATCTGTCCGATCGGGGAGCAGATGTATGTTCCGGTGCGGCAGCACTACGCGGAAGCACCATTCCACCATCGGGCAGATCTGGAACGCATGGAAGGCATCCTGTATCAGATGTATCCGGCATACCGGCCCGCGGCACAAGCTTATCTGGATGGTACAGTACATTATTTTGGCAATCTTTATATTTTCTCGCGCGAACAGTTTGAGCGTTACTGTGCATGGTTGTTTCCGCTGCTTGCAGAGTTTGACCGCCAAACCGATTTGACTGGCTATTCGACGCAGGAGCGCCGTGTGGACGGGTATCTTGCAGAGCGCCTGTTTGGAATATATCTGACGTATGTAAGACAGAATGAAACGCTGCGCGTGCTGGAACTGCCGCGGGTACATTTCGAAGGCATGGGCGGGGGCAATTATCGGAAGAAACAGATGATGGCTGCTGTACTGCCTCCAAACAGCCGTAGAAGGGCGTTTGTAAAGAAAATCGTAAAAGGGGGAGCCGGGGCATGAGCGTCATGGTTTCTGTTGTGATCCCGGTCTACAACATTGAACAGCATCTGCGACAGTGCCTGGACAGCGTGGCGGCGCAAACGCTTAAGGATATTGAGGTCATCTGCGTGGACGATGGTTCGACGGATGGGTCGGCCAATATTCTGGAAGAATATGCGAAAAAAGATGCCAGATTTCAGATTATACGGCAGAAAAATGCCGGCCCCGGCGTGGCGCGTAACCGCGGCATGGAGCAGGCAGCCGGGAAATACCTGATTTTTCTGGATTCTGACGACTGGTTTGAACCGGATTTCCTGCAATGTATGGTGGAAGATGCAGAGCAGACCGGTGCGGATGTGACCATTTGCAGAGCAGATGAGTTTGATACGAATAACGGCAAGGTATATGACGGGACTTGGATGCTGAAAACACAGTTCCTGCCGGGCAAGGTGTTCGCGCCTGAGGATGTGGCACAGCATGTGTTTCAGTTTACCTATGGTATGGCATGGGACAAACTTTGCCGGACAGGATATATCCGTGAACACAATTTTCAGTATCCTGGGCTTTCCAACTCGGAAGACCTGGTCTTTGTATTCCCAACAATCTTTTGTGCGCAAAAGATTGGAATTGTAGACCATGTGTTCATTCACCATAGGGTCAATCGGATGGCGTCTGTATCCAATTCGCGTGTTCGCCAGCCAGATGCGCCTTATGAAGCATTTGAAATGGTGCTGCGCTATTTAGAGAATCATAGATTGATGGAAAAGTATAAGCAGAGTTTCATCAATTGGGCTATGGAATTCCTGGTGTGGCACGTCAGCAATATCGGAGATAGAAATGTTCAGCACGCATATTATCGCAAATTAAAAAAAGTGTGGTTTCCCACACTACATTTTGAACAGTATCCGCGTGCCTATTATACTAACCGCCAAGCTTACTGCAAATATCTTCTGGCAAGATATTTGCCGTATTCATTCTTTTCAGCGGTTGTACGGGTATATAAGTGGTTGAAGAGGAGATAATGATGCAGCCTGAAGTCAGCGTAATTATACCTGTCTATAACAGCGCAGCCCACATTGCCCAGGCTTTAGACTCTGTGCTATCACAGGATATTTCTGCGATAGAGGTTATCTGCATTGATGATGGCTCAACTGATGACAGTTTACACATTTTGCAACAATATAGCGAAAAGGATAAGCGCGTTCGAGTATACACACAAAAAAATCAATATGCAGGCGTAGCGCGCAACCGAGGATTGCAGGAGGCATCGGGTGAATACATAGCATTCTTGGATGCGGATGATTTTTTTCTGCCTGGTGCATTATCTGCATTATTGAAGCAGGCAAGACAGTATAAGCTCGATATGCTTAAAGGAAGTTTCGAGTATCTGGACAGTACCACCGGACAACGGTATCAGACGCTGGAAAGTGTAAATTGTAGTGTTTCACGATGGGATCGAAAACGGGTTTTATCCTTCGCAGATCGTCCCAAACGCTTGCTAAATGTGTTTGATGTGCCGTGGAACGGGATATATCGCAGGGATTTTCTGAATCAGAACGTGATACGATTCAACTCGCTGATATGTGTGAATGACCATTCGTTTTTTATTCATTGTCTGCTGAAAACGCAGAGGCTCATGATTTGTGATACGGTAGTTGCCTGCTATCGGATCGGACAAAGCAGTTCCCTGGTTGGAAAAAAGGCAAAGCATTTTGATGCGCAAATCGATTCATATAAGATTGTACGAAAATTGTGCGACGAAATAGCGACGGAATACAAAATACTGGTTTTGCGCAACGAGCTGAATGGAATGTTTACCTGGTACCAGCGGGTGCAAAACGAAAGCGATGGTTCTACGACAGCCGCAGCACAACTGTCTGCATTTCTGCAAGAATATACGGAATCCGATGTCGGTGCGGATTTTCTGAAAGCGCAACCGTATTGGGAACTGTATTGGACGCTACGGTATGGTTCGCCAGCGCCAAATGGGTGTCGGCCTTCTGCGCCTGTCCGTGCATGGAAATGCTGGCAGGAACACGGCTGGAAATATACAGTAAACCGTTTAACCTCCCGGAAAGGAGAAAAGTAATGTCGTTTAAAGATGGCCTTAAGAGAATACTTCCGCCGCCGGTAAATTCGTTTAACCGCGAGATTGCTCGTGTGTTGGAGGCAATTGAAACGAATAAAGCGCAGCAATCCCAAATGGAGAGGCGTCTACGAGACGAAAATGCTGCGATGTTGAAACTCTTGGGAACACTACAAGCGGAACAAGATCAACGTTTAAATACATTAGAGGAGTGTCTACAAGAGCAAAACAGACTGCTTACCTCGATGCAAGAAGCTGGCATTCAGAATTTTGCTAAAATACGAGACGAAATACAAACCAAATGCAAAGATATTTCTGAAAATCTGGAGCGAACCCGTCAGCAATCTGTTGAGGCACGTCGCCATGCATCGGAGGCGGTTTGGGCACAGATTTTTAATAATACGATAACAAATAGCACATGGCTTAAGGATAAGACATTTTCGCCTGGCCGTTGGGCAGTGGGTTATCCGTATTTGTACGTTATGTACCGTGTTCTCGACGAAGCACGACCTAAACACATTTTGGAACTTGGCCTTGGCCAGTCTACAAGAATGATTGCACAATATGCAGCTGCATTTGACGATGTGGAGCATATCGTAGTTGAGCATGACCAAGATTGGATTGACTTTTTCTGTAAAGATCTACATATATCAGATCGCACTAAAATAGTACGGCTTGATTTAGAAATGCGACCGTATAAAGAGGCAGATGCGGTACGAGTTTATAAAGGTTTTAGTGAAAAATTTAAGGACCAGAAATTCGATTTTATCTCGATCGATGCGCCTATAGGCGGGGATATGGATAAATATGCAAGAATCGATATGCTTTCTTTATTACCCAACTGTATTAAAAGTGGATTTGCCATAATGATAGATGATTGTAACAGAATAGCAGAGAATCGAATGTCGATTGAACTAGAATTTATATTGCAGAAAGGGGAAATTACCTACAAACGTAGTAGATATTCGGGTCAAAAAGAACTGGTATTGATAGCTGATAGTAATGCGCCATTTCTATCATCTTTGTAGTAAAACATTTATAACGTGTGAGGAGAATTGTATTGTGAACAGGAACGATTATGTATCGAATATAGGTGACACTATCAACATAATTTTTATCACAGACGATAAGTTTGCGCTTCCAACCGCAGTTGCAATCCAGTCGTTATTCAACAATCGTAATATACAGCTTGTATATCATATATATATCGTTTGCAATCAGGTTTCGGAATCGAATTGCAACAAATTTCTGGAGATGAAAAAAGAAAATTTTGACGTCTATCCTGTTTTTGTATCTGAAACCCAATTGCATCAACAGTTTATTAAAGCGGATTTCCCAGTTTCAGTTTCTGCAACATTTAAATTCTTTCTTCCTGAGTTATTTCCTGATTTAAAAAAAGCATTATATATTGATGGAGATGTGATCATACAAAGTGACCTGGCAAAATTATATTTTACGGATGTAAGTGATGTTTATGCAGGTGTGATAAAAGATTATCACGCACTTACATTTAAAGGAGATGTATGGGAACGTTTAGGGATTAAGTTATCGGCATATTTCAATTCAGGAATTATGCTTTTGAATTTGGATAAAATGAGAGCTGAAAATATAACTCAGAAATTGATTGATTATCGGCTTAATGGTATCAATTATTATATGGATCAAGATGCGTTAAATGTTGTATTTAATGATAACGTAATCTATATTGACTTTAAATACAATTTGACTTTAACCAATTGGAGAAATAAAAGTTCTGAGGAACTATCAAATTATTATGAGATACCTTTTGAGGTAGATAAATATGATTATTTAAGAAAAGCTGATATTGTACATTTTGCATCTTCTGATAAACCTTGGGTCTATTATGATACACATTATGCTGATCAATGGTTATATTATTTCTTTTGTTCGCCATTTCAATCTACGCAATTAAATCGAAAATCTTTAAATACTGTAATAAAATCTACAGATATTGCAAAAATCCGAATTCAGTCCTCCAAAACTATTTTTAGAAATTATTCTATTAATCCGTACCATTTGAACCCAATAACTCCATCATTTTCAGTAATTATTCCAGTATATAACGCTGAAAAATACCTCGAAGAAATGATGAATAGTGTGGTTAGTCAAACATTTGGGGATTGTGAAATAATCTGTGTAGATGACGGGAGTACTGACAATAGTCCCCAATTACTAGAGAAATGGGCGAAGAATGATTTAAGAATTAAGGTGATAAGACAGCAAAATCTATTTGCTGGCGTTGCTCGCAATAACGCTATTGCTATTTCTTCGGGAGAATATATCGTATTTTTAGATTCGGATGATATACTAGCTCCTAATGCACTGGAGGTCTTTTATAATACAGCAAAATGTAATAAGGATATAGATGTTATTATTTGTAGTACTAGCATTTTTAAAACATCAATACATACTGCACGGAAGACTCAAAATTGGTTAAATAAGGATTATCTTCCGTTCTCAAATATATTCCCCCCAGAAGAGATATTCCCATTTATTTTTAACTTTTCAACGGGAGGCCCTGGTGGAAAATGTTTTCGGAAAGAATTTGTTAATAAGCACAACTTAAAATTCTTAGACTTTAGAAAATCTGAAGACTTTTATTTTATTCATTCAGGAATTGCATTAGCTAATCTTATTGCTACTATTGAAGAGCCATTATATTTCATTCGCGAGGTAAGTACAAGCCTAGAACACCAAAAAGATAATTATCCTTTATTATTCTGGGATGCTGTTATGAAATTCAAGCAACTTCTTATTGATAAAAATATTTTTGATGTCACTAAGCAGAGCTTTATCAATGAAAATATAAATAGATTCACTTATAATCTAAAAACAATGAAGACGAAAACGAGTTATTATGCTGTATTGCAAAAACTCTCTGAAATCGCAAAAGATGAGCTAGGTTTGGGTGAATATCCACCCAAATATTATTATAGGAAAGATAATTATGAATTCTTATGCAAAGCTTTGTCGCTTCCTGTTTCTTACAGAGAAGAGCAAATTCAAGTCCCCACAGAAAAATCAACTCTAATCAAAACTGTAGCGGTACTGCAAAACGGCAATAATTCAAAAGATGAGGCACAACTTATCCGGTCTTCTTGGTCATACAAAATAGGTCGGTTTATAACATTTATTCCTCGTAAACTTCGCGGCGGAATCCGTTGCTATAAAGAGAATGGTTTCGATTATACTTTGCGCCGTGTCAAGGAAAAATTCCTCGCTCTGATTGGGAGGTAACCTCTTATGAAAATAACCATTGCTGGAACCGGCTATGTTGGTCTTGCCAACGCAATTCTACTCGCGCAGCACAATGAAGTAACTGCTGTCGATCTACTTCAATCTAAAGTGGATCTAATTAACGCAAAGAAGTCCCCGATCTCCGATCCGGAGATCGAGGACTATCTTGCGAACAAGCCGCTGCATTTAACGGCAACCACTGACGGACCCGCTGCCTATCGTGCGGCGGATTTCGTTGTTATCTGTACCCCGACCAATTATGATCCGGTTAAAAATTATTTTGATACTTCTTCGGTAGAATCGGTCATCCACGAGGTCATGACGGTCAATCCGAACGCAATTATGGTTATCAAATCCACGGTGCCGGTAGGATATACCCTGTCTATCCGAGAAAAGACAGGCAGTGAAAATATCCTGTTTTCGCCGGAATTTCTTCGTGAAGGCCGTGCTTTGTACGACGACCTATATCCGTCGCGCATCATTATAGGTGCTCCATTGGAGGACAAGCGTCTCGCAGATGCTGCCCAAACCTTTGCAGATTTGCTCAAACAGGGGGCACTGAAGGAGAACATTCCAGTGTTGCTTACACACCCCACTGAAGCAGAAGCAGTCAAGCTGTTCGCCAATACCTATCTGGCTCTACGTGTTGCATTCTTCAATGAACTGGATACCTATGCAGAAGTCCGTGGTCTGAATACCCGTCAAATTATTGAGGGTATCGGCTATGATCCGCGCATCGGCAACTACTATAACAATCCGTCCTTTGGATACGGCGGCTACTGCCTGCCCAAGGATACCAAGCAGCTGCGCGCAAATTATGATCAGGTTCCCAATAATATCATCAGTGCAATCGTAGATGCTAACAGCACCCGCAAAGATTTTATTGCTGAACGGGTGTTAGAGAAGGCGGGGTATTACGGTCCGCATGGGGAAGGCAGGGATGGTTCATCAGGTAATCCCTGTACGGTCGGTATTTATCGGCTCACAATGAAAACTGGCTCAGATAATTTCCGGGAGTCGAGTATTCAAGGTGTAATGAAGCGTCTGAAGGCTAAGGGCGCAGAGGTCGTCATTTACGAACCAACCCTAAAAGAGGATACCTTTTTTGGCAGCAAGGTGCTGCGCGACTTTGACGAATTTGCATCCCGCAGTCAGGTCATCCTTGCGAACCGGTACAGCGAACAGTTGGAATCGGTCATGGATAAGGTCTATACGCGTGACCTGTATTTCCGGGATTAAAAGGAGTTTATATGGTTCAAAAGATAATGCGTTACCAGTTCCTTTTTGAGGAACTGGTAAAACGCGATTTTAAGAAAAAATATAAGCGGACAATTTTAGGTATGGCGTGGAGTGTCCTTTCACCACTACTCATGCTGCTAGTCATGCGGCTGGTATTTACTCAGTTTTTCGGTCGCGGCATGGAGCATTATACAACCTATTTGTTCTGTGGCAATCTGCTTTTTTCGTACTTTAATGAGGCATCTGGCCAAGGAATGACATCTCTAATGGGTAACGCAGGCATCTTCACCAAGGTCAATGTGCCGAAGTATCTATTTTTGCTCTCCAAGAATGTACAGACGTTGATTAATTTTGGATTGACCTTGTGCGTTTTCTTTGTGTTCTGCATTTTGGATGACATTACATTTACCTGGAAATTTATTCTACTTCTGTATCCGATTGCTTGTTTGATTCTATTTAATATCGGCGTTGGTCTGATCCTGTCCGCGCTGTTTGTATTCTTCCGCGATATTCAGTATCTCTGGTCAGTGTTCACTCAGCTGCTGATGTATATGTCTGCGATCTTTTACACGATTGACAGCTATAGTCCGATGGTACAGAATCTTTTTTTGCTCAATCCGTTATATTTGTTTATCCGATATTTCCGAAAGATTGTCATTGAGGCAACTATACCCAGCATCTGGTTCCATCTGCTGATGCTGGCGGATGTAGTTATTGTACTAGGAATCGGTTGCTGGATGTACAAAAAATACAACACGCGCTTTCTGTATTATGTTTAAGGGAGGGATATCATGCCAAAAACAATGCTGGAAGTGCATGATGTTTCCATCCGTTATATGACAGGTGATTTCAAGGAAATTGGCCTGAAGGAATACTTCATGCGCAGGTTAACAAAAAACTATAAAGTGATTGAGTTTTGGGCGGATAAGAATATTTCTTTTACGCTTGAGAAAGGAGATATGCTGGGTATTATCGGTACCAACGGTGCAGGTAAATCCACACTGCTTAAAGCGGTATCGGGCATTATGGAACCGACACATGGCTGGATTAAGCGCGAAGGGACGATTGCTGCCCTGCTGGAGCTGGGCAGTGGCTTTGATGGAGATTTGACCGTCCGCGAAAACACCTATCTGCGTGGCGCGATGCTGGGCTATACCCGCAAGTTTATGGATGCGACATATGAGCAGATTATTGAATTCGCAGAACTGGAGGAGTTCCAGGATCGTCCGTTCAAACAATTATCGTCTGGTATGAAGAGCCGCCTGGCTTTCTCGATCGCAAGCCTGGTGCGACCGGACATACTGATTTTGGATGAGGTTCTGTCTGTAGGTGATGGTGCTTTCAAAAAGAAAAGCGAAGCTAAGATGCGAGAAATTATTGGCAGTGGTGCAACAACGATTCTTGTTTCGCATTCTCTGGAGCAGGTACGGGAAATGTGTAGCAAAATACTCTGGTTGCATAAGGGCGAACAAAAAGCTTTTGGCAGCGATGTACAAGGGATTTGCGATCAATACCAAGAATTTCTGGAGCGAAAGAGATGAGCAAAACTAGAAAACGTTGTATAAAAGTACTCGGTCTTGTTTTCCTTTTATCTCTTATCCCGCTCTATCTGATTTCGTTATATGATTTCCCGTCGGCGGATGACTTCTTTTATCTGGGTCAGACGCTGCCTGTCTGGGAACAAACTGGCTCAATTTGGAATAGTCAAGAAAACCGTACACCCATGAGCAAAACCTTAAGCGGCAAACGAGTGATCAGCGAAGCGAGCCCGTTTGACCAGTGGTGGGAGATTCAGTTCATTGGCAGTGTTGCGCCGGCGGCGGTTGTAGTAGGTCTCGATCCAGCGG
>ERZ894214.576-NODE-576-length-16753-cov-7.38352_pt1 | contig 16753 bp, 15 predicted proteins | sample MGYA00380290_ERZ894214 | MGnify/ENA primary metagenome ERZ894214 (study PRJEB32331, sample SAMN06328421) | human gut metagenome | biome: human gut microbiome; feature: stool | host: Homo sapiens | collected 2014-09-19 ... | reverse complement strand
GCGCTCGATATTCCGCGATGATTCGCTGAAAAAGAGGATCAGCGAGTCTTCTGCGCACAGCTGGTCTGCGCCGGACAGGCCGGGATTATGGACATTTTCCAGATCGACCAGAAAGAACATTGTCTCATCGCCTCACAAAACTTTATTTGCTCTCATTATACAGGAATGGAGAATTAAAAACAATGTTTCGGTAAGATTTACAGCGCAGCAAAAGACGCGGGATGCTTCGCAGTACCCGTTATGGTTTTGCGAAGCTCTCTGCCATAAGGCGGACCAGCAGCCCCTGACAGCCTGCCAGTACATCCTGCCATGTGGCCTCAAAGTCGCCCGTATACCAGGGGTCTGCCACATCCCGATCCGGCTGTCCCGCATATTCCATCAGCAGATGCATTTTCCCATCGGGGTCTCCGCCGCAAATACGGCGCATGTTGTGCAGATTCGCACGATCCATGCCGATCAGCAGGTCATATGCCCCGTAGTCTTTGGCCTGGAGCTGACAGGCTGTTTTGCCGGAGCAGCGGATCCCGTGCTCCGCCAGCTTCCGCCGCGCAGGCAGGTAGACAGGATTGCCAAGCTCTTCCCTGCTGGTGGCGGCGGACTGGATAACAAATTGCTTTTCCAACCCGGCTTTTCTGACCAGATCTTTCATGACGAATTCAGCCATCGGGCTTCTGCAAATATTGCCGTGGCACACGAAAAGTATTTTTATCATCTTTTTATAACTCCTCATAAGTCCTGTATTTCTTCTCAAATGCTTGATATTACAGGATTTTTCACACTTTTCGTGCAGCCTGAGCTTCCACCTGCTTTGAAGATATCTTCTCAAATCTTCTCAGGATTTCTCATGTTTTTTCCTGCAATATTGGTAAAGGCGTTGGTAAAGAAAGCCGCTTTACCAACGGGCAATTTTAAGCGTTTGCCACACGCAGCAGTTCATCTTTGGCATCATCAAACTTCACATGGGTGTAGGTATTCAGTGTCACACTGATGTCTGCATGACCCATGATGTACTGCAATGTCTTGGGGTTCATCCCGGATTTTGCCATATTGGAACAGAAGGTGTGCCTGCACACATGAGGGGTTACTTTCGGCATCTGGATGCGGTAAATCTTGTTATACTTCTGGACAATATGCTCCATGTACTTCTCCCAATGAAGCGCTACCATGGGCATATCGTTCTTGTCCAGAAACAGAAAACCAACGTACCCATCCACCATTGGCTCCGTTTTGGGGGCCACACGGTTGGCGATGATCCGGCGAAAACAGGATGCTACCTCCTCGGTCATCGGAACATAGCGTATGCCGCTTTCTGTCTTTGGCTGCTGGATCACATACTCCATCTGTGATGTTCTCTGCAACTGATGATCTACCTTGATACGCATTTCCTCAAACTCAACATCCTGGATCGTAAGTCCACAGAATTCCGAGATGCGAAGCCCTGTGTGAAAGAGAATATAGATCCCGTCGTAGTATCTGCTGAAATGCTTGTCCTCTTTGATGAACTTCAGAAGATCCCGTTCCTGTTTCCGGCTGATGGCTTCTCTCATCACTGAGTCATTGACAACTACCGATGCCAGCTCAAAACCAAACGGATTCTTGCGGATCAGATCATCATCCACCGCCATCTGGAATGCAGGTCTGAGAACGCCTCGAATCGAATGAATGGAGCTATACCCTCTGCCATCCACCTTCTGAAGCTTGATGAGCCATGCTTTGGCATCCGACAAGCGCACCTTGTCAATGCGCTGCCTGCCAAACGGCTCTTTTTTCAAGATGTTGATCACCGTCTTGTATCCTGCGACCGTATTATGGCGAACGCCGGTTTTCAGGGACACATACTTTTCCACCAGTTCCAAAACCGTGAGCTTTCCACCGTTGGTTACGATGTGATCGAACAGATCAGCTTCAATCTGCTTTTCCTTTTCTCTCAGGGAAGGCTCTCGCTTTTTTCCCTTGGGCATAGGATCATTTTTATCCAGCCGCCAGCTATACACATTTTGCTCTTTGCCATCCTCGTCCAGATAGCGGAACCGATACCTCCCATCCTTGCGCTGATACTCGCCTTCTCGCAAAATCCGATTGCGATTGTCTCGTCTTTTTTCACTCATTGAAATCTCTCCTCTAAAAGAAAGGAGAGCCAGACTTGCACTCTTATCATAGCACAAGTTTGGCTCTCCGTATAGCTTTGCCATGAAAGAATGGCGATCTGCCATCGACTTTTTGAAAGGCTATTATACAGCAGTGGCCTGATCCAGATACCTCTCAAATTTCTCCCGTTTGATCAAAGCACGGTTTCCATTCATCACATAAAAATCCTCGTTGGGGTGCTCATCAATCAGCATCCGCAGCTTTCCCTCTCCGATATGATAATATCCGGCGGCTTCCTCAATGGTCAGGGTATAGCGCCGCCAGACCGGAATATCCAAACACTTCTTACTGCAAGTCATTGTCTTTTCATTTCCCATAGGCTACCTCCATAGATCAGAAAGGCCAGACAAAGAGTATCCGGCAACGAAGTCCGGCAACGGACTCCGAAAAACCTGTAACCTATCGTCTGGCCATCGTTTCTTACTTTTCAAATTTTCTTGTGAAATCTCGTTGCTTTCGTTGTCAGAGAACATATACCCCAAAAAAGGTCTTGCTTGATGGGCTTTTATCGTATCTACATCCCCATTTTGTGGCAACAAAGTCAGCAACCAGCCGACAACCAACCGGGCAACAGGCCCTGTAAATCAGGCAATCCACTCCTTTGGCAGCTCCAGTTGACGGACTTCTTCCTCGCTCAGCTCCACAAATCCACCTTCGTTGTCGGGCGGTTCGTTGTCGGAAATTTCCCGTTCCCAGCCCCGCTGCCGACCATAGCCCGCAAACATTCGGGGATTGGAGAAGGGCTTCCAGCCCGTCACCACTGTGTTCATGATCTCGTTGATGTTGTGCAGCTGCCAACGCTTCGGCTCCTCAAAGGCGTGTCCCAACGCTTCCTTGAACAGCTGCTTGGAGCAGACCACATTGCCGGTGTAGTGTTCCAGAAAACCCTGAATCTGTCCGGCCTCAGTATCCTCCGGCATGAAGTCTTTCTGAACCTCCACCAGCTGCCGCTGAATCTCCTTTGAAAACTTCATGGAATACTCGCCGCTGCGGTAAATGGTCATAGCCTCCGCCCATACCTGCAACAGATATTCTCTGGAAGCGGTTTCGTCCTCCAGAATGTGAACCTCCGCTTTCTCCGGGTCAATCATCACTGGCAGGAACCGGCGGTTTCCGGCCCGGTCAAGGGGTAGGAAATCCAGCGTGTTGGAGGAACCACCGAACACACACTGCCGCAGACGGTCTTTGGGCTGGGTCTCATAAGGGGTACGGTAGGTTTCCTTTTGGCGACTGATAAAGGAGCGGATCTCCTCAATGCTCTTGGCGTTGCTGGTGGCCAGCATCTCAGACATCTCGATGATCCAGTGGCCTTGCAACTTGGCAAACACCTTGTCATCATCCAGCTTTTTCAGGTCATCAGAGAACCACTCATCCTGTATAGCCAGGAAGCGAAAGAAAGTAGACTTTCCGGCTCCCTGGCCGCCCACCAGACAGAGCAGTTCCTCATACTTGGAACCAGGATGGAACACCCGGCGGATGGCTCCCAACAGAAAGTGTTTGAGCATTTCTTCCACATAGTTGCCCTCATCCGCCCCCAGAAAGTGATGCAGGCAGGAGCGTATCCGGGGTATGCCGTCCCAAACCAAGCCATTCAACACATCCTGAATGGGGTGATAGCAATTTTCGTTTGCTACGATAGAGAGCGCCGCCATTAGCTTCTTTTCACTGGTCAAACCATAGTTCTGCTCAAAGTAAAGGAGCAGATATTTGACATCGGTATCAGTCAAGGCGCTGGTGTTTCTACGCCAGCCCAAATCTCGCACAATGTCCACACGGTCGGTCAGCAGATTCAGCCGGATTGCGCCCCGCAAAAGCGGATCTTGGCAAAGCACCGTGCGGCAATTTCCAATGGTGTTGGCCGGTTGTCCTTTTTCCGTCGTGGAAAGGCTTTCCCGTACTTCAGCAACGGTCAATTCCTCACTTTCGGCCTGCTGGGTTGCAGGCACTAAACTCTGAGTTTCGCTGTTCAATGTTTCTCACCTCCTCAAGGGAAAAGCATCTGATTTGTATGCAAAATCAGATACCTTACCGCTCCATATCCTGTTTTCGCTGCTGTTGCTTTTTCCGGTTTGCTTCCCGCTGTGCGCTGTCCTGTTTGGATTTATTCAGAAAAGCAAGAATGGATTCTTTTGCCTTTTCCTGAATCTGCTGTTTGCCAGCCTGCTTGACCTCCGGCTGCATCAGCTTCTTCTGGATTTTTGTCAGCGCAGACTGCATGGCATTTTTGATTTTGGAGATTACTCCATCCAGCCGGGCAGCGGCATACTCACGCTCTTTTTGCGGTGCTTTCCGTTCCGGCGATAGTACCCAGTTTTTCGTTTCTTCCACCAACCGGAGGTCCTCCTTGTGGGTCTCCTGCCGAACGGTGTCAGTGACAACTTCCACCGCCTTGTCATAGGCAATATCCGAAACTTCCTCCACCAGTGTTTCCACATCCTCGATTTTCAGGGTCAGCTCCTCCAGCTTTTGTTCCTGAGCCGCCAGCTGCTCCTTTTGCTTCATCAGAATGTAGTCCTGCTTTTCCAGATACGCCCGCCCGCCATAGGACGGCTCCTGCTCCAGATGAACCCCATGTTTGAGGCTGATGTCAAAGAGCATCGTCCGGCATACTGCATCAAAAGTCTGTTTTCGGTTGTTGTGTTTGCCCTTGGGTTTACTCGGATCAGGCAATTCAAAGCCCAGTTCCTCCAGCGCCTTTTCCTGCTGGGGGCACAACTCCCCATACCGGTTTTTGCAGTCAAACACATGGCGCTCATGGATATGGGGTGTGCCCTCATCCAGATGCAGCGCCCAGTCCAGAATGTGGATATGGGAACCAAAGCGTCGTTCAAACTCCTCGTAAAATTCGCTGACAATGAGTGCCAGAGTACCCGGTGGAACGGATTCTTCCATGGTGCCAATCTGGTAGATACTTTCCTCTGGGCAGGTCTTGTTGTTTTTCAAAAGATCTTCCACCGTGCGGTTGCGCTCGGTGTGTCGTGTTTTCTCGTTCCGGGCATTCTGGGCATCCACATGGTCGGAATAATGTTCGTAGTAATACATCCGCTCAATTTCTTCAAAGCTGAAATCCGGCTGTTCCGGGTTCTCCCGAAGTTCCGGGGTAGTGAAGCCACGGTAACAGTCCCAGTACACATTTCGCTTGACCCGCTGGGCATCAATGTGTTCGCTGTTCTCCACATCAAACCGACGGTCATTGTGCCGGGGATTATAGGTGCCATGCTTGCCGGAGCGTCCATTGTGCCGTGTCAGTTTCAATTTCCATCCCTCCAATCTCTGTTGATTTTTCCCGAAGGGGAACAGCGGCGAAGCCGCCAAACCTGCGGATTTCTGCGTCAGGTAATACCCAGTACGAATTGACGCAAGGCATCAACTCTCCCTGGGCAAGGCGTTTCACCCTTGACCCGATGGGGCTGGCTGCCCTCAACCCGCCAATGGGCGTTGCCCCTTGACCCCAACAGGGCGCTGCACCCCTGTACCCAGCACAAAGGGATTGCATCCCTCTGTACTCCTGCCCGTAGAAGCTGACTTCCACTACTTGTACGGTTTCTGTCAGCTCCTCCGGCTCTGAATGCTCCTTTTGTCGCATTTCTCGACAGAGGAATGGTGGGGTATCACGATACCAATTCACCGCAAAAATACCGGGTGTAAACTCGCCATTTTCCTGTGAATTGCCCCGATTTCAGGCGCTCTTCTTGTCCGTCCGCAAGACCTGAAATCCGTGCTGTTTGGCGTATTCTCTGGCAGCCGCCAACCGCTCCTCACTGTACGGCGGTACCAGACGGATGGACAGGCGGGACTTGTCCATCACATAGGTCACACTGCCCTCAGTGGTGCTGCGCTCCAACCGGCACAGCTGGGGATACTTGCGGCTGAACTCGGCCAGCCTGCGCTTCAGATCGGCGTTGAAGGTGTAGATACTGGCGGTGTTCTCCGCCTCGTTCCAGTTGATGATGGTTTCTTTCTCATACTTAGACAGCTTCGTCATACAGATCCTCCTCATACTCGGTGTTTTCCTTTACCAAACGCAGGCGGCGCTTGGCGCTGTAATACTCGTCCATCTCCGCACGGAGCTGATGATAAAAGCCAGTGTACCAGCGTTCTTCCATCTCCGTTTCCATCTTCCGGGCCAGCTCCAGCATCCGGTGTTTGGCCTGCGGGTCAACAGTCAGGGCGGTCAGCCATTTCAACCGTGTCACCGTGTTGTGGTGGTTGGGACAGGCAAAGGCATATAGCACTTTCTTTTCCTTCACACTTAACTTCATAAAATCAACCTCCTAAAAAGAATGATGTTCCTTTGTGTTAGTTGCCGGGCTATTCTGGTGTCGTTCCTCTGCCGAATCTCACAGCAGCGTATCGCTCCCGTTGGTACGCTCGTTCCGGTCAGATACCGGAAGTCTTGGCACTACATCCCCAGGGAGCATATCCCACGCAGACCGGTCATTCAGTTTTCAAGGTTCTGTGTCTCCTGACAAAACTCATTTTACCGAAAAAACAGACCTCTTCCCGTATGTCCAAAACGATGGAAAACGGCTCAAAATCAGCATATTTCCACGCTTATGGAATCATGGTATAATGGTTGAAAACGGCAGGATTTTCCTGACGAGAGGGGGATTGTAGATGCATACAAAGCTGTCTATCCCGGAACGATTAAAGGATTTGCGGGTGGTAGATAAGCACCTGACCCTGGAACAGCTGGCCGAGCAGACTGGGCTTTCCAAATCTGCTCTCAGCAAATATGAGAGCGACGACTATAAGGACATTAGTCCCTTTGCCATCGCTACGCTGGCGGAATTTTATGGAGTGTCCACCGATTACCTGATGGGGTTGTCAGAAAATAAAAATCACCCAAACACAGAGCTTCAAGCCCTGCATTTGAGTGATGATATGGTTACATTATTGAGCAGCGGAAAAATCAACAACCGGCTGCTGTGTGAGATTGCCACACATGAGAACTTCCAGCGATTGATAACAGATATTGAGATTTTCGTTGACCGGATCGCCGATATGCGGATTGCCCAGATGAATCTGGTGCTGGAGGCCACCCGACAGGAAGTGATTCGCAGCCATGCGCCGGGGGATAACGACCTTTATGTCCGCACTCTGGAGCTGGGACAGGTGCAGGAGAGTGACTTTTTCAGCCACACAATTCATGATGATCTGGACAGCATCGTCCAGGATATTCGTCAAGCCCATGTCACCGACCGCACGACCGCCGATCCACAGCCGACTTTTACGGAGGTCAAGGAAAAGTTTGACCGTGCCATGCAGCTGGGCAGTAATGAGGAACGGGTAATCCACGAGTTTTGCGACCAGATGCAGATTCCCTTTGACAAGATTGCTTCAGAGGATTTCTCGGCGTTTATGCGGATACTGAGCCTCTCCAAGCTGCTGAAAAATCCCAACAATATGAGAGGGAAGGCACGGCCACCGGCATATCGTGGGACGAAAAAAAGGAAAAAAAGATAACAAGAAGGCCATCCGTCAGGCGCAACGGATGGCCTTTTTCTCATGTATCATTTTGGGAATCTGTAGAATCTTGTTTGCTATGTAGTTCTCTGCTATCAGCAATTAACCGGGCAAGATACAGCATTTCATCCATATTGTCATCACTGCGACCTCGCGTTGTATAGGTCTTTAATGTCGATGTGACTGTATCCATTACCTTATCCGCAGTTTGGAATTTGTTTTGGCTATTGTAAAGCATTTTGCGAACAGTATCACGCCAAAATGATAGTTCCTTGTGTAGCTGAGAAATGCGGGTCAGCAAGTATAACCGCATTTCTTTCGTGTCTCGTTTCAGCTCACGCATCTGTTTATCATATTCTTGTGAGGACTTATCGGCCACTTTTTTTAGCGACTCCAATTCAGCTTTTTGAGATTGTCGTTCAGCATCGATACGTTCGGTTTCCTGTTGCAGTTCATTGCAGCGTTCCAGAATCTTTTTACTTTCTTTGATTTGATGGTTCCAGTTCACCCAAATCTGAATGCCTGTTGCAATGGCCATTATAGCAGCGAATGGAATGATAAACCATAGAATCTGGAGCAAGAAAGGAGAAGTATCGTTTGAGTAATCCAGTCTTGTTTTGTAATCGCTTTCGACAATAATTTGACCTTTTGAAATCGGTTGCTCTGTCCAAACCATAACACTATATTTCCCTTTTGGGGAAATTTGCTCAAGCTCCACATACTGTTTCTGATGCTCGAATTTGTCGCTTGACTTAATTTCCAAAACATCAAAATCGGTATCAAAATATAGCGATAGATTCGACAGGGTTGCTTCTTCTAAGTTCTGAACACTGATAACAGTGAGATATTTTCCATCCAGCTCTGAACTTGGAGAAATTGTGACGACCACACTTTCCAAAGACAACCATTGGGCACCTACGGAAACAGTCAAAGTGATAATGGTTGTAATAAGCGCATTAATTGCAATATGCAAAAAATTAGGTTTTTCTCTATTGCTCACATGACTCCTCCTTTTGGCTGGCAATCTTATTTATTTGCTCAATAAATTTATCTCGTGCATCTTCCCAAGTATTGGCTATAGTGGGCGCCAAACTAAACATCTTCTCTATCTGTTCTTTGAAAGTGTTCAGTCGCATTTTATCGTTGGCTCTAAACCATACCGGCTGCTTGTCCAACAACCCTTTAATTTTTCCACTATCGAAGTTTGGCATCAGAATTTCCTGATACTTTTTCTTCATGGCCCAAATAGCCCCAGCTTCATTTAGGCAAGCGGGACTTTCAAAATATTTGTCTGTGTACCAAAGGATATAAAGTACATGTTCATCTGTGTTGATTCTGTCACGAATTTCATCCAAATTTCGCTTACCATTCTCAATGTATCCTTCTGGATGAGAGGTGCAAAAGATTACACTTTCAGGAGCTTCTATTGTTGGGCTGGGTATTCCCATGGCATGGAGAAGATCTATAAAAGCATGGACCTGATCGGCATCTTTTTCCCGATGACTGATAAAGATTTTCTCGTAGTCATTTTCAAACAAAGTATGCTTTATCAAAGTTAAGTTGTGTTTAATTGCGGCTATTTCGCTTGGATATAAAGTTGCATCTGGAGAAGAAGTCCAATACTTGCACAGAATTGCATAGGGCGCATAATCTCCATTTTTCAGATTATGCACAGTACAAAAGTTGTCAATTCGTTCGCAATAAATGCGATAATATTCGTGGCTTGTTTTGATGTAGCCGATTTTTTGCGCCACATCCATCATTTGGTCACATTGAGCAATGATTTCATTAATTTCTTTCAGCTTTGGGTTCATTGGCATATCTCTCTTTCTATGTTTCGTTAGTGTAATTAACAATCCGACATGGGACGCATTGTAGATTCAACTAACTCTATTTCCTTGTCTGAAAGGTCAAAATACTCGTAAAGCTCCGGGTCAGTCCAAGAACGAGCATAATCCATTTTGGGGACAAAAATGAAATTACTCTGTGAAATGTGTGCAGAGGAATAAGTTGTCCGCATCATAAAGCGTGGCAACTTACACATCATATACTTTCTGAAGTTTTCCGCCTCAGTTTCATTGTCAAAAAAGCCAATATTCAGATAAGAGAACGAATCTACTTGCCCAGGATAGACAAGATGAGGAGTAGACATTGAGCGATAGCCTTTTTCGGGCTTTACTCCTGCCTCGCCATTCTGCGGAACCAAAATAGATATGCGAACCTTATATTTGTCAATCAAATGAGCGTTCTTGGTGACAACATCCCTGGAAATATAGCTTGTTTTGGAACTGTTAGCTCCGTCACTATGGACGAGCAAAATATCTCCTTCCGTATACTCCTCATGCCCCCGCACTTTTGAGGGGATGCCAAATGTGTCGATTGCAGAAACCATTTCATCAACAAAGGAATCGGCTTTTGCCCTGATTTTTTCAATGATTGAAATTGCCTTGTTGGAGCGTATGAACAAATTTCCATATTGATTCAGAGAGCGCCGGAGTGCATCCTGTTCGCCTGAATTCATGTTAATAACAAGGCATTCATCTTCATGGTCTCTTTCCCAAAGGAAATAGCACAAGCCTCCGCCAATATCAACCGTTGTAAAGCAATCTTTGGAGTTTGCAAAGTCAACAAGTTTGGTAAGGTGTTTGTCGTTCAGCATATCGGCTCTGAAGGCATTCAATCCAATACCGCCGTTATACCAACGGGCTGGAATGATCATAGAGACATATCCTGGTTCTAACATTTTTGCCTGCTCTACAAAATAATTGAAAATAGGAGCCGCCTGTCGTGCAGCTCTGCCAGAGTCAGAGCCTCCATTTGTCATGGATTGATAAGGCGGATTACCTACTACGGCATCAAATTTCATGGCTTTCACCCCTTCCTGCTTCCAATAGCTGGGCTTCAGAACCCGGTCAACAAACTGCCGGGGCTTATTCTTCATCATATTGATCAGGTCATCAAAATAATGGGCGTTCACCGGAATATCCCGATATCCAGCCAGTGTGCGCCGGGTGATTTGCTTTGCCATAGGGGTTTTGCAAATCACAAACACATTTTCCCGCACGGCTGCATCCCAAAGCTGCTGCAATTTTGCATCATCCAGTTCTTCTTCGCAACAGGCGGAGCACCGGCTGCGGAAAATGCTGTATGTTACATACAAGGGATACAGGCCGGTTTTAGAGTTGATTTCCAGCACACGGGCACCTGCGTTTGCAAAGGTATCGGCGGTCACTTTGCCACGATCCACAAAGCGTGGTTCATCTACCATCTGCTCGTGAGCTTCGTCGTAAAAGTCATAGCCACCCAGACAGTCGCTCATATGCATATTCACTACCCGCCACGGGGTCAGAACGGTTTCCTTATCTGGGTTTTTGAAGCAGGCAAACAGTTGTGCAATTTTCTTGACCCGCTCCGTAGGGGAAAGCTCATCGGCGCTGAGAACCGTGGTGCGAATCCGGCGACCAGCAGCCACAAAGATTTCCGGGTCATAGTATTTGATGAAACTTTTGAACATCTCTTTGGTGACACCGGAAGGCATAAATTCCTCCCAGGAGGAATCGTCCACGATGTCCACCAACTTTTCCATGGTGATATCCTCGTCAATGGGAATATCAGCGCCGTAAATCAGCAACGGCATACGGATAGAAATACCACGCAGGATGGAAATCGCATTATTTTTGAGCTTCTGCTTTTCCTTCATCTCCTGCAAACGCTTTTCTTCATCCGGTGTGCGCTCCCGCTTGGGCTTTTTCTCGATCCGACCTAGTTCTTCGTATTCTTCGTCGGTAAAGCCCTGGGCGTTGATGTCGATCTCCTTGGCCTTGGGCGCCGCCTTGGATGTACCGACAATCTTCTTTAGGTTATTGAACTTCTCGATATCAAGTTCTTCCAGACGCAGCAACTCATCGTTATATAGATTGGTGTCATCAAAACCGTTCTGTACAGCCCGTTCTGCATAGGCCCGCTTCAGCTGCTGGAGCAGACGGTTAGTGTCATAGGCTTTCATCACCGTGCCATCCACCGCAATCACCGGGCAATAGTTCAAAAACTCTCCCATGATTCGACGGTCGGATTCATTCGCCTTGCCCGCTTTGGTAGACAGGGCCGCAGATTCCGCTACCATTTTCAAGGTGCGGTCGGGGGCAAAGTCAAACACATAGCAGCAGCGTTTAATCTTGCCGTCTTTGTTGCAGGGCGACTGTACCCGGAAGATGGTTTGCAGATAGTTGGCAGCAGAAGTGGAGAACGATCCGGCCAGCATAAACACAGCCGTCCACTCAGGCACCGTGACACCGGTGGTCAGCTTGCCGCAGGAAAGGGTAATAGTGTAGCCGTCGTTTCCGGCGCCGTTGATAGCCTGCCGCACCTTCTGGAGCGCATCTTCAGAGCGTTCCTCTTCATCACCGTCACCGGCCACATTGACAATATCAAATGCACCGCAGCCAAAGACCGGATGCTTCTTCATCAGCTTGCTCAGAGCCTTAGCCTCTTTGACGCCGGGAACCATCCAGAGGGCATGGCGGAACAGGTTGCGGTATTCCTCGTTGGCATAAGGATAGTGGCTGTCCGGGTCGTCTTTTGTAATCAGGTTCAAAAAGCTCCAAACATCGCTTTCATGGACAAAATCGCCCACCTGTGCAGTAGCTGGCATGGCCTTGTGGTCGTGCTTGATATCACCAGTCCAGACACGGAAAAACTCCCGGAAATTGAATGCCTTGTCCTCCAGCTCCACATAGCTTTTATCGGTCAGGATTTTACCCAAGTCGTAGGTATAGATTTTCAGCTCCGGCAGCTCGTCGTAGGGGTTGGAATCGCCAAAGTGCAGCTCGTCCCACTGCGCTTTGCGCTGCTGCTCCATCACATAGTCCCAGGTATAGATGTTGTCGTCAAATTCTTTGAGGATATTGAACGGCGTACCGGACAAGGCAAGGAACTTGGTATCGTAGCCGTTCCCTTCCTTGACCAAATTCTTGATGACATCATCGCCCAGGGCGGTGGTGGTTCCTTCGTGGGCCTCATCCACGATGACCAGATCCCAGTCCAGAGAGAATACAGCATCGTTCTTATCGAATTTGCCTCCAACGGTGGAAGAACCACGCAGATCCTGAATAGACGCAAAATAGACAAACTTTTTGCCGCTGTTCAGCAGGTCTTCGATGGCAGCCCCGTGGCCCTTGGAGCCGTAGGTGTAGTCATCGGTATCATAGAAAATCTTCTGAAAATCCTCATACCAGCCATCGTCCACCACAGGGCGGTGAGTAACAATAATGGTCTTGGCAAAGCCAGACTTCTTAACCACCTGAAGGGCAGAAAGGGTTTTGCCGAAACGCATCTTTGCGTTCCAGAGCATCCGGCTTCCCGTTTTGAACTGCTTCAGCGTTTTCTCGATGGCTTCTTCCTGCTCCGGGCGGAACACGATGGGAGTAAACCCTGTACCTGCCCCCATGCCGGACAGGTTAGGCTGGCATTTCTTCACTGCTTCGATTGCTTTCAGGACGGTGGACAAATCCACCTCGAACCATTCTCTGCTGGTAGAGTTTTTCAGCTTTTTCTTGGGAATGCCGGAGTTCTCCAGCACCCGGTGTACATCATGGTCCCGGAAAGCTTTCAACACCTGCTGTCCATCCTTGCCTCTAACAAGACGGACAGCCAACTCGGTATGTAGCAGCTGGGCAGAAATACCCGCTGTGTTCGTGTACTGCTTAATCCGGCTCAGCGCCGCCTGATTCAGCGCCTTACAGTTGGGGAACAGGGCATCAATGGAATCGTCTGACTGAATCGTGGTATCACCAATTTTCAAAAGCCCATTATGAGCCTCGTCATTGATGGCAAAAACATAAATCAATTTGTACTCAAAAGCAGTTCCAAATACGGTTTCCATTATCGTTCCCCCTTCACCAAAGAGTAGTATTCCACGATCACTTTGGATCGCCAATCTTTGATTTTGCACCGTGACTGTGCAGGCTTTCGCACAATCAGTGTTTCTGTCTCTATAAAGTCAAACAGAGAAAGCTGGTTCATCTCTTCCTGAATATCACAGAGCGGTGGCCCATAGGTGAGCCCATCCATCTGCCACAGATTCCAGGAAATGATGGTAGCCACTTTTTTAAGCTCATTGAGCGTAGGTGTGCGCTTCAGTGCATACCGCATATAGTCAATAAAAGTATACAGCAGGTTTTCTCGTGCAAGCAATAAGTTGTCACCTTGGAACTCAAAACCGTACACACTTTCATAAGCTCGATACGCCCATTTCAGCCATTCGCTTTCGTCGGAGGCATTTTCGGTCACAACACGCAGCTTGCGATCCAGTAAGCCGATCCGGGAGAGAAGTTCGATAGGCTCACCGGTTACAGTATCATAGCGGCTCACCAGATAGGGGGCCTCACCGCAGGAAATTTCAATTCTCCGTGCATCCACATACTGCTTCCATGTGTGTTGTTTATCATCAGGAAACACAATCCGTTCCGTTGCCGTCCAGGTGCTGTCTTGCGGGATATTAAACACATTAGGCCGACCAAACCAATGCTCGTCCACCAAGTTATTTTGGGCATTGCAGATCCAGGAAGGGGTAAACACCTCCGCTTTGTCTCTGGTGCGGCTGTTTTTTTGCTCATGTGCCTTTGCTACACGAGGCTGAATCAGCTTAGAATAAACGCCCGTAATCAGGTTTGCGTAGATTTGCTCTGTCGCTGCATAAAGCTCCCCGTGGGCGGTATAGTCACTGGTTGCCCAGATAATATTCTCATTTGTCGTTCTGTCTTTCAGAAGGATATCAAGCAGTTCACGGCTGTATTGGGCAATATCTTCTTCGATTACATCCAGTTTTTCTTCAAATTGCATGATACGCCTCCTCTCTGTCGTTATGGTAGTCATTCTTGGGATTCCGGGATAAACTCAAGGATATCATCCACACCGCAGTCCAGAGCAATACAGATTTTCTCAATGGTCTGCATGGCAATATATTCATCCCGCTTCAAACGGGTAATAATATTCAAACTGACCCCCGCCTGCTTAGCTAACTGATTATTGGTCATCTTTCGGTCGATCATCATCTTAAATAGCTTATTATATTGAACTGCCATAAGTATCCTCCAGCCTTTTACTGGTTTGTAGGTGTCTATCAAATTATATCACGAACTCGTGATAATTTCAACGGAACTTTGATTGCTCAGTTGAACCCAAGAGATTACTAACACACTGATCTATGTTGATTTCCTTCTCAGGTAGCAGCAGCGCCAACTATCATAATGACAGTTGGCGCTGCTGTGTGTTTAATGTTTGTAGATTGCTCGTAATTGTTTAGAAAATCATACTTCATTTTTTTCAATCATGACCTCACGCCAACTCTTTTCAAGTGGTTCATATAGGCGATTGGTTTGTTCACAATACTGTTTTAATGCTTTCATAGCCTTGATATTCGGGCGTGCTTTTCCCTTTTCCCAACGATTCACAGTTGTAAACGAAACGCCGAGAGCATTGCCGAATTCGGTTTGATTCATTAGACAGGATAATCTGAAATTTTTTATTTCGGAGCTGAAAGGCATCTGCATATCTCCTTTTTCAGTTAATAGATTTTTTGTTTTGAATTTTACTATGATCGTATTCGCTGTTATATAAACCTAATCTATTTGCATTATTGTTTATATTCAAAAGCAAGCCAATCTTTAATTTTTGTAAAATCTTCTCTTTGTTTAGTAGATAAATCGTCTTTTCCAAGTCGTTGATAAAGAGCTGTTTTTAATCGCTCGCAATATCCTACTTTGGTAACTATATCTTGCACTGTAAATAGATGCAACCAAGGATGCCCTGCAGCTTGCTCCACTAAAAAATCATAAGCTTTATCGTATTTTTTTAAGCTCTGATAAATATCGACCATTGCATAACTGATCTCCTGCTTTACCGCATGTTCATCTTTGCCTATCTGCGCTCCAGCAAGAATGAGTTCATCCAAATTTTCTTCCCAGAAGTCTTGCCCCATTTCGGTAACGTAAGCGGTTTTACAATGTCCGCTTCCCAACACATCAAGATAAAAACGGTACGTCTGTACATTAAGTGATTTTTCTTTAGCTATGAGCTCTTTTGCTTTTTTATTTGTTTCTACTGTCGTTCTATTTAATTGGCTTTCTTTTTCGGAAAGCAATTGCTCTTTTTTTCCTAACTCCTCAGATTTTTTTGTAAGATCGGCAAGTTGCTTTTGATATTCCATCTTTAACTCATCGACTAAACTCAAAACCGGCTTGTACTCTTCTGCAACACAGGGCGCAATATCGTCGTCAAGTTGTAAGTAATACTGCTTTGCTATATACCCCTTTAGAATATTGTTGCCCTTAGCAATTTCAATATATTTCCACTCCTGTTTACCATCAATATCCGTGAGTGCAGAGTATGTCGAAGCACTAATAAATATCGTTCCATTTCCTACGGCTCCACTAAATTTGCAGGCAAGATTTGTGCTGTTGCCAATCCAAGCAATACCGAACTCGTTTTCAGCATCCTCCTGCTGCTCTTTTCCTTTCATACCAACTTTTGATAAAGTGATTTCTCCGGTGTGTATACCTACCCCACAGGAAATCCGATGCTTAACAGCCTGATCCAGGACTGGATTTAGCAGTTTATCAACCGCAGTCGTAATATATCTCGCTGCGTGAACGGCTTTATCTTCTGATTTTCCATCCTCACTATCGATAAATACAGCAAGGACTCCGTCTCCCATGAAATCTCTCACAACTCCACCAGAATAGCGAATTGCCTGCACAACAGTTCGAATATAACTTCTGTATATTTTTACGAGTTGATCGGCGTTGAACTTCTCAGGAAGTTTTGTTGATTCACGCATATCAACAAAAAGAATAGATGCTTTGCCACAGTAAATCTTATTTGAGTCAGTAAGATCATTTGTTAACGGCAATTGATTAGACATGATACTTTGAAGCACTTCGGACGAAATAATCCTACTAATAGCCGTTGACAACAGGTCAACTTCTGTTTTCTTGATTTTGTCTTCACTCATATGGGGCCTCCTGCGGTTAATGATTTGACTCCAGATAAAATGCCTCACCATTCCCTATTGAAGTAAAATGTATTCTCCCACCCTTGCTGGAAGGCCATTCGTTTTTTACTTTTTTAGAAACTTTCACCT
>ERZ894214.561-NODE-561-length-17552-cov-6.80745_pt1 | contig 17552 bp, 18 predicted proteins | sample MGYA00380290_ERZ894214 | MGnify/ENA primary metagenome ERZ894214 (study PRJEB32331, sample SAMN06328421) | human gut metagenome | biome: human gut microbiome; feature: stool | host: Homo sapiens | collected 2014-09-19 ... | reverse complement strand
ACGGTCTGCGTTTCGCAATCCGTGAAGGCGGCCGTACCGTTGGCGCGGGCGTTGTTGCTAAAGTTCTGGGCTAATTACACGTTAATTAGTTTTGAATTGAAAAGGGCGCTTCGGCGCCCTTTTTGCATTTGTTGACTGCATATCTTATTCGTACTGTCAGAACGAATAACTTATTCATATTTAAAATATCAATTCAATTTAATATTTTAAATATGAATGTTTCTGTTTTAAAAATGCTTCATTTGTCAGGCTTTTTTCTTATTTTTAATGCCGCACTTTAATTCATATTGAAGGGTTCTCGTAAAACGTAAATAATTCCTGCGTAGGACTTTTGTTTTGCAGTTTTTACGTTACAAGGGATTATAATGAAATTAAATATATTTACTAAATCTATGATTGGTATGGGGCTGGTGTGTTCCTCTCTGCCAGCATTGGCAATGGAAGCATGGAATAATCAACAAGGTGGTAATAAATATCAGGTTATTTTCGATGGCAAAATTTATGAAAATGCCTGGTGGGTTTCTTCTACAAATTGCCCGGGAAAAGCGAAAGCAAATGATGCAACTAACCCGTGGCGTTTAAAGCGTACCGCAACAGCTGCTGAAATTAGTCAGTTTGGCAATACACTTTCCTGCGAAAAGAGCGGAAGCTCATCTTCTTCAACTTCAAATACGCCAGCATCTAATACGCCCGCTAATGGCGGTTCGGCTACACCAGCACAGGGCACTGTTCCGTCTAATTCTTCTGTAGTTGCCTGGAATAAACAGCAGGGCGGTCAAACCTGGTATGTCGTCTTTAATGGTGCGGTATATAAAAATGCCTGGTGGGTAGCCTCTTCTAACTGCCCGGGTGATGCGAAAGGCAATGATGCCAGCAACCCATGGCGTTATGTTCGTGCCGCTACGGCAACGGAAATCTCAGAAACCAGTAATCCACAGTCTTGTACTTCAGCACCACAGCCTGCACCGGATGTGAAACCGGCACCGGACGTTAAACCGGCCCCTGATGTTCAGCCAGCCCCAGCTGATAAGTCAAACGACAACTATGCTGTTGTAGCCTGGAAAGGTCAGGAAGGTTCTTCTACATGGTACGTTATCTACAACGGCAGCATTTATAAGAACGCCTGGTGGGTAGGCGCGGCAAATTGCCCAGGCGATGCGAAAGAAAACGATGCCAGCAACCCATGGCGTTATGTTCGCGCGGCAACGGCAACAGAAATCACTCAGTATGGTAACCCAGGCTCCTGTTCCGTTAAGCCGGATAATAATGGCGGTGCTGTGACTCCGGTTGATCCAACTCCGGAAACACCGGAAACTCCAGTTACTCCAACTCCGGATAACAACGAGCCATCAACACCAGCGGATAGCAGTAACGATTACTCACTGCAGGCGTGGAGTGGCCAGGAAGGCAGCGAAATTTACCATGTTATCTTCAATGGTAATGTTTATCAGAATGCCTGGTGGGTTGGTTCTGAAGATTGCCCGCGTGGCACCAGTGTAGAAAACTCCAATAACCCATGGCGTCTCGTGCGTACAGCTACCGCTGCGGAAATGAGTCAGTACGGTAACCCGACTACCTGTGAAATTGATAATGGCGGCGTCATTATTGTGGATGGTTTCCAGGCCAGCAAAGCGTATAGCGCGAACAGCATCGTAGATTATAACGATGCACATTATAAAACCTCTGTCGATCAAGACGCATGGGGCTTTGTCCCCGGCGGCGATAACCCGTGGAAGAAATACGAACCGGCGAAAGCATGGTCCGCTTCCACCGTGTACGTGAAAGGTGATCGCGTTGTTGTTGATGGGCAGGCTTATGAAGCGCTGTTCTGGACGCAAAGTGACAACCCTGCTCTGGTTGCGAACCAAAACGCCACCGGTAGCAATAGTCGCCCGTGGAAGCCGTTAGGTAAGACTCAGAGCTATAGCAACGAAGAGCTGAATAATGCGCCGCAGTTTAATCCAGAAACGCTTTATGCCAGTGATACGCTGATTCGCTTTAACGGTGAGAACTACATTTCTCAGAGTAAAGTGCAGAAAGTTTCTCCTTCTGACAGCAACCCGTGGCGTGTCTTTGTTGACTGGACCGGAACCAAAGAGCGCGTAGGTACGCCGAAGAAAGCGTGGCCGAAACACGTTTATGCACCGTATGTCGACTTTACGCTGAATACGATCCCGGATCTGGCTGCGCTGGCTAAGAATCATAACGTCAACCACTTCACGCTGGCGTTTGTGGTGAGTAAAGATGCGAACACCTGTCTGCCGACATGGGGGACCGCTTACGGTATGCAGAATTACGCTCAGTACAGCAAAATCAAAGCGCTGCGTGAGGCTGGCGGTGATGTGATGCTGTCTATCGGTGGTGCTAATAATGCCCCGCTGGCAGCTTCCTGTAAGAACGTTGACGATCTAATGCAGCATTATTATGACATCGTTGATAACCTGAACCTCAGAGTCCTGGACTTCGATATCGAAGGCACCTGGGTTGCGGATCAGGCATCTATTGAACGTCGTAACCTTGCTGTGAAGAAAGTGCAGGATAAATGGAAGTCAGAAGGCAAAGATATTGCTATCTGGTATACCTTGCCAATTCTGCCGACAGGCCTGACGCCGGAAGGGATGAATGTCCTGAGCGATGCCAAAGCGAAAGGTGTTGAGCTGGCGGGTGTGAACGTGATGACAATGGACTACGGTAACGCTATTTGTCAGTCTGCAAACACCGAAGGCCAAAACATCCACGGTAAGTGTGCAACGTCTGCGATTGCCAACCTGCATGCGCAGCTGAAAGGCCTCTATGGCAATAAGAGTGATGCAGAAATTGACGCCATGATGGGTACCACGCCGATGGTTGGCGTGAACGACGTTCAGGGTGAGGTGTTCTATCTCTCTGATGCTCGTCTGGTCATGCAGGATGCGCAGAAGCGTAATCTCGGTATGGTTGGTATCTGGTCAATCGCGCGCGACCTGCCGGGCGGCACTAACCTGTCTCCGGAATTCCACGGTCTGACTAAAGAACAGGCTCCGAAGTACGCATTTAGCGAAATCTTCGCGCCGTTTACTAAGCAATAAATGTGTTGGCGATACCTTCCGGTATCGCCGCATTTTTTGTCAATGGGCTACTTTTGGTAGCCCATTATTTTTATTCATATTTCTATTCTTTGCTTAAAAAAGAGTCTTCCTGCAATTGAAATAAGAACTATTTTCATTTACTTTTGAAGAAAGTATACGGGAGTCTCTATGTACGTTTGTCTTTGTAATGGTATCAGCGATAAAAAAATTCGTCAGGCTGTGCGCCAGTTTTCCCCCCACTCGTTCCAGCAATTAAAAAAATTCATTCCGGTCGGCAATCAGTGCGGTAAATGTGTCCGGGCCGCGCGTGAAGTGATGGAGGATGAATTAATGCAACTGCCGGAGTTTAAGGAGTCCGCATAAACGGAGTGTGTTTTTTGACTTACTCGTAAGCCGTTCTACGCTTCAAAGAGTGGAAGCGAAGGAGTCAAAAAATGAAAGGTGATACTAAAGTTATAAATTATCTCAACAAACTGTTGGGAAATGAGCTTGTCGCAATCAATCAGTACTTTCTTCATGCCCGGATGTTTAAAAACTGGGGTCTCAAACGTCTCAATGATGTGGAGTATCATGAATCCATTGATGAGATGAAACACGCCGATCGTTATATAGAGCGCATTCTTTTTCTGGAAGGTCTTCCAAACTTACAGGACCTGGGCAAACTGAACATTGGTGAAGATGTTGAGGAAATGCTGCGTTCTGATCTGGCACTTGAGCTGGATGGCGCGAAGAATTTGCGTGAGGCAATTGGTTATGCCGATAGCGTTCATGATTACGTCAGCCGCGATATGATGATAGAAATTTTGCGCGATGAAGAAGGCCATATCGACTGGCTGGAAACGGAACTTGATCTGATTCAGAAGATGGGACTGCAAAATTATCTGCAAGCACAGATTCGCGAAGAAGGTTGAGCCGTGTCGGGAGGGAGAACCCTCCCGGTTAATAAGAGATCCAGGCCAGATATCCCAGGTTTATCATGCTGCCGAGCGCAAGCCACGGGCCGAATGCGATAGTGGTTATAGTCCGGCGTTGCAGAAGTTGTGAAACGATGGCGTAACCAATGCCACCCAGCGAGGCAATCAGCAGTATCATTGGCAACGTTTGCCAGCCACACCACGCGCCTGCAGCGGCCAGTAGCTTGAAATCACCGTAGCCCAATCCCTCTTTGTGACAAACTAACCAGACGCCCCAGTAAACACACCACAGCACCCCATAGCCAGCGACCGCGCCGTAAACCGCATCATGTAAATCAATTAATCCAGACTGCGCATTAAATACCAAGCCAGAGCAGCGGTAAGGTGAGTTTGTCGGGCAGGAGCTGAGTGCGAAAATCAATAACACTGAGCGTGAGTGCGAAACAGAAATAGAGAAAGAGTGCGCCAGTCACGATGGGCGTGAAAGGTGCCAGGGCGCAGGCGATAGCAGCAGCAACGCAAAGTATCAGGGGCACTGTATCATGCCAGGCATATTTTTTTTGCCAGAAATGAACCAATACCTGGCGAAACGTTAACGCCGTTTTATCCTCCAAAGGCGAGAGGTGATAGGCCATGGCATTAACAAAATAACCTGCAATAAAACCAACCAGAATGAAGAGCGGCAGTAACATTGTCATTATTGTTGCTCCCTGAAGGACAAATGCTTGAGGGTGATCTCTTCGTTTCCGGCAAGAGTAAACTGAAGGTCTTCAATAACAATACCGTATGTTATCTGTGCCGTAGTGAGCCAGCGGGAGACGTTTTCGAGGGGAGCTGTGACAGGATTAATTGTCAGAGTATTGTCCGGACCGTTTTCCAGCGTGATAGTCAAATTCTCACGTTTTGCTTCTTCGAGAAGGATATTTTTGATGGGCTGCGTAAGCGCTGGATGACCGAGTAAACCATGGGTGCTCGCTTGATCCTGCATCCATTTGATGTCCTTCTTAATTTTTTGCGCGTGGGACTGATGCTCTTCAATGTAGGTATCTATCGGTTTTATCACCGCAAGCCAACAAAAAACGCCGAGCGAGAGAACCGCCAGTGCCGCAATGATCTGTTTTTCCGATGTGGATTTTTCTGCCCACCATGATTTAATCATTTCCCTGAGTTCCTTACTGTCCATACACCACTGACCGGATCTTTTTCTGTTTTTTCCATCGGAAGCCAGGACTGTGTTAACTCACAGAAACGATCGATATTGGCTTCACTCTTAGCACTCATTTTTAAGGTCAGCGACTTTTGCCTCTGGCTATAGTTCGCCTCCATTAACTGCAGTTCAGAGTGTTCAAGCAGAAGTGTTTGTAAATGATAGAGCAACGGTACAGCTTCAGGATATTGCTGAGCGAGTTGCTGCTTAAAGTAAAAACGAAAGTTGTGGGTGTGTTTGATCTGCGGGAAATAACGTTGCCAGGTTTCTTGCTGTTGTTGCTGAAGTTGATCTTCAATCTTAAGCGTTTGCCAGAGCGCGATGCCCCGGCTGCCAACAAAAGAAAGAATGGCGAGAACGAGACAGCTTACTGCCAGGCGGGTGAGCCATTTTCCCGATTTGCCTACAGTTTTCTGTTTACGAAAAACACCATGCAGCATGTCATAGCGCTGGAATGCAATATCGGCAGAATACAAACTCAGTGATGGTATTTCAGGATGCTGGATAAGTGGATTGGCCGCTGCAACGCCGTGAGGCGCTACACCATAACAACGCATATTCTCAGGCGGAAACTGGTTAGCAAGATGCTGTAACCAGTGTTCATCCAGTTCGTTGAAGGCATGTGCGGCACTGCGAATAAGCCAGCTTGTTTGCTGGTTAACCAGAGTCCAGCTATCTACTTCCCAGGGAAGATAGCAGCCATCTGGCAAAACCCGCGTCACGTTGAGTCCGGCAGTATGTAAACGCTCAAGATAACGACTGAGTTTCTCCGACTGAATGCCTATCACCTCGACACTTTCGTTTTGTTTATCGACAACCGTCCAGTGCCAATTTTGGCTGGCGTCGGGTAATGTCTCCTCCGCCAACCACTGTAATGTTTGCGCGGTGAGTTTGTATTTGGCGTTGGGCAGCGTGAGGGAACGATATAAAAGACCCTCAGGTGGGATCAAAAGGTGAACATTTCCGGCACCGGGCTGATCGGCCAGCGACCCCAGCGGAAGATCGTCTGTGAGCGTATGTACCGAAGATACGCTATCTGCGGAGAACGTCATCCATTCCCAATGCTTACGCAGCGTCGAGAAAGAACGTATTACCATCAACGATTCAGGCATCACGATCCTTATGATTAGTAGAGTTGCAGCGTACGCCGATAGATTTGGGCGCTCTGCTGTTTACGGTTGAAAAAAATATGGCTTTGCCATCCCTGGGATTGTTCGTCGCTGATACTTTCCGTACTCAGCGTAAAATAGCGGCTATAGGGAAAGAGATGCCCTTTCACCTGAGCAACCAGGGGCTTCACGCCGGAGAAATCCTGCTGCGCCCAGTAAAGAAATGCATCTGTGGTTAGCCAGCCTTCCCTGGGCCTTTTTTGTAATAAGACCCGAGCGTCAGCATCCGTGATGTTATTGAGGAATAATGCTCTGAAGAGCGGAATATCGTTCTCCGTTAGCATATTAAGATTGATGCTAAGTTCCGAGGTCGGGAGAACGCAGACATACGGGATAAGCCGCTGATAGATGTTTTCGGTTATGCCTTTTATCTGACGCAATTCACCGGTCAGAAAAAGCATTTGATTGGCGCTATGGCGAGGCGGCGTTTGGCTTTGGTAAAAGTTATCTTCTGCGCCGTGAAAGCGTGGCGAATCATCGGCATCAATATAGTCAGCGATTGATTGCACGATCTCATCGGTGTTTCCGCGATCGATACCGGCGTTAATCAGCAGGGCACTGAATACCTGGGCGGGGAAATCAGGGGAAGCCAGCGGGGCGTCAGAGATTTTTGCTAAGGCATTGAGATTAAAACAGTGCTGGGCATCGCGTAACTGCCACTTCACTGTATTGCCATTTTCCAGCTGCAACTGTTGCGGTTGTGCCCAGTACTGCTGCAACGTGGTTTGTCTGTCGTTATCTTTAACGTCCTGGGTGAGGCTGGCAAGCGCAAGTTTCTCCGCCAGCTCAATATCATATTGCCGTTGCAAATGATGGTTTACCTGGCGGGTTCGATGAAGCTGGCCGTGAAAACTGATCGTCATGTCTGCAGCCAGAGCAGCCATGAGCGCCAGTAACATGAGTACAATGAGCAGTGCTACGCCGCGTTGTTCATTATTCATGGTTATTATTCCCGGCCTGCGTCTGAGCTGGCGACTCTTCTCTCGCTAACTGCTCAGGTAATGCAAAACGGCGCTGTAACGCCCCATATTGCTGAGTCTTCAGATGTAACGTGACTGAGAGAGGAAGCTCCTGGCTTTCTCCGCTGTTACTTTCCAGAAGAAAGCTCTCGACATGTTCCAGCATCGCCTGGGCGGGTTGATCCTTCCTGCCATCCACAGAAGTACGAACAGCACGGTAGAGCGTATGATTTCGCAGATACCAGTGAACAGTGAGTAAGGTTTGTGCTTCACTGAGAGGGGCCAGCGGATCGCGACTTTGCGTGGTAAAAATCGCTTCTTCACCCAACACCATGATTTTGTCCGTACTCCGATTCCGCCGGGCGACCAGTTGCAGGAGATCGTTATCAAGAATGGTGATGGTGCGCTGTAGCTGATTGAACTGCTGGATTTCTTTCTGTGAACGTTGATGCAACTCGGAAGCTTGAGAAAAAATCATAAACGCCAGCACGCTAAGCATTGAGAAAATCGCCAGCGCCGCCATGACTTCCAGCAATGTGAAACCCTGCTGGCGATTAATCATCTTGTGCCTGCCCGGATTTATTATTGATGCTTTGATAGCGCGTAAGCGAGGTTGTCTGGCCGCTGGGTAATGTCACCGTTATGGTGCGTTCCAGAAGCGTGCCGTCTTTGCTTGAGTGGATATCGCTGCGCCAGTTCCACTCTTCGCCATTTATTAACTCTTTGCCAGAACTGGACGTGTTTTCCTCGTCGAATGAATCTTGTGACTGAAGCTGGTTATCCGCTATCCACAATGCCAGCGTCTCGTTACGCATCCGCTCGATGGCAGTTCGTTGCCCTTGCATACTGCTCATTAAAGTCAGCGCAACAGCGGTGAAAATACTCATCGCCAGTAAGACTTCAAGCAGTGTCATCCCTGATTGTTTGTTCATGGGCGGGTATCTCTGGCGAGCGTTTGATCCAGGGGCCATGAGCCTGAACTGACTAACGTCAGGAGCGGCTCACCGGTCCCGGTATTAGCCATCAACAAAGAGAAGGGCGTGATTTGTCCGTCGGCCAGAATCACCACCTGCGGTTGGTTGCTGTCATCAGGTTTAAATGGCTGAAGTTGAATTGAGAGTTCTTCACCCCAGTCATTTTTGCTCTCGTCTGCGGCATCTTCTTGTAATGGAACCCAGCGCTAGGCTGATGGTGTTTTGCCCGGTACCATAATGCGCCATGCTGAATCAGAGAAATGGATACCGACAGGCTGACCACTGAGCGTGGCGCGGTCGATGGCTAATTCAAGTGCAGCGGTAAACCGCGCCGCTGTTTCGCGCGCACGAGTGCTGGCGGCATCCTCCCGACCATATGTGAAGAGCACCACACTTGCCGTGATAGCGACCAGCGCCAGCACCAGCATCATCTCCAGCAGGGTAAACCCGCGTTGCTGATTCATCGCTGACTTACTTTTTCTTCTTGCTCAAACCCCAGTTGGTGATGTCGTCCTCGGTTCCCATTTCACCATCGGGTCCTGCTGAAAGCAGATCGTATGCACCATGTTCACCAGGATTAACGAGGACATAATCATTGCCCCAGGGATCGGCAGGCAGACGCTTGATATAACCTTCCTTGTTATAGTTTGCGGCCAGCGGTGGCAGTGTCGGCGCTTCTACTAAGGATTCAAGCCCCTGATTTGTGGTTGGATAGCGATGATTGTCGAGCTTGTACATATCCAGGGCGTTTTCCAGCGCCACAATATCGCTGACGGCTTTTTGTTTATCCGCCTTTTCTTTATTGCCCATCAGGTTGGGAACCACCAGGCTGGCGAGTACGCCAATGATGACAATTACCACCATAATTTCCAGTAATGTAAAACCGCGTTGCTTATCCGTTGCGCGCATATGATTTCCTTAATTAATCATTGAGTTAAGTTGAAGAAGAGGTTGGAGTACCGACACGACAATAAACAGGACGATCAGTGCCATCGTAATAATGAGTGCTGGCTCGAAGATGGAGAGCGTTAAGGCGATCCGATTTTGTTGGAGTGTCTCCTGGTTATCTGCGGCTCTGACCATTAACGTGCCGAGTTGCCCGCTTTTTTCGCCAGAGGCCACCATGTAGAGCATCATCGGCGGGAAAATTGCGGTTTGTTCCAGTGAAAGATGAATGCTGTTACCCTGGCGAACGTTTTCTGCCGCATTTGCCAGGCGCTGGCGAATTTCGAGGTTGTTGAGGCTTTCGGTGGACAAATTCATCCCATCCAGCAGAGGGACGCCGCTGGATTGCAAAATACTTAAAGTGCGGAGATAGCGTGCGCTGTTAATGGCGCAAATCAGCGGGCCGATGAGCGCAACGCGCAGTAACATGGCATGAAAACGGTGGCGGTTATTGCCGCGTTTTAACCAGAGCCAGAAACCCACAGCGACAATAAATACTGTCGCTAATAATGTCGGGCCGGTACGTTGCAACGTGTCGCTCAGACCTAAAAGAATGCGTGTACTCAGTGGCAGTTGCTGCTTCATATGCACGAACTGTTCGGTAATTTTGGGCACGACAGCAGTGAGGAGAATAATCACGACCACAATCGCCACCGTAGTGAGCATGCAGGGGTAGATCAGTGACTGAATGAGCTTGCTGCGGATTTTCTGCCGGTTTTCATTGTAATCAGCCAGCTTTTCCAACACCGGGGCCAGCAGACCGCTCTTTTCGCCCGCTTTTACCAGGGTACGGTAGAGCGAATCGAAAAGCGTGGGGAAATGCTGTAATGCATCTGAAAGGGGATGCCCTTCAAGGATGGCGCTGCGTACCTGATTTAACACGTCAGCCAGTCGTTTATTACTGCTTTGTTGACCAATTACGGCAAGGCTCTCTTCCAGGGGTAATGCCGCTGCGCTTAAGGTTGCCAACTGCCGGGTGAAAAGCGTCAGTTCACTATGGCTGATCCTCGGGCGACGTGTTTTTACTCCCGAACTTTTTTGGGGGCGAATATCCAACAGGAAAAGCCCTTCTTCACGCAGCCGCAGTCGTGCCTGACGTTCATCGTTAGCATCAATGATCCCCTGCAATTTTTGACCATCCTGGGTCATGGCGCGATAGCGATAATTCATGCTTTGTTCTCCAGCGTAGCACTGGCGACGCGCATAACCTCATCCCAGGAGGTGTCACCGCGTATCACTGTTTGCAGGCCATTTTTGATTAAGGCATTGTGTTGTTGCCGGACCAGTCGCTCCAGTGCTTGTTCATCCACATTTTCATGAATAGCGGCCCGCAATTCCGGCGTCACCACCATCATTTCGTGGATCGCCATGCGCCCCTGATAACCGGATTGATGGCAATGAGGGCAACCTACGGGAGTGCCAATTGTTGTCACCGCGAGCTGATGATATTTAAACATCTGCGCTTGCTGGGGCGATACGGGCGTGAATTGTCGGCATTGCGGACACAGACGACGAACCAGACGTTGCGCGATAATCCCTGCCAGTGAAGATGAAAGCAGGAATGATTCGACGCCCATGTCGCGTAGCCGGGTGACTGCGCCTGATGCACTGTTAGTGTGGAGTGTTGAGAGTACCAGATGGCCTGTGAGCGAGGCCTGAACCGCAATTTGCGCGGTTTCTGTATCACGAATTTCCCCCACCATGACGACATCCGGGTCCTGGCGAAGTATGGCGCGCAGGCCGCGAGCGAAAGACATATCCACACGGGTATTCACCTGCGTTTGTCCAATGCCTTCCAGCTCATATTCCACGGGATCTTCTACCGTCAGAATATTACGGCCAGGGATATTAAGCGCCGAAAGGATGGCGTAGAGCGTGGTGCTTTTACCGGAGCCTGTCGGCCCTGTCACCAGGATAATACCGTGCGGAAGCTGAATGAGATTTTCTAAATCCTGTTTATCCGCTGCCGTCATCCCCAGGTTGTTCAATGAAAGCTGGAGGCTGTTTTTATCCAGCAGACGGAGCACAGCGCGTTCACCATAGATGGATGGCAGTGTGGATACGCGGACATCTATGTTACGTCGCCCGATACGCAAACTGATCCTTCCATCCTGTGGAATACGTTTTTCGGCGATATCAAGACGAGCCATGACCTTAATTCGGGAGATAAGCAGTGCCGCCAGTTTTTTGTTGGGCTGTAAAATTGTCCGCAAAACGCCGTCGATGCGAAAACGGATCGACATTGTTTTTTCATAGGTTTCAATGTGGATATCGGAGGCGGTTTCTTTGATGGCCTCACTCAAAATAGCATTGATCAAGCGGATAACCGGTGCCGCTGAATCTTCATTCAGGAGATCTTCATTTGCGGGCATCTCTTCCGAAAGCGAGAGAAGATCGACGGATTGATCGATATCCTGCGCAATCTGTTGCGACTCACCGGTATTCTGATGGAACACCGCTTCCAGTCGGGCTTCAAAATCAGCCTGTGACAAGCTGGTCATGGTCTGGCACTGACCAACTTGACGTTGAATATCGAGTAACCGTTCGAATGGCGTATCGGCGAGATAAATAATCTCGCCCTCTGAATAGAGATAACCAATTCGTTGTGCCAGCGCCCAACTGGCGGGGTACGGTGAGTGAATTCTCATAAGAATGCCTCACCGTGACGATGGCGCAGGGGCGTGACTGTTGAACGTGTTCTCATTCAGCACCGGCAAATCTTCCGAGCCAACCAGCGCTTTTGATTTCCCGTCGATTCGCAGCTGTTGCTCCTGACGGTAGCGGGTGTATTTCTCTTTTGACAGTGAGCGATAAACATCATCGTCACGGATAATCGTCGGGCGGATGAATACCATCAGGTTGCGTTTAGCGCGCTCGGTCGAGGTATAGCGGAAGAGTTGTCCCACTAAAGGAATATCGCCAAGCAGAGGAACCTTTGACACTTGCTCTTTAGAAAAATCATCCAGCAATCCGCCCAGGACCACCGTTTCACCGGTTTTAACCAGCACGGCGTTTTGAATAGTACGGGTGTTAAATGTCGGGCCGAGCGTCGAATTAGACGAAGAGTCAACGCTGGAAACCTCCTGTTCTATTTCGAGCAGTACCGCGTCGCCTTCATTGACCTGCGGAGTGACTTTGAGTTTTGTGCCCACCGTTTTGCGTTCGACAGTATTAAAGACGTTATCCCCAGAAGTGGTCTGAGAGCCGGATAGCACCGGCACATCCTGACCAACGTTGAAGGACGCGAGTTTATTATCCAGCGTTACGATGCTCGGGGTGGCGAGGATGTCATTTTTATTGTTACTGGCCAGCGCAGTCAACAATACGCCCCAGTCGCCATTGAAGAAGCCTGCAGCCATGCCATTGTAGGCGCTAAACATATCCCAGGCAGGATTCGCGCTGGTGATCCCGCCATTCTTTTTATAATCAGCTACACCTTGCGCAGCGTTAAAAACCGGTAATCCCGTATTGGTAAATTGCTGTGCGCCAACGTTTTTATTCGCCCATTGCACGCCGAGGTTGAGTCCATTTCCATCCTGAACTTCGACGATGATTGCCTCAACCAGCACCTGTGCACGGCGAATATCCAGACGCGCAATTACCGTGGCGAGTTTCTCCTGGACGGACTGGTCAGCGGTAATGACCAACGAGTTGGTCTGTTCATCGGCGGTAATGGCCACATTATCCATCGCAGAAGTAGAAGAAGGCTTACGCGAATTCCCTTTTTCATCTTTCAGCTTTTCGGAAACACCGGTTAGCACTTCCACCAGATTCGTGGCTTTAGCATATTTCAGGTAATAGACCCGGGTATTTCCTTCCTCGCTCTCTTCTACATCAAGGCTTTTCAGTAATGAAGTTATGCGCTGGCGTGCTTTTTCCGGTCCGCTGATGATAAGAGAGTTGGTTCGCTTATCCGCCACAATCTTCGCGGAAAGGAGGGCAGGCATCTGGCTTTTACCGTGGCTTTCGCTGATTAATTGATTAAGAATCTCGGCGAGATCTTCCGCTGATGCATATTCCAGATGAATAATTTGCTGCTTCTCTGTGCCGATGACATCAACGCGCTTTATGACTTCAATCAGTTTATTAATGGTGGAGGCACGACCGGTCAGAATAAGAACGTTGGAGGGTTCATAATGCACAACATTACCGACGCTACCCGCATCCATCATCTGGCGGAGCAGGGGAGCCAGGTCACGAGCAGGAACGTTCTCAAGCGGTACGATTCGGGTGACCAACTCATCACCTACGCCTGGACGAGAACTGTCAGCAATCATCCCTGGCGATGTTTTTACATTAGCTGAGCGCACCACTTTCAGAAAACCATTGTCCAGCGTGATCACGGAATAACCGTAAAGATCAAGAATACTTAAAAAGAACTGGTAGTACTCCTGTTGGCTAAACGTATCATTACTGCGTACGGAAATGGTTCCCTGTACCGAAGGGTCGATCAGGATCGTTTTGCCAAGATGCTGACCCACTATTTCCACGAACTGGCGGATATCGGCGTTATTGAAGTTAGCGCCGTATTGTTCGTTCTCAGCGTGTCCTGCACAAGGCATGAGTAATGCTGCCAGCAAGCAGCAGGTGATTTTATTGAGTCCCTTCATTGCGCTGTCCATTCATTCCTGTAAGTTCCGCGACGGAAACATTTATCAAGCGGGGTACGCCGTTGCGACGAATTGTAAACTGAGCACTTTGTTGAGTTAGCAGTAAACTTAATGCCTGTGAAATCTCATCAGGGTGGGTCAGCGAAAGATTATTGATCCTGAGGGCGATATCCCCAGGTTGCAGCAAACTGGTGGTAAATGCATTGAGACCCTTACGAGGATTCAATCGAAGACCGTATATCTGTTCTCCATCACGTATAGGTGTGGCGATAATATAATCGGCGAGTACATTTTGATTTTCCGAATCAGGCTGCTTGATGATGTCAGGTAGCCCTGGATGGAGAGTTACTTTTTCGTAATGCCCGTGAGTTTCAAACACAACGCTGGTTTTATTTATTTTTCTAATAAACGTTCCCGGCGCTGACTCAAGGGCTTCGTTGAGGGAGTATCGCTTTTGTTCGTTCCCCTCATTAATTAAGACAAAAGAAGTCTCATCATTCGATGTGAGTACAATGCCATTAAGCGCTATAGAGAGCTTAGGTGTTTCCTGATTAACTGCCACGGGATTTGCATCTTTTACCCCAGTATGATTTTCGTTGCGCCATAAAGCGGCAAGGCTGAATTCAGACTGAAATGCATTTGTTGGTTGATTAATGATCTGTTCATTTTTAACTATAGTTGTATGGAAATAATTCACATTAAAAATAATCAGCCCTATGCTTATAAATGTAATCAATATATTGATGGCAGCATCTTTATTATGATTCGCCAGATGGAAGGGGAAAGGTAGTGTGGGCACGATGTATGTTCTAATAAAATAGATTGGGTGGGTTGTATATTGACGTTAGTATAAATAGTATTAATGCCGCTTGCATGAATCAAGCAAAATTTATTTATATTAGTAATATGTATTTAATTAATAAATACATACATTATTTTTATGATTAAGGATAATCAATAATTAAAACAGGAAGTTCTATGTCTACGAGAAGAGAAGTCATTCTTTCCTGGTTGCGTGAGAAGCATCAGACCTGGCGTCTGTGCTATTTGTTGGGTGAGGCTGGAAGTGGAAAAACCCGGCTGGCGCAGCAACTACAAAAAGATAAACATCGCCGTGTGATTACTTTAAGCCTCGTTGTTTCCTGGCAAGGTAAGGCCGCATGGATCGTTACCGACGATAATGCGGCTGAACAGGGCTGCCGTGACAGCGCCTGGACGCGAGATGAGATGGCGGGTCAATTACTGCATGCACTTCATCGAACTGATAGTCGCTGCCCTCTTATTATTATTGAAAATGCTCACCTGAATCACCGCCGCATACTTGATGATCTCCAACGCGCGATATCTCTTATTCCTGACGGTCAATTTTTGCTGATCGGCAGACCCGATCGAAAAGTCGAACGTGATTTTAAAAAACAGGGCATTGAACTTGTCTCGACAGGTCGTCTGACGGAGCACGAGCTTAAGGCAAGCATCCTTGAAGGTCAGAATATTGACCAGCCCGATCTCCTTTTAACCGCCAGAGTTCTGAAACGGATAGCTTTATTATGTCGGGGAGATCGCAGAAAGCTGGCGCTTGCCGGCGAAACAATTAGCTTATTACAGCAAGCCGAGCAGACCTGCGTTTTCACTGCAAAACAATGGCGAATGATTTACCGCGTATTAGGTGATAACCGCCCCCGGAAAATGCAGCTTGCCGTGGTGATGAGTGGAACCATTATCGCACTTACCTGTGGTTGGCTACTGCTGCCCTCTTTCACAGCTCCGTTACCCGTTCCTGCGTGGCTGATACCCGTAACGCCAGTAGTTAAACAAGATATGACTAAGGATATTGCCCATGTGGTGATGCGCGATAGTGAGGCGCTAAGCGTGTTATACGGCGTATGGGGGTACGAGGTCCCAGCCGATTCGGCCTGGTGCGATCAGGCAGTAAGAGCGGGGCTGGTATGTAAAAGTGGGAATGCTTCTTTACAAACATTGGTAGATCAGAATTTGCCCTGGATCGCATCGCTTAAAGTCGGGGACAAAAAATTGCCTGTTGTGGTCGTTCGCGTCGGTGATGCTACCGTTGATGTACTCGTAGGGCAGCAAACCTGGACGCTGACACATAAATGGTTTGAGTTGGTATGGACGGGTGATTATCTTCTGTTGTGGAAAATGTCGCCGGAAGGAGAGAGTACCATTACGCGTGATAGCAGCGAGGAAGAGATTCTCTGGCTGGAAACGATGTTAAACCGCGCATTGCATATTTCGACAGAATCTTCGGCAGAGTGGCGTCCCTTGTTGGTAGAAAAAATAAAGCAATTTCAAAAAAGCCATCACTTGAAAACTGACGGTGTTGTTGGCTTTTCAACGTTAGTGCATCTCTGGCAGGTGGCAGGGGAGAGTGCCTACTTATATCGGGATGAAGCAAATATTTCCCCGGAAACAACAGTGAAGGGGAAATGACATGTTTGAATTCTATATCGCCGCGCGTGAGCAGAAAGAAACAGGTCACCCTGGTATCTTCTCCCGACAAAAACACAGCACCATAATATATGTCATTTGTTTATTGCTGATTTGCCTGTGGTTTGCAGGAATGGTGTTGGTTGGTGGGTATGCCCGGCAGCTATGGGCACTTTGGATAGTAAAAGCAGAAGTCACTGTAGATGCTGAAACGCCCGCTTTTAAACAATCAACACAACACTATTTTTTCAAAAAACAGCCACTCCCCGTCGTCGAATCCGTCGAGGAGGAAGATGACCCAGGAGTCGCGGTTGAGAATGCCCCCTCTTCTTCTGAAGACGAAGACAATACTGTAGAAGAAAGCGACGAGAAAGCCGGTTTAAGAGAGCGTGTCAAAAATGCGCTGAACGAACTTGAGAGATAACCCAAAGGCTGTTTACTTTACTAGCAATACGCTTGCGTTCGGTGGTTAAGTATGTATAATGCGCGGGCTTGTCGTAGTTGACAGCAGGTTCAATCTGAACCTCAGTTAGCCGAATTTGGCTACCTAACAATGCTCCCAATCGGGGAGCTACGTAAGAACGGTTACACTCTCCCATCAATCGTAATGGGTCTGAGGAGTAATCATTTTCGTTTATAAAATAATTGGAGCTCTGGTCTCATGCAGAACCAAAGAATCCGTATCCGCCTGAAAGCGTTTGATCATCGTCTGATCGATCAAGCAACCGCGGAAATCGTCGAGACTGCTAAGCGCACTGGTGCGCAGGTCCGTGGTCCGATCCCGCTGCCGACACGCAAAGAGCGCTTCACTGTTCTGATCTCCCCGCACGTCAACAAAGACGCGCGCGATCAGTACGAAATCCGTACTCACTTGCGTCTGGTTGACATCGTTGAGCCAACCGAGAAAACCGTTGATGCTCTGATGCGTCTGGATCTGGCTGCCGGTGTAGACGTGCAGATCAGCCTGGGTTAATCAGGTCATTGAGCGATTGAGAGGTTGAAACAATGATTGGTTTAGTCGGTAAAAAAGTGGGTATGACCCGTATCTTCACAGAAGACGGCGTTTCTATCCCAGTAACCGTAATCGAAGTTGAAGCAAACCGCGTTACTCAGGTTAAAGACCTGGCTAACGATGGCTACCGTGCTATTCAGGTGACCACCGGTGCTAAAAAAGCTAACCGTGTGACCAAGCCTGAAGCTGGCCACTTCGCTAAAGCTGGCGTTGAAGCTGGCCGTGGTCTGTGGGAATTCCGCCTGGCTG
>ERZ894214.560-NODE-560-length-17570-cov-8.40948_pt1 | contig 17570 bp, 19 predicted proteins | sample MGYA00380290_ERZ894214 | MGnify/ENA primary metagenome ERZ894214 (study PRJEB32331, sample SAMN06328421) | human gut metagenome | biome: human gut microbiome; feature: stool | host: Homo sapiens | collected 2014-09-19 ... | reverse complement strand
AATTCTTTTTCATTCAGCTTCCGGCCGGCCGCTCCTCAGAAGCAGCTTTGTTAGTATACTACCTCCCCCACACTTTGTCAACTACTTTTTTCTCTTTTTTTGAAAATTTCCCTTTGGGCCCAGATGCTTCGTTTGAACCCCCTCCCTGCACATGATATAATAACCTATATTCATTCGTTTATACATACAAAGGAGATACTTATGTTCAAGCGCTTATTCCTGACCGCCTTCGGCCTCGCTGCGCTGACTTGTACCGCCTCGGCGGTCAACGCGCTGCCTGCCGCATCCGGCGGCCAGACCTTTTATGTCAGCACATCCCCGTCCGACAGCGTCGGCCGCGCAGCCGATCCCACGATCTATAATATAGGGGGCAATACCTATTTCAAGCTGCGCGACCTCGGCCGCCTGCTGGATTTCGGCGTCACCTATGATGCCATGACGAACGCGGTGCATATCCAGCCCGACGCCTCCTATGTGCCCGAGCCGGGCGAGAGCTCGCTGATTCAAAACACAGCGACCGCGCCAGCCAACGCCGCTGCAACGCAGCAGACCCTTTATCTCGACGGCGAGCGTATCACGCCCACGGTCTACAATATCAAGGGCAACAACTATATCGGTCTGCGCGCACTTGGCGAGCTGGCGGACTTTGGCGTCTTCTATAATTATGATAAACGGCGCATCACCGCCTATGCCGCCTACCCTTATGCAGCGGAAACCACCTGGACCGCCGCCATGAACGATCTGGCGAACAATCTGCGCGTGCTGCCCGCGTCGTCCTTCTCGTCGACCGCGGCACGATATGCACCGGTCGTGACCGGAGAATCCGGCGCGGACTGGCGCACGCTGGTCAGCGAACTGCGTGCCGTAAAGGATGCGCCGGTCTATGCCGCCGATGGTAACAGACTATATCGCAGCAACCTCTATTGGGCGGACAGGCTCACCGCGGCGCTGACCAATACCACTGCCGCCGCCACCCCCACTTATACCGACAGCCTGACCGGGCTCGCCGACGCAAACCTGTTCGACAATCCGGACAAGTCCATGCTGCAAAACGACTTCACCATCCTGTCTGCCGCCTACCTCGGGCCCAAGCCTGCCTCCCTGTCCGGCGTGACCGTGCAAAACGGCTATTCCAAAAACGCCCGCTCGCGCCCGTCGCTCGCCGACACCTATACCCTGACCGGCGGCGCGACCGAGGCCGATCGCACCGCTGCGAAATCTTACTTTGCCTCGGATATGGCCAAGCTGTCCTCCCTGACGACCGACAGCGAGCGCGTTTCCTATATCTATAACCTGCTGCAAAAGGAATACCGCACCGGCGGCAGCGCCTCGTGGACCCAGGGCTACGGCAAAAAGAGTGCGGTCAGCGCCGCTTCGCTCGCTGCGGCAGCGGACTGGATGTTCTATGAAGCAGGCATCCCTGCCTTCCTCGCGCGCAGCTGGTCGACGGCGTGGAATGTCGTTTATGTGAACGGACAATGGGCGGTGTTTGACTTCACCAAGGGCAGCGCGCTGCGCTCGCTGGACGATTATCGTCTGACCGATACCCATCCCGGCTCCACCCTGATGCTGACGCAGGTGATGCGCCCGGGCGCTACTTACTATAATGTGCGCACCGCAACGGTGGACAAGTATTTCACCTATACCAGCCTTACCGGCACGCCGCAGGCAACCGCCAAACAGATGCAGGCGTACATCCAAAAGGTCAACCCCAATGTAGCGCAGTCGGTCATCGACATGATCCCCTATTATCTGTCCGAGGGGCAGGCCGAGGGCATCCGCGGCGATATCGCCTTCGCGCAGTCCTGTCTGGAGACCGGCAACTTTACCTTCAGGGACAGCGCGGTCAAACTGGAACAGAACAATTTCTGCGGGCTGGGCGTGCTGGATAACGGCATGCTGGGCGCGTCGTTCGACACGCCGCAGCTCGGCATCCGCGCGCAGATCCAGCACCTCAAGGCGTACGCCAACAAGCAGCCGCTCAAAAACACCTGCATCGATCCGCGATTTAACCTTGTCACGCGCGGCGTCGCGCCGACCGTGCAGTATCTCGGCATTCAGGAAAACCCGCAGGGCTATGGCTGGGCCGCCGGCGCGGACTACGGCGTGAAGATCCTGAACATTCTGGAGAATATCCTCACCTGTTGACGGGCATACTCCCCTCGAGGTGAAAGATATGGATCGTTACCACAACCTGACCGAAATGCTCGCGATCAACCGGACAGCGCACGCCTATTTCGACAGTCTGCCGGATTATATCCGCGAGATGATCACCGCGCGCGGCGCGAACGTCCACTCCCCGGACGAACTGCAGGGCTATGCGGAAAAGCTGCTGCGCGGGGATGACTGAACAAAACCGGAGGGGATAGGCTGCTGTCTCCTCCGGTTTTTACAAGTGCCCGCCCGCGCTATTCCGTCGAATCCTGTAACATACTTGTGCCTTTACAAACCTCCCTTGCCGTGGTATGATAAACTGTACCACGGCAAGGGAGGTTATGCTATGCCGGACAAAAAAGGCACAAAGCAGGTCACTGCCAACAAAAAAGCATGGCATGACTACTTTGTCGAGGAAAAATACGAAGCGGGCATCGAGCTGGCAGGCACAGAGGTCAAGTCCATCCGACAGGGGCAGATCAATCTCAAGGATTCCTACTGCACCTTTAAGGATGGCGAGCTTTTCGTGCGCGGGATGCATATTTCCCCCTATGAAAAGGGCAACATCTTTAATAAGGACCCGCTGCGCGTACGCAAGCTGCTGATGCACAAGCGCGAGATCGCAAACCTGTTCGGCAAGACCAAGCAGGACGGGTATGCGCTGATCCCGCTTTCGGTCTATTTCAAAAACTCGCGCGTCAAGGTCGAGATCGGCCTGTGCAAGGGCAAAAAGCTGCACGACAAGCGCGACAGCATCGCCGCACGCGACGCCAAGCGCGAGATGGACCGCGCGATGAAAGAGCGCAATCGTTGATATTCGCATCTGCGGATACACCCATATGGGGCCGTAACGGGTTCGACGGGGGTGTTGAAGCCGGGATAGCGGGCCGCAGCGGAGATCTGCGTGAAAAGCTCCAACTGTTTATAAATTAAACAACAACGATTATACTCTTCAGGCTGCCTAATTAAGGCTTAGCCCGTCGGCTCAAAGAGGACCACGGCTTTGAGACCCGGCGTCGACTTAGTGGTGAACGTGTACGGGGTAAGAGTTGCCCCCGTCATGTAACATGACTCTACCAAAACGGCGAGCCTGTTTGCCGGCGCGCCGCGGCGGGAATTCCAAAAGACAAACTGCGCCCGGAGAAGTCACGGTGAATGTGCTTTCGGACAGGGGTTCAACTCCCCTCGGCTCCACCAACTTTCCAACTGATACCACCTGATAACAGGTGGTATCTTTTATTTTTATCCTGTTTTTGCAACCGAAAATACGTTTTGAAAATTTCGGTAGATATTCCGGTAGATTACGGTTTTGAACTTATGATACACTATAAGCAGGGTACTCCAAAAGCAAAAATCCGCAAACCGGAGATACCCGCAACAGATACCGGTATCCGTTCTTCCGGCGCAGCTTGTGCACCGTTGCGCCGCCCACTTTATCAGAGGAAGGACGGTGAACACAAATGTCCCGCACGCGCGTCGAGCGCAACATCTCGTTTGACGACGAGAAAAAGAAATACTATGTCAATCTGGATTTCGGGCGCGACGCGCGCGGACGCCAGATCAAAAAGACCCGCACCTTTGCCCGCCTGACGGATGCCCGCAGGGCGCTGCGGCTGCACGAAGTGCAGCGCGACTTCGGTGCGCTCACCCAGCCGAACGATACCACAGTCGCCCAGTGGCTGAACTACTGGATGGACGCTGTCGTGCGTCCCAACCGCGCCGCGACAACGGTCCACGGGTACAGCCAGATGATCGTAAACCACATCATTCCACAGCTCGGGGATATTCCGCTGCAATCGCTGTCCCCGCAGCGCATCCAGCAGTATTATGCCTACCTGTGCAACGACTGCGGCCTGTCCCCCAACACCGCGCGCAAGCACCACGACCTGCTGCGCAATGCGCTGCGGATCGCGGTCATGCAGGACGTGCTTGCCCGCAACCCGACCGACCGCGTAGAGCCGCCCAAATTCAAGCGCCCTGAGCCGCATTTTTATGACGTCGAATCCCTGCTCCGGCTGCTGGATGCCGTCAAGGGCACCCGCCTGGAGCCAGTCGTCTATCTCGCGGGCTATCTCGGCCTGCGCCGCGAGGAAATGTGCGGCCTGCGCTGGAAGGATGTCGATTTCCAAGGCAAAACGCTGTGCATCCACCGCGCCCGCACGATGGCCGGGTCGCAGGTGATCGAAAAGGACACCAAAAACCGTTCCTCGACCCGTTTGCTGCATATACCGGACGAGGTGGTCCGTGTGCTGCGCGCCGAACGCAAGCAGCAGCGCGAAAACCGGCTGTTTTACGGCGCGGACTATCATGACACCGGCTATGTGCTGACCTGGCCGAACGGCGAGCCTTATCTGCCGAACTATCTGACCGAAGCGTTCAGCACATTTATCCGTAAAAACCACCTGCCCAAGCTCACCCTGCACGAACTGCGGCACACTTTCGCGACGCTCGCCAACCACTCGGGCGCAACGATCTACAACATCAGCAAGTCGCTCGGACACAGTACGGTCGCGACAACATCCATGATCTACACCCACCTGCTCGATACCACGCACGAGCAGACGATCGAGGCTGTCGCGCAGAGTCTGCGCAAAGGGAGACGGGAAAGCAAACGGGAAAAGGCGGAATAAGACAACTTTCTATAAAGCAGCCTCCCGAAGTTATTTTGGGGAGGCTGTTTTTTGATTTGTGTTGGGATAGCATATTCAATCCGCAAGGTTAATGACAATTTTTCCTTGTTTTTCTGCTTTCCCGGCGAACTTTGCGGCGCCGCCCCAATCATGCGTGACATAAACCACCACAAAATCTGCCTGCTGAAGCATCCAATTGTTTCTGCGGTCGATGGCAAAGCGGGGCGGGACATTTTCCATCTCTTCTGGAAATAACGTCTCAGTAAAATCATCTGTGCTTTTCCCGGACAAGCGTTCCAGCACTACAGCATAGCGGATATGGGGATATTCCGCTGACAATTCGCACAGCGTGGCGTAGACAAGTGCATCAAAAGAACCTTGCCGGCCGACGTAGAACGTGTCTACCTGTTGATTTTCAATCAGATCTATCAGGACGCTGCGCAGTCTGGGACGAATGCTGTCCGGGCAGTCCCGATGACCGAAAAAGGTGCAGGCAATCATCCAAACTCCTCCTTATGGGATATATCGTAATTATACATTAGGTCAAGCATTTTTACGATATATCCCATACGATTTATCGCAAGTTTTATTAAAATGAACATACGATAAATTGCAGGGAGGGAATGCGAGTTGAATATCAAAGAAGCTGTTGCAAAGCGCATTCTCGACCTGTGTGCAGAAAGGAATATTGCGGTGAACGCCTTGGCTACGGTTTCAGGGATCCCGCCGTCTACTGTTTATAGTATGCTGAATGAGAAAAGTAAAAATCCGGGGGTTGTTTCCATCAAGAAAATATGTGACGGCTTGGAAATCAGTATACGAGATTTTTTTGACAGCGAATTGTTTGATGACTTAGAGCAGGAAATACAATGATAAGGCGTGTGCCGTTTGGGCACACGCCTTATTTGTTTACAGTTCGCCTTTCATATACCGCTCCAAATCGTATTTGAGCACGCGGATCTGGCCGCGCTTGCCGATGCGGCGGCTGGGCAGGTCGCCGGACCGCACGATCTCGTATGCCGTGTTGCGGCCGATGTCGAGCACCTCCGCTACCTCTGGTGCGGTCAGCGTCAGCGGCAGTTCATCAAAGCTGGTGTAACGCTTGTCAGTCATTGCCCTCGCCTCCCTTCCGGAGCGATGCCAGATAGATGCGTGTCACGTCCTCGCGTTCATGTCCGAGCAGCCTGGACACACGGCGGCAGGCCGCATGCTCGTCCAGCCCCCGCTTCCGGCACGCAAGATACTGCTCGACCGCGTATGTATGCCGCAGGCCGTGACAGGTTATCGGCCGGTGCGAATCCGCGTCCTGCACCTCGCTGCGGTAGCGGTAGATGAAACACTGGAAGTTGTTGATGGCGCGGTCGGTCGGCATATCGTCCGGCACAAACAGCTTGTGCCCGCGCCGCGTCTGCGCCAGTATTTTCGTGAGCTCAATGCGCGGCGTTTCTGTAAGCGGCACGGTGCGCACCTTGCCGCCTTTGCCTTTTACGGTCAGCGCACCGGCTTTCAGCGCGCGTTCGGCTGCCGCCGTGTCCAGCCGGAACACTTCATGGATGCGCAGGCCGCAGTACCGCGCCAGGCACAGCGCCGCTGCATAGTCCTCGCGCCCTTCGCCCCATGCTTTGCCGATCATGCGGTTAAACTCTCGCTCGCTCCAGGTACGGTCGACCTTGCCAAAGCTGCGGCGTGCCAGATCAAGCATGCTGTTGTCCGGCAACGTGTGGTATTTGACCTGCGGCATCTGATCGTGGAAAAAGCGGATCGCCGCCAGGTCGGTCTTGATGGTCGAGGCTGCTTTGCCGTTCTCCTTGAGGAATTCTGCATAAGCGAAAATATGCTTGGGCGCGATGTTTGCCAGCCGCTCCAAACGATAGACTTCCGCAAGAAAATAGCAGAAGCGGCAGACCGCCTCTTTGTACCGGCGGCGCGTCTGGATGCTGCCCTGCCGGCTGTGCCGGAACACGCGCTCCACCTGCGCGAGCAGGTTTTGATAGATGTGATATGTGGACATGGTATTCTCCTTTCATTCGGGAGACAGACGCAACTCACCCGTCTGCAAACGCAGGCCATTTCCGCCCGTTTTCCCCGCATGGTCGGGAGAATCCCTACCCTACTTACCCGTTGTACTGTGTTTTTCAGCTGAACAGCAGGGTTTTATGCACGCAGGAGCAGCGAACCCGGCAGGCGCTGGTATCTGTCTCTGTTGTAAATTGGTTTAGCAATCATTGCCGCAGGCGCCGCATACGCGGCTGCACCCAAGGTGCGCGGCAGGCGCAAAACCGGCAAAATGCCGGCCGCACTTCGTGCGTGCGCCGTGTACCGACTGTTGGCAGACCAGTCGGCCGATGCGTGGGGAAAGCCGTGCTGCCATACACGGCCGAGGATGCGCCAGCCCCTCTTGACGTCCGCACCGGCTGTGCGGAGCGCCCGAAACGAATACATCATCTTTGTTTCCTCCTGATTTCCACCCGGCCTGTACCCAGACAAGGCGGCCAGAACCGTTTTCTGTTGTCCGCTCCCAATCCGTATAGCGAGGTGGGTGCGGGATGTTTTCTGCTTCCTGGTGTCTCCTGCTCTGGCGCGTGCAGAAGGCACTTGCGGTGCGGAAGCCGATCGGCGTTGAAAAAACAAACTGCGTTTTCATCATCATTGTTCCTTTCCGATCAAACAAAAAAGGACATACCTCTGCTTTTACGCAGTGATTTGTCCTTTGATTGATCAATATCGTTTTTCTTTCATTTGTACAACCCGGGCAGGCATACTACCCCCTGGGCGGTTTACTCTGACAAAATTACTCTGACATAATACAAGTGTATTGTAGCATGGCAGGACGGGGTTGTACACTTGCAAACTGTGCAAGTATTTATGGAAACCGCCGTATATACGAGATAAGTCCTTTATCCAACGGTCAATTATTTCAGCTGCTGGTCTGATGTGTTTCTTCTCCACTCCTCAAGTTGTTCCCATTCTTATTGTAAAATTGTGACATTCCATCTATAATATAGTTATATCGCAACGATATTTTATGTGTTAGGTGTATTACCGGGTGATACAAATGGATATATCAAGACGAGAAACCGCATATTGGGCACATGTTTCTGCCGATGGGGCACGCTTTCAGACCGTGCGACAGCACCTGGTCGGAACGGCTACTCTCGCGGAACAGTTCGCGCAGCCCTTTGGGGCCGACAGTCAGGCGCATTTAGCCGGATTGCTGCATGATATTGGAAAATACAGTTGTGATTTTCAAAAGCGTCTGGCCGGCAGTATGGCTCGTGTAGACCACTCCACAGCAGGGGCGAAAGAATCTTGGCGACTGCATCAGGCGGAAGTCGCTTTTGTTGTCGCCGGCCACCATGGGGGGCTGCCGGACGGCGGCAGCAGGACCGATTCCTCGAACACCAGTACCTTGTTTGGCCGGATATATAGGGATGTACCGGATTGCAGTGCCTGGCATGACGAAATCAATCTGCCGGAGGCATCCCAACCCGCACAAATTCCGCGCGACAATTTTTCGACATCGTTTTACATCCGCATGCTTTACTCTTGTCTAGTGGATGCAGATTATCAAGATACCGAAACTTTTATGTTAGGGACTACTGCGCCACGGGGCGGATATACCGTCCCCCCCCAACTGTTGGAGAGATTAAACCGGTATATTGCGCCTTGGTGGTCCGCTAAAACAGCCTTAAACCAAAAGCGATGCGAAATCCTACGTGCCTGTCTGGATACAGGCCGCACTTGTGACAGCGGACTCTATACACTTACCGTTCCTACCGGCGGTGGTAAAACAGTGTCTTCTTTGGGCTTTGCATTAACACATGCGGTAACACAGAAGAAGAAGCGAATTATTTATGTGATTCCTTATACCTCCATCATTGACCAGACAGCGGCGGTGTTTCAAGAAATACTTGGTGATGAAAATGTAATAGAGCATCACTCCGGCATCGACTATTTTGTGCCAGAAAACGACATTAACCCGACGCATTACCGCAAGGCACTTGCCACCGAAAACTGGGATGCCCCTGTAATTATCACAACAGCGGTGCAGTTTTTTGAATCCTTATACAGCAACCGCTCTTCCCGCTGCCGCAAGCTGCACAATATTGCTGACAGCGTTGTAATTTTTGACGAAGCACAAACGCTTCCCGTGAACTATCTTCGTCCCTGCGTAGCGGCTATCGCGCAGTTGGTGCAGTATTACGGCGTCACTGCAGTTTTGTGTACTGCAACACAGCCTGCGCTGCAGCCGCTTTTCGCGGAGTTAGCTCCCAATCTTTCCATGCGCGAAATCTGCCCCGATCTAAGTACAATGTATCACTTTTTCCGTCGCACTACCCTGCATATGGCTGGCGAGCTCACCGAAGAAGGTTTGGCCGGGCAGCTCAATGCCATACCACAAGCCCTCTGTGTTGTCAATCGCCGCGCAACAGCACAACATCTGTATGCGATGCTGGAGTCAGAGGGGCGCTATTGCTTGACTACACTGCTCTGTCCAGCAGATCGCAAACGACTTCTGAAAGAGATTCGCGCAAGACTGAATAATGGCTTACCCTGCCGTGTCGTATCCACCTCCCTGATCGAAGCCGGCGTGGATGTGGATTTCCCCGCGGCCTGGCGCGAAGAGGCAGGGTTGGACTCCGTACTGCAAACCGCTGGACGCTGCAACCGAGAGGGCCGGTATTCGGCTAAAAACTGCATCGTCACGGTTTTCCGTTTACACGGCCAACGTGTACCCGCTATGATCCAGCCCAATGTCGATGCGGCTCGCAGGGTGATGGACGTTTTCCCCGATCCGGCGCAGCCGGATGCCATCGAAGCATACTTCTCGTTTTATCGCGCGGTAAAGGGCAACGCCGCGCTGGATAAAAATCAGATCATGGACATGTTCTGCAAAGGGTATCAGGGACGCATTTTCCCCTTCTCTTCCGCAGCAGAGAAGTTTCATCTGATAGAAGTGGATACTGTCACGATCTATTTGCCGGTGGGTGATGGCATCAGCCTGCTGGAACGCCTACGCGCGGGCCAAGCCGACCGCGCGCTTTATCGGCGGTTGGGGCAATATGCGGTTAATGTCTATCCGGAGCACCTGCAAAAGCTGCTGGATGCCGGAGCCGCAGAGCCCATAGACGACAACAGCTACATTTTAACCGATCCGACTTTATATGATCGCAGCACCGGCCTTTCCCTTGATGTGGAGACCGGGAAGGGCATTTTTATGTAATCACAACAAAAAAGGGCGGCAAGCTTTACGCTTGCCGCCACTTTTTTCTAAAATACATCCAATATTTTCTACCCACAGCATCTGGTGACACCTGTATTATATCCAATCCAAGTGATAAACACAATGGAGAAGTTGTTTTTGATTGTGCACATTATATAAATCTTCACTTTTCAACTTATTATGGGCAGACAAAATTTTGAAAAATGCGCAATTATTTTCCATACTATGTTGATTTTCTGCTTCGCCGTAGTATGCTTTTATTGTTAGAATTTTTCGAAATTACATACAATAGAAAATTTTATGAAAGGAGCGAAGTGCCTATGATACAACTAGAAGTCTGGGGACCATACGCCTTATTCTCCCGGCCGGAGCTCAAAGTAGAGCGCTATTCGTACGATGTACCCACGCCTTCGGCCGCGCGCGGCATTGTGGAAGCAGTCTATTTCCACCCCGGGCTCAAATGGCATATCGACCGGATCTATGTGCTCAACCCTATCCGTTTTGTCAGCGTCCGGCGCAATGAGGTGGCCAGCAAAATTTCCGGCCGCAATGTGCGGCAGGCTGCGCAAGGCGGCGGACAGCCGTTGTACCTCGCTACACCGCAGGAGATCGTACAGCGCGCCTCCCTGCTTTTACAGGATGTCCACTATGTGATCGAAGCGCATTTTGACATGACAGATAAGGCGGCCCCTTCTGACAACCCCGGCAAGTTCCAGGATATTGTCAAGCGCCGGATGGAACGGGGACAGTGTTATCATACACCATACTTCGGTTGCCGTGAATTTCCCGCTTATTTCCAGCGATGGACGGGCGGATCGATCCCGACCATTGATGAAAGCCGTGATCTGGGTTTAATGCTGTATGATTTTGACTATTCCGATCCCCAGAATATTACGCCGACCTATTTCCGCGCCCAGTTGGAGCACGGCGTGCTGAACACACAGGATTGCGAGGTGTTCCGATGATTCTGCAGGCACTGACCCACTATTACGAGGACTTGCTAGCGCTGGGCAAGATCGAACGCCCCGGTTGGAGCAAATCCAAGGTAAGCTACGGGCTGATGCTGAATGACGAAGGGCAGCTGACACAGCTTACGCATCTGCAAAAAGAATTGGTGCGCGGCAAGAAAACAGTGCAGGCTCCGCAGGAGCTTCTGGTGCCTTCTCCAGCGAAAAGAAGTTCGGGTGTCCTTGCCAATTTTTTGTGCGACAATAGCAGCTACCTGCTTGGCGTAGACGCAAAGGGCAAACCCACTCGCACCTCCGAATGCTTTGCCGCGGCGAAAGAGCTGCATCGCAAACTGCTCGAACAGGCCGACTCGCCGGCGGCGCGCGCAGTCGTCCGCTTCTTCGAGTGCTGGGATCCGGCGCAGGCGGCCAGCCACCCTGCGCTGCAGGAGGATTGGGATAACCTGCTGAGGGGCGGAAATCTGATCTTCTGGTATGGAAACGCCCCTGTCGCTCAGGATCCCGCCATTGCAGACGCTTGGACGCAGCACTATGAAGCATCGGACGACGCTGCGGAATCCATCCGCTGTCTGGTGACCGGCCGCTGCGGACCGCTCGCCAGACTACACCCCAATATCAAGGGCGTTGCTGGGGCGCAAAGCAGCGGTGCTTCTCTGGTCTCTTTCAACGCATCGGCGTTTTGCTCCTATGATCACGAGCAGGGTGCCAATGCTCCGGTCAGCGAATACGCTGCTTTTGCCTATGCTGCTGCGCTCAACACACTTCTGTCTGACCGTGATCACGTCTGCCGTGTAGGCGACACCACAATCCTCTGTTGGGCCGCTGGCGGCGACAGCAACTATCAGGACTACTTTATTGCCAATATGTTTGGCGACAGCTACTCCGAAAATGATCTTTTGGATACGCTTCATCATCTGGCAAAAGGCGAGCATATTACATGGAACGACAATCAGCTGGCCCCTGATACCCGGTTCTATGTGCTGGGACTGGCTCCCAATGCTGCCCGGCTGTCCGTGCGCTTTTTTTGGCAAAACACATTCGGTAGGATGGCGCGCAATCTGGCCCGGCACTATGACCGGCTGAACATTATCCGTCCGGCTTATGACAAATTCCCCACGCTGCCGGTCTGGCGGCTGGTGCAGGAAACCGTCCGCAAACCTTCTCCGGATGCCCGCCCGGCGGAACCGAATCCGCGTCTGGCCGGGGATTTACTGTTAGCGTTGCTCAATGATATGCCATATCCCGCCACTCTGCTGGACGGTACTGCGTTGCGTATCCGCGCAGAACGCAACGTCTCACGCGGACAAGCGGCAATTATCAAGGCATATTACTTGCGCAATTCCTCAAATCCCAAACTCAAGGAGGTTATGACCGTGGAACTCAACGAACAAAGCACCTATCTGCCCTATGTTCTGGGTCGGCTATTTGCTGTATTGGAGGCCGTGCAGCAAAGTGCAAACCCAGGTATCAATGCCACCATCAAGGACCGCTATTTTAACTCCGCTTCCGCTACGCCTTCCTCTGTGTTCCCACTGCTGATCAATCTGGCACAGAAACATCTTGCAAAACTGGACGGCGGCCTTAGTCTCTATTATCAAAAGAAAATCGCCGATCTGATCGACCGCATCACTCAGACGCTTCCTGCCCGCATGACTCTGCCTGAGCAGGGAGCCTTTCAGCTCGGCTATTATCACGAAACCCAGAAACGCTATGCCAAATCAAAAAAGGAGGAATCGTAATCATGTCCGAAGCTATCAAAAACCGCTATGATTTTGTGATTTTGTTTGATGTGGAAAGCGGCAACCCAAATGGCGACCCTGATGCCGGCAACATGCCCCGTGTCGATCCTGAAACTGGTTACGGTCTGGTCACAGATGTCTGTCTCAAGCGTAAGATCCGCAATTATGTGGAGACTGCCAAAGAAGATACCCCCGGCTACCGAATTTATATCAGGGATCAGGTGCCGCTCCAGCGGAACGATGCGGAAGCGCTGGCCTATCTGGGCGTAGATAAGGATCTGAAAGCGGCGAAAAAGGACGATCCGACGCTCGATCAGAAAATCCGGGATTTCATGTGCCAGAATTTTTATGATATCCGCACGTTTGGCGCGGTGATGACGACGTTTGTCAAGGGCGCATTAAACTGCGGGCAGGTGCGCGGCCCTGTGCAGCTCAGCTTCGCGCGCAGCATCGATCCGATTATGCCGCAGGAGATCACTATCACCCGCGTCGCCATCACGACTGAGACCGATGCGGAGAAAAAGGGCACCGAGATGGGCCGGAAATATATTGTACCCTACGCGCTCTACCGTGCAGAGGGCTTTGTTTCCGCCAATCTCGCCCGCAAGGTTACCGGATTTTCGGAAGACGACCTTCAGCTTCTGTGGCAGGCGATTTTGAACATGTTTGAGAATGACCACAGCGCGGCCCGCGGCAAGATGGCAGTTCGTGAACTGATCATCTTTAAGCATGAAAGCGAACTGGGCAACGCGCCTGCGCACAAGCTCTTTGATGCCGTCCATATAGCGCGTGCAGAAGGGGTCACTATTCCTCGTAAGTACAGCGACTACAACGTTTGGGTAGACGACAATCTGCCGGATAGCGTTACCTGCGAAAGGTTGGGCTGATGGATCAAGACGATTACCTGATGATGTCAGGCATCCAGCACTTCAGCTTCTGTCGACGGCAATGGGCGCTGATCCATTTAGAGCAACAATGGTCGGAAAACCTTCGCACAGTTGAAGGTCGCTTACTACACGAGCGCTGCCACGATGATTCTCTCCGCGAAAAGCGCGGTGATCTGCTCATTGTGCGCGGCATGCGGGTGATCAGCCATCGTCTGCGCTTATCCGGCAGCTGCGATATTGTAGAATTTCATGCCGATCCAAACGGCATAACACTTCAGCAAGAGCCTGGGCTTTGGCGTCTGGTTCCTGTCGAGTACAAGCATGGCGCGCCCAAGACAAACAATGCCGATCGGCTGCAACTCTGCGCCCAAGTCATGGCGCTGGAGGAGATGTTGGTCTGCGATATCCCCCAAGGCGTGTTATTCTATGCTGGGCCCCATCGCCGGGAACAAGTAGAACTGACGCCCGAACTGCGTCAGGAAACACAGTCCATCGCAGATGAGATGAACGGTTATTTTTCCCGCGGATATACCCCCAAGGTGAAACCAGGAAAACACTGTAATGCCTGTTCCCTAAAAGAACTCTGTCTGCCCGCCTTGTATCGTCGTATCGATGCCGCCGACTATATTCAAAAACACCTGAAAGAAGGCGCTGCCGAGTGAGAAAGTTGCTCAATACACTGTTTATTCTTACCGAAAACAGTTATCTGAGTTTGGATGGAGAAAACGTTGTTGTCAGTCAGGAACGGACGGAGACCGCCCGTTTTCCCCTGCATACGCTGGAAGCAATTCTTTGTTTTTCCTATCCGGGCGCTTCTCCCGCACTGATGGGTGCCTGCGCCGGGCGAAACGTTGATCTGGCTTTCTTTACACCGCGCGGGCGTTTTTTAGCTCGTGCCGTTGGGGCAACCAAAGGCAATGTTCTGCTGCGGCAGCGGCAATTTCGTGCAGCCGATGATCCCTCTGTCAGCTGCCGCTATGCCAAAGGGTTTTTATTGGGCAAAGTTTATAATGCGCGTTGGGTGCTTGAGCGTGCGACCCGCGACCATCCGCAACGAATCCCGGTAGATCGTTTCAAATCCCTCTCCCGCCAGCTGGCTGACGCGCTCCCCCATATCGAGGATGCTATGACGCTGGAAGAACTGCGTGGTTTGGAAGGGGCTGCTGCCCAACAGTATTTTGATGGATTTGATAGCTTAATCCTTCAGCAGCGCGATACCTTTGCCTTTACGGGACGCAGCCGTCGCCCGCCGTTGGATCCGGTTAATGCGTTACTTTCCTTTGCCTATACACTATTGGCCCGGGATTGCGCCTCTGCATTGGAAAGCGTGGGACTGGATCCGTATATCGGTTTCCTGCACCGTCCTCGGCCTGGCCGCACCAGTCTGGCGCTTGATCTGATGGAGGAGCTGCGCACGGTATATGCAGATCGGTTTGTAATAACCTGTATCAATCAGAAAACAATAACCGCCAAACATTTTCAAACACAGGAAAACGGCGCTGTACTTCTGACCGATGAGGGTCGGCGGACTTTTCTCAAAGCGTGGCAGCAGCGAAAGCAGCAGACCATCCAGCATCCGTTTTTAGGGGAAAAGACACCTTGGGGACTGGTTCCCTATATACAAGCACTGCTTTTAGCACGTACACTGCGCGGTGATATGGAGCGATACCCTCCGTTTTTCTGGAAATAAGATGCAATCATTAAGGAAAAACCATCATGTTAATTCTTGTAACATACGATGTCAATACAGAAACCGCTGCCGGACGCAAACGCCTGCGTAAGGTGGCCAAGGTTTGCGTCGATTACGGACAGCGCGTGCAGAACTCGGTATTTGAGTGTCTGCTGGATGCCGCACAATATGCAACTTTCAAGGCAAAACTTATTGCTTTGATCGATCCGGAAACAGATAGCCTGCGCTTTTACCAGTTGGGAAATCAATACAAAAGCAAGGTTGAGCACGTTGGACGCGCGCCGCAATGGGATCAAGACGACATACTGCTTATATAAAAATCCTTTGATCCATTTGTGTTTTGCGACGGGAACGCATCGGTGCGAGCTGCTATCGACCATAATTCTCTATAGCGGTTCGCACCAGGATACACTGCGGATTATCCAAATGTTTAGAAAAAAGAGATACGTACGCCCTTTCATTTCACGCAAATCGGTTCGAACGCCGTTAACTTATATACAAATTGATACAAATATGCCGGATTGAATTGGGCATATTTGCGGTCGCCCTCTGCGAAGAGGGCGTGGATAGAAATCATTTCATCATAGTTCATGGTAGGGTACACGGGCGTCGCCCTCTGCGAAGAGGGCGTGGATAGAAATACCCTCATGTTGTGCCGGGCTATATACATCAAACGTCGCCCTCTGCGAAGAGGGCGTGGATAGAAATAACTACAATATTGTAGTACCCGCCCGGCTGATTACCGTCGCCCTCTGCGAAGAGGGCGTGGATAGAAATGCATGCGCAAGTGCCATAAGTTTGCAGGGTCAAGAGTCGCCCTCTGCGAAGAGGGCGTGGATAGAAATCAGAGCAACATAGTAACCCGTCTGTTCGGAGGTATGTCGCCCTCTGCGAAGAGGGCGTGGATAGAAATCTTGAAGAACGGCATCTCAGTCTCCAGCTTAGAGGTCGCCCTCTGCGAAGAGGGCGTGGATAGAAATGGAAGACAAGCCCGGTGCAGACCAAGATGGCGCTGTCGCCCTCTGCGAAGAGGGCGTGGATAGAAATCAGTATTACTACGCAGATCGAAAAGGAAAAATGGTCGCCCTCTGCGAAGAGGGCGTGGATAGAAATCGAATTATGAAAAACCAATTTTAGAAGGCAGAGGTCGCCCTCTGCGAAGAGGGCGTGGATAGAAATCGAGCGATCATGTGATCGTTTCGTCTCCGATGGGGTCGCCCTCTGCGAAGAGGGCGTGGATAGAAATTGGACGACCAAAGCCGCATTATCCGCTGCGAAGGCGTCGCCCTCTGCGAAGAGGGCGTGGATAGAAATTCGAGACGATTTAAGGAAAAACGGCGCGTCGGGGGTCGCCCTCTGCGAAGAGGGCGTGGATAGAAATGGCTGGGTGGTAGTCCTGTACGTCGCGTGCATGAGTCGCCCTCTGCGAAGAGGGCGTGGATAGAAATCCCTTGCAGTATTCCACGACCTCTCGTGAGCAAGGTCGCCCTCTGCGAAGAGGGCGTGGATAGAAATAGGGCTACGTCCACGCGATCGACGCGGCGTGTCATGTCGCCCTCTGCGAAGAGGGCGTGGATAGAAATCGGGGTGAGCGGCGCAAGGTGCAGACTGATGTACAGTCGCCCTCTGCGAAGAGGGCGTGGATAGAAATTTATAGTATTCCCAATAGATATACAAGTCCTTGGTCGCCCTCTGCGAAGAGGGCGTGGATAGAAATGGAAGACAAGCCCGGTGCAGACCAAGATGGCGCTGTCGCCCTCTGCGAAGAGGGCGTGGATAGAAATCATCAATTCATGACGCAGATGAAGGGACAAGACCCGTCGCCCTCTGCGAAGAGGGCGTGGATAGAAATACTGATATTAACCCGATGTGGCGTATTAAGGCGCGTCGCCCTCTGCGAAGAGGGCGTGGATAGAAATATAACTCCTTTCATCATCCAAACAGACCGGCAAGGTCGCCCTCTGCGAAGAGGGCGTGGATAGAAATATTTTTATTGCCTCCTTAATGTCCTTTCCTTTACTGTCGCCCTCTGCGAAGAGGGCGTGGATAGAAATCCTTCGCCATGCTCTCACCTCCTCAAAGTCCAAGTCGCCCTCTGCGAAGAGGGCGTGGATAGAAATACAACGACTATGGCCGGAATAAAGGTAAACCGCGTCGCCCTCTGCGAAGAGGGCGTGGATAGAAATTGGCTTGTCCATACCCTTAAACAATATTTGTGACGTCTGATCCTATGTCAAGATTTAGTACAAGTTAAAATGAGGAATTAATCCTCACCTTA
>ERZ894214.552-NODE-552-length-17997-cov-14.7696_pt1 | contig 17997 bp, 18 predicted proteins | sample MGYA00380290_ERZ894214 | MGnify/ENA primary metagenome ERZ894214 (study PRJEB32331, sample SAMN06328421) | human gut metagenome | biome: human gut microbiome; feature: stool | host: Homo sapiens | collected 2014-09-19 ... | reverse complement strand
CCTCGTCACGCCGATGGTACTGCGTAACAGTGGAAGAGTAGGTAGCCGCCGTCTTGAAGCAAGGCGATAGCCGATGGAGAGGAGTCAGTCCGTAAGGGGTGACTCCTTTTTCTGTTTTTATTTATTCGATTCTGATTGGATAAATAAAATAAGATGTATATATTCGCTCCCTATAACTTAATAATGTGTTGTATGGTTAAGAAGTGGATATTCCCTTTATTGATTGGGGTTTGTTTAATCAATACGTCTATGGCACAAGAAAATCCGATTTTATTATTCCCAAAAGGGGCGCCGGGAGAAACTATTAAATTAATAGAGAAAGCTGATACGGATGGTGGAAAAACCGGTGGTGAGAGTGTTTTGCGTATTACGAATGTGAGTGAGCCAACGATTACTATATATCATGCTCCGGATGAAGTGGCCTCGGGTGCCGCTATGATTGTCTGTCCCGGTGGTGGTTACAATATTTTAGCTTATGATTTGGAAGGTGATGAAGTCTGTGAATGGCTTAATAATCTTGGAATAACTGCGGTCTTACTTAAATACCGGGTTCCAAGACGGGAAGGACTGGAAAAACACGAAGTTCCTTTGCAAGATGTACAGCGTGCGATTGGTTATGTTCGAGCGAACGCTGAGAACTTGAATATAGATCCAAAGCGAATCGGTGTGATGGGATTCTCGGCTGGTGGCCATTTAGCTGCCATGGTTAGCAATAATTTTTTGAAACGTACTTATCCGGCTATTGATGCTACGGATAAAGTAAGTTGTCGTCCGGACTATTGTTTATTGGTTTATCCTGCTTATTTAGATGGAGAGAATTTCCAATTGGCACCAGAGTTAAAGGTTTCATCTGCCACACCTCCAACCATGTTAATTCAAGCGGAAGATGATAAATCTTATATCAACAGTAGTATTTTCTATTATTATGCCTTAAAGGAAGCTGGTGTTCCGGCATGGATGCATTTATATAGTCAAGGTGGCCATGGATATGGGTTACGAGATACGGGAGCGTCTGTAAATGAATGGCCGGATCGGGCTGAAGATTGGTTTCGTGAGATCGGTCTGATCGAATAGAACTCCAGATATCTTTTCTGGAGACTTGCGGAGTAGATTCTTAAATCGATTGCGCAATTTATTTATTACTAGTTTATTATTGATGGTAAACGTAGTAAAAGCGTAGTCCGGGAAAGCGTGTTCTATAGCATATCGTATCTTTGAAGTAGTGAGTTTATTGCTGTTCTCTGTTATTCGGGCTTTTTTTGAAGTAAAAAAGCTAAGTTATGAAATTCCTTAAAAGTTCAGTTTTATTTATTTCAATGGCATGTATAGTGCCTGTTTGTTCGATAGCGAGAGAAAAAAGTGAGAGAATCACAAGAGCTGAGATTGAACAGAAAAGTGCGGATGAATTTATAAATGGTCTAATGAGTCGAATGACCGTTGATGAGAAAATCGGCCAATTGAATCTTCCTAGTTATGGAAACGTAATGCCAAATCCTAAAAAGAGTGAGATAGCCAGTCGTATTGTACGAGGAGAGGTTGGTGGTATATTTAATATATTCGGTGTCGATGCGATCCGGCAGTTACAAGAAGTCGCAGTTAAAGAAAGTCGATTGGGGATTCCTATAATTGTTGGCGCTGATATTTGTAATGGTTATAAAACCGTTTTTCCCATTCCTCTAGGTCTTTCGTGTAGTTGGAAACCGGAGAATATAGAAGAGGTCGCTCGAATTTCCGCGAAGGAAGTTGGTGCTGATGGTATCTGTTGGACATATAGCCCGATGGTCGATATATCTCATGATGCCCGGTGGGGACGAGTAAAGGAAGGAGCGGGCGAGGATCCGTTTCTTGGAGGTATAATGGCTCAAGCATGGGTGCGTGGTTATCAAGGCAATGATTTATCGGCTGATACGACTCTTATGGCATGTGTAAAGCATTATGCGCTTTATGGAGCGGCCGAGGCTGGCCGGGATTATAATACGGTAGATATGAGCCGTGTGACTGCCATGAATTATTACATGCGTCCTTATCAAGCTGCTGTAGAAGCAGGAGTAGGAAGTATCATGACTTCATTCAACGAATTTGAAAGTATCCCCGCGACCGGAAATACTTGGCTTCTTAATGACGTATTGCGTAAACAATGGGGATTTAACGGCTTTGTCGTGTCTGATTTTACGGCAATAGCGGAGATGGTAAACCATGGAATAGGTAATCGTCAGGAAGTCGGAGTCAAGGCGCTAAAGGCGGGTGTCGATATGGATATGATAGCGGACTGTTATCATGCCGTATTAAAGAAATCATTGGAAGAAGGGAAAATAACAGAGGCTGAGATTGACTCTGCTTGCCGGAGAATACTAATCGCAAAATACCAATTGGGATTGTTCCATGATCCATATAAATATTGTAATCCGAAAAGAGCCGCCAAAGAGTTCTTGTCGGTAAATAATGTATCTGCGGCCCGTCGTATTGCGGCGGAGTCTTTCGTGTTACTTAAAAATGATAATAATCTGCTTCCACTTAAAGGATGTCGTAAGGTCGCTGTAGTCGGTCCTTTAGCGGATAGCAAGGCGAATATGGCTGGATCGTGGAAATATGATGAGCAGACTAAATCTTATCATGGATTGGTAGAGGATTTACAGGAATCTTTGGGAAATGGAGTAGAGGTTGTTTTTGCAAAAGGCAGCAATCTAGTCGATGATCCCGTTTATGAAGCGAACTTTACGGATCAAAATCGTTCAACCCGGGATGATAGAAGCGATGAACAATTAATCGCCGAGGCCCTAAAAGTGGCGGAAGGCGCTGATGTGATTATCGCTGCTTTGGGTGAATCGATAGATATGAGTGGAGAAGGCGCTAGTAGAGCCATCCTTGAAATGCCGCAAACACAGAAAAAATTACTGGATGCTATCCAGAAGACAGGAAAGCCGATCGTAATGGTACTTTTTACCGGAAGACCTTTGGCATTACAATCCGAGGAAAAGCAGGTGAATGCGATCTTGAACGTATGGTTCGGTGGTACGGAAGCAGGAGCGGCTATTGCCGATGTCTTGACCGGAAAGGTTTCTCCGACAGGGAAGTTAACCATGTCTTTTCCTCGTGTAACAGGCCAATGTCCGATCTATTACAATCATAAGATGACAGGACGCCCTATGTCTCCCGATGCTTGGTACACTCGTTATGTCTCCAATTATATAGATGTGTTGAATGAGCCTCTTTATCCATTTGGTTACGGCTTGAGCTATACGGCTTATACGTATGGCGATGTATCTTTGAATATGAATTCTATGGATGCAAATGGAAAAATTCAAGCATCCGTGATTGTTACCAATACTGGGGCTCAGGATGGAGAGGAAATCGTACAGCTTTATTTACGTGATATCGTACGCAGCATAACCCCTCCGGTCCAAGAATTGAAAGGATTCAAGCGAGTTGCGTTAAAAGCGGGAGAAAGCAAGAAAGTAACCTTTGATATTGATGTGGATATGTTGAAATTCTACGATTCAACCTTAGATTATGTCGCTGAGCCGGGTGAGTTTCAGGTAATGATCGGTGGAAATAGTAAAGAGGTGAAAACTGCTTCGTTTACATTAAAATAATCCTAATCGGAAGGAATCAGTTATGGGTTTTTGCTAAATTCGAAATTATATGTATCTTTGCCAAAAGAAATATTACAAAACCATGGGGATGACCGGTTTTGAAAGACCTATCCGAAAAATCAAAGAAAATAAGAGTAAAGCAAAAGCTAAATAAAACACTAAATATTAGTGTTTTATAAGTAATATAAGAGCTAAACAGGAACAACGTGTTTTCCTTTGTTTAGCTCTTTTTTTTGTTACTTTTGTTACTCGTTTGTTACCCGTGAACGGAAATGTTACTTATCTTTGCGGTGGGTAACAAATAAAGTAACGATATGACAAAGCAAGTCAAAGTTAAAGAGCCGGTACGTATTCGTACAAAGAAACTGGCTAACGGGAATGAATCGATCTACCTTGATCTATACAAAGACGGTGATCGTGTGTACGAGTTTCTCAAACTCTATCTTATTCCGGAAAAATCAAAAACAGATAAGGAAGCTAACCGTAAAACGTTAGAGTTAGCTAATGCGATCAAGGCTAAACGGATCGTAGAGTTGCAAAATAACGAACATGGCTTTAAAACAAATACTACCAGATCAAAGATGAATCTGATTCAATTTGTTTTACATCTGGCAGATGAACAACTAGCAAAATCGGGAAACAAGCGTAGTTATTATTATACACTTCATTCTCTAGCGAAGCATTTAGATGCGTATGCTGGTGATAAGATAACCTTTACAAAGGTGAACACAGAGTTTGTTAGAGGGTTTATAGCGTATCTTCGTACTGCTGTCAACTTCAATTATGAAAATAGCAAGAAAAAGTCTAAAGACGAAACTCTTTCACAGAACACTCAATACAATTTGTATAAGAAATTTACTTGGGTGATCCGTAAGGCTATGTTAGCGGATATAATTGTCATTAATCCTTTGGATAAAGTGGATAATACAGATAAGCCGAAGCCGGAAGAGGGGCAAAGGGAGTTCTTGACGATTGAAGAAATTAAAAAACTAATGGCAACCCCATGTAAGGACGATATGTTAAAACGTTCATTTCTCTTTTGTTGTCTGGTAGGACTTCGATATAGTGATGTAAAGAGCTTGCTTTGGAGCGATCTCAGGGAAGATAATAACGGTGAAATTATTCTTCGACTTCGTGTAATTAAAACAAAACGGTATGAAGATTTTCCGGTAAGTAGGGAGGCTTTGAAGTGGTTACCGGAAAAAACAGGATCTGACGAAAATTTAATCTTTACTCTGTCAAAGAATGATAATTCTAACCGAAAACTGAAGAACTGGTGTGCGTCTGCCGGCATAAAGAAAAAGATTTCATTCCATTGCTCCCGGCATACAGCAGCTACATTAAACCTGAGTTTGGGCGTACCTATTGAGACCGTTAGCAAATTACTTGGACATACAAAGATCAGTACAACACAAATTTACGCAAAAATTATAGACAAGAACAAAAAGGACGCAGTCCGCAAGCAGGATGGTATCTTTGATTTTTGACATCAGTTTAATGGGGTACCCCCCCTCCCTTGCGTTAAAAAATATTAATAAATGCGGTTGCCTTGTCTAAAAATTTTTTTTCTTATGGATTTGAAAATAGTAAAACATAGTATAGATTTAATGATTAACGCAGCAATGCGTATCAATAGCTTTAACATTGATAACGTTCATAACTTAACGGTTTATGATGTTGATATATTACGTGAGTTGGTAGACGATCTGAAAAAAAACATTTCAGATTTGAAACTAGATGATATTGTGCTGAACAGTAATAGCGTAGATGAATCTCGTTTTTTATTGAGTAAAGTTTTATTTATTATAGAACCTTATTATTCTGATCCATCACACAAAGATCTTATACATATTGGTTCTTCTTTTTATTTAAATAGCATAGAACTGGAAATAAAAGACATGACTCTATTACAGTCAACGTATTTGTCTGATATGGAGTCTTTGTACTATTTCTTTGATTTTTTGCATAAAAGAATATCGTCAAGTTTATCCTCTGTATCTCGGAGTTTAAATGTTTATAATACATTTAATCCTGCCCCGGGGAGCGTACTCATAAATTCAAATTGTTCTTTGAATATCCAGAAAGGGTTGGATACAGAAAGAGCACAGGAAGTATTGCAGAGGGCTGTAAATGCAAATATATTAGATAAACAACAATCAGAAAACAATGGAATGACGACGGGTAAAAAGAGTCTTCCCTTAGTTTTAGACAATGCTAAAGCTAATGATTTGTTACAAAAAACTATAACTGCAAAATTATGTGATGATACTTATAACTGGCTTAAAACTAAAGCTCTATTAGCTTATTACGTTGATAGGGCAAGTGAATATTTAGGCTTATGTATGGGTGAATATGACGGTAAGCCTAAAACATCATGGAAACCGTTTGAGACTTTATTCGGTATTATTGGATTATCTGGTTCAAAACGGGATTATCAGAAAACAGGAACTTTTCCAAATGGCTATAGAGACGTAGATAGACTGTTTGAGTAGTCATAGCAATATACTATAAAAACCCCTATATGTGCCCTATGTGGGTATCATATAGGGGTTTTTTGTTTCCTTTCTTGCTGATATTTGCAATGTAATTACAAAGCAACGGGCAAAGTACACGCCACATTCATGAACAAATAATTTATTGTATTATGTCAGAAGAAATAAAACAGCAATTAGATAGAATTGAGCAATATAGCCTATTAGCTGCAAAGAATGTACTTTGCTTTGATGATGTTGCATTACTTACAGGATTGAGTAAGAGCCATTTGTACAAACTTACTTACAGTCATCAAATTCCGCATTACAAGCCCAATGGGAAACAACTTTATTTCGATAGAAAGGAAATAGAAGACTGGATGAGGCAGAATAAGGTTGCTACAAATGATGAGATAGAACGAAAAGCGACAAGTTATTTGGTTACTGGAAAAATCGGAAATAAATAGGAGGACCAAGCATGAATATAGGAGAAATTATATCCGCTTTTGATGTACTACAACAACAAGTAACATCCCCAGTGCAGCAATTGAGAAAAGAAATCGACCTTATGCGTTCTGAACTTTCAGGGTATGAAAAGAGATACCCTGAATCAGATACAACTAAGCGCCGGGAAAGACTGCTGCGTTTAGAGGTCATTTGTAAATCTCTTGAATCATGCGAGCCAATAAGTTTGATGCCTTTAATAAGGGATAAACTTAATGAAGCACGACGGCATAAATTCAACCCGGATTGTGCCTGTGTGTGGTTGCCTTTATCGCCTTGTGTTGCGGATTTATTACATGCAAAACCGGCCGTTATAGATTTGATTGGTTGGGATATCTCAACGCCATATGACTATAACTATGTTGGGTTGGCGAATGCCGGAGGATTTATTTGTTCCGATACAGATGAGGAGGGCTAGAGATATGGAAACTAATGTTATAGGCTTGAAAATTGCTGCGAGTTTAGACGGTGTAAATATCGCAGACGATGATATCAGATTATTGAGACAAGCCGAAATAGATTTAAGCACAGATATCCCGTCTCCACCACCAGTACTTTATCAGGGTGATAAGGTTATGATTTCTAAAGGTGATTTTTCGGTTGTAGTCGGAGCGGCAAAGAGCCGTAAGACATTTTGTATTTCTGCTATGGTTGGGGCTTATTTATGTGCAGATGAGTATATGAACATGAGCAGCCCTAATGACGCAGGTAATGTTCTTTGGATAGATACGGAGCAATCGATATATCATGCGGCGAAAGTGGCGAAACGAGTATGCCGGATAGCAGGATTACCAACCGATCAGAAAACGGAACGCTTTCGAATGCTTTGCTTTCGGGAATATGAACCGGACCGGCGCCGAGATTTGACTGATAAGGCTATTCGGTTATATCGGCCCTCTTTGGTAGTTGTTGACGGAGCGGCGGACCTTATTCTGGATGTAAATGATAGCTCTGAAAGTGCAAAGCTGGCTACAATGTTCATGGATATAACAAAAGAACTAGATAACCATATTGTCACGGTATTACATACCAATCCGGGAGGGGATAAGCCAAGGGGCCATTTAGGGACAAACTTTCTCAATAAGGCACAAGCCTTGTTTATTGTCCGAGCGGATGGTGATATCTCAACTGTATCAGTAGAACGATGTCGGGATATAGCGGTTGATGATTTTGCCTTTGCTGTCAATAATGAAGGTTTGCCGGTTCTTGCCTCTATTCCTGATAAGTCTGATAAATTAGATAACCTCAATGCTATATTTTGTAAATATACTCAGCCTATTCGCTCTACAGATTTAAGAGATGCTATTATGGTCGACGAGGGGATAAAGAAATCTATGGCTAACCGAAGAATAAGAGAGGCCAAGGAAATAGGGGTACTGATAGAAAATAATGTTGGCTTGCTCTATTACAAAGGAAAGGAGGTAAACAATGAATCGGATCAATTACCTTTTTAAGCGGGTACAATGCCGGGTATTTTCGGGTACTGTGGCAATGGTACGGGTAACCGGGTACACACCCCCCTATATATAGGGGGTGTACCCGGTACCCACCTAAGTGGCCATAACCATAGTACCCACCTATTACTAATTAATCATTAAACTTAATAGATATGGATATTTCAATTATACCAACAATACAGCGATCGAAGAAGCCGGCCAAACCCCGGTACATAAAACCGGACAGCGTGAAACGGCTGGAAGCCGATTATTACGAATGGAAATACCGTAATAGTACCATTCCCCCGCAATGCCGGGTAAAACCGCATTTCCGGGACGATACGGCGAACGGGCTGGCGAAATGTATAGAAACATGGGCGAGGATGAATAACGCCTTCTATCAACGCCAGAATAGCCAAGGACAATATGATTCACGATTGGGCCGCTGGCGGAAGTCAGGAACGACGACCGGCATTGCCGATGTACAGGTGACGCATGAGGGCCGGGTGTACAATTTTGAGATCAAGATCGGCAGGGATCGCCAATCTGACGTACAGAAAGCGGTTGAGACGAGGATAAAAAAAGCTGGCGGTCATTACGCCGTCATTAAGTGTTACGACGACTTTTTAAAAGAGATAATCCATAATGGAAAAGATCGATCTTATCAACCAGCAGGATAATAAATCGTTCCGGTATGAATCCCCGGACGTGTCGAAAATGTTCAGGCTGAAGATTGATGACCGGACAATGTTCTACTTTTCCACGACAGAAAAGCGGAAACGATTTATTGAGAAGAGATACGACCGCAAGCTAAAGCGGTTTACCATAGATTCAGAATATTAACAATTTAAAAATTAACTAATTATGCGAGATTTCAGTTATGAGGAGATTAACAACATGTCAGAAGAAACAGCAAAGCAAGTCTTGAGAGACGAGATGTTGGATCGTGCGAACAAACGTGCGGAAGAGGAACGGAGAAAAGAAGAATCAAAAGATTCCCTTGATCGGTTCTTCAATCAAAAGAAAGAATCAGGATTATTAACCCCCTACAAAACATTGTAATCATGGAGAAATTAGAAAGTTATGTCATTGACAACGCCCTGAAGGAGAAGATTGTCGCAGATTTTAAGGAACAGGTTGAGAGCGTTAACGACGCACTGGAAAGATTGAAGGCAGAGGATATACCGTGTGATCTGCCAACGCTTAAAAAGATTATGAGTTCCGATGAATCATTTAAGAAATGGCTAGTCAAGGCTGAAGATGAATTTATTGGGAAATTGGGATTTCTTCCTATGGAAGAACGCAAGCGAATAGGGGTTTCTTTTGCCAATGTGTTTAAAAGAACGGCCAATGACCGCAATACGGTAGCCTCGTTCCTTTCGGCTCCGAAATATCCGATCGTGCAGGGGAAAGACGGATCGTTGCAATACGACTGGCAGGAGGTCGAGAAGGGAGCGGAACAGCGAGCGACAAGGCATTTCACCGACGAGGACGTAGAGTATTTCGGGATGCTCCGCAAGGTCGTGGAATCGCTGGAAGACTTGGAGGCATGGGAGACAGAGCATGCGTACTCTCACTTCAAGGACTGGAGAGACCCGTTCGAGGGCCCTCGGAATCCGTCAATACATGGGGCGCCAGTCGTGATCAATCACGGGGGACACATCGATATCCTCATGAGACCGGATTTCAAAAACTGGTTCCAAAGGCAGATCGGCAAGACTTTAGGGAAAATGAACCCGGAAGCGTTAAGGATGATCCGGGAAATGGCAGATGAAGATTAATAACAGGCAAGGGGTGTGAACAAATTAACACCCCTACCACATAAATATTGATTCATGGATGATTTGAGAATAGAGAAGGAAACACCCGGGGAGATTATCTATGTAAGTCACTTCGAGGGTCAACCGGTTCACTTCATGCAGGATAAAAGAACCGGAGAGATTACGGTAAACGCCGACGATGTGGTACGGGCCATAGGAGAGGCGGATTCGTTCGAGGCGTTTCTTGGAAGTGACAAGGGATTGGATTTTATATCGGATTGGAAGAAGGAGCACCCTAACGAACCTTTTTTCGGTGGTGCGGTGAAAAAGAGACACCAATAATTAATATATGTATGATATATCGTATATTTCGTGCTATTATATTATAATATATTGAATATAAATATATTACATGTAGTATAGGTGCTACTTATTGTATTTATATCGTATCTCTAATGATACGAAACGTAGTAATTTAACATTTAAAGATATGGCAAAAATACCTAAAATAGGAGAAAAACTTACGGAAAAAGAAAGATTCTGTCTTGATGCGTACCTTTTCAACGGGGATAACCTAGATCTTGCGTACGTGATGAGCAGGAACAACCCGTATCAGGGATCACAGGAAAACCTGCATAGACTAGCTTTAAGATGGTTGAGGAGTCCGGACGTTAAGGCATATGTGGAAGAAAAGCGGGTTATCATCGCTGACAAAGTAGAGAAAAAGTTCTCCGTGCCTGAACAGAATGCCTACAGGGAAAAGGAGGATATTGTAAGAGAACTTAATATTCTCGCTGACATCACGAAAGACCCGAAGCAGAAAACGGAGATACTTATGAAGTTGGCAGATCTGCAACAGATGAAAAAAGATCCGGTAGAAGAGACGGAGGATAATACCGTCCATTATTATTTGCCGCTGACTTGCCACAAATGCAGCCTGTACATAGCGAATAAAAGAAAGACGGAAAAAGAGGGCGAATAAGGATATTGCGCAGGTTACAATATCTAAACAGAATCAGATGCAAACTGGGAACATGATTAAGCACTTAACATCGATCGAAATTAGTGCTTTTAGTTCCCGGAACAGACAAGATAATAGAGCTTCATAGAAGGCCGATTATAACGATTGAGATTGTTATGATCGGCTTTATTTATTAACGAACAATAGAAAAATGATATGAGTAATTTAGGTAAACTATGGTTTGATCTTGGATTAAAAGATAAAACCGATAAGGATATAGAGAATATTCGTAAGAATGTCGAGAAACGGTTAAAAGCGTTAGGCGTTGACGTGAAGATTACACCTGATTTGTCCGGGTTGAAAAATCTTAAAGGTGTAAACGTAGAAGTTATCACGAATACAGACACGATAGTAAGAGACGTTCAGGCCGCACTAAAAGCTGCGGATATAAGCCTTGAACCGTCTGTTTCCCTAAATAAGGCAATGCAATCCTTGACAGGAGCGAAAGTGTTGACCATTGATACGGGGGCTTTGGGCCGTATTGAGGCTTTGGCTAAAAAACAAAGTTCGGCTATTGACCAAGCAACAAGAGCTTTATTGAACCAGCAGAAAGTCTATAAAGAATATTCCAATACGACAATGACGGCTACAGGTTCTATAAAGATGATGGAAGCCGAATTGAACAAATTACGTGATACTTACCGATCGTTATCCGATGTTGATCGTAATTCTCCGATAGGGAAAGGACTATTGTCGCAGATTAATAACGCAGATGAAGCATTGGCCAAAGTAAACGTCCAAATGGCGAATAATTCAACATTGGCTAAAGCGATGGGTACGAGATACAACGGCCTACAAGTTCAACTCGCCCAGGTTGCAAGGGAGCTTCCGAACTTTGCAATGTCTTTTTCTACGGGTATCATCTCACTTAGTAACAACTTGCCAATGCTGGCGGATGAGATATCAAGAGTACGTCAAGAGGTAGTGTTACTTCGTCAATCTGGCCATGCAGTCACACCAGTATGGAAGCAGGTTTTAAGCTCATTATTAAGTTGGCAAACTGCCTTAATCGTGGGTATTACGGTTCTTGTTGCTTATTCCCGTGAAATTGGAGAATGGGTAAACGCACTTCTAAAAGGAGGAAATGCGGCGGTGTATTTGGCAGAATCCCAAAAGAAATTCAATGATTTACAAAAGGCTGCCTCTGAAAGTGTATCGAAAGAGATATCAAAGCTCGAATTGTTATACAGTACTACTCAAAATGCGGCATTATCTATTGATGCGAGGCGTGAGGCAGTAGAAAAGCTGCAACAGATGTACCCGGATTATTTGGGCAAGTTATCCGAGGAGGCTATTTTAGCAGGGGAAGCCAGTAAGGCGTATGGTTTATTGGCCGAAAGTATCAAAAACGCAGCTTCTTTAAGATTGATAGAGGAACAGCGGGCTAAAGCCTCTGAATCTTTGGCCAAGGCTAAAGAGAAAGAAATGAATGTTCAGTCAAAGTTAAACGCCTTAATGAAGGAATTGGGCGCAGTCAGTGAACAAGACTTACAAAATAAAGCGTATGATTTTAGCCGTAATTATGGTAATTATATCCGAAATCTTATAAATGATCGGAATGCTGCTCAAAAAGAACAACAATTAATATTAGAGGATGCGGAAAAATGGAGCAATAAATATGCATCCATATTCAACAAATCCGTAGATAAAGGCCAATTTGATATACTATTCAAAGATATGCCGGAAGTAGCTACATTTAATAAAACGTTGGCTGATTTAGACCGGCAATTGGCAATGTTCGCTATTGACCATGACGAATATAACAAAAAAGTCAATGAGGCTAAAGGAGCTTTGATTGCGGCTGCTGATGCTGCCAATATTGGAGGGTCCGCTCTTGAAAAATTAAGAGGTGAATACATAGCCTTTAATAAGGTGGAACTTTCAGAGAAGAATCATAAGACCGCAAGCAGGGATGCACAAGAAGCATATAAAAACAAAAAAGCGTATTTAAAGGCGGATAAGGCGCTGGAAGATGCAATATTGAAATCTGCCAGAAATATAGAACAGGCACGCATAAATGTAATGGAGGAAGGTTCAGCCAAACAACTCGCCCAACTTAAACTGAACTTTAAAAAGAGAATGGACGAGGTTAAGGCCCAGACTGACGAATATATTAGGCTCGTTCAGGAAGAAGAGCTGAAAGACTGGCGTAAAAGCAATCCGGGAAAGAAAGATAGCGATTTTACATCTCAAGTTGTCGACTTTCATACGCTACCTAAAGAATATCAGGATTTAGTTGTTAATCAAGCGCAAGCAGCAAACGCAGAATATGAGAACGGGCAACAAAAGCTACTTGATAATCTATTGAGTAAATATCAAGACTTTGCGACCAGAAGGGAGATTATCGAGAAACAATTTAATGATGATATTGCCACGCTGAACAAGAGCCGGACGGATGAGAACAGAGAAACTATAGATAAGGCAATCAATGAAGCTAAACGCAAGTTAAAAGAGGCAATTAAAGCGATCAATGACGAAGAGGCAAAGAGCTTGCAAAAAGATAATCCTTTCTTTGTCCGGTTGTTTGGTGATACGTCAGAAATGACAAGATCACAGATAAAAACATTACTCGACCAAGCAAAACAGTTACGGGATTATCTCAAAACCACGGATTCTGATAATATCGGATCAATACTCAATATCTCGGCCGATACTTTGAGAAGAATAAAAGAATCTCCAGAATCCCTTAAAGCCCTTCAGGATGCCGTAGATAAATTAACGAAGAAGAGGGATGAAAATAACTTTGACAAATTATTCTCCGATATCGAGAAAGGTTTAAATAAAATAAAGTTAGGCGGGAAGGCTAATATAGGTGAAGGCATCGCCGATATTGGAAACGCCTTACAGTCGATTATGCCTGCACTAAAAGAGTTTGGGCAGGACTTGGGAAATATATTTGGAGATGAGGTTGGAGAATATGTCCAGAATATAACACAGTTCGTCGGGTCTGTAGTAAAAATTGGAACCGGTGTAGGGCAAGCATTGTCCGGCGATATTTTGGGCGGGGTAACATCCGTAGTTTCTGGTATCGGGCAGATAGTTTCATCTGTCAGGGCTGCAAATGAGCAACATAAGCAGGCATTAAAAAAGATCATGAATGATACTATAGCCCAGCAGAGAGAATATAATTTATTGCTTTTGGAACAGAATCTATTATATGAAAAGGCAAATACTATCTTTGGCACGGACACATACGGCAAGGCAGTAAAGGCGGCAGAGACTTTTAGAAAATCTATAGAAAGCCTCAATGAAGCGATAAAAGATGAGGGTAAATATGAAGGTAGATACCTATTAGGGGGGCGATTCGACTTGTTGGCAAAAGAACAGCGTGACTATTATAACTCATTAGCCGGGCTTGCAAATATCCAGATCAAAACGGGACATAAAAAAGGGGGCATATTTGGTCTTGGAATATTAGGTAAAGGGAAAGATATTTATTCCTCTATTCTTGAGGTTTACCCGGATCTTATTGATAAAGCGGGGAACTTTAACCGGGAGCTTGCCGAGACTATTTTAAACACTCGTGAAATGTCAGAAGAGGATAGAAACGCCTTGCAAAATATGATTGATTTGTCCCAAAAGGCGGAAGACGCTTTAAAATCCTTGAATGACTATTTGACAAATATATTCGGCGAGTTTGGGAATACCTTATCAGATGCCCTAGTTGATGCCTTTAAGAACGGAACCGATGCCGCAGACTCTTTTGTTAAGTCTGTTTCTAACATGCTGGAAAAACTGGCTACACAAATGGCATATTCTATTTTTATCGCACCGGCATTTGAAAAAGCTCAAAAAGACGTTCAGGACGTAATGAAAGATACTGAATTAAGTGCTGAGGATAAATGGGAAAAGGCTGCTGCAATTGTAGATGCTGCTACCGAAAAAATTATGGCAAATCAAGATGATTACGACAAATGGTTGAAGGATAGACAAAAATACGCCAAAGACAAGGGCTATGATATTTTTACCCCTGACAACGAAAAGCAAAACGGGCTATCGTCAAGCATTCAAGGGGTAACAGAAGATACAGCAAACTTGTTAGGTAGTTATCTGAACGCTATCCGGCACGATGTAAGCGTAAAGCGTAACTTGTTGGAGAATATCGCGGGGAACTTGTTACCTACGATGAGCATTACGGCGCAAGCGCAGCTGCAACAGCTTAACGCTATCGCAGCGAACACAAAGGCGAACGCTGACGCGGCGATTGAGATACAGAAGAGCTCAACCGTAATACAAAACGCTTTATCAAGCGTGATCGTACAAGGAAAGGGCGGGAAGGCGATAAGAATAAATTGATAGATTAAGTCTATTGTGATAATAAATAAAATCTATTATCTTTACATAACCAAGACAACCCTACAAGGGCCAAAACCGAGACGGCCACCGGTGGCGATGCTTCCGGTGGTTTTTTTATTGGCTAAATACGGCAAGATTACGGCAAGGGTATAACAGGAACAAGGGCTGATGCACTTCGGTTTTTACCGAAGTGGGTAGTGTCAAACTTGAATATAACATTTCCGTATCCTGCATGGAGTTCTTCATCGCCCGCAAGGTTCGTCCCGTTTTTGAGGTTTACCGCCAAGTTTTTCACAAGACAACCCCACGGGCGCAATCGCATGAACTTAATACAGGCGAAAGAGTACAAGCAAAGCATATTTATTTGATCTATGGGCGAGAAAACGGGCAAATTTGGGTTATATTCATTCCTCCTATCATGGTCGTTAACGCCGAGAACAACGTGAACGCCCCCGATCCAAATGGGGGGAGAGGGTATCGGTCAAAACTACCCCCCCCTCTGTTGTGGCGTCCACCAGATGGACATCATTTGTAAGGGTGTCCACTAGATAGACATCGTTTGTAGGGGTGTTAATTGAACTAATACCCTTTTCGCCTAATCTTTGTTTGATCACTCCTGCATGCAATTCTGGTACACGGCAAACATCCGAAAAACAGACGGGGTTAGTCTGATTAAGGGAGGCTTTGAACTATAATTTTGACGAAAAACCAAAGTTGGATTGTCGTGAATATTTGATGCAAAAGCTAAACGCATTTTTGCGTTCAGTACCGGACGGTCACCCGGGAAGTAAATCCGTAAATTCTACGGATTATGTGGCAAAAGGCGATTTTTCCCACCTTATGGATGGTAGATAATAACTGAAAAGTGGTCGCCTAAAAAACAGTCAAGTATCCTGTTGGATAAAACAAGCCCTTCCGTCTAAACAATCGAAAGACCCACGCAAGGGATAAAATAACGGAATCCCGTTTTTTAATCCCCCGAGATTGGGGTATTTAAAATTTAGACACCCCAATTTTGGGGTATCATGGCAAGGGATACCTTATGACTTTTTACTCAAACTCATAGCCCTCATAGTAATACGACTGATTGATACCCTTAAATATCACTTCACGGTCATTGACACGGTCAGTCAATGTTTGACGCAACAGCGTACGCAACTCCAGATCGTTTATTGGGCTTCTTTCCATCGCTTGCAAATACAGAACCTTATCCACGTTTTGCCAGTCAATAACAACGGAAAGCCGTTTTTTCAGGATCATGTCAAGCCAAATGCGGGTAGATCGCCCGTTCCCTTCCATGAACGGGTGCGCCACGTTCATTTCCACGTATTTCGCTATGATCTCGTCAAATGTAGTTTCCGGCATCTTCTCTATCACGGGTAGTATCGCATCCAAGTACAAGCAGTTGGCAAAGCGGAAATTCCCCTTTGATATGTTGAGTTTACGCACCTTTCCGGCAAAGTCGTACAATCCATCAAAAAGATAACGATGTATGTCGCATAAGCCCTTCACGGTTCCCACCTCGATACGATCTATATCGCCGGTATCAAACAGGGCGTGAGCCTTTACAAGGCTTAATCTGTCTATTTCTTTCGTGTTCATATTCATTCTACTTTGATGTTAATATCCTTCCCACAATGCGGACAGGTAAGAGTTAAAGCGTCGCTTTTTGGGCGCACTTCTTCCGGGGAGGCGAATAACTGCCAAATGGGAACATTCAAGGCTGTTGCTATCTTTTCAAGGGTTTCTTGCGATGGATTGCCAGCTAATGTCTTTACGATCGATATTCTCGTAACACCAAGCATATCTGCTAATTCTTGCTGCGTTAATCCTTTTTCTTTTAATATTTCTTTTATCCTATTCATGAGAATCCTTTTTAGAATTTCTACAAATATACATATTACAGTTATTTGTATAATCATAGCTATTCTAAATAATGTTAATAGAATAACTATTTATATTCTATTTATTGCATATGAATAATTATAATTATACATTTGCATCATCAAAGTAACAGGTAACATAAGAAATACAGCTATGACAAACGAGGATTACATGAACAACGAGTTGGCAGCGTTAGCCGCCATGACGGAAGAGGAAGCCTGCAAAGTTTATAATGTGGATTATAAAGCTGAGGCAGAGATCTACATTCGTGAATATTGGATGTACATAGCGTAAACGGATTACTAACACATAAAACTATACGATCATGAAGAATTTTAGGACAAAAGTATTCAAACAAGCCCATGAGCTTATGAGAGCAACGGGAAAGGCATTTGCGGTATGCCTGTCCAAGGCGTGGGCGTTGTACCGCCTCACCAAGCGGATGCGCCGGGAAATAGTAACATTCGCTTACGAGAAAGCGGATGGAAGCTTGAGAAAGGCGAAAGGAACGCTTAAAGACGTTTCGAACCTCATCAAAGGCACAGGTTCGGAAAATTACAAGACCGTCCGTTACTTTGACGTTGAGGCGAACGGGTTCCGGTCATTCAAGGTAGAGAATCTAATCACGATATATTAAACGAAGGGGGTCAGCCGAATTTTCGGCATCCCCGATTATAAAAATCAAGTCATGTATTTATCATTAGGAAAACAAGCCAAAAGACAGGTATCTATAAACGTCTTATCATGGCGATCCATCGCCAAATCACTAAAAGCATTATCATTCGGCTTGCTCGAGTGCGATAACAAGAACGACGTTATCGGCTATGTCAAGGTACTAATCTTATTGATGTCCGCATTCGTTTTGGCCGGGCTGGAAGGAGGTGTGAAATGAGCAATATAGGGCTATCCTTCGATTTCAAGGAGGTAAACAGTATGTTACGTAACAAGTCTTTGAGTGAATTGAAAGAGGGCTTATCCTATCTTCTCTTAAATTATGCCAAATTGATAGAGGATAAAAATATCCATGAATTT
>ERZ894214.532-NODE-532-length-18963-cov-8.46118_pt1 | contig 18963 bp, 13 predicted proteins | sample MGYA00380290_ERZ894214 | MGnify/ENA primary metagenome ERZ894214 (study PRJEB32331, sample SAMN06328421) | human gut metagenome | biome: human gut microbiome; feature: stool | host: Homo sapiens | collected 2014-09-19 ... | reverse complement strand
ATGTATTCTCAGTCACGCCTCGCTCCAAGGCAAAGCTGGTGGCAAAGATGCTCAAGGCGATCCATGCCCAGGAGAGTAAGAAAGCGGCCCGCGAAAAGGCCAGGGCTGTAGTCGCTGAGCTGCGCGCCATGAAGCTGAAAGAGGCAGCCAAGAAGGTGGAGAACGGGATTGAGGAGACCCTGACTTATTGCGATTTCCCCAGCGAGCACTGGACACGCATCCGCACGAACAATGTCATTGAGCGGCTGAACTGGGAGATCCGCCGTCGTACCCGGGTGGTGGGCACATTCCCGGACGGCCACTCTGCCCTCATGCTGGTCTGTGCCTGTCTGCGCCATGTTGCCGACACCCAGTGGGGCAACATGGAGTACATGAATATGAAGCACCTGGAAACTGTCCTGGAGGACGCCTCCGTTGCTGGCTGATAAGCATCACATACGTCAGAAATTTTTGGGGATTGCGGATTCCAGGACGAGGTTTCTTTTGTGCCAATCTTAACTAATGCTACCGTTGTAAGATATTCACGATGGCGTCTGCTATTTCCTGTGCATCGCTTTCCTGATTATCCCTGCCAAAAGAAATGCGAATTGTTCCTGCTGCATAATCTTCTGGTACAGCAATCGCCTGAATTACATGGGAAACCTGTGTGTTTACGGAATCGCATGCCGCGCCCGTCGATATACAAATTCCCTTTAAATCCAGCCTGTGTAGCAGCATTTCGCCGCTAGCATTTTTGATTGATATGTTTACATTCCCCGGAACATGGTGATCGGCTCCATTTCGGATAAAATCAACTCCAGCCTCGTCCAGTACATGGATAAGGCTGTCTTCCATTTTACGAAGCCTGCGTTCTGTTTCATCCATATGAGCGCAGTTTTTGCGAAGCGCCTCTGCCATCGCCACAATGGCTGCGACATTTTCTGTTCCGCCCCTCATCCCTAATTCCTGTGCGCCGCCGTCAGTGAAGGAATAAATATTCGTGCCCTTCTTAACATAAAGAAAGCCGATACCTTTGGGACCATTAAATTTATGCGCAGACGCAGAAAGCATATCAACGCCCAAAGCATCCACATTTACCGGGATATGTCCTATGGCCTGTACAGCATCCGTATGAAATAACGCTCTATGTTCATGAGCTATCTCTGCAAGCTCCTTTATTGGCTCAATTGTACCTATCTCATTATTCACCAGCATAATAGATACCAATTTGGTGTTGTCAGTGATGACCTTATTGAGCGTGGAAGGTGTGACAATTCCTTCTTTATCCACCCAAAGATGGGAAACTGGATACCCCAGACGCTCCACAGTAGCACAGGCATTCAGTATTGCATGATGTTCAATCTGGCTGGTTAGAATAGAGCGACTATCGCCGTATTGCAATGTACCTTTAATGGCCCAATTATCGCTCTCGGTACCACCGGAGGTGAAAAAAATCTCCTCCGGCTGTGCACCGATGCAATCAGCAATGGTTTTTCTGGCAGCAGCTAGCGCTTTTTTTGCCGTTCTTGCAAACGAATAGGGCTGAGACGCATTCCCATATTCTTTGAGCAAGTAAGGTTTCATCGCCTCGAATGCATCAATATCTAAGGCTGTCGTAGCAGCATTATCCGCATATATCACAGGCTCCGCCTCCCTCCATTATTCAAAGAGCTTACAGCCATCTTCTTTAAATTCTTCAATCTTATCTAAAATATCCTGCGGTGTTACCTCAAGGTATTCTGCAAGACAGTCAAGGCAATAAAATTTTTCTATATCCTCGCCTAACAGCTTTTTATTAATTCCTATCTCGTTGCGTACCAGACCCTTTTTTCCGCATGAAACACATGTTATCGTATTCATTCATCAACGTCCTTTACGCTTAATTCCGGTACTGTCTTCCCGCCAAACTCCTCCGGATCAAGAATTCCAAGCTGAATCTTGATAATGGAGCGCATTTCGATAGCTGGTTTCAGGCAGAACAAGTTAAAATCGTGGGAAGAAATATCCTCCGGGTGCTGTACATTCGGGAACAATAGCTTCAAATAGGCTGTGCAAATACGCTTGATCGCCTCCGTATCTCTCGTATCAGATTTCTCCGGGACTGCTACCCGTGCATCAACAACAGCGCGGTATGTCGGGTCGTCTCTCAGTTCGTGCATAATAGAAGAGAAATACTCTGAATTCAGAGCCCAACCACAAATCTTCAGGTCATCGTTCATTCGAGGCAGTTCCCAGCCCTTTAAGAATCCGTGGAAGCGGTCTATCAAAGCACTTTCATGAAACACTTTCGGCAAGTCGCTGAACATATTCAAGTATTCATTCATAGAAGCCGCGGGAATATTGCCAAGAAGAATAATGCCAGAATCAGCAGCCCCCTCGTGATTGCCGACTGTGTACTTGCCGTTTTCCATATAGCCCTTGAGAGCACCACGCATTTCATCTATATCGGTAAAGTTAATAGTCTGCACTTCATCTAACGCCACATAATCATGACCAAATACCAGGCCTTCTGTTCTCCGAGCAACGTCATAGAACATCTTCGCTCTGGACATGGTGCCGCCAGAAGAAAGCCATCCATAGCGGCTGACCGAGCCAAACAGATAGGACTTACCGGTACCTTTTGGGGCTAGTTCAATCAAATTCAGTCGCTTCTCTACAAAAGGAAGCAATCTCGTAATCATGGCCAGCTTCTGCTGACGGGATTCGTAGCCAGCTGCATTATAATCGATGGCACCAAGGATAATGTCAATCCACTCATCAAGGGTGAAAGATTCACGGGCATACTTATACTCATCCAAGTTGATAATATACGGACAGAAATCTTGGAAACTCACCAACTTAATTTTTCCGGCATCCCTGTCGCTCTCCGGGAACTGATACCCAAGTTCTACAATTCCCCAATTCTCTTCAGCCTTCAACAATGCTGCGCTGCAATTTTCCCAAACATCTCTCGGAATCACAGTATCTTTAGTGGTCAGGCCAAAATCAGGAAGCGAGAACGACAGACCCTGTGTCTTGATATCAATATCAACCGATACCTTGGCCAGGAATTTTACCTGCTCCTGGTAGTTGACAATACGGTTCTTGATGGATTTCCAGTCCTCTTTTTTCGGAATAAACTCACGAATAAAAGCTGTAGCCCCATCAACATCGATTTCGCCATCGTCATCCTGAAAGCGCTTTAATACCCAATCTCGCATGAACGACGGCATTTTGAAGGAGGTGATAAAATTGCTCTTCTTCAGATCCTTATAGACAACCATCTCATCAAAGTTGTCCTTTAACTTTTCCACCATATCGGCGGACTGTAACTCGCTCATATTTGCCACCTCCGATTAGAACAGATCTACTTCGCGGGTCTGCTTTTGTACTTTAAACTCCAGCTTTACCGACATATTTTTCTCGCCATCATAAACCTCCGCAGAGTAATTGCCTTTCCTCTTAATCTTCGGAATTTCAAATCTTGCATGTTTCTTATCCGCTACAAATTCACCGTCATAGAAATCGCCATCAATGAGCAGTCGAGGCTTGCTGAGCGGAACATTAGAATAAAGCACCAACTCCGGAGTGACACGAGGCTTTAGTGCAATGACAGGATTTACAAAGCAAAGTTCAATATTGTCCGGACGCTTTGTCAGGGTGATGATAGGCACCACCACTTCCTCAAGGGAAGCCCCACCGTGTACTTCTACATTCGCCCGACGGCCACCCTTAAAACGCTCATAGTTTGCAAGAACGGCGAATCCATCTTCATAAGCAACAAATGACAGATTCGGGTCTTCTGCCGCCGGACAGCATCGTCCGCTGTGTTCACCCGACTCCTCTAGCTCAATGCTGGAATTCAGCTCATGACCATAACGCACTGCCAATCTGCTGGCACCGTGGTCGGCTACAATCAACGCTTTCTCCAACATTCCTTGCACAAGCATGGACTGAATCATTCGTAGTTGCTCATCGATTACATCTAGTTCCTCAAATAAATGAAGCGGATACTCACATTTCCGATAATCGTAAACCTGACTGTGATGCTTTATCTCGTCAAGAACATCAATTTTTCTCCAGTCTTCGTCCGCAAAATACTGCAAAAACTCTTTGTTTTTAGCTGTGATGGAGGGCAGCTCGCAGCGGCCAATGGCTACTTCTGATACCAAGCCATATTCCTCACACTTTGCCATGATAAAAGCAAGGTATTCCACGCCAAGTGCATCAAAAAAGAAGCATTGTACCTTCTTCTTATCCATGTGGGAAATGATGCTGCTCCTCGGCTGCAATTTATTATACGGCCGAGGTGATTGGGCGTAAGCATTGACCCTTTTCAGAAACTCCGGAAAGATACGATTTGTAAGCTTTTGAAGTTTGTAATCCCGGAAATATGTAGTCAAATCACCCCGGAATCTACTGTCGGATTCCGGCAACTTAGTGTTCACGGCATCAAAGACGAAATCCTGCATATATAAGTGTAGAGATTTAGACATACTACGTGTTGCACGAAAAATTTCTTCCGGTGTGAAATCATAAAGGCTGAGGCACCGTACAAATTCGTACTTTTCTTGTGCGCTGCTGTCGGTCAGATAGAACACCTCGTCCTTTTGGTGACGGCCCAGTTTATCACAATATTTTTTAATAAGCGACAGATTCTCCGGCAACTGCTCCAACAGCCTCTTTCGCTCTGTATAATACCGCTCAAACTCCGGATGCGAAATATCTACATCTGCAAAGTCCAGATATGCATGCATCTCAAAAGAATCAACATGATCACAATTTCCAAGTATCAACGTCAGATAGTGGTTATTGGCCTCGCCGAAGGACTTCAATGACAGCCACAAGAGCCACTGCATCTTCTTATCGGCGGATCCCCAAACATCTGATAGATGCGCCGACAGATTTGCTGTAGCGCCAAATTCATCACAAACCAACGCGGAAAAGCTGCTCTTGCCAGACATTTTAGAAGCAAGCCAGCTCCACTGCACATCTGTTCCGTATGCTTTTTCCGTCGCTCCTGCAATGTCTGAATATTTTGTGGTCAACGCCTCATAAATGCCTTCGGATGCAGTAACGGAATAAACAGCGTTTCGGAACATATCAACAGGAAACGAGCAAAGTGCCGTCACAGCAGGGTGATTCTGACGCTGCATATCCGTCAATCTTTCAAGATAGGAGAGAAGTCTCGGAATATCAGAAAGTGGCCTAAATCCAATGCACTCTTCTTCAGTTTTCGCAAACTTTATCTGTGGCAACGGCGAAACCTCTCCGTCAACCAACAGAACTCTTTTTTTCAACCGGATATCACGATTCATAAATTTCTGAAGCGTCTGTTCACAATGATCAAGAAGAACAATGCCATATCCGCTGATAGGGTAACTAAGAACCTCATCCAGCTTTGCGGCCAACGCACTATCGCTGCGAAGCATCTGAGCCTGCGATAGCCCAACTAAGGCATAGTTTCCACTACCGCTTGCAATAGAGACGGCTGCATCGACATCAGGCAGACCGTTGGGCAGGCAATTTTGGGAAATATAAACACATCTCTTGCAGCTATCGGCCTCAAGGCGTTGGAGTATTTCCTGATAAACATCGTAATTCTCCGTATTCACCAACAAGAAATAGCCAGTCTTTTTTCCGTCAAAATAGGCACTCATTTGCTCGAAACATTCACTTGTGTTAATGCAACGCATAAATGCCCTCCTTATTCATTCTTCAGAATTTCCATCCCCACCGTAAGATTATCAGCAATGAGCTCATTCAAATAGCGACGCAGCTCAGTAGCATCCATCTTATCGATAACAGCCTGTGCACGCTCACAACCGCTGAGTTTGTATTGCTTTTCTGCCAGTACTTTCAGCCGATTCTTCACTGCAGAATTATCCATCCAATTATACGCCTTGTCCGGGATACTTCCAATTAGGCTCTTCCGAATAGAATCCGCATCCTTTAGCATAACGGCATAATCGCCGACAACACGCTCCATGAAGCAGCGATCTCGCTCCAGCGGGTCATTCAAACGATCATAGAACGTGGCCGCCTCAAGATAATTGATGGCCTTGGTAATATCTGCATCCGAAGCAGCATATGCAAGGATGGTGGCAAAGATAGTTCTTGCCTCTCCGCGCTCTGTGTCATCGAACATACAAAGAATCGGTGTATCATATCGGTCAGACCAATCGGAGGGGTCTTTTGTTCCGGTTTTCTCCAGCCAGAGGTTCTTCAGCTGAGTCCTCCGAATGCTCTTTTTGTAGTTGCTTACAGCATTCTCAATGTATTGATAATACTCCGTGCTGGACTTGGTAAACTGACCAGCAGGAAGAGTATTGCAGAATCCGGCAACATCCTGCTCATCCAGTTCTTCTACAAACGTGCCCGCAACCTGTTTAAAATACGGCAACTGGTCTTTATAGAAGTGCTCAAATGCCTCACGTTGCGTTATCAGCGCATTATAAAATTGTTGCTTATACTGTTCCTGCAGTTGGCCGCTCTGCTTCATGTAATAAAGATGGACTAAAAGCTGGCTCAAGTCTCCGGTATATTTGCGCAGGACATCATACGGCATGCGGATGTTGTTGGAGCGTTTATTCCATTCCAATACCATATCCCGAAGGTTGGTGCATTTTGGAAGGCTCTTATTGCTTTCGGCAATGATGCGATACTCCAAAATGACATCCGAAATTTTCTCGTCCGCAGTAACAGAGCTCCATACCCAGTTCGCGGCATCCGCGTTAAACTTCAGTTTTACCTGGTCAAGATAGGCCCCACCATCGCCAATTTCATTTGCCAGCTGACGGAGCACACCGCCCTGATAAGCATCAATATACGCCAGCATACCCTTGCGACACATCTCATCGGTCAGGAGACTTTCCATGTCCCGCGTGATGGCGGCATTGTCATGGACAAGGGAACCAATCTGGTCTGCAAGAGCGCTCTCTGTGTCCTTGTTGCTGTTAGCAGTATTGGCGATTCCACAGTAAGCATCAATTACGGTGGTAATCTGATCAGCAGATGTCTCCAACTGCACCGTGTTCAGAATATATTTCAGGCACCAAATAGGGAAAGTAAGGCCTTTCATCTTGATTCGTATTTGATCGCGGGCGCTTTCGATAGAGCCACACTGCGACATTGGAATATGAAACGCAGCCGATGTGCACTGTAGGAAGCAGCGCTGGCTTGCGCTCATAGCAACGATATATTCTTCTTTATATTTCGAAGACGGAGAAAATTTCTGATTGATTGCGTTAGCAATCATCTGCTTCATTTTCCCTGGTGTCATGCTTTCACTGAAAGGGCCATTGCTCCAGAAATAATCGGAAGTGGCATATTCTTTCAGCACAAAGCCCATAACAAAAGCAGTCACATTGCTGGGCATAAATCCGTAAGGCGCCTCTTCCAACGCCTCATAAATGGAAAGAATGCTGATACGACCGGAAGCCTTCTCAAATCCAGCTTTTATGACCTTCTCTACTTCCTGCTTGATGCGGACAATTGGCAGGCTCTTTTTCGTCGGGTCTTCCCAATAGCGCTTAACCTTCCACGCACCATCCAGTGCAGTCGCAAGGCTGGTTTTCACATTGGAAGATTTAAAGGTGGACTTCAACTCCTCTGTGATGCCGCATTCAGCGCCTTGGGCCAGAGGGCCTTTCAGGAACATGTTATCAATCAGATTGAACTGCTCAAGGCCGCAGAAATAAATCTGGTGGTTGAGTTTCTGCAGCGCCTCCTGCAATGCGGCAAGATTGGCCACGCGAGTGCCGCTCTTATGCTCAGGCGTATAAAGGGTAAAAGCACCAGCAGAAATTCTCTGTTTCCATTCAGTCAGGCACTTTTTCGCTTGCGTTTCAAATCCCATTGCACGCTGACGGTCGTTCTGAGCATAATTCTTACTGTATGCCATGTTCTCTACATACTGGCTCAAAAGGTCATCACCCATAGGTGTCAGGCATTCAATATAGAAAAGCTCGTTAGAAGGCTGAACGATTGCTTTTAAAATGGCATTTCTGATGGTAGCAGCCTCTGTATCATTCAGAGCAAAAGCTACCACAGTCTTAAAACGATTTGGCTTGCTCTGTCCACTCAGCTTGCTGCTGATTGGTGTTAAATTAGAGGAAGCTGCGCCCTCCATCACAAAACGGGGACGGATTGCAACAGGAAGCTGCACTGCAGACATCAGGTCGGCAGAAACAATCAAATCCTGCGTTTTTGTGCTGTTGCGGATATCGGCCTTTAGCTTGTTAATCTTGCCAATGTCGCCGTCACGATTCGCAACAGTGTATTCCTTTAGACCATTGCCTACGGGTTTTTCAAAGAGCAGTCCCTGCTGACACAGACCAGCAGCAATATTGCGTGCTTTGCCCTTTGACCAGTCAGTACCCACAAAGGCCAGATCGATATTTTGCTCGTTGGGGCGCAGAAGCTCTACGTTGCCCACACGCAAGGAAATAGCTTCCAGAAGCAGCACAGTTTTAAACACTCGCTCCTGGTCTGGAGTTAGGCTACCCTTTTTCAGCAGACCGAAGGAATCCAAAATCACGCGAACATCGTCATTCAATCCATTCTGGTCTTTCCCGGTAAAGAAATCCCAGAGCATGTCGATGGTGAGTAGGTTTATGCTCTCCTCAGGACCATACTCGTTAATAAACCACTTGAAACCTTTTGCATCTGACATGTCATTGCTGATAATGAAGTCAAACATACTACGAGCATTGGAATTGAATGCCACTGACATGTGTTTCAACAGCAGCGCTGCATACGGATGAATTGGAACGATAGACTGCAACTCTGTATCAGAAATGACGGTCTTTTGCCCCATTGTGGAGTGCTTTTTTGCACTGGCAATAATGGTATTGCGGACACTGGTTAACCCTTCATTTAGGTCACCCTTGTATTTAGTCCACTCCGGGAGGAGCACAGGGTCATCCGTAGTTTTCATGGCCTGCGCCATCAACCGAAATGCCATATTCTCCGGCATCTCAATACGGACAGTTACATCGCCCACAAAACGATTCAGAATCTTCTTACGCATATCCTTATCCTGAATGAGAGAACTACTTTCGTGGGTCACGATAAGGAAATAAAACGGGTGGGACTCGCTGATTTCTGCAAGGGTCTGAAAGCCAGTCAAGGCATTCTGATTGTTCTGAAAATACTCCGTAAACTCGTCCCACACGAAGAGAATAGCGGAGATGTCGTTCTCGTCAATGATGCTTTTGATCCAATCGCACATGGCCGGAATATCCAGACGCAGGGCCGTAATGCCATTGTCCTCGGCAACCTTCAGGATATGGCGCATCATTTTAGAAACAGCGGCCTCGTCCTCAGAGTTCTTCAGTACAGAGATGACCTCATTCACATGCTTGCCGCCGAAATCCCACATGTACTTATCTTCCTGAATCAGGCTGTCAAAGTAGACTCGGTTTGCCTCTTTGTCTTCCAGCCAGCGCAGGGCGGATTCCTTCAGGGATGCTTCACCACGATTGGTAATGCCATGCTCCTGCAGCGCAGCTGCGATACTATCCTGTAAGGCTAGAATCAGGTCTTGGTCAGAACGGATAGACGCAGAGCCAATCCGGTGGATGGTAATCAATCTGCCGTTGCTCTTGTCCGTAATGAGCTGCTGGCAAAGGTCATCCCGGAGGCCATAATCCTTAAAATAAGCACGGATCTCGTCATCGCTGGCCTCCAGCATAGATTTTACCGTCAGAGCAGCATGGGATTTGCCGGTACCGTAGGCACCTTCCACCCACAGGGACCGGGAGTCCTTGCCGGAGAGCATGATGTGGGTTTTCTCCAACAGCTTTACAAAGGTCTCATGAGGATAGAATGAAGTCCATTTAACTTCTCCTGATTTTATCAGGTCAGCCGTAACCGCCGCATAATACTTTGGATCAATGTTAAAATAGTCCTTGTAGGTTTTCTTGCTCATCGTCTTTTCTCCTCCTATCTCAGAATATTGTCAACACATCCTGAGAGGATTTGCTTTCACGCAAGCTAATGGTATCCAGTCCCAAAGAGAAACTGGCCGAAATGAAGTCCGGATAGTTTACGGACAGACCATTCAGAATTGGAACCATCGTATCGTAATTCAGACCAAAAATTCTGGTCGGACTGATGCCATCACGCTCTATGGAGTCATCCAGCAGCGTGGACAGCGAGAACTGGTAGTATCCGCCACATTTCTCAGCAAACTTGTAGAGCGAGTAGAGAATGACACGGGCGTCTGGTTCAGCCCAACTACATCTCATAAAAGAGTTAAGTGTTACCGTCTCTCTACCAGAAGCGGATGTTTTTTCGACTACATCGCAGTCGGCAAAGATTCTGTCTTTACCCAGAGGCGTCTTGGCCATTATAATTTTAAGGGAATCAATAACATTCCGCTTACCCTTTCCTTTGGTATCATTCTCCATCACATCTGTCAACATCAAATTCAATAGGTCAGGTGTATATGATATTCCAAATTCAAGTGAAGTGACGAACCAATTAAACGCAGGTGTGTAGACCAGATTGCAAAGAATCAAGGCCCACGAGGTCTGACTGTATGCGCCCTCTCTGATAATTACATCCGCAAACGGTGTCGGCACGCATTTAGTGTACTTGTCTCCATCCGCAGTTTTGTCGTAGACTGTAAGACCTGCATCATCCGCAAAATTCTTGAATGCATCCTTTTTCTTATTAGCGACCTGACCATCACCATCAGAAAGCCAGAATTCTTTTCCACCCTCATATCGAATGAATGAATCCAGCCATTCATCCCGTGTTCCAAAGGTAAAATACCTATCAATTCCCGCCATTTTTCTCCCCTCCGTTATCTTGTTTCGTATCGATGCATACCTTAAGCAATGCTCTTGGACATTGTGACATCTGTAGCAGTGTACACAATTATCTTTAATCACTATCCCGTCCGTCATGTCAATGCAATCATGTTTGCATTCTGCCTCGCATTCTCCACATCCCACGCAGTACAGACTTTTGATGATTACACTCCTCATCAACGATTGGAATTTAATATCCGTCTTAGTGTTCTCACAGTTTTCCAGAATAAAGGTCGTTTTGCTTTCACCCCGTGCCGTTCTGACAGTATAGGATTTCCCTTCAAACTGAATTGTATATTCATCTTCCGCCACCTGTGTTATATCACCAATTGTCTTCCCCCAATTTTGCCATTTGAGATGCGTCACAAAAGTATCTATCATAGGCGGATTGCTTCCGCCGATGACCTCAAACTTATCCTGGCCTAAATTAAGCTCACGTCCAGATTTACGGGTTCTCCAAAATCCGCCATCAATGAACTCTTGCATATCAGCCTCTGTGTAGTTAGTTTTCCCGCTCGTAGAAGCTATTTTCCCAAGGAAAAAATCCACTTCGGGCTGATATGAACAGCGCTTTATATACTCGTGCTTTCCAGTTGAATTGGGGCAAACTAAACATCCAACCCTCATATTTCCCTTTTTATATGCCTCATTCAAGTGCAAATGCCTTTCATAGATATAGCAATATAACTCTGCGGAAGTCCAATCGAGTATTGCATGGCAGCTCATTTGACCACTATGCTTCTGGCCATTGCTTACTGTGTCATAAGTGCTTCGTGCCAAGCTTTCTTCAGCGCGCACTCCGGTAAAGGCCATTCCTGTAAAATCTCGCTTACCTGTTATCTCCCTGAGCAAATTAATCTGCGGAGATGTTTTATGTACGCTACAACACCAACGATTGCTTGTTGACGGTGGGCCGAAGCAAGACCATGTGTTCTGCGGAAGCAACTTAGATTCTGCTTGATAGAATCGTATGCCTTCACGTATACAGTCTGCTTTAATTCGCTCCACCAACTCGTATGTGTCAGGAAATTCCATGCGGGTATTTCCAAACAAAACCAAAAAGTCATCGTGAGGAAGCGCACGCTGTACAATGTCTAACGCTACAACACTGTCCTTCCCACCACTGAAAGCAACATAAAAAACATCAATTTTATCTTTATATTCCCTATATGTATTATAAACTGTCTGAATCGTTTCTTGAACGAGAGTTTCCAAAATGGCTTCGTTTTTTTTCGTCATTGTTTCAACATCAACGAATTGTAACGGTATTCCATCTGGCTCAGGTGTATCCAAAAGGACTATCTTTGGTTTGGAATAGTACGAACCGCCTTTAGTTCTGGCAACCGTTCTTCCGCGATAAATGTAATTGTTTGTTTCTGCCCACATGAGTGGAGCGCGGTCGTCTTTGGGATACAACCAGTATTGGTCAAATCCCAGTATTGTTAATTCTGAGGCATAGACGGGACGTGGTTCTTTGCTGAACTTCGATTGCTCTGTGGTCAGAAGCAATCCTCCCGTCTCCTCGTCCCATAAATACTGGTACATCAGGTTTTCCTCATTTCTCCTGTTTTTCTCTCTGTTCTTTTATCAGCTTGGCCTCCAGAATCACCGCTTCGATACCTTCATAACGTCTTCGCTGCTGGTATCCCTTATCGACAATATATTGCAGAGCATCCTTGGTAGAGTCCAGTGCATTGGATTTCGACAGCACATCCACCAATAAAGCGCGGTAATCCTGAAAATCTGCATCCTTGCGCACCATTGCACCGTATACACCGGTTTTGATGAAAGAGGAGTGCAGCAAACGGAATTTCCTGCTGAAGCCAAACAGATAGCTCTCCAGCAGATAGCTGTTCCACGGATGGCCGATATTCGGGAAGCACAGAAAAAGATTTATTTCCGAAAGTGGAACATAATCTCCCGGACACATTCCGTCTAAAATTTCGTCTATTGCTTCTACATCAAACTTTATCTGGTCTTTCCGCAGCAATTCCGTGGCGGAGATACGAATCATCTCGCTCAATACCGAATCCCAGTAAATCACAGTGCTCATTTCATCGCTCAGAGCCGACAGCTCGTCAACGGACAACACCTCGTGGTCTTTTGCAAACTCTGTAAAAACATCTGCCATGCTCAATTCCTTACCTTTGAGGGTAATAATAGGCCCATTAAAAGCGAACTGATCTCGGAGGATGTATCCGAGGCAATTCCTTAAGCCATAGGTGGTGTATCCATCCGTATTGATTGCAATGCTTGGGCATTTTTCTGCAATCAGCTGCATCAGGCGAACATCCGTAATATAGCTGTGATAGCTCAGTTCTTCATTCATCAATGAAGAAAGATATGCTAGCTCATCTGCACTGACCGGCAGATTTGGCGCATAAAAATAGGTCTCAGCTGCAACATTCACGATAGAAGCTGTCGTAACCAGAATGGTCTTCATCCTTTCATAAGGAAGAAACCATGCCTTCTCATGAATGGCAGCATAATTCTGCGGCTGGTGGAATGTCTTCATAATGCGAAGCAAGTCCTCTTGGGCATTTGCACCAGACCAGTTATTCGTCAGAAAGGAATAACGCTGAGTGTATTTTCCGTTGGCATGGGCCATCAATAGCGATGCCAGGGCATCCTGATTGTATATGTGCAAATAGTCTGCAAGCGGCTGTTGGTATTTATCATAAACCGCTTCGATGTAGACGGCCGTTGCGCCAGAATCAAAAGCAGACAGAATATCACTCACAATTTCCATAATCAAGTCATTTTGACTGTCATCCTGTTTGGGGAATACTCTATTATCACGCTTTGTCCCGACCATACTCATGATTTCATCAATGCGATCATCTGTTTCTGCTGGGGGACAGCCATACTTTTCCGCATAAAATCGCCTAAACCGCCCACGAAAAATTGGCCGCCCCGTTTGGTAGCCATCCTCGCCAAAATGCTCTGCAAGAATCTCCGTATAGCGGATCCGAGTCTCCTCGGAGAGGTATTGCGGATTTATAACCGCCTCAACGGCTTTTAATTCTGGAAGTTTCTCTTCTGGCCGGGTATGGGCTGTTGTACTGGAACGGTAAGCGACGAGCTTGGATATCGCTGCCCGGAAGCGGTTATGCTGCTGCGCATTTAGATTCCGGAAAACCGGGACCTTCAAGAGCTCATCCAAAAGCTGCTGTAGCTTATTGGCATCTTCGATTAAGAACAAATCCGTATCGCAAACACCATATTCATTGGAAGCCTTACTGGACTGTCCGATGGCAGAAACATAGCTGCGGATAGTACCTGATGCAGAACCGGTCTGCTGCATCCAGCTTATAAACTGTTCTTTACTGCTTTCGGAATCTGAACTATTGCTGCAGTCTTCGATTTTTGGTGCTGAGACTGTAAGGGATGCTGCAGAGCCTCGCTTCTGGTAATACACTTCCAGATTTTCGCAATCTACATTACACAGGTCAAGCAGCTTTTTTATCTTTCCCGCAATATCTGTAGCGCTGAGGTTCGTTTCCAAATAGAAATTATCCTGTACCTTTTTGGGAGTCGTCATGCTGCTCATTCCGGCCTCATCAGTGAAATCGCATCGGCCCTGTCCACCGATGTTACGGTTGATATAAGAGCGCAACACATCTGGATAATCATCCATCAGGCACTTGACGACTTGAACATATAACCGCGTCCAAGAGTTGACCTTGGCCTGTTCCTCTCCGAAATATGAATACTCCGTCGGCTGCGTAAAAGCCAGGGACCGAATATTGGTGAAATCAATCTTGTATGCGGCAGTGCCAACAGTGGAAGGCGCTGATGTTTCTCTATACTCAACCAGCTCCGGAGAAGGTTCTACAGGTTTTGTCTCCATAGGAGTTGCATTCTGGGTAGATTTCATTGGTGTCGCCTGAGTCAGCAACTCAGGATGCTCCTTCACAAAGCGGTAGTAAAATCGCATTGCAGAGCTCATTTTGCTCAATTTTTTCTTATATGTAAAACGGAAGACCTTATTGGAATCAACCGTGTTCATTACCTTACGAATATCGGCAAGGTTAGTCAATGAAAATAGCTTTTTCTTAATTACGCTGCGCTTCAGGCAAAAGTCCTCGATGTCAGTATATATCATATATAATTCCGACAGTTGCGCCGGAGATATTTGTGTTTCCAGCCATGCAAAATACTGGTCTTGTATTGATTTGGTATCCGGCACGTTCCTTGCCTCCCTCAGCATTTTTTCGTAGGTCGCTCTGTCATTCTGGTACATGGCAACCGCATCCTGAAATAGCTTAGGCATGGAGGATTTCTTCATGCCTTTTTCGCCATCAGTCAGGATGTATTCCATCGTGGACATCTGTAGCGTAATGCCGTTTACGTTACGAAAAATGTCGTCCACTTTGATACCATTTCTCTTCGCACGTGAACGAAGCTCTGAAGACACAGCTACAATTGCATCTTTCCGGGACATCCTTCCCTCACGAGCGGCGATCAGCGCATTCAACATAATGACTACTTCACTCATATCCCAAGGTACTCTTTGCGCCATCTTACCACTCTTTTCTACTCCCAATTAGATGCAACAAATTTGCTTTGCAACATCGGATGGTCGTGTTGTCATAGCCTGCACCAACATATCATCGTTCATCGCTGAGGACTTTGTTCCTCTGTTTCGCCGTAGTTCGCATAAAAAGCAAGCCATAGCAATAGAAAGCTTACTGTCCCTGCGGAGGCAAACCTTCAAATCATTTTTTACTGTTGCCGTGATATTATCTAAAATCTGCATAAGCGGCCTCTTTCCACAAAATGTGTTGCACCGCATCAAGACCGGTTCTATCAAAAGATGCTTTTATGCCTCTTTCCGTTTTACATATTTTCCGCTTTTGATTCTTGCGTCAGCAGGTTTTTCAGCATCATTCGGAATACCCCACGTCCTGCCAATCGTGATTGTACCAGGTATTCGATTTTCCTTACACAACACCTGAATCCGGCGCTCCGAGATTCCCCAGCGCGCTGCGGTTTCCTTGATTGAGAGATATTTCATGATGCCCCTCCCGGCCTGTAAATGGATATAAAATTACAGTATACATTGTATGCGAAATGGCGTATAAAATCAAGACATGCGGAAGCATATCTTGCCCTTTTGTACAACTCATATTTTTTAAACAAGGCCTAGTTATTATTTGTGTCTCGAAATCCGGCTGCGATTATTCCGTAGCCGGATAATCCGTATCCGGGTTTTCGGTATACGGCTGCTGCTCGTAAATCCAATACGCAATTCCGTCTCCAAGGGAGTCACGTTTCGTTACTCCATCGTCCTCGGCGTTAACATGACCCGCCAACACTTCACCGACTTGTTATCCCACCAGCGTGAGCGTCACATTCTTGCCCACACCCCACAGCTTACCGCAAATGAGGACAGTACGGATGGAGTTGAACGGTCATTAGAAGCTCCTGAATCCCACTGGTATCCCACTTCTGCCATCGTCATCAGATGCAGCCACACACAACAACGCCGCCCAAAGGAAAAATCCAACGGGCGGCGTTGTTGCTAGTTATCGAAGCGTCTGTATTCTGTATTCGGTCACAGTTTTCAGATAGGTCTCCGGATCACCGTTCAATATCAATTCGGAATAAGCAACCGGGTCATTGTAGATCAGATAGTCCAGCTCCGACATCTGATACATATTGTCGGCCAGCTCATTCTCCACAGCGGTGCAGTCGATGGCAATCATGCTGCCGTCCGCAAATTTCAGCTCCACACAGCCGTTGTCCATATTGAAAACACAGGAGATAATCTTGCTCATGTCCGTCCTCCCCTCAACATTTTGAAGTGCTCCAGTGCCGCACGGATGGCCGCTTCCTTTACGGGTGGGCACTGAGGCTACTTTACATTCAAATTTTTGGACATGTTATAATTCTGCCCCACATCCAACCCGCACTTGCGCTTTATCTGTGAGATATACAGGGAAGATACCTTTAGACCCGTATGTTCCAGCACATACGCCTTAATCTGCTCATAGGTCGCACCCTTCTGGAACCCGGACATATCCATATTCTCCAGTGAGAACTCCACCCGCACTTTCTTCGAGTCGATTTCTCCCTTGGAAAGCAAGACGACTGTCTCGACGTGCAAAGTACAAGTATAGGCATAGAAGAAAAATGTAAGCGTGGATTGTCCATGACAATCTCTTTAACTTTGGGAAACTCCGGTCTCCCATTTGCTGACCGCGGCGGCGGATATACCGATCTGTTCGGCGAGGGCTTCCTGCGTCAGGCTCTTGGCGCGCCGTGCGCGCAGGATAATGCTCCCGATTTGCAGTTGCATGGCAATCATCCTTTATATATAAGGTATGCAAAAGATCTTTTGTATCTTTATCATACCATGCGGCCTGCCGCCGCACAATGGAGACAAAGTTTAACCGCTGGTTGAAAAATTCAACCGGCGGTTAAGTTTTCTGATGTTTGCAGACCCATCACAGGCGCAGGCCTTTGACATCTTTGATGCGCGCGAGGATGATATGGGTTTTCACGCTGACCGCACCCTCCAGACGGTCGATCTCCTCGCGGATGAACTGCTCCAGCTCGTCCTGCGAGGCGGCGACCGCATGGACGTGCAGGCAGCAGCTGCCGCTCATGCGGTAGATCTGCGTCACCGTGTCGCTTTGGTACAGCCGGTCGATCACGGCGTCCAGCGCGGCGGGGGTGGTCTCGATCTCGAAATAGCAGGAGACCGCGCCGCTGATCTTCTGCGGGTTGATGATGGTGGTGTATTCCTCGATGATGCCCTTCTTTTCCAGCGCGTCGATACGGCTTTTGACCGCCACGCGCGACAGCCCGATCCGATCGCCGATCTCGGAGTAGGAGTAGCGGGCGTTCCGGGTCAGCAGGGTGAGGATTTTCTGGTCAAGGTCGTCCAAACGGTCGAGATACATGCAGGCGCTCCTTCCGGCGTTGGTATGGTTTCATTATATCACAAAGCTGCACGCAATAGGAAATATAATATTGACGATTTGAAAATTAATTGCTACGATATACTTGCAAAAGGAAATATATTAATTGCAAAAAGAAGGTGCGCACGGTGAAAGGCGATATGACAACGGGCAGCATCACCGGCAGACTGCTGCGCTTTGCGCTGCCGCTGATGGCGGGTAACCTGCTGCAGCAGCTGTATAATGTGGCGGATACCCTGATCGTCGGGCGGTTCCTCGGCGCGGACGCGCTGGCGGCGGTCGGGTCGGCCTATACGCTGATGACCTTCCTGACCTCGATCCTTCTGGGGCTGTGCATGGGCAGCAGCGCGTTTTTCTCCGTCCAGTTTGGGCGGCGGGATGCCGAGCGCCTGAAAAACAGCTTTTTCCTGTCCTTTGTGCTGATCGGGCTGGTGGCGCTGGCGCTGAGCGCGCTCTCCTTTGCCGGGCTGGACTGGATCATCCGTGCGCTGCAGGTGCCGGAAAAGATCGTGCCGCTCATGCGGGAGTACCTGTTCTATATCTTTTTCGGCATCATCGCGACCTTTTTCTATAATTACTTTGCCAATCTGCTGCGTGCGGTCGGCAACTCGGTGGTGCCGCTGGTGTTCCTCGGCGTGTCGGCGGTGCTCAACATCGTGCTCGATCTGGTGTTCGTGCTGATGTTCCGCTGGGGCGTGGCGGGCGCAGCGGTGGCGACCGTGATCGCGCAGTATGTCTCCGGCGTGGGGCTGATGCTGTATTACCTTGTCCGGTTTCCGGCCCTGCGCATTGCGCGGCGGCACATGCGGTGGGACGGCGCGATCATGCGCGAGATCACCGGCCTTTCCTTTTTGACCTGCGTGCAGCAGTCGGTGATGAACCTCGGTATCCTGATGGTGCAGGGGCTGGTCAACAGCTTCGGCGCGGTGGTGATGGCGGCGTTTGCCGCTGCGGTCAAGATCGACTCGTTCGCCTATATGCCGGTGCAGGATTTCGGTAATGCGTTCTCCACCTTCATCGCGCAGAACTACGGCGCGGGCCGGCCGGATCGCATCCGCCGCGGCATCAAAAGCGCGGCGGTGTGCGCGTTTGCGTTCTGTGCAGTTGTCAGCCTTGCGGTGTGCGTGTTTGCTGCACCGCTGATGGGGCTGTTCGTCCGGCCGGAGGAGGCGGAGATCATCGCGGTCGGCGTGCAGTACCTGCGCATCGAGGGCGCCTGCTATTTCGGCATCGGGCTGCTGTTCCTGCTGTACGGGTTTTAC
>ERZ894214.531-NODE-531-length-19004-cov-5.56019_pt1 | contig 19004 bp, 13 predicted proteins | sample MGYA00380290_ERZ894214 | MGnify/ENA primary metagenome ERZ894214 (study PRJEB32331, sample SAMN06328421) | human gut metagenome | biome: human gut microbiome; feature: stool | host: Homo sapiens | collected 2014-09-19 ... | reverse complement strand
CTGCCAGCCGCAATTTCATCCTCTACATCCTGGCAAACCAGGAATTTGACACGTTCCTCATTCCATTCGCCCAGTTCCTGCTTGAACTGGTCCATTGTCAAGTTTTCGCAGCCCAGCCCCAGCACGAGCACACCGCCCGCATTGGGATGGTTGGCCAGCGCGGCCAGCAAGCGTCGGGTCTGCGCATGGTCGTCGCCCATCTGCGAGCACCCAAAGGGATGCGGGAAGGTGTACAGGCCGTCAATGCTGCCCTGTACCAGATGCTGGTTCTGCTGCACCAGACGCTGCGCCACGGAGTTGACACAGCCCACGGTGGGAAGCACCCACAGCTCGTTGCGGATGGCTGCGCGGCCATCCGCGCGCAGATAGCCCATGAAGGTATGCGGCTCGCGCGGCTGCACCGGCTCGACTTCCGGATGATACGCATAGTCGCTCTCTTCAGACAGGCCCGTTCTTACATTATGGACATGCACCCAGCTGCCGGGCTGGATATCGCTCCTGGCGATGCCGATCGGGTAGCCGTACTTGATAACCGGCTCGCCCGCCGCGATGGGCGCAAGGGCAAACTTATGCCCCTGCTGCACATCCTCTGCCAGCATAACGCCCTGCTCGGACGCGCCCTTTGCCAGCGGGTGCAGCGCAACCGCTACGTTGTCGCGCGGTGAGATTCGGATGGAGTTCATCTGCCGCCCCCCTTACAGGCAGGAAGCGAATGCAGCAGACGCACCCTGTTCGCGGATCATGTGCAGCCCGCGGACGACAGCATCCTCGAAGCCTGCAATCTCCGTCATATCCCGGCCCCACATCTGCTCGTTCTTCATAACAGCGTGCACCAGCTCCTCCACCGAGTCGTTCCGGTGCTCCCAGTAGAACTCGAGCGCCCAGCGGTCGTCCGAGCAGGTGTAGGTATTGCCCTTCGGACGGCGGCACACCAGTCCGGCGTCGGTCAGTTCCTGCACATCGTTCGAGAAGAACGCGATATACGCCGCAAAGCTCATGGTCAGGCAGGGCGGCAGCTTGCCTTCCTTCTCGATGTACTCGAGGAAGCTGGGCATGTTGCGCGCGTGCCACTTGGAGGTCGAGTTGAGCGAAATGCTCATCAGCTCATGGTCGACAAACGGGTTGTTGAAGCGGTCCTGTACCGCCGCGGCAAAGTTCTCCAGATCGGCCTTGTCCAGCGGCAGGGTCGGAATGACCTCTTCATACAGCATCTTGTTCATAAAGCCGCGCACCACATCGTCCTGCATGCAGTCGCGCACAATGTCAAAGCCCGCGAGGTACGCGCCCAGCACAAAGCCGGTGTGCGCGCCGTTCAAGATGCGCACCTTGCGCTTTTTGTACGGGGTGACGTCCGGCACTACCGGGCAGTTGAGGCCTGCCTTTTTGAAGGGCAGCTTGTCCTCGAGCCATTCCGGGCCTTCGATGTTCCATACGCCGAACACCTCGCCCACGTCGATCAGCTCATCGTGGTAGCCGTTCTCCTGCTCGAGACGCGCCGCCTCGTCCGCGTCCTTGATGCGGCCGGGCACAATGCGGTCGACCAGCGTGGAGCAGAACGTGCACTCGCCGCACCATGCCTTGAAGTCCGCTTCCAGACCCCACTGCTCGATGTACTGGCCGACGCACTTCTCGAGCTCCCTGCCGTTGTTGTCGATCAGCTCGCAGGACAGGATGACGAGCGGCTTCTTGCCGGCCTGCCAGCGCTTGTACAGCACCTGGGTGAGCTTGGCCGGGAAGGAGGACGGCGGGCAGTCGTCCTTCTGGCAGGCGGGATCGTATACGATGCCCGCTTCGGTGGTGTTGGAGACGATGTATTCCAGATCGTCCGACACCGCGACCTCCATCATGGCATCATAGTCCGCCTTCTCATATGGGTTGAGGCAGCGGGACACCGAGGAGATCACGCGCTTGCGGTCGACCTTTTCGCCGTTTTCACGGCCGCGCAGGTACAGGGTGTACAGGCCCTGCTGCTCGTTGATGAGCTTGGCAAGGCCCGGCGCGATCGGCTGCACCAGCACGCATTTGCCGTTCCAGCCCGCCTTTTCGTTGGACATTTCGAACCAGTAGTCCACAAAGGCGCGCAGGAAATTGCCTTCGCCGAACTGGAGAACGCGCTCAGGCGCGTCCTCCAGCAGATACCCTTGATAGCCCTGCTTGCGCAGCAGCTCATAGCTCAGTTTTTCCATAAAACGGATATCCTCCTTTTCCGCTCAGTCGACGTCAAAGCCGAAGAACTTGACCGTGTTGTTATAGCAGATATCCTGCACGATCTGGCCCAGCATCTCCATATCCGCATGGACTTCGCCGTTATCGACCCATTTGCCGATCACGTTGCACAGGATGCGGCGGAAATACTCGTGGCGGGTGTAGCTCAGGAAGGAGCGGCTGTCGGTGAGCATGCCGATGAAGTTGCCGAGCGTGCCGAGGTTGGCCAGGTCGGTCAGCTGCTTTTCCATGCCGGTCTTGTGGTCGTTGAACCACCAGGCCGAGCCGAGCTGGATCTTGGAGGCGCACTCGCCGTCGGTCTGGAAGCAGCCGGCGATCGAGGCGATGGTCTCATTGTCATACTGGTTGAGCGAGTACAGCACCATCTTGGGCAGGTGGCCCTCGCGCTCCATCGCGTTGAGCAGGCCTGCCAGCGCCTTGGCGCCGCCGGCGTCAGAGACCGAATCAAAGCCGGTGTCCGGGCCGAGCTGCCGGAACATCCGGTCGGAGTTGTTGCGGATGCAGCCATAGTGGATCTGCATGACCCAGCCGTATGCGTGATACTTTGCCGACAGCGCGAGCAGGACCGCGGTCTTGAACTTATCCGCCTTGTCCGCAGACACCGGGCCGTTCATGCCTTCGGCCAGGATCATGTCAAGCTCTTCCTCGGTCGCGGGCGAGCATACCGGATAGTCCAGCGCATGGTCGGATACATGGCTGCCGCGCTCGTTGAAGTAATCGATGCGCTCATACAGTGCGCGCTTGAGGTCGGCAAAGGTCGCGATCTCATAGCCGCACACATCCTCGAGCTTGCCGATGTACTCCCGGAAGCCGGGCTTGTCGATATTCATCGCCTTGTCCGGGCGGAACGCCGGCAGGACCTTGACCTTGCAGTCCGGGTCCACGGCAATGCGCGCATGCTGCATGAGATCGTCGATCGGGTCGTCGGTCGTGCAGATCAGGCGCACGTTGGACTGCTCGATGATGCCGCGCACGGACATATCCGCATCCGCCAGACGCGCGTTGCAGCGGTCGTAAATATCCTTGCAGGTCTTGGGGGTGAGCGCCTCGGTGATGCCGAAGTACTTCTTCAGCTCAAGGTAGGTCCAGTGGTACAGCGGGTTGCCGATGCAGCGCGGCAGTGTCTCCGCCCAGGCCTTGAAGGTCTCATACGGATCGGTATCCTTGCTGCCGGTGATCCGGCTTTCCGGGATGCCGTTGCAGCGCATGGCGCGCCACTTATAGTGGTCGCCGCCCAGCCAGACCTCGGTGATGGTCTTGTAGCGCTTGTCCTCCGCGATGTCCGCGGGGTTGATATGGCAGTGGTAGTCAATGATGGGCATTTTTTCCGCGTAGTCGTGATACAGAACCTTGGCTGCTTCCGACTCCAGCAGGAAATCTTCATCCATAAACGCCTTCATAACGTTTTCTCCTTTTCAAATGTTCATCCACGCAGCATTATTCGGGCATAACCAGATTCGGCAGCCACATAACGGCATCCGGTATGTAGGTGATGATCAGCAGAACGATGATCATAACGCCGAGCTGCGGCAGCAGGCCCTTGATCAGCCGTTCGATCTTGACGCCGGAAACCGCAGAGCCGACAAACAGGGTGCCGCCGACCGGCGGGGTCAGCAGGCCGATGCCGAGGTTGAGGATCATGATCGCGCCGAAGTGTACCGGATCAACGCCAACGCTGGTGGCGATCGGCAGCAGGATCGGGGTAGCGACCAGAATGATCGCAGACATATCCATGATGGTACCCAGAACGAGCATCAGTACGTTGAGGATGAGCAGGATGACGATACGGTTATCCGAAATGCCGAGGATCGCGTTGGCGATCATTTCCGGCATCTTGAGGTAGGTCAGCAGCCAGCCGAATACCTGGGAGGTCGAGATCAGGATCAGGACGATCGCCAGGGTATTAAGCGAGCGCTCCATCAGGTGCCACAGGTCGCGCAGGCGGATCTTGCGGTAAATCACGATGGAAACAAAGATGGACCACAGAACAGCGATCGCTGCGGACTCGGTCGCCGTGAATACGCCGGCAACAACGCCGAATACGACGATCAGAACCGTGATCAGGCCCCAGATCGAGGAGCCGATCGTGCGGATGACATTCTTGATGGAGAACGGATCGCCCTTGGGGTAGTTGCGCTTAACAGCTACATAGTAGGAGTAGATGCACAGCGCGATGCCCAGAACAATGCCGGGAACGTAGCCTGCAAGGAACAGGCGGCCGACCGATACCGAACCGGCGACGGTCGCATACATGACCATGTTGTGGGAGGGCGGGATCAGCAGGCCCTGCACGGACGAAGTCATGGTGATGTTGGTTGCGAACTCTTCGTCGTAGCCCTCGTCCTTCATCATCGGGATGAGGATGGTGCCGAGGGATGCGGTATCCGCGGTAGAGGAACCGGAAATGCCGCCGAAGAACATGGACGCGATGACGTTAACCATCGCCAGGCCGCCGCGGACCCAGCCGATCAATGCGTTTGAAAGCTCGATCAGTTTGTCTGATATGCCGCCGGCGCCCATGATTTCACCCGCAAGGATGAAGAACGGTACCGCCATCAGGGTGAATACGTTAACGCCTTTGACCATCAGCTGCGCAATCTGCTGCAGCGGCAGGCCGAGATACAGGGTCGTCAGGATACTGGAAAGGCCGATCGCAAACGCAATAGGAAATCGCATAATGATCATTGCGAAGAACGAAACGACCAGAATCAGTACCGCACCGGTTTCAACACTCATTTGCCTTCAGCCTCCTTCTTTGCACGCGCTGCGGCCTTGGCGGCGCGTCTCTCCTCGCGCAGGCGGGCCTGCTCCTCACGGTTGCGCTCATCTTCCTCACGCTCGAGCTCGGGCAGGGTCACACCGCGCTTGCGGCGGTCAAAGAAATTGATAGCGCGTTCGATCTCCATCAGCGCGAGACCGACGCCTGCAAACGGAACGGACAGGTACAGCCACATGGACTTGATGCCGACGCCCGTGATGACATTGCGTCCGGCCAGCATGGAGAACTTCCAGCCTTCAACGATCATAAAGATCGCGAAAATAAAGATGCCGATCTGGGCCAGCGCGCGGAACACGCAGACTGCCTTCTCCGGCAGGATCATATCCAGAATGGTCATGCGGATGTGGGTATCCCTGCGGATCGCCAGCGCCGCGGAAATCATGCACATGTAAACCATGCACATCAGAACGATCGGCTCGCCCCAGGCCAGAGGAGCCTTGATAAAGAATCGGTTCACTACAACATAGCTGGTCAGAAGAACCATTACTGCGAAAAAGATCTTACAAACCGACATAAAGAACCGATATACAATATCGAAAAATTTCGTAACTTTCGCCATTGTTTACCTTCTTTCTACCTTGTTACACCCATTACATATCTTGAGTATTCGACCCGCTTTCGGAGAACCGGAAAGCGGGTCGGATCATCAGTCAAACAAGGAATTACTTGGCAATGATCGCCTCGTAGTAATCTTCCAGGCCAGCCGCGTACTTTTCAACAACGCCCTTGGTTGCTTCGATGTACGGGGTCTTGTCCTCAACCTCGATCACATTCGCGCCGGCGTCCTTCGCCTGCTGGAGCAGGTCGTTATCCAGCTCTTCGATGTTCTCGCGGTTCCACTGCTCGGTCTCCTGGCCTGCCTCGATCAGGATCTGCTGCGCTTCTTCATCCAGGGTGTTCCATACCTGCTCGCTCATCAGGATGATGGACGGGGAGTAGGTGTGGCCGGTCAGGATGTAGTTCGGCGCAACTTCGTAGAACTTGTTGGAAACATAGCCGGAGTGCGGCTGCTCAGCGCCGTCAACCGTGCCGGTCTGCAGCGCAGAGTACAGCTCGGAGAAGGAGATCGGGGTGGACTGGACGCCCAGTGCGGAAGCCGTGTCGCTCATCAGGTCGGTGGTCGGCACGCGCAGCTTCAGGCCCTGGAAGTCCTCGATCGATTCGACCGGCTTGTCCTCTACCGTGAAGAAGTTACGGGAGCCTTCGTCGAGGTAGAACAGGCCGACCATGCCGGTGCCGGCTTCCTGGGGCTCCTTGAGGAATTCGTCGCCGATCTCGGAGTCAAGCACGTTCCAGAGATGCTCACGGTCGCGGAAAATGAACGGCAGGCCGAACAGGTTCAGCTTCTGGATGCCGAAGTCGCTCAGCGAGTTGGTGTTGCCGCGGCACATATCGACCGCGCCGCCGCCCATCTGCAGGGTCTGGTAAACGGTCTTCTCGTCGCCCAGCTGGCCGGCCGGGAATACGTCGATCGTGATGCGGCCGTCCGACTTCTCAGCAACCAGCTCCGCAAAGTGATCCGCGCACTCGTCCATGATGTGACCGTCCGGATTCAGCTCGGCATACTTGAGGGTGTAGCTCTGCAGCTCACCGTCGCCGGATGCTTCACCGCTGCCGCCGGAAGTCGTGCCGCCGCCGCAGCCAGCCAGCAGAGACGCCAGCATGGTGCCCGCCAGTGTCAGGGATAGGATTCTTTTCGTTTTCATTTCTTTTTCCTCCATTCATTCCATTTCCAATCCATGTGCTCAAACCGCACAAAGATAACAAAAGTTAGCAGGGAAGCCGCGCTCAAACCACGTACTTCCGATACATATCCAGGCCGCTCCGGAAAATGATGCGGCTCTCGACATACTGGACCTCCGAAAGCGGCTTCTGCGCCTTGAACAGCTGGTCACACATCACGCGCGTGGCCATGTAGGCCTGCTGCTCCGGGTCCTTGAAAATGATATTCTGTACAATGCCCTTTTCCATGTTGGCTGCCGTCTCAGCGAACAGGTCGCTCGCCACGATGCGGATCTTCTTTTCCAGCCCGCGCTCGACGATGAGCCGCGCAAGCAGCACGCTCAGTCGCGCGCTGACGCCGAAGGCGCCCGCAATATCGGTGCGCGTATCGAGCGTATGCCCAAGGCGCGAGGTCAGCTCGTCCGAATTGTAATACCCGTTCACCTTCAGGATCTGAAGGTCCGGGCGGTTCTCTTTCATATATTCCTCAAACCCGATCACCGTCTGGTAATGCGAGGGGATGAGCACGTCGCCCGCGCAGAGCAGCACTGCGCTGTTTTCCGGCAGCTGGCTGGCCATCAGCTCGGCCGTAATGCGGCCGGTGATGTCGTAATTGGCCTGGACGCAGGCAATGCGGCCGCAGTCGGGCGTATCGTCACATGCGAGGAAAACCGGGATGCCATGATCCACATATTTTTTTACCACGCTCTTACACTTTGCATCAAAGTGGCCGACCGTAACCAGCGCATCGATTTCGCCGTTGTAGCGTTCATAACAGGTCAGCAGTTCGTTCGCCTGATCGCTCGAGGTCTCCGGATAATAGGGCAGTTCAACTACTTCCAGATTAAAGCCCTCCATCTCGCCGATGCAGCGCCGGAACCCCTGCCAGACGTTGGCGTAGAAAAAGCGGTTCTGCACCGTCGGCCCCGGGAAGGCCGCAACAATGCGGGTCGTTCCGCGCTTGAGCGCCGATGCCGCCGTATTGGCGCGGTAGCCGCGCTTGGCACAGATCTCCAGGATCTGCTGCCGCACTTCCTCGGTAACGCCTTTCTTGCCGTAAATCGCCCGATGGACCGTACCGGTCGAGACCGAAGCCTCCTCCGCGATGTCCTTCATTGTCACTCGGTTTCCCATTCGGTCTCTCCTCCTTGTTGCTTGTCGCTAAAACGTTTTACTCGCTTTTCTTAACATCATCTTAATCCCATTCGTCATATTCGTCAATATCAGTTTGTTTATCAGGCTTCATTTGGTGAACTATTCCCATATTTTCCATCTGTAATTTATATACAATTCACAATTCGTTCACAATCTTCTGAAAATTTCGAAAACGTTTTATCTCGTTTTCTCTGCTTTCACCATAATAATTGTTGATTTTTGCACAATACTTACAACTTATTTATGTAATTTGTCAAATAACTGTCGATTTACTTATATTATTTTTACAAATTTTTCTTTTTTCACGAAAACGTTTTATCAATCCTCCTGGTTCTATGCTATACTATAGTGCAGGGATTGCAGATCCTGTCACTTGATCGGGAATGAGGAGAATGTTTATGGAATCACAGGAAATTACGGTCCGCTCGCACCTGGACAGCCGGGTATTTTCGGATTTTTCAAATTTTAATGCCTTCCGGCTGCACAACCGCTGGCTGAGCCTGATCTTTTTCCCCGTGTTGATGATCGCGCTTGCGCTGGTGCATCGGGCAACAAATAATGAAACCTTTTTCTGGATCTTTCTGATCCTCGGCATCCTGCTCCCTGTCGGCTATCTGCCGTTTTATTCTGTTTCGCTCCGGCAGCAGATCCGCGCCAACGGGCTGGATACCCCCCGCCACGCCTATACGGTTACGGTATCCTATGCCGGCGTGCAGGTCGAAAACGCAACGGAGAAGGCCAGCTACCGCTGGGACCAGATATACCGGGTCTACGCGCTGGGCAGTGCAACCTATATCTACATCACGCGGGCGCGCGCCTTCCTCCTCCCCAACGCCGACCTGCCGGAAGGCTGCACCCAGAACGATCTGCTCGCGCTGGTGCGCCGCCGTCTGGACAGCATCCGCCTGTTTGACAAACGCGGCCGCAGCCAGAGAAAGGACGGATGACTGCGATGTCCGACAACAAAAAGGCTGTCCTGCGGCAATGTTATATTGCTTTTGCGCTCAGCGGCATGGGTTCGCTGATGGTCGGCTCGCTGCTCCCCTTCCTGCGCGATGCCTATGGCCTGAATTATGCTTTCTCCGGCATGCTCCTGTCCGCGCAGCCGGTCGGCAACCTGATCTCCACCCTGCTTGCAGGCGTGCTGCCGCTGTATATCGGCCGCCGGCGCACGGTCCTGATCCTTACGATCTGGATGCCGGTCGCCTACCTGCTTTTTGCGCTCACCTCCTCCCCGCCGCTTCTGCTCGCGGCCTGCTTTTTCACCGGGCTGGCGCGCGGCAGCGGCGCGAACTTTTCAAATGTGGTGGTCTCGACGCTTGCCGGAGAGACCCCCAGCGCGCTTAATCTGCTGCACGGCGCGTTTGCCCTCGGCGCATTCTCCGCGCCTTTCCTGCTGCTGCTTGCCAATCTTGCGCTGCCTGCACCCGGCTTCCGGCTGGCGGCGCTGTGCATGGCGGCGCTCGCAGCCATCCAGTTCTCTTTTTATTTCCGCGCTTCCCGGCACCGTCTGCCCGAGCAGCCGCACGCCGGCCTGCGCCATGTTTCCTACCGCTTCCTGCGGTCGGCGCCGTTCTGGTCTGCGGGCCTGATCCTGTTGTTTTATATTTCCGCCGAGTATTCCATCACCGGCTGGCTGGTCACCTATATGACCGACAGCGGCATCGTCAGCGGAACGCTTGCGCAGATGACCAGCAGCATCCTGTGGATCTGTATCCTGGCCGGCCGCCTCGCATCCGCCGCAATCAGCCGCACGGTGTCGCGCAATGTCCTGCTGATTGCCAACGGCATTGGCTTTTTCGGTTTTTTCCTCCTGCTTTTCTACAGCACCAGCGCCCCCGGCGCAGCGCTGAGCATTGCAGGACTGGGCCTTTTCATGGCAGGCATTTACCCGACTGTGTTTTCCTCTGTCACCGCTGAGCTTTCCGGCAACGACTTCGCCTCCAGCCTGCTGATGCTGCTCGGCAGCCTGGGCGGCATCATTGCCCCTGCCCTGATCGGCTATATCTCGGAAAGCGCAGGCATCGCGGGCGGCATGCGCACGGTGATCGTGCTCACGACTGTGACCTGCGCGCTCATCCTGTTCCGATCGGTTATTCCCCTGGTAAAAGCCCGCGCCGCCAGCCGCGCAGTATAAAAAAACCGCCCAATAGGGCGGTTTTTTCATTATTCCGTTATCCCAAACGCTCCTTGCGCTCGCGGCCGTCGCGCAGCAGCGCGGTCAGGGTCTCGCGGTCGCCCGTGCGGATCGCGCGGCGGTATTCGTCCAGATGGGCGATGATCTCGTCGATCTCGCGTGCCAGCGGCTCGGCGTTGCACAAAAACAGCTCGCTCCACATGGTCTCGTTGAGCTTGGCCACGCGGGTCAGGTCCTTGTAGCTGCCCGCCGAGTAGCCGTTATGCTTGTCCGCTTCCGGGCTTTTGATATACGCCGAGGACACGACATGCGCCAGCTGCGAGGTGAACGCGATCATCCTGTCGTGCTGCTCTGCCGAGCAGCGCACGGTCTGGCCGAAGCCGAGCGACATGAAGTAGGCCTCGAGCTGCTCGAGCACCCGCTCGGTGCTGCTTGCGGTCGGCACGAAGATCATGCTCGCCCCGTCGAACAGGGTCGGCAGGGAAAAATCCAGGCCGGAAAACTCTCGGCCCGCCATCGGGTGCCCGCCGACAAAATGCACGCCCGCGTCGAGCGCGGCCTGCTCGAGCCGGTCGACCATGAACTGCTTGACGCCGACCATGTCGACCACCACACAGCCCTTTTTCAGCTTTGGCATATTCTCCAGCAGCCAGTCGACCGTCGCCTGCGGATACAGGCCGATGATGACCAGGTCGGCTTCCTTATACAGCGCCTCGGTCGCGATCGCGTTGATCGCGCCGTCCGCAAGCGCCTGCTCCGCGGTGCGGCGGGTGCGGTTCCAGCCGAGCACGCGGCTGAGCGTGCGCGTTTTGATGGCCTTTGCCATCGAGCCGCCCATCAGGCCGAGGCCGGCAATGAGTACGGTGTCGAACATGGTTGGTCCCCCTTGTTTTATGGTTTTACTTGACTAAATTGTATCGTGCGGGGCGGGCTTTGTCAATGGAAAAGGCGGCCGGATGAACCGACCGCCTTATATTATTCTGCTTTCACCAAGTAGGTAAAATCGGTTTTGCTGCCATCTGAAGTGGGAATGCTGATCGTTAATTTGAATTCATCAGACAGGCTATTTGCTTCGACAGGAATATCCAGATAAGATCTCCGGGTTTCTTTAGCACCAACCGACAGCAGCAAATTGTTGCTGGCACCGCGCTGCCATTCGTTGGCTGGAATGGTTTGCATACTTCCGTCAATATCTCTGATCTTTTTTTCCGGATCTACCATATATGCGCCTTCCTCCAAGGGTGTTTCTGCGCGCGAGTAAGCTACGCCATCATATTCCACAGAAGCGAACGAACCATCGTGGAACTCCGCAGAAGCGCGATCCAGGTTCGTCACCGTGTAAGTGAAAGCGGCAAAGGTATGCCCTTTGGGCGCAACATACGGATTGTCGGAATCTTGCTGCGCATCAAATTCCTTCGGTAGAAAATAATTTTCATCTACAGTATTGTTCAGAGCAATTGCTAATGCAGCAGAATCCAAGGTAAAAGAGAAAATATCGGTTGATACAGTATCGCCTACTGCAGCATACTGCTCCTCGGAAACCTCGGACGGGGTATCCCCATCAGAGGAAGCGCTGGCTTGCTCCGTTTGCGTGCCGCCGCACGCCGCCAGCGAGAACAGCATACAGCCTGCCAGCAATAACGCTATGATCTTTCTCATTTTTGCCCGCCTCCTGTAATATAATTACATATTTAATGATAGCATATTGCAATGTGCTTTGCAATATATCGTCAATCTTTCATCTCTACCGATTGAGCGGTGGCGAAAAATGCAAAGCGAGCCTCTGCGAAGCAAGCGGCGCGGCGAGCCGCAATGACCTGCTTCACGCGCGCTACGCACGAGGGACTTTTTCGACAGACTGTGGCAGGCTGGCAATGCCAGCCTGTTTTTCTATTTCTTCGGCCTTGGGTTGACCCGGCAGATATGTTTCCAGAGCGGCGTGATCCGGCAGAATACGAACACGATCAGCGCCCCGGCGAGGTTCAAAATCAAATCGTCCACGTCGCACGAGCCCGCGCCGGTGTACACCTGCGCGACCTCGACCGCGGTGATGCCGAGGATAAGCGTGGCTGTGAAAAAGAAGATGCTCCGCTGCCAGCGGAACAGCGCGGGCAGCAGCACGCCGAGCGGCGCGAACGCCACGAGGTTGCCCAGCAGATTGAGGATCACGAGCCGCAGCGAGATGTTGCCGTAGCCGTAGGCGATGAGGTAATTTTTGACGGTGCGCAGCGGCTCGAGGTTGATCGCCCCGTAATCCACGCCGAGGTGGAAGCCGCGGCCAAAGGCGTTGTCGAAGAACAGAACATTCGCCAGCACCCATAAGTAGTACCAGAACAGCAGCATCATGTAATCGTGCCGCCGCGTGCCGCGCGCGCCCTTGGGCACGCCGTAAAACAGCGACACGCCGAGCAGGGCGGCGAATCCCGCGGCAAACGCGATTTTCCATTCCGGACCCACGATGTAGCCGGGCGCCAATTCATAATACAGGTTAAAGCAGAGCAGGACGACGGTCAGCACCGCCGCCAGCCTGCGGACAAAGGTTTTCAAAAGGGTATTGCTCCTTTGTGGAAGGATTTCGCCTGTTTGGCGGAGGGGGGTGCCCGCTTCCGGCGGGCGGGGACAGCCCCGACGGGGCTGCGCCGTAGGGGCGCGCACTGCGCGCCCAATGGGGGTGTTGGCCCAACAGGGCGAAGGTGTGCCCGTACTTCATGGGCTGGAATGCGGCCTGCGCGGCCGCACTGCGCACAAGAGGGGGCGCTTCGCCCCCTCTTGCGAATCACCCCCGCCGGGGGATGTACGCGGGTGCCCGCGACCGCAAACAAATTTGTCCACATACTGTGGAAAAATTTGATTTGCGACAACGTCGCGGCGGTAGGGTTTTGCGCCTGACCCCGGGGGCGGGGGGTGCTGGCGATGTGAGGCCCTCGCCTGTTGTTTCCGTGAAGGCGACGCTCCGGCCGGGTGCAGGTATGCGGGCGCGGGGTGCGCACCCCTACAGGGGGACGCAGCGTTTGGCGCGCCGAAGTCGTGGCCCAGGCCAGTTTGGCGCGCCGAGGTCGTCGCGCCCTACGAGGTGGCAGCAGTGAACGGTACGCGCGCCTCTGGGGTGGCATCCATTCCGCTTACCCTGACAAGGCAAATGGGTGGCAGCCGGAAAGCGTCACTTACTCTTGCGCGCGCAGCGCGCCCTGAAGGAAGGGGTGGTGATTCGCAAGAGGCAGGGGGGAACCTTGGTTCCCCCTCCTCTTGTGTGCCTGCGGCGCACAGCCGCGAATATGCCGTTATGATTTGGCATACACGGCGCGCCGAGGTCGTGAACCAAGCCAGTTTGGCGCGCCGAGTCGTCGCGCCCTACGAAATTGCACGTCAATTCACCTTCTCGCGCCCTACGGTGCAGGCCCCCTCCCCCCTAAGCCGCGTTTGTTACAGCCTCTCCGCCTCGGAAAGCCACAGCGCCGCACATGCGTCCGACGGCATGCGCCAGTCGCCGCGCGGGGACAGCGTGACCGTGCCGACCTTGGGGCCGTCCGGCAGGCAGGAGCGCTTGAACTGCTGGGTAAAGAAGCGGCGGACAAAGGTCACGAGCCACTTTTTGATCGTCGCGTCGTCGTACACACCCGCAAAGGTTTTGCGCGCGATGCGGTAGATCTTGCGCGGCGGATAGCCGAAGCGCAGCATATAATACAGGAAAAAGTCGTGCAGCTCGTACGGGCCGACCAGATCCTCGGTCTTCTGGCTGATCTCGCCGTCCTTGGGCGGCAGCAGCTCGGGAGACACCGGGGTGTCGAGCACATCGTACAGCACGTCCGACAGCTCGCCCATCGTGCGGTCGGCCTCGTAGGCCACCAGATAGCGCACCAGCGTCTTGGGGATGGAAGCGTTGACGCCGTACATACTCATATGGTCGCCGTTGTAGGTCGCCCAGCCGAGCGCGAGCTCGGACAGGTCGCCCGTGCCGACCACCATGCCGCCCGTCTTGTTCGCGAGGTTCATCAGCACCAGCGTGCGCATACGCGCCTGCCCGTTCTCGAAGGTGACCGAGAGATCGTCCTTGGACTGGCCGATGTCGCTGAAGTGCTGGTCGACCGCAGCCTTGATGTCCACGGTCTCGAGCGTTACGCCGTAAGCATCCGCGAGCTTTTCCGCGTTGCCCTTTGTGCGCGCGGTCGTGCCGAAGCACGGCATGGTGACCGCGAGGATGCCCTTGCGGTCCAGACCCAGCATATCGAACGCATGCACGAGCACGATCAGCGCGAGCGTGGAGTCCAGCCCGCCCGACAGGCCGACGACCGCGGTCTTTGCGTGCGTGTGGCGCAGGCGGGTGGCAAGGCCGGTCGCCTGCAGGCTGAGGATCTCCTCGCAGCGCTCGTCGCGCAGCGCCTTGCTGGCGGGCACGAAGGGCGTGCGCGGGAAGGTGCGGTCGGTCAGGTCGTTTGCGCCCGGATGAACCGGCAGCGCGGCGACCGCGGGGTTCTGCTCAGTGACAAAGGTATTCATGCGGCGGCGCTCATGCGTCAGGCGCTGCACGTCGATATCCGCATAGATGACGCCGCGGTCAAACAACCTGCTCTCTGCCAGGAGCGCGCCGTTTTCCGCGATCAGGTCGTGCCCCGCGAACACAAGGTCCTGCGTGGACTCGCCGAAGCCCGCGTCCGCATACAGGTAGGCGCACAGCAGGCGCGCGGACTGCTGGCGCACCAGATCGCGGCGGTAGGACGCTTTGCCGATGATCTCGTCCGACGCGGACAGGTTGACGATCACGGTCGCGCCCGCCTGCGCGAGCCGCGTGGACGGCGGGTTCGCGACCCAGAGGTCCTCGCAGATCTCCACGCCCAGAGTGAATTCCGGCATGTCCGCACACTGGAACAGAAGCGGCTCGCCGCCCGCAAACAGGGTGTCCTGCCCGAGCAGGGAGATGGTCTGGAACGGTACGCCCGCGCCCGAAACAAAGTGGCGCGCTTCGTAAAACTCGGAATAGTTCGGGATGAACTGCTTGGGCACAATGCCCTCGATTTTCCCGCCGCACAGCACTGCGGCGACGTTGAACAGCTTGCCCTGATGCACGAGCGGCAGACCGACCACCACGGCGGCGTTCAACGCGGCGGTCTCGCGGCACACCGTGTCGAGCGCGGCGAGCGCGCCGTCCAGCAGCGTGCGCTGCAAAAACAGGTCGCCGCAGGTGTACCCGGTCAGGCACAGCTCGGGGAACACGACCAGATGCGCGCCCTTTGCTGCGGCCTGTCTGGCCAGCTTTACGATCTCGGAAGCATTGTATGCGCAGTCCGCGACGCGCAGGTCGGGCGTTGCGGCAGCGATTTTGACAAATCCATCCTGCATTCCTGTATTCCTCCAGATAACTCAGATATGGTTAGTATACCCCGTTTTCCCCCCGAGCGCAAGAATATTTGGGCGCCGGGCGCGCAATGCGCCCTTCCCCGCGCTTTTCGCGCGCATAAAAAAGATTTCCGGCCGAAACCGTCCGGAAATCATAAAAAGGCAGGACACGCTTCCGCGCCGCAGGCGCGGCTTCAAAAAGAAAGCAGGCCGCGTCTGCGGCCTGCTTTCATAAAAACCGGGAGCTAACGCCGCCGCTTCGCGCCCTTGGCGCGTATAAAAAATATCCAGCGGAAAAATCGCTGGATATCATAAAAAGGCAGGACATGTACCTGCCTTTTTATACAAGGAAGCGATTTTGTGTGCCGCAAGCGGCGCGCAAATATCGCGTTTTGGCTTTGTCCGGGCATGCGCCCGGCAAAGCCCCTCGTTTGAAGCTGTACGCTTCAAACGAATTCTTTAGAATATAACGACCGTCGTCCCCACCGGGATATTGTTGTAGATCCAGTTGATGTCGCTCTTGTACATGCGGATGCAGCCGTGCGAAACCGGATAGCCCGCGCTGTAATCATACTCAGTATCCGTGCCCGGGTAGCACAGGCGAGAATGGAACGCATAGCCCGTGCCGGGGTAGAAGCCGACAACCGGGCGCACGGTATAGGTGCTGGTCGTCCAGCCGGAGGCCAGCTTGTAGGATACCGTGGTCACGCCGACCGGCGTGGGGGTGCTGGCTGCGCCCGTGCCCACGAGGAAGGACTTGATCATCTTCCAGTTGCCCTTGGAGCCCTGGAACACGTTGACATGCTGGTACGCCCGGTTGATCCAGACCAGATACTGGCTGTTGCTCGAATAGCCCTTGGCGTTGATCCAGATCTCCTTCTCGGTCTTGGAATAGTCGCCGTTGACCGCATAGGCGGTGGTGTAGTTGCCGCGGTAGGTGGAGGAAACCAGATTCAGCACGCGGTTAACGTCGCGCTCATAGTACCACTCGTCCGAGTAGTTTTCGATCGGGACGGTCTTTTCGACATACAGCTCCTCGGTCTCGCCCGTGGAGGGATTGTCATAGGTGAGCTTGAAGCCCATCGTCACGCTGGTCTTCATATCCTTGGTGAAGGTGAAGTAGGTCGTGTGACGGGAGATCTTATCCGCGGTCAGCTGGAAATTGTCGTTGCCGAAGCCTGCGATCGGCTTGCCGTCCTGATACCACTGCGCGGAGCAGATCTTGTCCTCGGTCACGCCGGTGAACTTGACCTGGGTCAGCAGCGAGCCGCCCGGCAGGACCCTGGTTGGTACGCCCATCTCGATCGCAACGCCGGTGAGGCCCTTGTCGATGTTCTCGGTCACGGTATCCGCGGCGAGCGTGATCTCGCAGTTTACCGCGCGCACGTCCACCGTGCCGGCCTTGCCGCTGCCGTCCACCTTGGTGCCCACGCCTGCAGCCAGCAGGGTGTCCACATTGTCGTTGATGGTCAGGGTATTGTTCTTCGCGCCGCCCATCACGGATACCGTGCCGACAGCATCGCCCACCGTGATGGTATTGCCGCTGCCGGTGACGGTCAGGCTGTCCGCCTGCATGCCGGACAGGTCGATCTCGCGGTTCGCGGCGGTGATCTCGATATTGCTCACGCTGCCGTCAAAGGTGACCGCGCCGCCCTTGCCTGCGATGACCAGCGTCTGCACGCCCGAACCGTTCTTGACGTTGATCGCCGCGGTGCCCGCGGGGTCGGCGGCAAGCGTGCCGATCGAGGTATTCCCCTGCGCGGTCAGGAGCACGTCCTCCGCGCCCTTGAGCACGACGCGGCCGCTGAGCGCCGCCCCGTCGATCTGAACCGTCGTGGTATCCGCTGCAAAGATGTAATCATCCGCGCTCTGCACGTCTGCAAGTTCATATTCCGCGGTGTTGACCAGCGTGCCGCCGGGCTGCGCCCCGGCGGTCTCGCCCTCGACCGGGAAGTTCGGCGCGATGCGCAGCAGCATGGTGACAAACTGCGCGCGCGTCAGGTTGCCCTGCGGGTTGAGCGTGGTGGCGGTCTCGCCGTTGACGATGCCCGCCGCGACCAGCGCCGCGGCAGCCTGCCGCTGTTCGTCGGTCATGTTGTCCGTATCGGTGAATGCGCTGAGTTCATCCTCCGCAGCCTCTGCGCGGTCGTATACAAAGGCGCGCGCAAGCAGCACGAACGCCTCCGCGCGGGTGGCGGCGGTGTCAAAATTGCGGCTGTCATTCGATTCGATCAGGCCGAGGTGGATGGCCTTGCCCAGATCGTTTGCATACCATGCGTTCTGCGGGGTGCCGGTCAGGCCGCTGGTGCTGTCCGCGATGTCCGCGCCGAGCGCGCGGTTCAAAATGACGATCGCTTCCGAGCGCTTGACCGCGTTGTCCGGCAGCATCTTGCCGTCAATGCCGTTGAGCAGGCCGAGCGCGACCGCGCGGTTCAGCGCATCCGCCGCCCAGTGGCCCTCGATATCCGGAAAGGCCGGCACGACAGGCTGCTCCGGCTCGCCGGGCTGCGTCTCCGCGCTGGTCAGCGTCAGCTCGACAGGCAGGGTGCGCGCCGCGATGCGCGCGATATACAGCCGGGCCTCGTCCTCGGTAAAGCTGCCGGTCAGGGTGCAGCCGCCGTTCTCGCCCGCGCTCTCCGCCGTGGCCTGCGCGATTTCCGCGCCGTCCATCGTGACGGTGAGCGTCGAGGCCGCGTTGAGCGCTTCTGCAAAGGTCGCTTCGCCCTCGTCGGTGAAATTGACCTGTATGTACGGGGTTTCGTCATCGGCAAAGCCGAGCGAGCTTTCCGACACGTTTTCGCCGGTCAGCCAGACCTTGCCGTCCGCGTCCGTGAACGCCAGCTCGTTCCGCCATGCGAGGAACTCCGCCACACTATCGGTTTCCGTGTCCGTAGGCAGGGTGACGACGACCGTCTGCCGGTCCTCCGGGAAGGTGATCTCCGCCCCGGCAATGTTCAGCTGCTCCAGACGGTGCTCGAGCACGGCGCGCACCTGTTCGACCACAGCATCGTGCATCTGGTCGGTGTCATATTCGTCCGGCAGGGTGACGGCATAGGTCAGCACGGTGCTGCCGGACTGCCCCTCTGCTTCCGCCGCACTGCCGCCCGCGGCGAATGCCGTCGTCAGCAGCATCATAACGGCCAGCAGGCCGCTTATCACACGTTTTTTCAAGGTATATTCCCCCTTGCTACATCATTATTTTCATTGTACGTTTGCCGGGTAGGCTTGTCAAGCGCAAGCATGGTTTCAGTTTCGATACAAAATCCGCTGTCCGGCCATTTCCCGTACCATTCCGAACTGACGGGCCGCCGTCCGGTTTTGTTCCCGCCGGCAGAGGTTTACAAGCGCTTTGCCGCGTGCTATACTAATATAGGCTATTTATAGCCGCATTGAATTGGTATATTTTTCAGAGGAGGAAACCATACATGCTTTGCAAGAACTGCGGCAAGGAGCTGCCCATTGCGGGCAAATTCTGCCCATTCTGCGGCGCGCCCGTCGAGCAGACCGGCGTCAACGACGAGACCGCCGTTTTCACCTCGCTGCCCGAGGACCTCGAAGGCCCGATCGATCTGTCGGCGTTCGACGCCGCGATGAAGGAGGGCCATCCTTCCGCCGGCGCGGCGGAGGACGGCGTCACGGCCGGCGACCCGC
>ERZ894214.519-NODE-519-length-19394-cov-162.863_pt1 | contig 19394 bp, 18 predicted proteins | sample MGYA00380290_ERZ894214 | MGnify/ENA primary metagenome ERZ894214 (study PRJEB32331, sample SAMN06328421) | human gut metagenome | biome: human gut microbiome; feature: stool | host: Homo sapiens | collected 2014-09-19 ... | reverse complement strand
AAAGCACCCAATATGTCTAAATACAACACCGAATGAATAGACATATAGGTAATGGCTAATGTTCCTATGGCAGGGCTGGCTATACCACACATTGACCGTAGTACCTGATTAATTCCTGCCACCCGAATCAGCTCCTTTTCCGGCACAATAAGCGGAGCTATAGTTTGCACAGCTGGTGTTTGGAACGCATTTCCAACAGAGCGAAGCACCAATATCAAATATATCCAGTTAAGATTGCCACTGTCGTATTTCAAAAGGATACTCATCACGAATGCGCACAAAGCCAGGAACAAATCCGATACGATTAAAACTGTTTTACGATTCCATCTGTCAATAAGGACTCCTGCAAAAGGTCCTATGATAGCCTGTGGAAGTATGGCTGCCATTCCTGCAAAAGCAAGCACTTCTGCCGACTGATGTTCCAAGCTAAGCCAAATAGTGATTGCAAATTGAACGGCATAACTGGAAAGCATTGATATAAATTGTCCCGACCAAATAAGTATATAGGTCTGAACCCATTTCCCGTTTGAATAATTCATCGTTACCTTTTTTGCTACAAAGGTATAAAATTGGGTTGGTAAAATATAATCAGCTGATTAGTTTCTTTTGTCTAATCAGCTGATATTTGGTCATCTTCTCATAGAGAATCCTTGCTTTTGCTGGTGCTCATAATGCCCCTCCACCACATTGTTAACCTCTCGCTGGACTTTGACCTGCTCACGACTATCCAAGTTTCCTTTTTGCTTGGCAGTGAAATACAGGAAATCCCCTGCCGCCTGATGTGATTGTCTGTCATCCCCGAACAGGTTAAGGGCACTCTTGATGTCAGATACCTGTTCCGTATCAAAACGTGGCTTGTAATAATCACGGGCGAAACGGATGACACTGTGTACCGCCTTGCGGAAGATGTCGCTCGTTTTGAGCAGCAGGAAACTGAGATAACCGATAATATGATTTTGCCATGCAATCCGGTTCTTGAGTCTTGTTGTTTCCTGTGCATGTTCCGTTTCCTTGCGGTTCAGTTCGGACCGGTGTTTGGCCTCCAGTTGCATCAGTTCACGGCTATGGTCGTTCTGTATGGTCTGGATTCTGTCCTGCAACTGCTCGATAGTTTCCTTGTGCGTGGAAATCTCACAGCGCAAATCCTCTATTTCATTTTTCAGGGCTTTCGATTTCCCGGTAGCCCAGCCAACAGCGGCGTTCAGAAGCTCGCTTCCTTTTTCCTTGTTCAGTCTGGAGCGTTTCTCGCTGATAGCCCTGTCAAGATCTTCACTCTGCCGTTCCTTTTCATTTGCCTTTTCGATAAGGGCGTTGGTAATGCTTTCCGTTTCCTGCATCTTTTTGTTCGCCATTTCCAGCTGATGTTCCCGGTATTGCCTCGTGGCATCAAGCCGCTTCATTTCCTCCTTCTGCTTCCCAATAATAAAGTCGTTACGTTCCTGATGTTCCTTGCCTGTAACAGCCTTTGACTGCCCACGCTCCATCAGAAGTATGTCGGATGCCAGATTCTGCATTTCTGTCATATCCTCGTCATTGAGCTTGCGGCTCTTGCCTGTGTCATGGTTCATCCAGTCAAAAACGATATGGGCATGGTAATTCGGCTTGAACCATCTTTCGCCGACTTTGAAACTCTCCCTGTCTTCCGCTTCCGGCTGACCGCTAAGCCAATGTCCCTCGTCCTTGTGCAGGAAGATCTGGAGCGGAGTGATGCCCCAGCGTCTCCGGCACTCCTCGCCAAACTTGCATACATCTGCCAGTGTCGTGTCCGGTCTGATGAGCAACACGCCCTCACGGATTGGCGAGCATCCAGCCACCTTGGTGATTTTCCCGTTCTTGCCTTTTCGTTCACGTTCCTTCTCCTGCATCGCACGTCCTGTCTTTTCCTTGACCATCCGCTTGATGTAGTCATAGTGCGCCTGCAGGTCGGGATTGCCGAAGCCCGGGTTTATCCACTGCTCGTTACCGGCAGTCAGTTCGGGTACGATGTAGATTTGAGACTTGCCGATATTGCGCATATACTCGACAGTTCTCCGGTTATGAGCCCCACTTGATGTGACTCTGCAGGGCTTGATATGTATGCTTGATTTTGTTGCCATATTCTTAAATTTTGATTCTGGTTGTCTGACTAAAGTTGTTAGCTGATGTCCGCTCATAGCCGCACAGGGTTCTTAGGGGTGTAACCCATAAGCGGAGATTGCAAAGAGAGGGTCACTCTTTGCTCTGGGTTCTCAGGGGAGAAACGCCCTGAGTGGGTTCTTAGGACAAAGTCCTAAGTGGGACGGGGCAAAGCCCAGCCCCTCGGGAGAGCCCACAACTACGAAAGCGGAGCGTGTAGTTATAGTGGGCTATATCAATGGCAAGCCATTGTCCGTACACTACAACCCCCGGTTTCCGCTCTCCTCCGTTAAGGAGGGTTTCCGTCACCGCTGCCGATTGAGGATGCACCGACCAGCACAAGCCCCAGATCATCTATCAGCTTTTGAAGGGCGGGGTTCTTTTCTATCATCCGTTGCAGGATTCTTTCCGCCTCCACCAGATGGTCGGCTGTACAATTTATCCTGCTTTCCCGTATCTGGAAGATTATCCAATCGGCTATGTCGATATGGGCTGCCTTCTGTTCCGGCGTTGCGTTCTTCTCTATGAGGTCAGACACCATCACCTTGCAGAAGGTCATGCCGTCGGCACGCTCTTTCCATTCGGCATAGGCATCGGCATCCGGAAAGAGAAGCACGGTCCGCCCGGTCAGCACACGGAGCTTTTCCTCCCGCAACTGGCTTTTGCCTCCTGCCGCCAGCCATACATAGCCGGGGAAGAGGGCGGATCCGATAACGGCACTCTTCTCGGATTCTACCAGAACCGTCACCTTGTCAGGATAGACATTCAGCAGGTGTTCCCCGAAAAGGCATTGGGAAAGCTGCCATTCCTCCGCCAATACCCGTTGCCTTTTCAGTATGCTGTGTATCCAGTTCACTGCCGATGTCTGTCCGTCCTTTACACGGTGTCCGTCCCCGGGATTGTACTGCATCACCTTGCCTGTCCGCACCTTGTTCTCCCGGTCAATCTGCCAGAAGATGACCGCACAGTCACGGGTTGCTCCCAGACGGTAATCCTCCATTAACCTTTTCAGTACTTCCTTTGCCTTGCAGCCGTAATAGGAATCAAGCAGCGCTGAAAGGAAGCGGCAGAAGTTGCTATGCACGCTCTGCGATTTCTCCACATAGTGTGGCGGTATGTAACCGATGGCTGTCTGTTGCAGCGGTTGCTTGGGCTTCTGCGCCATACATTGTCTGCCGGAAGAGAAATCACCGGCAGTCCGGCATTCGGGGTGGTCGTGAAAATACTGTCTGGGCGTATAATGATACCCGCAGCCGCTTTCGTGGTTGCATCTGCCGACTGACGGGTGAAGGGGCGTACCGCTTTCGTCCACGTAGTAGGCAAAGGAACGTCTGTCCCCGCAATTCGGACAGGTATGCCGTGTTGACATTCCTTTATATTTCTGTAATGAATAGTTGCTCATGACTTTTTTTTATGATTGGTTTTCTACTGTTTGTCCCGCTGTCCCACTGTCCCGTCCCCTAAAGGCTGGGACAGTGGGACACTTGGGACACCCCGGGACACACTGGAAAATCAGGACCCGGTTTGTATGCTCACATGCTCTGCAAATGATATGGTCAGCTGGCATACAGCCGTGTACAGGCTGCTTTTTCATGGTTTGTCCTCCTTTTCATGTCCTGCAAACAGCTCCGCCTGCCTTGCTTCTCCAGCTGTCCCGCTTGTCCCATCTGTCCCATGCTGTCCCACCTGTCCCATTGTCCCGTTCTCCTTGGGACGGGACAGCGGGACACCCGGGACGGCTGCGTTCCTGTCCTCCTTGCTGCGCTGGATTATCCGGCTGACGGTGGACTTGCCGCAATTGACCTGCGAGGCTATCTCCCGGACTGACTTCCCGGATTGGGACAGTTGCAGGATCAGGCAATCCCTTTGTTCCGATTCGTTGTCACCCGGTTTCTTCAGGTGTTCCTTTTCGGTTGAATAGCCCCTGAACACGAATTGCAGGAAGGCGTCCGTTTTCTCAATCTCATAGACAATCACATTGTCGGCATCATACGAGAATGTCCCGTAACGGACCTTGAGCTGCTTCACATAGCGGAGTCCCCCGTCCAGTGCGCTTTTCCCGATGACAAACACGCTGTCAAAGAAATTGTAGAGCCGCTTGCTTCCGGCAAGGTCATTGGACGTGATGGGACAGTCCAGTGAACGCTTGGGTGTGTGTGCCAGGACAAGGATGGAAAGCCCGTATCTTTTTTTGAGATTGTTGAGCTGTATCATCAGCCGTCCCGCCGCATCGCCTTTCTCCATGGCACAGCACAGGTAAGTAAGGTTGTCAACGATGAAGATCCTGCAGCGGGTCTGCTGTGCCATCTGTTCAATGCTGCCGATGATTGTCCCTTCAAAGTCGGCATCCAGAAGGGCGTCACAGTCAAGCGATACCCGGTACAGCCTTTCGGGAAAAATGTAAGGCTTTCCGTACTCGTCGGTATAGCGGAGCTGGAACTGCTTTTCTGACAGTTCAAAGTCCAGATAAAGCACGTTGTCAGTCCGGGCTATACGGTCGGCTATCTGGACGGCAAGGATGGATTTCCCCACGTTGGAATCCGCAAAGAGGCAGGACAGTTCCCCCTCGTACCAGAAGCTGTCCCACAACGCACGGGGCGTGGGCAGCTGCGATGCTTCGAGTATAGTCCGGTTGGCGGTCTTTATGCTCATCACGCCGATATTTTCCGGCATACCGTTCTGCATCTGGGCTGCCCTCGTCAGGTCGCCATGTATCATGCTGATATAGTTCTTGTCCTCTTCCATGGCTCTTACCAGTTACGTTGGCCGGGCTTGCGACGGTGGGAGGAGGACATGGATTCGCTGAGTTCCTCATCGGACAGGGGTACGGGATTCTTGCGGGAGGATTCCAGCCATCTGTCCAGTTCGTCACGGTAAAGGCAATAGCGTTTGCCGGGCTTGGTGGCCGGAATGCTTCCGTCCGACAGTTTCATGTAGAGCGTTCCCTTGGGAATACCGAGATATTCCGCCGCTTCATCCACAGACATGGGGACATGGGTGTCCACCGTCTTTGCATTGTTCACACTGCGCTGCTCGGTAAGCAGGCTTCTCAAGCTCATCACTTCGTCCCGAAGCTGGGCTACGACCTCGGGAAGGTCGTTGAATGTAATCACTGTTTTTTCCATTTGCGTACTCGCCTCTTTTGTAAGGCTTGGCGCAAAGGACCGCAATGATATGACCGTGAATATCTTCACGGGAGGTCATTGCAAAATAATTCCCGAATAACGATGCCCAACCGTGAATGACGGGCAAAGTTATTCGGGAAATAATGGAATACAGGCTGTTACGTGTTGCCTGATACTTGTCGTTATTGCTGTTATATCCCCGGGAAACGGTCAACTGTTCACTTCCCGTGCATAATCTTCGGGATAATGGAAGTCCAGACTGTCGTTTTCGGGTTCGTCAATGGGAATCAGCGTCTTTGACGGATCGACCTTGAAGTTCTTTATGGTCGCTATATCCGTGTCGGCAAACTCACGTGGAAAAAGGGTCTTGATAAAATTGGCACGGTTGTCCCCGTTGTAGTATTTTTTGTACATGAAACGCTCGGAGATGTTCCACACGAAATGGCGGAGCGGAATGTTGGTAATCTCCCGGGTCAGCCGTCCTGTTATCGGCTTGGGCTTGTAGCTGTGAAGGCACATCCACTTGTTGACCTCGGCACAGATATGGTTGACGGTCTCCTTGTCGGCAATGCGGGGCATGACGAAGTGGATGTACTCCATGACAATGCGGATCCGTTCCGCCTCTTCCTGCTTCTGTCTGTCCTCATAGCTGGCACGGTTCTTTTCGTGAAGTTCCGGGGCAATGGCAATCTCTACCGGTTTTATATCCGGGGTTGCTTCCCCGCCTGTCGGCATCGGTGTCGGAGCTGCAGGTTCATTCGCATCCTGTGGCTGTTCTTCCTGAGCCTTTATGATTCCGGCAGATGCCTTTTTCTTGCCGGACTTGAGTTTCCAGATCTCGTATGAGTCGAAAATGACCGTCTGGAAAGAGAGATAGAGCAGCCACCCGAGAATGTTGCTGCATACAAAGACTATCAGCCTTACAAAATTGTCCTGATTGAAACTTGCGGAGACAATCAGTGTGATAAAAAAGGAAATCAGGCAGATGGCAACGCCGATGAATCCCAGAATGATGTATTTGTCCTTTATCGTTGGTTCCATATCGTTTTTTTCGGTTATTACTTGTAACTGTCAGGTCTTTGCAAATTTAATGGTATTCTTTCAATTATTGCTCATTAGCCTTGGTTGGCGGTTTCTTTTTCAATGTTTTTCACCAAAAGTCCGGAATCATACCAAAATATCATACGATAATGACTTTTTAAGGAATGGTGCCATCAGAAACAGAGGGAGCGGTTAAAGCCTTCACGCAATAACCGCTCCCTCTGAATATCCTGAAACAAGGCCTATGCCTCCTTGCGTTTCAGGGTTATCTTGTCCACCACGTCACACATCTGCTGTGCTGCCATCTTGGAATAGATCTGTGTGGTGGTAATGTTCTTGTGTCCCAGATAGGCTTGTATGACAGCCATGTCCGTACCCATTTCCACGTGCAGGCTTCCGAATGAATGCCGGGTGCAATGGAAGGTTATCTTCTTGGTTATGCCTGCCGCCGACAACCAACGCTTCAGGGGCCCCTGCAGCATCTTGTCCTTGAAGCCCTCGAAGATAAGCCCTTCATGCCGTTCCCCGAGCAGTCCGTAGGCTTCATCACTGATGGGGTTGTGAACAATCTGCTTCGTCTTCTGCATACGGGTGGTGACGAACATCTTGCCGTTGGTGTACGGCTGTATCTGCTGCCAGGTAAGCTGCCTGATGTCGCTCTTCCGCAATCCCGTCAGGCAGGCGAAAAGGAAAGCCCTTTTTAGAACCTCTTCCTCGCATGGCGTTTCGGCAAGCCGTATCAGTTCCTCCTGGCTCAGATGCTCTCTCATGGTGGGAATACTCTCGATGCGGTCCAGAAAGCCGTTGGGATTCTCCTTTATCTTCCTGTCACGGTAGGCCGTATGCAGGACGGCACGGAAAGCCGACCAGTAGCCCGCCGCAGAATTGATATGCAGCTTTTGGTTGGTGTGTATGGTCTGGGGAGCGTTCAGCAGGTACTCCATGAACTTGCGGCACAGGTCCACATCCACCTCTTCAAAGGTGCATTTGCCATTTACAAACCGTTCAAAGTGTTTGTAGACGTGCTGCCACTTGATATTCCTTCTGTCTGCCAGTTCCTTGAAGTAGGCGAGGAAATCCCCTTTCATCCTGGCCTTGTCAAAGAAACCGTTGTTCTCGTTGAAGATGGCTTCGTAACGCCTGTTGCGGAGTATCTCCGCCTTCTTCATCATGCGTGCGTTGAAATCACGCTCCTGCTGGTTGGCAGGTTTGGCAAAAATGTAAATACCCAGAGCTTCACGTGTTATCACTTTCATGGTGGTGTTGTCACGGTAGCCGGGATAATAGTCCAGACACAGCGAATACTGTGTACCGTTCTTGATCTTGCGCTTGCGCAAGGTTACTGTCTTGCATTTACTCATATTGGTGATGTTTTAACTGGTTGTACATTTCCGGAGGTGTCTCCGTGTTCACGGTGGCAAAGGAACAACGTGAAACAGCCGTGAATATCTCCACGGCAATCATTTTGAAATAATTTTCCGGTAATGGCGGTTGTTTGCGGTTATTTGTTCCTTTCAGCCATGACACGCTCCACATCGGAGCGCAGAAGCAGGTTCTTCACACCGACCTTTATCTTTTCGATGTGCTTAACCTTGACGATATGGCAGATGTTGGCTGAGGAAAGCCCGTAAATCTGCCGGACCTGTTCCACGGTGTAATAACGCTCGTCGTTCACAAGGTCAGTCCTGCGGAGTTCGTCCAAATGGGACTTGGAGTAATAGGTGCGGCCGTATTCTTTTTTGGTCGGTATCCTGTGCCGGTAGGCGTATGCCCGGAGTGCGGCAGGCTTCATGCCGAACTGCTCTTCCGCTTCTTCGGTCAGGAGCCAGTCGGTGATACTTTCCATATCAACTGCAACGCCAAAGAACTCGTCAACATGCTTCTTGCTGTAATAGTTCTTTCCAGCGATACGGCAGATGGGGATGCGGTTGCGTTTGGCGGTGGTATAGAGCCATGACTGCTTGACTTTATAAAGGGACATCACCTCTTCACCGGAATAGAAGTCCAAAATTTCATCGCCTTCCTTTTCCCTTTTTTCTTTTTTGGTCGGGAAAGAAGTTGAAGCGGATTTTTTCGGTGTGGAAGTGCTGCCGGGCAGGATGCGGTGGTAGGGATTGCCCTCCAGCATCCGCTCGATGTCGGCTCTGCGGATGAATGCCATGCGGTTGCTGATGCGTGAGGCTTTCAGCTTGCCCATGGCTACAAGTTTATAGATGTACTGTCGGGAACAGCCCATGAGTATGGCTGCTTTAGAAAAGGTGAGATACTCCTGATGCTGTATCTCCATGATTGGCCGGACGGCCTTGAAGAGGTTGTTCTTCTGTGTCATTCTGGCTCGCCGGGCTTCCGCCTGACAAACCTCGCTGCAATACCTTTGCATTCCGCTGCGGGTTACAAAGGATTTGCCGCAAAAACTGCATTTTCGGGTTGCTTTCATACTGCTTTATCGTTTACTGGTTCATTTCTTCAATCCTGTATTCCTGAAGTGGTGAACGGATGTAAACGGCAGTCAACGGTTGTCGCCTTTCTACACGATGTGACCGTCACTGAATGTTGGGGCGGATATTGTCGCTTGTCGTAAACGGTTGTAAACCCTTGTCAACTGTCTGCACGGTGTGACAAAAAACAAGCCCCGCAAATTCTCCACGTCAGAAATACGTCTCAAAAATATGTGGAAATTTGGGAAGCATCAAAAAGCAGCCGAAAAGTGTTAATTTTTAGAATATACTGATAATTAAAGGTTTATGCTTGGATATTTCTGATTGTTTTTGGTTGTTCTACGCTTCTAAATACAACAGTGGAATATAATATATGTATTTCCACTATTTTATTTGGCATATATAAAATTAAATTTTGTAATTACAATAATTGATTTTGTAGAGATTTTGGGCTCAATAATTGTTGTATATAATTTTTATGAAATAGGTTATATTCAAAATGACACTGAAACAATAAAGAGAGAATCTAATCCAACTTTAAGAGTCTCGAAAGATGAATTAGAATATTATGAAGAAAATAAATGGTATATATATATAGCAAGAATTGTAATAAATTGTATTTTTGTTTATTTCCTTTTTTACTTGTCGGATATTAATTCTTTATTGTATTTTGAATTTTTACTGCATTTATTATTGCTCTTGTTCATTTTTTATAATCTAATACGAAATAGAATGAGTATTCTATTATATTTTTTATTAATGAATTTGGCTAAACTATTTAAGCGGGTTTTTAACAAATAGCCCATTGGTAAATAAAAGAATATATTATTAAGCATAATGAATCATCTTTATATTATTCATGTTTTTTGAGAAGATTTTATTCCATTTCTTTTGCATACTCGTATTCACAAATACATATGAAAATAATGACTTCTGTACTAATTTAGCATCAGAAATATTATCGGTAATCACAATATATGAATCCAAACAGAAATTCTTTTTTTCCAATGTATCATACTTATTTCCCATAACTTCTTCTTTGTATGATCCCATACAAACATTATCCAAGTAAAATAATTCCGTCGAAATAGCCACAGGAATACCTATATTTTTAGATATAATTTCAGCTATGAAATCCAATGTAGCAGAAGCTAAAAACAATGTATTTTTCTCTTTTAGTTCATATAGTAAATCAAAAGCCAATTTATTTCTCCTTTTATATAAAAAATTATCATAAAAATTTTGTGCGGCAAGTTCTAAAGTACTTCGTTTAATCCCTTTTAAAAAAAGAACAGCCAACATTCGCGTAACATCAACTCCTACAATATTAATAAATGTTTTATTAATCAACCTACCAATAATAGATGTATAAATATAATGAAATAGAGTCCATAAGCTATTCTTTGAGAAATAGAAATTTAAGAAATCAAAAGTAGTATTTGATAAATACAAAGTTCCACAAATATCAACATATATAACATTTTTCTTTACGATTTTACTAACCATATCTATTTTACAGCAAATATTCCCCGACCTAACAAAAAAGGTAATAATAAAAATATATAAAAGTACATGGTATTATATCTTGGAGCAAAACAAATAAACAAATTGGTAAAACATAAAAAGCTCCATGCATAAAAAGAAATACCATTGTTAATTTTCAAATATAAACATCCTAATAAATCAAAGAAAAAAGAATGCACTATTACACCTATTAGAACATATAATATCCCACCATCACTCCAAAATGGTTCTAAAAAGGTTCCGACATTAGTTACATTACCATCAGAAGTAACTGTTATAAAATCTAAAATTGTATCAGGAATATCAACATTAGTAATGCCCATCATATTCAATAGTTTATATATAGGATTAAATATTCTTATAGGCTCACCAGTATACATATCATCTCCAATAAGTTCATTTAAATAAGCAAACCCACTCGTAGAATAATAATAAAAACTCTGCAAAAATGGTGGTAATATAGTATCTCTTGAAAAGGAATCTCCTTCAAAACTTATTTTTCCAACCCAAATTCCTATTATATTGAATATAAATATCAAAAAAAATGAGATACAAACTCCTTTAACAAGTAAACTTTTAAGACTCTTTTTTTGTAACAATATTGGTATTGCTATAATGCAAGACATTAATAGTATCATAAAAAGCCTACTACGTGCAACAAACAATAAATTCAACAACCAATGAAGAATAGCACATATTATCCAAAAAAAAGATAGCTTGCCTCGTAAATAATAAAATATACTAACACCAGATGCAACCCAAGCAAAATAAGTTAATATAATTGATTGAGCTTCAACTTTCCCTGTAGCTTTTCTTATTTCGCTCCCACTATATACTAAATTAATAAAAAAACTATTCAATGAACCAAAGTAACCTATACACTCTCTAAAATATAAGACATAACCTAACATACCAATAACATAGAAAAAAATCATTAATGACATAAAAGGATATGGCTTCCCATCCGAAATTGTATTTAAAGTAACTCTATAATATCTATAAAAGCAGAAAAATGAAAATAGAAACAATAAAATTGTAAACAAACAAATTATATCCATTTCACAATATGTTGCTCTATATGGCAATAATTTTATTCTATATAATAAATAAAATAACGAAAAAGAAATAAATCCATAAAAACTAGGAATAATAAAAAGATATTTCATATAGCTATTTTTCTATCTCACGCAGTGATAAAACAATAAAAAGCAACAACTGAACTGGTACTATATAATATATTAAATACTTATCAAGACTAAATTCATTAACAATGGTCGCTAAGCAATCATTTGAAGTATAAAAGTCATCGCTATTTAATATTCCTATCACATCACCTGTCGCCATTTCAATACCCTTATTCATAGCATCATAGATACCTTTATCCGGTTCAGATATCCATTTAAGACAATCACCAAACTGCGATTCAAATTCACAAATAATATCAACCGTACCATCATTAGAAGCACCATCGATGATAATATATTCAAGTTCTGCGTTCAATTCCGAAAGAGCAGGAATTTGCTCGACAACACTACGCATAGTGTCACACAAAGTTACACTGCTATTCCAAGTAGCAGTGATTACAGAGATTTTCATAAATAGCATTGATTATTCAGTAAGCGTACGCTTCTTCCCAAAGTCCTCATAAATAAATTATTTTTATCATCTTAATTGACCTATAAAAAGTTGTACGACTTAATAATTTAACATTTAAAAGCCCTAAATAAGGGTTTTGAGACGACATTATATCCCGAATTTTACTTCTTGAGTCTGATACACCACTTATTATACTGAGGGATAACAGATTTCTCTCCCCACAAATAATTTATACAACAATGAATGTTCAACTACTACTTCAGATTTTCTTCGCTGAGCTCAGAAAACACGAAGCCTATTCTGTTCCGCCATTACAAATAACCTTACAGCCAATACATAACACACAACCCTCTGACACCCCTTCAAACTTTGATTCAGGGGCGTCATCAACAATATTATATATGTCGCCTCTACCACAAGTTACTTGATGGAATATCGTAACATTATCTTCTACAGTTGTATTCCCATGCAAAATTATTCCTTCAAGCCAATGTGAGAATTTAATATTATTACCAATTTCATTAGAATTAAGCAACTCTGATTTTATTACCTTATAAACTCTAAAAGCAATCTTTAGAAGTGGATTATTTGAATGTATAAGTCTATTAATATCCACAACGTTGAACTTTAAAATCGTCCTTATACCTGCTTAAGAACTTCATTATACAAATTAATATACTTTTTAAATTGTTGGTCTTTATCAAAAAGATTTTTTGCACGAGTCCGACAATCATATTGTAAAGGGGGATTTTTAGAAATATCCATAATCGCTTTTATTAATGAAGATACATCGCCTTGTTCAACAACAATACCAGTTTTGTCATCTATAGCTTCTGGACTTCCACCAGTATTATATGTAACAATAGGAGTACCGCAAGCAAGTGCTTCAATATTTGTTGTAGGAAAATTATCTGAATATGTGGGATTAACTAATACAGTACTTTCTGAATAAATTTGAGCCAATTCTTCCATATTAGTCGTTCTAGATATACCTAGAATACCATCCGGTAGATTCTTTATTTGATTATTACTTAATCCTACCAATTTTATTTGATAATTTTCTGGTAACCTATGGCGAAGTTCTATAAAATCATTAAGGCCTTTTCTTGCATCCCAAACAGCTGCGACCCCCAATAGTTTTATAATGTTATCCTTTTTCTTAGATTCCTCATAAGGTTTAAATATATTCAAATCGATACCATTATGAATAGTCTCTATTCTTCTACTGCCAAGAAAAGATTGACTTAACATATTTGACATCCAATGTGATACTGAGACTAAATATAAATGTTTAACCTTTGAAAAATAATACTTCTTTAAAAGGTATTGTTTATCTGCAATATTTCTGAATAGAGCACGTTTTTGCGGGCATGAATGACAGCCTGTCTTCCATTGATGACAGTTTAACATATCATAATACATACACCCCCCCGTAAAAGCCCAACAATCATGCTGAACCCAAACTACAGGTTTATCTGTAGACGCCAAAAATTCAAATAAAATAGGATAATTTAAATAATGGTCATGAATGTCATGAAGTTGAATAACATCTGGATTGACTTTTTTTATATAAGACACAAGTTTCTTTGTTGAAAGTTTAGAGGCTAAACCTTCTCTATCAAAAAAACAATGCTCAAAATAGTGTTCATATACATCGAACAACGTACCTATTTTATACTCTTCGCTAATGCTGTCTCTATGCATCCTTGCATATGAAATGTAGCATTCCCAACCATACCTCTTAGCAACTTTTGCAATATCCTCTGATATTTTCCCTATACTTAATATGTTACTACACACATTTATTTGCAATAATTTTGGCATATTTTGCAGTTTAATTGTTTTCCCTTTTACTCAAAACAAAATCAAATGCACTAATAGCTCCTTGAGCCATATGATCCACAGTTGCCTTCCCATAATAATATTGCTGGGCCGCTATTCCCATATTAATATATTTAACAGAATCTAAAATAGCGTCTTTCATAATTTCAACTAATTCTTCAGAATTATCATACATAACACCATTTTCTCCTGAAGTTATGTGATATAATTCACCACCTGTTATAGCGTTTTTTTGAGTAACAAAAGGAACCCCATATCCCATACTCTTAGGCACCGATAATCCAGCTTGCAAAGGAGAAAAACAGAGAATTGCTTTTTTAAATTGCTCTGCTAAAACATTTTCATCGAAAATAGCACCCTCTAGTGATATATTATTCTCTAACTTGTTCTTTCTAATAAAATCTTCTATAAAAGGTCTCATTTCACCTTCTCCTACTATTCGCAACTTAGGAATTTGATGATTAAAATTATCAATAGCCTTTTTATAAGAATCCAATAGTACCTCTAATCCCTTCCCTTTGTATAAAGTTCCTACAAAAAGAAAATCTTTCTTTGTCTTATTCTCTATATCGATTTTTTTTACCAGCGTGGTATTTGGTGCTACAAAAACCTTATCCATATCTAAAGAACTATTCTTCCAAAACTCTTTAGCTTTTTCCATATAGAAAATTGAAGCATCACAACGACTAAAGATTGTCTGATATAACTTATCAATAATAGTGTGTTTACGATCTGTAATATACGGATGAGTATATGATACTCTAAATCCAATGCTCCAATTTAAAAGTCCATACTTATGTGGCAAAAATGGTAGTATGCAATAACTAAATACATGAGGATCTGGCACAAAGCTTACAAGATCATATTGTTTTGTCAAGCGACAAATTCCTTTAATAAATATAAAGGGACCTAATTTGGAAAAGTTTAATTTTATCAATTTAAATAAGCATTTCTCCTTCGCTCCATTACTACGATAGTATGCTACTGTTAAATCATAATTAGCTGCTATAGTATTATAAATAGGAACATTATAGGAAGAAATGTCATTTTTAAGCAAAAGTACTTTTGGTTTCATATTAATTTTTTTAATTGTTCCGTCAGACAATATCGAACTATAAGCATAAGACCCACCTATGTTGACGGATAACCTTATTATTAAATGTGATAAACACCCTCGAGTGGGCAAATATTGAAACAATCCAATACTACCTTACCTTTGAGTTTATCCCAATTCTGCTTAATATGATCGTGTTTAACCATAACAACAACCATATCAAGATTCTTCAAGAACTCATCAAAGTCAGAGAACTGATTCTCTGCAATCTTATGATTCTCGAGAAATGGATCATAGCACTTCAAAGGACGCGCCAAATGGCGCTGCTGGATATCAAGCATCTGGAGTGTTGGGGACTCACGGAAGTCATCTACATTCTCCTTGTATGTTAAGCCATAAAGACCAACGCGACGATTGTCTGTGATATTATTCTCCTTCATGATCTCATAGATACGCTCGAGTACGAATGTTGGTTGAGAATCGTTTGTCTTCATTGACTCATCAATAACCTTTGCAAGCTGAGGGTAGTCACCTACAAGAAACCAAGGGTCAACAGAGATACAGTGGCCACCTACACCTGGTCCTGGCTGGAGGATATTCACACGTGGGTGCATGTTACAGATCTTGATGATCTCGTAAACATCCATGTTGTCGTGACGGCAAATACGAGAAAGCTCGTTAGCAAAAGCGATGTTAACAGCACGGAATGTGTTCTCTACAACCTTAGTCATCTCTGCTGTACGGATGTCAGTAACAACGATGTCACCCTGACAGAATGAAGCATAGTAGCTCTTTACCTTCTCACCAATAGCCTTATCATCAGCACCAACAGTACGATTGTTGTGGACCAACTCATAAACCATATTACCAGGGATGATACGTTCAGGAGCATGAACAAGGTTAATGTCCTCACCAATCTTAAAACCATTCTCCTCAATTACAGGGCGAACGAATTTGTCGATAGTACCAGGAGAAACAGTAGACTCGATAACGACAGTTGTACCTTTAGGACAAACCTTCATTACTTCTTTAACTGCACCCACTACATAACAAGCATCAACTTTCTTAGAGAACTTGTCATAAGGAGTCGGTACAGATACAATGTATATATCTGTCTTCTGATACTCAGTGGTGAACTTAATACCTGCCTTTACCGCAGCATTGAAAAGTTCATCAAGACCATCTTCCTTGAAAGTTGTCTTACCCTGGTTGAGAGTGTCAACCAATTCCTTGTTGTAATCTGTACCGATTACCTCAACGCCATGAGACGCCATCATGAGGGCGGTAGGAAGGCCGATATAACCCAATCCAACTACATTAATCATGATTTTAATATTTTGAAATTTCTATTTTTACTTATTTGCCGTAAGGCGCAGGATTCTCACCATTAAGAGCAGCAATAATGCGTGAGCATGCCTTGCCATCACCATAAGGATTGACTGCTTTGCTCATCTTCTCATATGCAGATGCATCATCGAGCAAGGTGCTAATTTTACTGACAATTTTATCATAATCAGTACCAACAAGATAAACGGTACCGCTAGCAAGTGCTTCAGGACGCTCTGTGGTATCACGCATAACGAGTACAGGCTTGCCTAAACTAGGAGCCTCTTCCTGTATACCACCTGAGTCAGTAAGAACTATATTAGCCTTGTTCATCAAGTGTACAAACTCAAGATACTGCAAAGGCTCGATGAAGAAGAAATTTGGACGAGTAAGATCCTCTCCAAAAACTTCATGAATTGGTTTACGTACGTTTGGATTCAAGTGCATTGGATAGACAAAATCAACCTCTGGATATTTCTCAGAGATATCCTTCATAGCAGAAACCATACGGATGAAGCCATCGCCAAAATTCTCACGTCTATGCCCTGTAATCAAAACAAGTTTCTTGCCATCAGCAAGACGAGTAACGTCATAGCCAGCTTCAAACAAAACCTTATCTTGTTCAGCACGAAGAGAACCATCTGTCTTGAGTTTCTCTACAACCATGTGGAGAGCATCTATAACAGTGTTACCTGTTACGAAAATTTCACCATGAACATTTTCTTCCTTGAGATTCTTTTCAGAAAGAGGAGTTGGTGCAAAGTCATAATTAGCAATACGACCTATAACCTGGCGGTTCATCTCCTCTGGCCATGGCGAATAAAGGTTATGAGTGCGAAGGCCTGCCTCTACATGACCTACAGGAATCTGTGCATAGAATGCAGCAAGAGCGCCCGCAGTAGATGTGGTTGTGTCACCATGAACAAGTACTACATCAGGACGATACTCCTTGAACAGGTCACGAAGACCTATGAGGACACGAGCAGTAATATCTGTTAAGTCCTGACCTTGTTTCATAATATTGAGGTCATAATCAGGTTTCACATCAAAAATGTTAAGCACCTGATCAAGCATTGCGCGATGCTGACCTGTAACACATACTATAGTTTTAAACTCATCTGGGTGCTTCTGGAACTCTTTCACCAGCGGGCACATCTTAATGGCCTCTGGACGAGTGCCAAAAACTAACATGACTGTCTTCATAATTATATTAAAATATTTTTATTATCGGTATAGGCGTTTAGGGCACACCGATTAAAATAATTCCGTGCCTTTACCGTATATGGGAAGAGGAAATATATTTAAAGGCGTGAAGTCTATTGATTTTTACCATCGCTTCAATTCAGAAGAACCATACTATGAGTATCTATCTGAAATCAAATGGAAAGACGACTATGTATGCAAGAAGTGTGAAAACATTCATTACTGTAAAGGCCGCCTTTCTTATTCTCGTCATTGTACCAGATGTAAGTACGATGAAAGTCCAACAGCTAGAACAATGTTTGACAAGTGCAAATTTTCCATTGAACAGACATTCCACATAGCATTCAAGATTAGTACAAAGAAAAAAGGCATGTCTTCATTGGAGTTGTCTGAAGAATATGGTTTGCGTCAGAAAACTTGTTGGGAATTTAAATGGAAAATACAACAAGCAATGCAAAGCTCTAAAAACACATCTATTTACAGAAGAAGTACATATCGAGAATTCTATGTTGGTGAAGAGGAAGAAGGTGTCGTTGGACAAAAAGCAGGAAAAAAGAAACTCATTGTTGTTGCCTTAGAAATGCAAGGAGTAGAGTTTGGCAAAGCCTATGCTCAAGTTATAGACGATGTTTCCTCTAAGTCTTTCAAACCGTCCTTTGAAACCTACATTAACAAGGATACTACTGTTATTACCAATGAATGGAATGGATACAAACCATAAAAAATGACTATCTCGTTTGTTGCAACGTTCATCTAATGACGGTAAAGGATTTCCGCAGATGCATATTCATATCATGAATATCAAAGGATGGCTTTGTGAAATACACCACCATTGTTCGAAGAAACGTCTTCAAGGTTATCTCGATGAGAATTTTAGGTTCAACAGAAGGAGTCAAATGGGCACAATCTTCGATGTGCTCCTCCGTAGAATGGTAAATAATAGCCGAAACGCCTTAAATAGGGAGTTTTGTAAATGCGCCCTAAACACCTATACCGATTTTATTATTTCCTTTTGCACTCATACCATCGGAAATAAGATACCAAAATATATATCCTGAATTGATACCTACACCGAGACCCGAGACAAACATTAGAACAAATAAAACAAAATAATTAGCCTTATCAATCAAATCACAAGTTTTTTTTATTTTTTTAAATAATACTTCCATATATAAAAGTAAAACTATTAGCCCACAATCTAACAAAAGACTTAATATAGCTGATTCGGCTCCATTACCAACAATTTTTCTACTATAGTTATAATCTCCCAAAATATACTGAAAGAGATTGTAATGATTAACCCATATATTGAAATGCTTTTGCATGTAGAAAGTTCTATCCTCATTTCCGGCATCAGCAAAGCTAAAAACATTAAGAAGTCTCTCAAGGACTCTACTATCTAAATTTAGATAAGATATAATTTCAAAGAAACTAAAGACGATAAATCCTATAACAACGAACTTCGACAGTCTCGAACTCTCTTTTACGAAATACAAGATAGGTAAAATCAATAATACTGTAGATGTTCTACAACCACTTAAGATAGTTTCAATAAAAGCGATAAAATATACATACTTATATTTTGGGGGCAAACATATTGTCATCAATGCTATACAAACTCCACCGCTTTTAGGATCCGAGAACAAACCAAAATGATAAATAGGTCCACCAATATAAATTTCATATCCTTCTGATATATTAACTAAAACCTGACCAGTAATCAATTCATTTGCCAGAGCAAGAAAATTTAAAATAATTATTGAAATAAAAGTCCAATAAATAATCTGAGAATTGTCTTGCCTACTTTTAAGGTACATGCCTAGAAATATTGGAACTATAAAAGTAACTATTAAAGTATATAAATCATCAAGTCTAGTGATATAGAATAGTGAATATACAAACAATAAAAAAAATAAAATAACTGATATTCTTTTAGTATGGAAAGAAAAATAACGAAAATTAAAAAAATACGAAAGAACAATCCATATAATAGCAATTAGTTGAAGAATTTTATTCAATAGTGGATAATATGTATTACCAACACTAGAAAGTGAGAATGCTAAAATTATCAGTACTATAAATATATATTTTGCATATCTTGCTAATTTCATATTTATATGATTTAGTCTG
>ERZ894214.515-NODE-515-length-19567-cov-8.93209_pt1 | contig 19567 bp, 12 predicted proteins | sample MGYA00380290_ERZ894214 | MGnify/ENA primary metagenome ERZ894214 (study PRJEB32331, sample SAMN06328421) | human gut metagenome | biome: human gut microbiome; feature: stool | host: Homo sapiens | collected 2014-09-19 ... | reverse complement strand
TGGCTGCGGAGTTTGCCAACCAGTTGAAAGACCCTGCGTTCAATGAACTGGGCTTCGAGGAACGCCTGGGCTTGCTGGTCAACGCGGAATGGAACCGCCGACAGTGTAATAAACTGGACCGGTTTATCCGCAACGCACATTTTGCAGTGTCATCCGCAACAGTGGAAGGTATTGAGTACCACGAGGACCGCAAGCTGGACAAAACGCAAATCCTACGGTTTGCCACCTGCAAGTACATTGACGAAGGCCATCACATTATCCTGAAGGGAGCCTCCGGCAACGGCAAAACCTACATTGCCTGCGCCTTGGGCAATGCAGCTTGCCGCCGCTTTAAAAAGGTACAGTACATCCGTATGCCGGAGTTACTGGACGAATTAAGCATTGCCCGCAGCGGCGGCACACTGAAAAAGGTGCTTGAGTCGTACAAGAAGAAAGACCTGCTGATCCTGGACGAGTGGCTGATTCGTCCGTTGTCCCCGCAGGAATCCTACGATATGCTGGAGATTGTAGAAGCCCGCTGCCAGAAGTCCATGATCTTTTGCACGCAGTACCAGTCTGAAGGCTGGTATACCCGTATCGACCCCAATCCGGAGTCCGACAGTCCTGTATCAGAAGCTATTATGGACCGTATTATCCACAACGCTTACGAGGTTCTGGTAGACGGCAGAGTTTCCATGCGGGAGCGCAAGGGCTTGAAGGCCGCCCGGGAAGGCGGTGGCCAGGATGTGTGATTGTCTGCGTCTGTGCGATGAGACGTGCTGCGAACTGGAGCTAGAGCGAATTTGCTACGACGAGATGGAACGCGAGTCGATGGCATACTTCTACGAATCTCAGAGAGAAATCCAGCGATATCTGAAGCGGATTCGGCAGTTGGAGAACGCATTGACTGCAAACGGTATTTCGATCCCCGAAGATGATTGACCTGGGCTCTGCCGGCCATCTTGGTTGGCAGAGCTTTTGAAAATATTGGAGTGCCGCTTCAACACGGTGAGGGGCACTCTATCCCCGTTGCACAAATGTGGCTCATTCAGCCGGTAAGGTGGCTCATAAGCTCCGATGCAGTGGCTCAAAAACTGTGGCAAAGCAAGTGGGGCTTTAATGCGTGAAAGTGGTGCTCAAACTGCGTGCAGATGGGGCTGGGATGCCGATTTTTGCACGGACCCGAAGCGATTAGAAAAAATGACAGAATACAAGAATAAAAGGCGTTTATGTTTCATCTGGCTGATCAGCAACCCAATTGCTGATTCCAAAAAAGCGGTCAAAGAATCCTTTGAGCTTATCAACCACAGTCTGCTTTTTCTTGGCTCTGGTACCGCCACCGCCAAAACGAGAGACTGGCGGCATCAGTTTATCGATATCCGTTCCGGTGGTCTTGATCTCACCATCCCGGAAGGCGTTTTCCAAAAACTTGCGGGTTTCCGGTTCTCGGAGCTTTTCGTCCCGGATGATTTGCGTCAGTTCTTTCTCTCGCTCCTCTGCCACAAAACCATGCCACTCTTCCAATACATCCTCCACATCGTTAATGCCGGAAATAAAGGTTTCGATAAGCTGCTTTTTGCTGCGCAGTTCGGGGCTGGCGTCTACGGCTTTCTGGATGGTAATAAGAATCTCTTTATCATCACAATGGGAATCATGGTATTTTTTCACCAACATCAGGATGTAATCGATATTGATCTCGATCTGGCGTATCAGCTCGATCTCAAACACAATATCATCCGTGATATCCTCTTTTTCGCCTTTTGCACGGCGCATCCACTCATCCCGGAGGTCCTGATATCGTCCAAGATAATCTTGCAAATCACGTTCAGAGAGCTGTTCTTTTCCTTTGAATTCATCAAACGAGGAAAGCAAGTTGCGCATCCGCAGAATGGCACCGAACAAAGCAATAAAATCCTTTTGATTTTGTTCGCCTTCGATTTGGGGTTCGGACAGCGGAAACTTTTGCGTCAGCTCTTCTATCATATCTACATAGCCGGGCTTGTCTTTGCCGTCCTGCGCCGTGTAACCATAGTAGTAATCGGAAAATTTGTGCAGCAGGACGATGCCACCAGCCTCTTTATCGCCAAACAATGCGATTGCAGCGTCTACGCGCTTTTGCAGATTGCGGAAGCAGACGATATTGCCAAAGGTCTTGATCGAATTCAGAATGCGGTTAGTGCGACTAAATGCTTGGATGAGACCATGCATCTTCAGGTTCTTATCCACCCAAAGGGTATTCAGCGTAGTCGCATCAAAGCCGGTCAGGAACATGTTGACCACGATCAGTAGGTCCAGCTCCTTGTTCTTCATTCGCAAGGAAACATCCTTGTAGTAGTTCTGGAATCTGTCGCTGTCGGTGGAGTAGTTGGTGTGGAACATCTCATTATAATCCTGAATCGCAGCATCCAGAAAGTCCCGGCTGCTCTGATCCAGCGCGCTGGTGTCTTCGCTATTTTCCTCATCCAGAATCCCGTCATCTTCACCCTCGTTGACTCCGTAGCTGTAGATCGTTGCCACCCGTAATTTCTTCGTGGGGTCAGCTGCCATCTGTTTTTTAAATTCCTGATAGTAAAGCTTTGCCATATCCACCGAGGCCACGGCAAAGATGGAGTTAAAGCCACTAAGCCGCTGCTTCTGCTTAATCTCATCCACTTTGCCCTTTTTATCGGTAGCCACCTCGGCAATGTTAATGAGACTGTTGAACACATAGGTCTTGTCCCCTCGGTAGGTCTTCTGGTCGAAGTGCTCCAGAATATACTTAGTGACCAACTCAATCCGTTTTGGGGCCATGTAGGCCTTCTCTCGGTCGATATCCCAGACGCTCTTGTCGTCAATGTCCGGTTCGGCATCCATGGTTTTGTGATAGTCTACCCGGAAGGGCAGTACGTTTTTGTCGTTAATCGCATCCACAATCGTATAGGTGTGGAGCTGATCACCGAAAGTCTGAGCCGTGGTGAAGAACTGCGCACCACTGGCAGCTCTGGCATTGGCCGCAAAGATGGGTGTGCCCGTAAAACCAAACAGATGGTATTTCTTGAAATTCCTGACAATGGCCGTGTGCATGTCACCAAACTGACTGCGGTGGCATTCGTCAAAAATGATGACCACATGCTTGGTATAAACCGAGTGGTTTTTCTCTTTCTTGATGAAAGTAGACAGCTTCTGAATGGTGGTGATGATAATGTGAGCATTGTCGTCCTCCAGCTGCTTTTTCAAAATGGCAGTAGAGGTGTTGCTATTGGCCGCTCCCTTTTCAAAACGGTCATACTCCTTCATGGTTTGATAGTCCAGATCCTTTCGATCCACCACAAACAGAACTTTGTCGATATAGGACAGTTGTGAAGCAAGCCGCGCCGTTTTGAACGAAGTCAGAGTCTTTCCACTGCCGGTCGTATGCCAGATGTAACCGCCGCCCTCAATCGTACCGTACTTTTTGTAGTTGTTCGCAATCTCGATGCGGTTCAGAATATGCTCCGTGGCGGTGATCTGATAGGGACGCATGACCATCAGCATATTTTCCGATGTGAATACACAGTATTTGGTCAACACGTTCAGGAGGGTGTGCTTGGCAAAAAAGGTGCGGGTAAAGTCGATCAGGTCGGGAATCACTTTATTGTTCGCATCTGCCCAGAAAGAAGTAAACTCAAAGCTATTACTTGTCTTTTGCTTTTTGGTCTTGCCTCTGGCGGATTCTCGAATGGCATTATCTCGGGTGCTATTGGAATAGTATTTGGTGTTGGTACCGTTGGAGATCACAAAGATCTGCACATACTCAAACAGACCGCATCCTGCCCAGAAGGAGTCTCGCTGGTAGCGGTTGATCTGGTTGAAAGCTTCGCGGATGGCGATGCCTCGACGTTTAAGCTCAATATGTACCAGTGGCAGTCCGTTGACCAGCACCGTCACATCATAGCGGTTATCGTGCCTCGCGCCTTGTTCCTGATTTGCCTCGTACTGGTTGATGACCTGTAACCGGTTGCTGTGGATGTTCTTCTTATCGATCAAAGAAATGTTTTTGGAAGAACCGTCGTCCCGCCGGAGCACCTGAACAAAGTCCTCTTGTATCTTCCGAGTCTTTTCCACAATATGTTCGTTAGGGTTGGCGATAGCATCAGAGAAGAACCGCTCCCACTCGCCGTCCGTAAACTGATAGTCGTTTAGAATCTCCAGCTGATGGCGCAGGTTGGCAATGAGGTCAGCCTCCTGATGAATAGAGAGATATTCATACCCTTGCTGGGTGAGCATCTGGATGAACTCCCGTTCCAGTGCAGCTTCGCTCTGGTAGCTGTCCGAGCGCTTCTGCACCGGCTCGTAGGAGGTGACAACGGTGTTTTCGCTGGTAGCTGCGACAATATTAAAGTAACTCATGGTACTCCCCTTATTTGAAGATTCGCAGAAGAAAAGAGAATCTCCAGCTTAATGTAGCCAGTTCTGAACAATGGCTTGCCCAAATAGATATTTGCTTTATTCCAACCAAATTGTTTTGATCCAAGCAGACTGCAATATTCTTATAGGCTTTTCGGACTTTTGTATCGTTAAAAACATCGCTTTCCAACTGTTTATCAACCAATGATCTAACTTGCTGCTCGAGTTGAGCACTTTGAGCCTCCAGTGAGAGGGAAGCAAGTTCCGCTGCGTTTTTTAGAGCCAAATATTCATCTGCCTGAATATCGTTCAGATTCGTGAGAATGAGAAAAACGATAAGCTGATAGAAACCATAAAAAAGTGCAAACCGTTCCATGATTTCAATGGTCATTATTGTGTTGTCTGTGTCAAAGAGCATTATACTCACAAAAGTGGCACCGCCGCAAAACACTGCAATTTCTAAGCTATACAAACAAATCTGGAATACTGTTTTTGTGAAAATATGGTGTTTCTTTATCTCCTTGCTCACATTACTCACCTCTGAAAGAATCAGACGCTTTCTTCTTAAACGTCAGCAGCTTGTCTCGGTAGTATTCATATTGCTTGCGGCGGGCTTCGATCTCGGCAGGCAGACCACTGGTTAGGTCGTTGCAGAGAGTGTCAAAGCGGTCGAGAATGGAGATAATGCGGTATTGGGCTGTAAGTGAGGGAATTGGAACAGGAAAATTGTTCAGCATAGGGCGTCGTATTGATGTTACCGATGAATGAAAGGAAGCCTTCTCAATATAGGCCAAAAACGAACTTTTCATATAGTAAAAATAAAACTTTGGCAACACTCTTTCATCAGTAATGTGGATGCGGTAAGCTCTTTGGTGCAAGGCATATTTCCCTTCAACATAGTGAAAAATTTTCCCAACACCCACACCGTCTCCTGAGGTAATAATGGCCGTTTCATCATACTCAAATGTATTTTTACGACGCACTTCCTGTGAGCGAACAAAAAATGGATATTTGCCATCTTCTAATTCCTCATTGGTGTTGCTGCTTCCAGTCCCTATATCCGCAATTTGAGATAAAGTTGTCCATTCTATGTTACTGTCATCAAAAGTAAATACTTTCTGCTGATAATACTCATACTGCTTCTTTCTTGCGGTGAGTTCTGCGGTGAGTTCTGCGGTGAGTTCTGCGGTGAGTTCTGTGAAATTATCCAGTATACGGACAATTTCACGCTGGATTTCCAGCGGAGGAAGGGGGACAACAAGTTCTTTAATTGCCGGAACGCTGGCATGAACCACTTTACTTTTGACTTTGCCTTTGGTTTTTTGTTTTTGGGCTTCTGAAGTGGACAATGCATAGCTTAAATATTTGGGGTCTTGATTGTGGCGTAACACCACAATATCCCCTCCGGCTAAACAGCGTTCCTTACCGATATATACAGTGCATTTTGCAATATCCTCTACACTTTCCCCTGTAATAGCAAAGAGAATATCTCCGTATTCAAAATATTTCTTGCTTGTAATTTTCGATTCATCGGTGTGTGATGCACAGGTATCGAACCAGATCCCATATGTAGTATATATTTCACCATACCGCACGCAAGGGGTTCCGGTTTCTGTTACTTGTTCTCGCTTAATTCCACTACCACGGAAAATATCAACAGCTATTTCGCCGATTGTTTTATACTCAACTCCATCCGGACAAAGCTGTCGGAGCAATGTCTCCATTTGACTCATTTTTCTTTATCCTTCTTTCCGGTCTAAGCAAGGATTTTCATATTTAATAAAATTACTGCACGATACACTATTCCAGTCAACCGTCAAGTCAACATCATATCGTGTAGGAAATAATAGTTGTTCTATCGGGAGAATCGGACTTGTTATATCTTGTAATCCTTCTGGTACAAATAATTTATAGTGGTCATCATCTGATGTTGGGAATTTTGAATACTTTTCGATGCTGTTTCTTGTCAAATATAGGTTCGGTTTTACTATTCTAAATTCTTGCTGATATTTAAAGTATTCAATCTTCCGATAAATTGGATTGTATGGCATGAGCGAATCCGGATCCCTCTTATCGATGTTTTGATATTTAATGGGGCTATACTCTACACCTGTTCGATCAAGTCGTCGTAAAAATTCTGCCACATTCGTGATAACAACCGCATATTTTCCCAAATGTTTCATTTTATCACATATTGAAACAAACTGTGTATTCCCATGTTTCGTATCATATAGGCCATACATACAAAAAACTGGACGACATAGCTCCATTGCATCAATAAAATTGATGTACATTTTTTGATATACTATAGATGCTGCTCGTGCTTCCAATTTATCTTCAAGCTCTCTTTTTTCACATTTTGTAAAATAACGGAGTTCGTTCATGTAGAGCTTTCCATTACGAAAATCCTCTGCATAACTTTCTTCCGAGGTCACTTTGACCAATGCTTTGATGTATTTCTTCCTTTTACCCATGTGCTATCCCTCAATTTCCTTGATGATCTTGTCGATCTCCGCGCGCAGTACTTCCTCCCGGGCCACGATCTGGGCGATCTCGGCATTGAGCTGCACGATGTCGATCTTCTCCCGGGTGTCCTCGGCCTCCACGTAGGTGGAGACGGAGAGGTTATATTCCTGCTCTTTGATCTCATCATAGGCTGCCAGATGCGAGAAATATTGCTCTTCGGTACGATTCGCAAAGATATCCACAATGCGGTCGATGTTCTCCGGGGTCAGTTTATTGTTGTTCGTTACCTTAATGCACTCTTTGGTGGCATCAATGAACAGGGTTTTGTTATCGGCCTTGTTCTTTTTTAGCACCATGATGCAGGTGGCAATCGACGTGCCAAAAAACAGGTTGCTGGGCAGCTGAATCACGCAGTCGATAAAGTTGTTGTCGATCAGGTACTTACGGATTTTCTTCTCCGCACCGCCCCGGTACATAATGCCGGGAAAACAAACGATCGCTGCTGTGCCATTGGACGCAAGCCAGCTGAGACTGTGCATGATAAACGCCATATCCGCTTTGCTTTTGGGCGCAAGCACACCAGCAGGCGAGAAACGAGGATCGTTGATGAGCAGCGGATTTTCATCTCCAGCCCATTTGATCGAGTAAGGCGGATTGGAGACGATCAGCTCAAAGGGCTCGTCGTCCCAGTGTTGAGGATTGGTTAGAGTATCCTCGCAGGCAATGTCGAACTTGTCAAAGCCGATATCGTGAAGAAACATATTGATGCGGCACAGGTTGTAGGTGGTGATGTTGATCTCCTGCCCATAAAAACCGTTGCGCACTGCATCGTGACCCAGCACTTTCACCGCCTTCAGCAGCAGAGAGCCGGAACCGCAGGCGGGGTCGTACACCTTATTGACTTCGGTTTTCCCTACCGTACCCAAGCGGGTTAGTAATTCGGACACTTCTGCCGGGGTGAAAAACTCGCCACCGGATTTACCGGCATTGCTGGCGTACATGGTCATCAAATATTCATAGGCGTCACCAAAAGCATCGATATCGTGGTCTTTCACATCGCCCAGATTCATGTCCGCCACGCCGTTTAGAAGTTTAACCAGCTTTTCGTTTCGCTTTGCTACCGTTGCGCCCAGTTTATTGCTGTTGACATCGAAATCATCAAATAGTCCGGCAAAGCTGTTTTCAGACTCGCTGCCTTTGGCAGACTCTTCAATATGTCGGAACACGGTTTCAAGCGTTTCGTTTAGGTTTTCATCGCCAGCTGCCCGGTTACGCACATTGCAGAACAGCTCGCTGGGCAGAATAAAAAAGCCCTTTTCCTGCACAAGGCCTTCCCGAGCCTCTGCAGCTTCTTCGTCGGACATTTTCGCGTAGTCGAAATCGGTATCACCGGCTTCGATTTCGCCGCTATTGATATAATTGCAGAGGTTTTCAGAAATGTAACGATAGAACATGGTGCCAAGAACATAGTTCTTGAAATCCCAACCGTCTACCGCACCGCGCAGTTCATCTGCAATCGCCCAAATGGCACGATGCAGCTCGTCACGCTCTTGCTCTTTTTTCATATCCGGCATATCATTTCCCCCTGTATGCAACATGATGGTAGTTATCCAGCTTGATTACTGGATGAGCTCATATTATAAACCAATATTAGTATACCATAGGTTTTGCCTTTTTCGAAAGGAATGCTGTTTGAGTAGGTATAAAATAAAGCAGATCGCTGATACGGGTGAATCAACGATCTGCTTTGCTTTTCGATTATGAATAAAGATTATTCAGAAAATCGTCAAATGAATCGGCAACCTTTTCCTGACGTAATGTCTCGTGTTCCAGAAAAACAATATTGTCATTGAGCTTATCAAAGCAAATCAGATTGCCAAAGTTGTCTATGGCAAAAGGAACAAACCGATTGCGAAGTTCCTCCTTGTCCCATTCGACAATCTTCCAGACAGTTTCCCGATCCTCTTGGTTGAAAGACAACAAGGATTTCATTGCGCGTTCTTTGGCAAATTCCGTATCAAATAAACTGCGTTCTGGACGGCCGCCATTATTCTGCCGAATGCATTCCAGAAATGACGGTGGAAGTTTATAGTCCACCAGATGCTCATAGTTCGTGAGAGCGGATTCGTTCTTAAGCGGTTTAATATATTTCCAGTTCATTTAAATGTTCAGCCCCTTCTGTACTCTGTGCCGCCGCCCCAAATAGCTCTGCCACCTGTATGTCCGGTTTTCTGATGCAATTCTGTATCAACCAATTGCATTTTCCCAACTTCAGCATCGTGATGCCATGTATATCCATCTGGGGTATCTCCATTTTCTATCTGTTCAAGCTGTTCTTCGTCGAATTGTGCTCTTAATTCCGGGTTTTTTTCAACAGCTTCTTTTAATTGATTATTACATATTTGGAATTGCTTTTGATCTGAAGCCTTTAATGCATCCTCAGGTAGTTGTGCGTCAAATTTACTCGGAAATTTAGGAAAAACCCCTTCCAGCAATCTATTGCCGTATTCAATGATTCTTTTTACAAAAGGTACATTCGTTTCAGGATGCCTTTTGCCTGCAAGTTCTGAATTACGGCATCGCAGTATCACAATCTCTTTTTTGGTTTCAGGATCAACACGTTTGCCAATACTCTCGATACCGGTTTTCGCACTTTCTCCTACATCACTTGAAAGCTTGACATTATCAGGAAGTTTCGATGTTTCTGCGGACACATCTTTTAAAGTGGATTCCGCTACTTCTTTTATCATTACCACACTCTCCCGCCTGCATAGTTCCAATAGCGTCCATACAGATGATAATCTGTGCTGGCATGGAATATTTCATCAAGAACTCTTTGCCGTAACTGCGTAATGACTTCAGCGTTTTGTAAGTGAAACATTTCTGCAATGCGACAATCCATTTTTTCTATGCCATCACTCTCAAGGGCGGCATGCTCCAATATTTGTGCGAGCAATCTCCCTTGCGAAATATTATATACTATAGCCTGCTGCTGCTCTAAAGGTATATGTTGCCCGGACAACGCATCTTCCAACTTCTCTCTTACTTCTTCAGAGCAGTTCAGATGATCAATCCAGTTCCTGATTTTATCGACGGTTTCGCCATCCAACTCTTTCTTTTCAGAAACTTTCAGGTTAAATGCATTTGCAAAGAAATTGTCAAAATCGATCTCCTCACCACTGGGATGATATAAAAATGGATTTGCAGCGTCAAATGCCGAAATTTTGCACAATACTGCTTCCAACCAGTCGTTTTGATAAACTGCGGCCACACCAAGCGGCAGTTTTGCAAGTTCTGCAATCTGGTCATCATTCAGTGCGGCAGCCCGTCCAACCAGCTGGCGGTCAGTTTCATCCGGCAGACGCATGATGATCTTGGTATTGGTGTTGCGAATAACAGATGGGTCCAGCAATCCGGGAGCCTGATCGGCGATGATAAATCCCTCGCCATAGGTGCGCATCTCTGCGATTGCGTTGGCAATCATTTCGACCGATTTCCCTTGCAGATTAGAGCTTTCCTGTGTCTGAATATCCGAAGTTCGACGAAGCAAATTGTGAGCCTCTTCCAAAACCGTAACATGCTTGAGCGGTGCATTCATCTCGCCGGATGCCATACGGTGCTCCTGAAGTTTCATCACTAAGATGCCCATCAGTAAGGACTTCGTTTCCATCGATCCGATACGGCTCAGATCCACGATCACGTTCTGATCGAACAGTTCTTCAGCCTTGAGTTCGGCAGAGGCGCAGAAAATCTGTCCGTTGATACCATTGGTCAGTGATTTGATACGGGTATAGAGTGCACCAATGTAATCATTTTGTGTGTCGGCAGAATAGTTGGACTGCTTGACTACATCGGGCAGTACATCCATCAAATCGCGAAATGTTGGGAAAATGCGAGGGACACAATCTGATGCTGTTAAATCCCAACCTTTCCGCAGATAGGCTTGTTCCACTGCGTCTTTTAACACAGCGGGCATGGCAGCATACATCGGCCAGCAGGCATTGAAAATTTCAACGAGACGATCAATGTGCTCCAGTACATGGGTATCCTCAGGGAAGGAGAATGGATTTAGCCGCAGCAGGGGAGCTTTCTTGGCATTGGTACCATAGACGGAAACATCATCCCGTCCGCCGAAAACATTTTTATACTCACCTTTGGCGGGCTCAATAACCAAAAAGCAAACATCGTTACGGATCAGCTTGTCCAAAAGCTGATAAATGGTGTTGGATTTACCGCTGCCCGTTGAGCCGGTGATGAAGGTGTGGGAAGATAAACTATTGATGGCCAACGGTACAGAGGTTTTTCTCGTTTCGCCCATGTGCACGATTGAACCCAACGAAATTGTTTTCTGCATTTGTGAAGAAGGATTATCCATGCGAACCGCTTGCCCAAAACCTGCCATTTCAAGTACAGGAAAGCCGCTGATGGACTTTTTCGGCAGGCACATGCTAACCGCTGTTTCATAGGAATTGGCAACCGTTGCCGGACTGAACGGAATCGATGTTTTATTATCCTTCAAGAAAAGCGGGTGCGAGAATCTCATTAAGTATTCCTTTATGCTCTTGTTGCAAAGTTTCTCCACGTTCCAGTTATTGATATGGGAAGCCTGAAGAGACGAACTATCCCCGCGAATCAATGCATTATAGCCGTTTGCAACCATTGCATTTGTTTCTGGGTCGGAAGCTATAACATATGCGGCATTGTTGAAAGCACCATAAGCTTCTGCTTGCTCCAAACGCTCAATATGCTTTTTGATCTTCTCAATCAGCGATTTGACGGTCATATTTTCGCTGGAGAACTGTATAGTTCGCCCATGCGTTTGAGAGGAGCTTTGGCTATCGGAATAATCCTCATGCGTCCCGTGTTCCTCGCTTTGACCACGCGAATCAGTTTTGCTATTTGATGTGCTGCCATTTTCGCTTCCCGAGTGGCTCTCGTTTTCTGATGATGTACCGATAATGCCACGCCCTACAAGTGAGCCAGCCATCATTGCGGTTCCGATCAATGGAAGAGTCACGGAAGCGCCCAATATTGCTGCCAAACCTACCGCTGCTGCACCAGCTACTGTGCCAACTGCGCCACCAATGTCTTTGCTATCTCCGGTTCCATGGGTTTTCGTTTCGGTCCATCCGTTTGACTGCGTATGGCAATATGCTGTAGAGGTACTTTCGCCGATCGATTGCGAAATCCCGGTTGTGTAGCTATGTGTGTCTGTCAGCATTTCAGACTCATTTAAGCTGAGTGTAGTGTTGACATATGGCGATAATTGTGAAGCCAACGCTTCATAACCTTGCTTTTCCAGCGCAATCTCTTCCGGACGAATCGGATCGCTGATGATGAGCATGCTATACTCACGTCCCTGCAATGAATCAACCAAATGCTCGATCCCTTGCATGTATTTCTCAAAAATATTTCGATCTTCTTTTCGCACGGAGGCAATGCCTGAAATCGATGTAACATAGTCTTCAGAGAAGATTCGATCTCGAACGGTCTGGATTTCTCTCTTGGTCAAGCGATCTAATTCCAACCCAAGGAAGTTTCCCTTGAACATGGATTCGAAAGTCGCGCCCTGCGTTCCAATATCATACCGTTCCTGCTCAATATCTTTGCTGACAACGCCCAAATAATATTCTGTTTTTACAGCGTCCCCCATAATAATTGTAAGCACGGACGCATTGCTGGTATAGGCAGCCGTTAGTACGGTAACCATTTTGTCAAGTACGCTCTCGCTTTTATCGGAAATCAGCTTACGAAAGCGAAATAACCGTGTATAGTCGGCTATATCAATATTTTGCAATTTTTCAGGAAGCGGGTATGGCGTAAAGTCCTGCAGCTGATATAGATAATCACGAGTAATGATATTTTTTGCCAGTGCAAAACTGTCGTCCAGCTGCTTAGCTTCTCTTGGATCTAATTGCGGAATATCTGTTTCTGAATTATTTCTGACATGACTTAGGTAATTTGCCATTATGCGCCCCTCCTTCATTCATATGTTTAAGTATTTTCTGATTTTCCATATACCATCTTTTCACCCATGCCACATAGTTGGATTTTTTTGATTGATTACATTGAGAAAAGTATTTGCATTGAATTCCAAAGCAGACCCTATTCATCTTCTTACATACATACAGTTTTCTGCTTTTTTTATCCAAATTACGCCAGTACTTCAAAAACTCAGAACGGTGCAGATCGGTTATTCGAGGTTTCAGGGGGTTTGCAGCGCTATTGCTATAATTGCGATAACCGCCACCAGCAGCGCTGCTGCCAGAATCCACTTTTGGTGCTGATGGCGGACAGTTTTTGGGCGCGTAGTCTCTGCCGACTTTGGAATTTGAGAAGTATGCGCAGAACTTGACTGAGCTTGTTTTGTCGGCTCTTTCTGCGGCTTAGGCTTAGATGGATAAAGGGTTTTGCCAATTTTTTTCACATCGGCAATACGTTCATCGCAGAAGTTCATCTTCAGTTCTGCGATTGCATCAGCAAAATCATCAGGGGTATATGTTTGCTTTCCTGTTGAAATCAATGCTCCTTTCAGTTCATCATCTTTAATTTTAATCCCTTTGGATTCCACATACTGTACAGCATTGTCAAATTCACCATCCGAAAAATTTCTACAACCGTAAATGGTGTTGCCTAATGCTTCTCTCAGCATAAAAATATCTTTTTCTTGAATTCGTTTATCAAGATCTGCAAATCTGTTCATAGCGTCTCCCTCAAGTTAAAAATCCAAAATATGATTGACCGCGGTTGTGATGTGATCGATTTTTTTCAGTTTTTTTATCAACTCAACCTTGCGCGCTTCAAGATCATTTTTCGTATTCGTATCTTGTTTGATTTGTGCGAGAGTCATTTGTATCGCTTCATTGAGTAATGTAAAATTGTTTTCAAACGCCTTTTTATATTCTGTGATTTGCGCTTCAGCTTGTTTGAAAACATTTATTATATTACTTTTTGCATGCCCAGTGAAATCTGAAGCAAGTGAGCGAAGCAAATCATGCAATCTCACATTTTCTCCATCTTTAACCGTAACTTCATCCGAAACCCATTTTGGTTTCCAAAACTTAAAGAGTCCTAAAAACCCTTCGCGTTCTGGATTGATCTTCCACCGCGTTTCTGTACGCATTCGGTCTTGTTGATAATTGCGCAACAAATCATCCATATTATCTATGTTGAATTGGTTTAATATTGCGACTTGGTGGAAGTCATAACCACTGATCTGCGAAGTGTTGAGAATATCTTGTACTTCTTTTTGGTAATCTTCTATCATTGCCTGCCCGTTGCTAAACAATTCCTGATCAAGCCGCACTTCCAAAGTTTTGATAAGATTTTTTTGTAATGTTTGTAATTGGTATATTACTTGTTGGATTAATTGATCTGCTTCTATTTTATCTACTAATGTTCTTTCATTATAGGGTTCTGTAATTTTTTGAGTTTGTCTCTCTAAATCCTTTATCCACTTTTTTTCTTCTTCAGCGTTTATACCGTATTCTTTAATTTTTTTGCGGAATTTTTCGTAAATCGTGCGGTTATTATTTAGTTGCTTTTCCGTGTCTTGAATCTGTTTTTTGATCTGATCCAGTTTCAAGTCATCATCATCTATGGATGCATAAAATTTCTTTTGCATATCCAATTCGTTGATGATGCTAAGAATATCCTTGATGCTATCGTTGATTTTCATCGGAAATGCATATTTCTCTATGTATTCCGAAATGGTTTCTTCCACTGCCGGAACGCCGGTGTGAATCAACGCTTCCTTACCCCAGTTGTCTTCATTCGCATGGAAGGTTTCGATACGCTGCTTTAATTTTTCCTTAACAGGCAGCGTAAGCACAGCGGCATCTTCAAAATGCAGTGCAGGAACTTCAACAAAATCATTTACTGCATTCGAAAGACTATTACGCTCCGCTCGCGTAAGCGGATCACCGTTCTGTTGTTTTCTGATTAAAAGTGCATTTAATGCGCTTGTTGGGATAATAATGGGATCAGTCATGCCAAACTGTTCCAGATACTGGCGCGCGTCCTCTACATAGTCGGAAACAGTTTCCCCTTTTTCTTCATCCAGCACATCGCATTTATTGATGACGAAGATAAAGCGATCATGCGATAGTTTTCCCTCACGATTCATTTCATTGGCGATTTCTTCAAGCAAATCGTGATCATCGGTGGTTCTCATTTGTGTTGCATTCATCACATATAATACAACCGAATTTTTCCTGCGGATTACGGAAGTTGTTATGGCCCGATGATCTTCCGTCTGTGAGTTATTGGGACCCGGCGTATCGCACAAGCGCAGTCGGATTTTCTTGCTGGACACATTGGGAATATCCCCATCAATATCGATTGTATGGATGTTGGGATCGCTATTATATTCTTTCATTTTTGCCAGATCAACTGGCTGTTTGGAGTACACCACTTTTCCAGCAGCATCATAGCAGGTGGCTTCAAAGCTATCCTGTTGGTCGCTGTCTTGAATTCTCGTAATCTTGGCTGTGCACGCTTGGTTTTCGGAAGGCAATAATTCTTTATGCAGCATAGCATTGATCAAGGTTGACTTACCACTGCTCATAGTTGCGATTACGTTAATTTCAAAAATGCCGTCTTTTGCGTATTGATATGCCTCAAAAACATCATGACCATTTCGGTTTTTTCGATACAGTTCGGGAATATCCACTTTCTTTATTTCGTCGAAAACCGAATCCAATTGATACATGGTATTGCTGTCCACGGCAGCTTCTTCAAAACCAAGCTGAAACTGTGCTGAACCAGAATAAGCGTTTACCGCACAGCGCAGATCTTCGAAGTCGATACGCCGGCCGCGAAAGGTCAGTTTAATATCTGTGTCATTGCATGCGTTTTCAATCTCCTCGAGCAGGCCTTTCCAATTCTTAGCCTTGCTCAACAGTAGTTGGAAACGCTTTTTATGCATCGCCTCAAACTTACTGCCTTTTGGCATGGGTTTTCCGTTCTTTTGAAATATGCATTCGTTCCGATAAGGATTATATTGGATAAAAAATTGTGTCATTTTGTTTTCACACCCCTTTATTGTAGTCGTTTTATCCAATCCATTCTGTTTGAGTGAAGGAATGTTTTGCTCATTTTCGGGGATACACTTCTTTTTGTCGGTGTTTATATCTTCCGGCATGTTTTCTACTTCCTTGTATGGTTCTGTTTCGCCGCAAGTATTGTACTTGGCATATTCCGATAAAATTGCTTCCAGTGTGGGTAACCCGGTATGAATCAGTGCTTCCAACTCCTTGCTGTGTTTGCTGTCTTTGCAATTTAGCAGTTGTTGATTTACTCTTTCTCTGACTACTGGTGGTACCATGGCAACATTTTCATAATGCGAATCGCAAAAAGTTTCATAAGACTCTAATTGATTTAAAAATTCAAAACGTTCTTTTCGTTTTAATTCTACTCCTTTGATTATTTTCCGAAACAAAAGTGCATTACTTGTACTGGTTGGAATAATGATAGGGTCATCCAATCCAAATTGGAGCAGGTAGTTTTTTAGTTGATTAACAAATGACTGAACGCTTTCTCCGTGTTCTTCGTCGAAAAGATCACAGTTATTGACGACAAAAATGATATGACTCCTTTGTGCGGCATCTCTTTGCCTTAAAGTAGATACAATATTGCTTAACAAGTCTGCATCATCGCATACTACCATTTGCGCAGCATCCATTATGTAAATGATAATTTTTTTATCTCGAACATTTGATGAGAGGTCTGAGAAATATTTTTTTGCCGTATTGATGTTTTGACAAGGGATGTTCCATAAACTTATATTTGCTTCATTTGCGGCAAAACAGGGAAAACTCCCCTTAATATCAATGGTTCGGATTGTTGAATCAGCACTAAAATCTTGAAGGTCAGTTAGAAAGACGGGGCTTTTGGTCTGTACTACAACGTTGCTTTCGTTATACCAGGTGGCTTCAAAATTATTATGCAAATCACAATTTTGAATTCGTAGAAGGGTAGACGCATCACTTTTGTATTGACAAGGGAGCAATTCCGTGTGCAGCAAAGCATTTATTAATGCAGTTTGATTTTTTGACAGTGTCGAAAAAGTATATATATTAATTTCATCTTGATGATGCAAAGTCGTGTCTTGTATTGGTAAGCAATTATCATTACTCATATAAGACACTTTAATTTGCTCGGGGAAATTATTATTTCGGACAAACTGTTCGAGAAAATCACAACTTTGCTTCTCACCACATAATATCACTTGTATTTCGGTATCATTGCAGATACGAAGCAATTCTTCGAGCAATCCATGCCAATTTCCTTTTTTCTCGCAAATGTATTCAAGAGGTTGACACATAGCATTTATCCATTTCTCCTGTTTAGGAATAAATGCTTTGTCTTCAATCCAAAACTTATAGCTGGGGTTGACTAAAGAATTGTATTCAATCTTAACAATTGTCAATCTAATCACCTTATTTATCGCAAATAATTTGTTCTCGTTGGATATACTGTTCAACCCACATAATACCTGTATGTAGTAAAGCGTTCTCGATTTGTGCGATTGAGTATCCAAAAGGCTCAATTATTGAGCGAGGATCCTTCCCGTGAGATAACCATGCATAAGTGGATAATATTGGCGTATTGTCTGAAAAAACTTGCAAAAAATATTCTATCTGTTGTCGCTGCAATCTGGTGAAATCCTTTTTCCCAGCCAATACTTGTTTAAAAAGTTTTGCTGCCAGTGCAGAAATTGGAACGACATCTGCACAGCATAAATCATTCATCTCTAAATAGTTTTTTACATTTGCAACAATATCGTATATAGGCTCTTTCTCTGGATCCAATGCATCTATCTTATTAATTAATGCTAATACTTTTAATTGTGGATTGTTTTTTGTGTGCTCCCTAACAATTTTCAATAATTCTTTATCATCAGTTATTCCGATTTGTGTTGCATTAATTAAGTAAAGTAATACACCTCCGTGTATTTTGCTCAATGTTTTATGGGCAATCTGAGCGTGATATTTGTCTGTTGCATTATTGGGTCCGGGAGTATCAATCAAAAGCGATAGCCTATTAGTATTCAATAAACTATGAATTTGATCTATCAGCAATATATGTTCAACAGTGGGTTCCTCATTAGCGTGTATTATTGTTTGTACTATTTCAGATGAAATTTTTTTACTTTGACCATCTTGATCGGTTATATATAAAACCGGGTTGCTTATAGTGTCATCGTCTAAAATCGAATACACTTTTGCTGTACACGCTTGGTTTTGAGCCGGTAAAATATCTCTTCCGAGTAATGCATTGATTAACGTACTTTTGCCGCTCGACATTGTTGCCAAAACCATAACAGGAAATATTCTGTTGGTTGGAATTAATGATGGATCTGGGAAAAAGTCGCTATCTAATAAGGGGTGGGGTGTTGGTGCTGCAACTATAGTATTCTTTTCAGTTTCTTCGGAAACATAGGCGATCTCTGAATAAGCTGATTCGCGTTTTTGGATATTTTCATTAAATTGAACGGCATAAGCCTCCCAAGCTTTTTCCTTGTAAGATTTTGATAAATCTTCAAAAAAACCAATCAAATACCTTTGCTGGCTTTCGAAATATTGTTCAAGTTCACGCTTGACTCTTGCTTTATATGCCAAAAAGCTACCTTGTAGTAGATTATCTGACGAAAATAATGGATCTTGGAAAGGAATATTTTTATTGAATGTGGAAAAATGCGCTTTTTGCAAATGAATTAGAAGGTTCTCGCGCAGCGAGGATGTGTCCGGAAGGTTATTGACGTTGTAATTATTGAAGCAAAGACCCTGACATGCGATCTGAAGCTTTTTATTCTTCTTTCGCAGTAATCTAATAATTTTTTGCACCAAGCGTCTGACTTCTTCTATGATAGCGTTGTTTATCTGCTGAATACAGTCCATTTTTCCAGTATAACTAATATCATTTATTGCGATTATGCATGTTTGTGAACAGAAAGATATGTATTCAGATATTTTAATGGTAATCTCATCTGTGTTGGTAATAGAATCTATTTTTTTGCAAAATAAAATATATTCAGTTGGTAAATTAGCGTTGTTTTCGGGATATGCGCATGAACGGTTTTGCATATTTGCTGCTTCATCTTCATTTTGCAAAGAAATCATTTCATCTGCTCCCTTGGTTTTTTAATTGTATCTCCCTGCCCTCTCATCCACATCTCAATCCCTTTCCCGAACACCTCTGCGGTAACATCCCAACCGCCCTCGGGGTTTTCCTTTGCCACGGCGGTCGGCAAGCGGTCGAGCACGGCTTCGATGGACGGTCCGGTGTATCGGAACCGGATGGTCTGCAATTTACCGCCGAACATGAACTGCACCCGTTTCCGGAATTCACCCTCTTCAAACCGGTCGGCATACCGCACCTGAAAATGCTCGTCCGTTATTTCGTACTGCTTGATGCGGTCGATGCGGTAAATCGTAGGGTAGAGGTCGTCCGCATTCTCAAAGGCCTGCTCCTTGTCAATATCCCGGATGAACGCGGTCAGATAGAAATAATACTCGGAAAACATGATGCCAACCGGTTCGATGGTTCGCTGCACGACCTCATGGTTCTTGAGCTTTTCATAGGTGATTTTCATTACCCGCTGCTCTTGTACCGCCGTGCCGATCTCCCACAAACGGTCAAGCACCGAAATACCGTGATGCGGTTCGATATAGTGTAGCTTTTCATTGCCGATCAGCGCGCTGACCTTCTTTTTGTTCTGCTCCGGCACACAGCAGGCGAGCAGTTTGTCCAGCAG
>ERZ894214.508-NODE-508-length-19762-cov-5.99269_pt1 | contig 19762 bp, 19 predicted proteins | sample MGYA00380290_ERZ894214 | MGnify/ENA primary metagenome ERZ894214 (study PRJEB32331, sample SAMN06328421) | human gut metagenome | biome: human gut microbiome; feature: stool | host: Homo sapiens | collected 2014-09-19 ... | reverse complement strand
AGAACATGCCGCGCTGCCTGGGCGGCATGGAGGACTGCATCCACATCTCCGAGGTGGATATGATCGTCGAGGGCAACAACGCCCCCATGCCCCAGATGGGCTCGATCCCGGCGACCGAGGTCGACCGCAAGGTCGCGGAGCTGATCGTGTCCGAGATCCCGAACGGCGCCTGCCTGCAGCTGGGCATCGGCGGCATGCCGAACACGGTTGGCGCGCTGATCGCGGACTCCGACCTCAGGGATCTGGGCGTGCACACCGAGATGTATGTGGATGCGTTTGTCGATATCGCCAAGGCGGGCAAGATCACCGGCCGCTGCAAGACCATCGACCGCGGCCGTCAGGCATACGCTTTTGCTGCGGGCACGCAGAAGCTGTATGACTACCTGAATGACAACCCGGAATGTGCGTCCGTGCCGGTGGACTACACCAACGACGTGCGCGTGATCGCGCAGATCGACAACTTTATCTCGATCAACAACGCGGTGGATATCGACCTGTACGGTCAGGTGAACGCGGAGTCCGCGGGCACCAAGCAGATCTCGGGCACGGGCGGCCAGCTCGATTTCGTCATGGGCGCTTATCTGTCCAATGGCGGCAAGAGCTTTATCTGCCTGTCCTCTACCTTCAAGCAGAAGGACGGCACGATCGCGTCCCGCATCCGTCCGACCCTGTCCGACGGCTCGATCGTCACCGACCCGCGCTCGGCGACCCAGTATGTCGTCACCGAGTACGGCATGATCAACCTCAAGGGCAAGTCCAGCTGGGAGCGCGCCGAGGCGCTGATCTCGATCGCGCACCCGGATTTCCGCGAGCAGCTGATCGAGGATGCGGAGAAAATGCACATCTGGAAGCGTTCGAACAAGCGCTGAAACAGCAGATAAGAGGGCAGCCCGCCGAACCGGCGGGCTGCTTTTTTGCAGCGCAAACTGGCATTGTGAAAAAAGAAAAATCTGGTGCTTTTGAAAAGGTCAAGACAGGGATACAATAAGGACAGTCAGAAACAGAAGAAGGTGTCCGATATGACAAGTAAAAAGACGAGAACGATCATTTTAACCGCGCTTTTGGCAGCGCTGACGACGGTTGCGACGATGGTCATCCGCATCCCCACGCCGACGCTCGGCTACATCCATCTGGGCGACGGGCTGGTGCTGATCTGCGGCATCCTGCTCGGGCCGGGGCTGGGCGCAGTCGCGGCGGGCATCGGTTCGATGCTGGCCGATCTGTTCGCGGGCGCAGTTGCCTATATGCCGGGCACGCTTGTCATCAAGGCGCTGACCGCGGCTGCCGGCGGCTGGCTGTATCACCACATGGCGGGGCGCGGCCACATGAACACGCCGGTGCGCGTGGCGCTGTGCGGCATCCCCGCGGAGTGCGTGATGGTGGCCGGGTATTTTGTATATGAGGTCGGCATGCAGGTCGTTGCAGGCAGTGCGGTCGGCGCGGCAGCGGTCGCGGTGTTGGCCGGCGTACCGTTCAACATCGTGCAGGGGCTGGCAGGCGTGATCGTGTGCGCCGTGCTGCTCCCGGTGCTCAGCCACGCGAGCGCAGAGATGGATGCGCGCATCCGGACCTGAAGAGCAGAGCAAAACAGGAAAGAGCCGTCTCAGGACGGCTCTTTTTCTATGCCCGCTTCTGCTGCAAGGCGGTCGAGCAGGAAACGGCCGCAGGTGCCGGTATCATGGGCATGCTGGTCAAGGAAACATTGGGTGCGCCAGATTTCCGCGCTGAGCGCAGGCAGGGTGTCGAAGTGGGGGAGCTGGGCGCGGCAGTGGTAAAGAGACTCGATCACACAGATGTCGCAGAGCAGGTCGTAAGTGTTCTCGATCATATCGTTATAGAGTTCGGTGCAGGTGGTGTTTGTCATAGTGTGGCCTCCTATTATGGCTTTAAGCCATTATAAAATAGAGAAAACAATTTGTCAATGGCTGATAGCCATATTGATGGAAAAATAGCTGTCAGCTATAATGTTTACAAGATAGCGGCGCGCCGAGGTCGCCGCGCCCTACGGACTCGGGTGGAGGAGAGTAAAATGGTTGATTATCGTGCACTGTTCCGCAGGCGGCGCAAGGAAAAGGGGCTGACGCAGACGCAGTTGGGGGAAATGGTCGACAGGACACAGGCTTATATTTATGAGATCGAGAGCGGGCGGAAAACACCCTCCCTTGATCTGTTTTTCCAAATCTGTGAAGCACTTGATATTAAGGTGTTTCCGGACGAACAGTAAAAAAGCGCTATGGAGATTCCATAGCGCTCTTTTTGATACTGCGGACAATCCCGCCGGTTCCGGCGCGGGAGCGCCCTCCGGGGCGGCAGCCAATACCATGCCTGTCGCAACAGCTGCCGGGCGGCAGGCGGAAAGCGTCACTTACCTCTGCGCGCGCAGCGCGCCCTGAAGGGAAGGTGGGAGATTGACAAGAGGGAGGAAACCGTCGGTTTCCTCCCTCTTGCCCGCTCGCGCCGCGCAGGCGCAAATTTTATCCACTGGGGAAGCAGGCACGCCCGCATCTCGTCAGTGAACCGTTGCGGGACGGGCGCGCAATGCGCGCCCCTACGGGCAGGAGCGCCGCGCAGGCGCAAATTCCCCCCACTTGGGAAGTGGGTACGCCCGCATCTCGTCAGCGAACCATCGCGGGACGGACACACAGTGCGCGCCCCTACGGGCAGAAGTACCGCGCAGGCGCAAATTCCACCCACTTGGGAAGCAGGCACGCCCGTACCTCGTCAGGCGAACCATTGTGGAACGGACGCGCAATGCGCGCCCCTGTATTTTTCATCAGGCCAGCGTCAAATATTGCTGCGGGTCGACCTTCTCGTCGTTTACATGCACCTCGAAATGCAGGTGCGGGCCGGTGGAGTTGCCGGTGTTGCCCGAGAGCGCGATCTGCTCGCCCTTGGCGACAATATCGCCTACCGCGACCAGCAGCTCGGAGTTGTGCGCATACAGCGTCTTGTAGCCGTTCTGGTGGTCGAGGATGATATAGTTTCCGTAGCCGTTGTCCAGATCACCGGCAACGATCACCTTGCCGTTGTCCGCGGCATAGACCGGCGTGCCCTCGGGCACAGCCAGATCAACGCCGCTGTGCAGCTTGCCCCAGCGCCATTTGAAGCCCGAGGTAAAGGTGTAGCTGGTCACCGGGACGGAAAATTCCCCCGTGCCGATGCCCACGTTCTTGGTGCCGACCTCGATGATCTCGTCGGTCGCGCTGCTCAGTACCGTGCGCTCGAGGATGGTGCGCCCGTGTTCCTCGCCGTCCACGGTCTCGATCTCGGCAGTAACGACCGCCTCGCCCGCGCAGCCCTCCTGCAGGGTGGCGCGGTAGGTCTGGTCGAGCTGGTCGTTTTCGCGCGTGATGGTCTCATAGGGGATCTCCTCTGTGTAGGTGACCGAGCGGGTCGAGGTCACATCCAGACGGGGCGCGAGGTAGTCGTACAGCTCGCCGAAATCCGAGACCAGACGGGTCTCCGCGACGACCGCGTCCACGCGCACCTCCTGCAAAAAGTCCGTGTTCTCATCCGTGGGCGTGGTGTACTGCGCCTTGACGCGGTCGAGCAGCGCCTGGGCGTCCTCAGCCGAGCGGCATACGCCGGTCTGCTCGCCGTTTACCGAGATGACCGCCAGCGTGTCCAGCTCGCCGCTCGCCTCGATCAGATCGGCTTCCAGTTCGTCCGCAGAGAGGAACTGGGACGCCGGTGCGCGCAGCGATTTGGTCGTGATGGAGACCGGCAGGGCGTAGTCGCTGCCCGCCAGCGCGGACGCGCTCTGCTCGATCGCATCGACCGCCGCGGAGAGCGTGTCCGCATCTTCCACAAAGCCGAGCGGCGCGCCGTCCGCCAGCACCAGGGTGCCGCTCTGCGTGAGCAGCGCGCTGGGGACGAAAAACAGCGGCACGAACAGGGAGAACGCGCAGACCGCGCGCCTGCGCTGCGCAAAGCGGAACGCGCGGGCGATGGCCGCCCACAGCGGCAGGTCATAGATCCAGCAGATCAGTCGGTCGAGCAGCAGCACGGCCCGGATCAGCACATATAGCAGGCCGGAAAACAGCCCGAATACAAAAGATAACAGGTTTCGCATGACGGTAGTATGGAGAAAAGATGCTCTCCATATTCCCTCCTTTCGCAATCCAAAGGTTACAGTTTGGTAACAATGGATAGCATACGCATTTGGAGGGACGAAGTCAGGCGAAACCTGTCGGCACTTTATAAAAATTTAACTTTTTGCAACCGCTCCGGTGAAATCGGTGGGGAAAAAGCGCGGATCGAGCGGTTTTTGCTGATAATATCGGTCGAGTACGGCGCGCTGGAGCGAGACCGCGAGCGGCACCGCGGCATCGAACAGGTCGCAGAACGAGTCCGTGCGTTCGACGCCGTCCGACCGCCAGGGACGGTGCTCCTCGTTGGCGCAGTCCGCCGCGAGCGGCTCGGCCGGGCGGATGAGCGAGGAAGCCTGACCGGCTTTGCCGAACAGCCGCTCGACCCATTGCAGGCGGCCGCGGGCAAGGCTGCCGCTGTGCGTCAGATGGAGCATGCGGCGCATGTCGTGCAGCGAGTGGTAGACCGCAGCGGGCGGGACGCGCATCCCGTAGGCCGACTTTGCGGCGGCGGACACCACGCGCGAGAGCACGGTGCATTCGGCGGCGTTCGGGTCAAGCAGGCGGTAAGCCTCGAATTTGGCGGGCTCTGCGGCGATGAACCCTGCGATCATGATGCCGTCAATATCGCTTTCCGCCAGCTTGCGCCGCGCCTCGACCGAATAGCCGGGCACATAGAGGGCGAGGCGATCGGCCTGCGCGCCGATAAAGGCATGCGTGACGCGGTCGAGCGCATAGTTCGTGCAGAAGCCGAACACATAGGCGAGCGCCGCGGTGTTGTGCTCGTGCACGGCGGCATCGCACAGCGCCTCGAACAGCGGGGCGGGCGGCTCGGTGCGCATGCGCTGCGCCAGACGGCGCATCTGGCTGGGGAAGGGCGCATGGTACAGGCACAGCGGCTCCGGGCCCTGTGCGCCCCAGCGGTAGCCCGCGGGGTAGGCGGCAGCAATGCGGGCGACGGAATCGCCGGTCACGCGCTGCACGGTCGCGGCGAAAATATGATGGGTGGCATAAGACGGCATGGGGCATCCTTCCTTATTACGAAAATACGGTTAAGATTAGTATAAGCCAAACCGCTGCAAAAAGCCAGAGGAAGTTGTCGGGGAGAGCGGAAAGCCCGGATGCAGGCGGAAAAATACGGCAGACGGACTGCAACAATTCACTTTGCGGCTGCTGTCTATATAAAATAGGGAAAGCCTGCACTTGCAGCGCTTTTTCCCGAATTTCAATGGACATGCGTCCCTGTCGGGTTTATAATGAAATACAGGAACCGTACATGCTGTGGACAGCTTTCGGCACATGATTTGTCGTGTGGATTCCTCCATAAATCTGACAGGGTGAAAAAAGAGAAAGCGTCAGGAAGTTATGGAAATTGATTGGAAAGCCTGCGGGCAGCGCATCCGGGATGCCCGCAGAAAGAAAGGCATGACACAGGAGCGGCTCGCCAAAGCCGCGGCTATCTCCGCCAACAGCATCAGGCGCATTGAGCACGGCCAGCCGACGCAGGTTTCCATGCTCCGCATTATCGCACGGACGTTGCGGGTTTCGATGGATTATCTGCTGGACGGCATCGAAACCTATATGGATGCGCCGGAAATCGCGGAAGCACTCCAATTCTGCAACGAAATCAATTGCCAGCTTGCAAACTGCACGCCCAGTCAGCTGCGTTACATCGCCGAGGCACTTCTGCCTGTACTCTTGCTGCGCGATGAGATGGAGCGGACAGATCGGTGGGAAGTGAAACATGGCATTATTCAGTGAATCGTTACAAAATCATAAGCTGTACCGCCTGCTGAGACGCCTTGCGGAGGGCGATGAAACGGCGATGGATGCGCTGTACCGGGATTACAGCGGGTTTATCTACTTCCATATCATGAATATGACGGATAACAAAAGCATCGCAGAGGAGATCCTGCAGGAGGTTTTCCTCCATCTGACGACGCTGGCGCCGGACCAGTTGCCGCGGTTCGGCGCGACCAGCTGGCTGGCGAAGGTAACGCATAATATGACGGTTTCCTATCTGAAAAAGCGCGAGATGCGGCTGGTTTCGCTGCCGTCCATTGATGCGCTTTCGGATGCGGAGGCCGCATCCCTGATCAGCCGGAATATGGAGGACCGCGTGATCAACCGGATCTATGTAGGCGACCTGCTCTCCGTCCTCAAGCCGGAAACGCAGCAGATCCTGCGGCTGCGGCAGCAGGGCTTTTCTTTCAATGAGATTGCGGAGCAGCTGGGGATGAATCCGGTCACAGTGCGCAGCCGGTATTCAAGGGCCATGCAGAAAATCAAAGAAGTTTTAGGTGAACAAGATGACACATAACGACCGCGATCAGGAGTTGCTTCGGCAATACATGGATCACCTGCTTCCTGAGGATGACGGCAATCTGGAGATCATCAAACAGCGGCTCGATAAAGAAGCGGTCCGGCGGCGCAGGAAAGCGGCGCTCAAAAGGCGGTCAAAGCGCCTGTATGGTCTGTCCGTCGCCTGTATCCTGTTGTGCGCGGCGGTGGTTGCCGGTCGCCGGTGGCTGATGGCAACATCCCTGCTGGTTTCCCATGCGGGCTCCGATGAAATGCCGCAGTATGACCTCTTTGAAACCATTCTCCGTGCGACGCCTGTGATACAGTATGTTGCTTTCATCATCGCAATTCTGTTGGTTGCGGCGGCGGCTGTCTGCCTGTGGCGCGGTATTGTAAATGAGAAAAAATCCGATCAATTATAATAGTTTGTGTCAAAACAATAACACCCCTCTGCCTGTCTGCCTGCAATGCTGCCGATACCGGGCAAGGGGTGTTTTATGACAGGAAAAACAAAAACGCAGCGGACAACAGGGGGGATGGCTGTGAAGAAGGCAGCGCTTATTGCGGTGGTGATCGGCTGCGGGCTGCTGGTGTACCTGATGTGGCCCAAGACGATCAGTGCAGACCCGACCGGATATGACGATGAACAGAAACTGACTTTGGAGGATGTCCTGCTGCATGCAGACCTCGCCGTGGTGGGTACGGTGGACGCCCTGGCCCCCAGCCAATGGAGGGTTGGTGAGGATGGGGAAAACCTCGATATGATGTACACGGATGCGACCGTCCGGCCTGCGCAGGCATTCCTGACCTACAAGCCCGACGAAAAGCAGCCGCCGTCGCTCCCGGAGGAGATCACGGTCCGTTTGGACGGTGGAAAGATCGGCTGGAAAAAGCAGACCTACCGCAGTGAGGCTGTGCTGGAGCCGGGCGAGGACGTTCTGCTGCTGCTCGAGGAGAGGGAGGATAGCAGCGGGATCATCTATTATACGGTTTACGGCGGGAGGTGGGGCAAGCTCACCCGGCAGGAAAAGGACAGCGCGGTCAGCTATACCAACGGCCGCGATGAGGTCCCGGCCGAAGGGCTGGAGGAGAACCTGCAGCAGATCACAGAGGAATACGCCAATTCCTATAATGGTGCAAGCGACTATTACACAGCGGGCGAGATCAAGGAGATGAACGAAGCGCTGTTTGAGAGCAATAATCAGGACGAATGACGCGTCCACGGATGCAGAACAGCGACAGACAGGGAAAGGGCGCCGGTATCCCGGCGCCCTTTTTGTATTTACTGCGCGGCAGCGGATATACCCAGATCGCCGTTCCCCTCAGTCACAATATAGGACAGGTCGTCGCGCACATAGAGGATGACATCCGGCTGCCAGTTCTCCAGATACGAATAGATGGAGCCTGCGGTGTAGTAGCGAAAGTCCAGGCTGCGCATCTCGTCAAACGAGGTGTACAGGATGGTTTCCAGCGCGTTGGTGAACGAGTCGCCCACAACCAATACATCCGGCAGCTCCGGGCGGTTGGTCTGGATGATGGTTTCCGCCACGTCGCCGCCCATGTAGTAGGCATATGCATTCCGGTCGCTCTCGCTGTATACCGTCGCCTCGACCGGCTTGCCGTTGTCCGTGCGCGTGAACGGCACCGCCTCGGCCAGCGTGCCGGTATAGAGCTGGTCATCGGTCTCGAACAGGCCGAACAGCTTGCGGTTGCGCGAGCCGAGGAACGCGGTATCAACCGGCGTGATCGTGAAATCGGTCGTGACCGGCGCGGCAATGCCGCTGCTGCTTAGATATGCCATCACGCGCAGATAGGTCTCGTACGCGCCGTACAGGTTGTAGTGGTGGTCGGTTTTGCTGTAAAACTTGTCATAGTCTGCGGACAAATACTGCGCCATCCAGATGTGGTCGATGCCGCGCGTCTCCACGCCGGCCATAAAATCCGTGCGCATCGAATCGTCCCGGTAGCTGGAAGGGTTCAGATAAGATGGATACCGGTCGCGGAACGCATTGCTCTGCTCCGGTATGCCGACATACAGGAATTCGATCCCCTGTTGCGTGCAGCAGTCGTTCAGCTCCTGCAGCATATCCAGCTCTTTCTCCATGTTTTTCGCATTATAGTGGTCGAGCACCGTGCCGTGATAGGGCAGCAGGATGTCCCGCGTGACCACGGTGTCATTCACCACCGGGCTGTGCAGCGCGAGTTCTTTCTGTGTGTTTAATTTCAGCAGCAGATTGCGCCCTGCAAGATGGTCGCCGACCCAGGTTTCCACCTGAGGGAAGTATTCGCCGTCCAGCATCTCCTGCATGCTGAAGGGCGGGAATACCGCGAGCGAGCGGTTTTCATAATACGAGGCCGCTGCCGGCTCCTTGAGCAACGTCAGCACGGGGATCAGGAGGAGCGCGCCGCAGAAAAAGACGATTTTAATCCAATGCTTCATTCTTTCACCGCCTGTCAAAACCGGAAATAGATGAAGGGGTTATAGCTGTTCGTCAGCAGCGACATCACGCACAGCACAAACAGCACCGCGAGCAGCGGATAGCGCAGCACCGCATACGCCCCGCTCTTGGCGATCCGCTGATACAGCGGCGCGGACAGCACCACGCCGAACAGCAGATACGGCCAGAACCGCATGAGGTATTCTGTCGCAAGCGGGTCTGCGGTCAGGCTGGGCGTGAACATCACCTGCAGATAGTCCAGCGCGTAGGACAGCGTGTCGCTGCGGAACAGCACCCAGCCGATCACGATGAAAAACAGCGCATATACATGGGTCAGGATGCGCGGCAGCCGGTCGAGCACACGGGCGAGGGCGTATTTCTCCACAATCAGCAGCACGCCGAAGTACAGCCCCCACGCCAGAAAGGTGAAATTCGCGCCGTGCCAGAAGCCGGTCAGCCCCCAGACCACCAGCAGGTTGAAGATATGCCGCCTGGCCGGGCAGCGGTTGCCGCCCAGCGGGATATACACATAGTCGCGGAACCAGGTCGAGAGCGACATATGCCACCGGCGCCAGAACTCGGTGACCGAGCGGCTGATGTAGGGATAGTTGAAGTTTTCGAGAAAATGGAACCCGAACATCTTGCCCAGGCCGATCGCCATGTCCGAATAGCCGGAAAAGTCGTAGTAGATCTGCAGGGTGTAGGCGATCGCGCCGAACCATGCCAGCGGGCTGGTCAGCTCCGCCGCCGGGCGGCCGAATACACCGTCCGCGATCTGCGCGAATACATTGGAGAGCAGCACCTTTTTCGACAGGCCGTAGACAAACCGGTCAATGCCTGCGGAGAAAACGGACGCAGTGTGCGTGCGCTGCGCGATCTGCTCGTCCACATCGCGGTAGCGGACGATCGGCCCGGCGATCAGCTGCGGGAACATGGAGACGTAAAGCGCCAGCGAAAACGGATTTTTCTGCGGCCAGGCCTCGCGGCGGTACACGTCGATCACATAGCTGAGCGCCTGAAAGGTGTAAAACGAGATGCCGATCGGCATGACAATGCCGGTCAGCGGGAGCGATGTGCCGAACAGGCTGTTCGCGGCGGAAATGAAAAAGTTCAGATATTTGCACACGCCAAGCATGGCGATGTTGAAGATCACGCACAGCGTCAGCCAGATTTTGCGGTGCGGGCTGCGCATGAGCAGGCCGAAGATATAGTTGACGAAAATGGACACCAGCAGCAATACGATCAGCCGCGGCTCGCCGTAGAAATAAAAGAACAGGCTGAACGCCAGCAGCACGCCGTTGCGCACCGCCAGATGCCGCTGTGGTACGATATAGTAGCAAAGCAGCACCGCGGGCAGGAAAAAGAACAGGAAAATCAGACTGCTGAATACCATGCTGCACCTCGTTTGATGAATGGATAGCGGCGCGCCGGAGAGGGAAAATATCACGCCCAATAAAATAAGACGAGGCGGAACATCCGTTTTGTTGCATCCATTGCGCCGCATATCGTTGGAAAGAAGTTGCAGAACAGCGCGCGCAAACTATTGAGGAACCAAAGCCGTTGTGTTATAATCTTTGTTACGTATTGGATTTTTCCATTGTATCTGATCGGGCTGTGCAGAAGAAACAGAACAAACACGCTGTCCGGTGCTGCGGCCCGCTGAAAAATAAGGAGATGTGAAGAAATATGAAACTCGGCATCGTGGGGCTTCCTAACGTCGGTAAGTCCACCCTGTTCAACGCGATCACGCAGGCGGGCGCGGAGAGCGCGAACTACCCCTTCTGCACGATCGACCCCAACGTCGGCATGGTCGCCGTGCCGGATGAGCGGCTCCAGCCGCTGACCGACCTGTACCACGCGAAAAAGACCACCCCGGCGGTCGTGGAGTTCGTGGATATCGCGGGTCTGGTGCGCGGCGCGAGCAAGGGCGAGGGCCTGGGCAACAAGTTCCTGTCCCACATCCGCGAGGTGGACGCGATCGTCCATGTGGTGCGCTGCTTTGAAAACGAGAACATCGTGCACGTCGAGGGCTCGGTCGACCCGGCGCGCGACATCGAGACCATCAACCTCGAGCTGATCCTTGCGGACATCGAACACCTCGAGCGCCGCCTCGAGCGCACGCGCAAGGCCGCCAAGGCGGACAAGAAGCTGCTCAAGGACGTGGAGATCCTCGAAGCGCTCAAGGCGCACCTCGAGGAGGGCAAGACCGCCCGCACCTTCGAGGGCTTCGGCGAGGACGAGGACGTCATCCGCGTGGTGAACGAAAGCGACCTGCTTTCCGCCAAAAAGGTGATCTACGCTGCAAATATGGACGAAGCCGGCTTTACCGGCGACGCGGCGGAGAACGAGCGCCTCAAGGCCGTACAGGCGATCGCGGACGCGGAGGGCGCGATGGTGCTGCCGATCTGCGCCAAGCTCGAGGAGGACATCGCGGGCATGGACGCGGAGGAAAAGGAGATGTTCCTGTCCGAGCTCGGCCTGCATGAGTCCGGCCTCGACCGTCTGATCAAGGTCTGCTACGACCTGCTCGGCCTGATGAGCTATCTGACCGCGGGCGAGCAGGAGGTGCGCGCATGGACGATCGAAAAGGGCACCAAGGCGCCGCAGGCAGCGGGCAAGATCCATTCGGACTTTGAGCGCGGCTTCATCCGCGCCGAGGTCATCAATTATAAGGACCTGATCGAGCTGGGCTCGCTCGCGGCGGCCCGCGAAAAGGGCCTTGTCCGCTCGGAGGGCAAGGAATACGTCATGCAGGACGGAGACGTCGTGCTGTTCCGGTTCAACGTATAACAATATCCGACTATGCTTTGCTGAAACACCCGCCAAACGGCGGGTGTTGAGGCTGCCGAAAAACTATGTTTTTCGAACAGCCTCTCGATCGAAACCACGCTTTCGATCGAATCTGCCGCTGTCTGCGCGCGCCTTTCAGGCACACTTGCCAGCGGTTTGTATAAAAACCCACGCGCATGTCGCGGGTTTTTATGAAAATTGCGGTCTACCGCAATTTTCTATTTCATACGCGCTGCGGCGCGAGGACTTTTTCGACAAGCTGAAACACCCGCCATCCGGCGGGTGTTTTCTGTTGGGCGCGTATTTTGGGCATGTTGGCGCCGTTTTTGTGCGTGTGATTTGCGATAGACAGGATTTAACCGATTTGTTGTTGTCTAACCCACCATTGCGGTATATAATATACAAGGCAGAAACTGTCGAAAAACGGCGGGCATACCGCTTGCCGTTCCCTGTATGATCTGTATGAACGATTTGCTTTTTGCATATATAAAAACCAGCGTAAAAGGGGAAGACCATATTGGATAAACAGACAAAGAAACCGAAGAAAGGAGCGCACGCGGTGAAGAAAACGGCAAAAAACACGGCGCCGAAGGCGGAAAAAAAGAAGTTCCGCGTGCCGCTGGCGGCGAAGATCGCTGGCGGGCTGGTGCTGCTGCTGTTTGTCGCGCTGTGTGGGTTCACCTATCTCTATCCCAATGTGTTCCCGGGCGTGACCGTCGGCACGATCCCGGTCGGCGGGATGAGCCGCAGCGCAGCTGTGGATAAGATCGAAAAGGAAAGCGGCGCGCTGTACGAGGGCCAGAACGTGTCAGTCACGATCTACGAGACCACCTACGATATCCCGGTCGAGGATGTGCTGCAAAGCGTGGACAGTGAGCAGTCGGCGGCAAACGCCTTCGCGGTCGGCCGCACGGGCAACCCGTTTGTCCGCATGTGGAATGTGATCAAGGCGGCCGCCGGTCAGAACGAGGCGCAGATCGCAGCGACCGTGGACGAGGACGGTCTAACGAAAACGCTTGAGGACATCGCCTCCAAGGCGCTGACAGAGCCGGTCGAACCGACCTGGGAGATCGGTACGGACACCATGACCATCTACGCAGGCAAGCCGGGTGTCAACTTTGATTCGGCCGCGGTCGAGCAGGTGCTGGATGAAAAGATCCGCCTGATGGACTTCGAGCCGTATGAGGTGTCGGTCGAGCTGAGCAAGACCCCGCAGATCGACATTGACAAGATCGCCGAGCAGGTGATCGGAGACCCGGTCAGCGCGACGGTCAGCAAGGAGGACGGCAAGACCATCATCCCGGAAAAGGTGGGCGTGCAGTTTGACGTGGAAGAGGCGCGCACCATCATCGGCGACGGCTCGGCGGAATCTTACGAGATCCCGGTCACGACCACCGCGGCCAAGGTGACGGCGGAAAAGCTGGAGGAAGTGCTGTTCCGGGATACGCTCGCGAGCTGCTCGACCAGCCTCAACGAGGGCAACGTGCCGCGCACGAACAATGTCCGTTTGGCGTCCGCCGCGATCAACGGCACGATCCTGAACCCGGGCGAGGAGTTTTCATATAACAACGTGGTTGGCGAGCGCACGACCGAGCGCGGCTACCAGTCCGCGGGCGCGTACTCGGGCAACGAGATCATTGACGAGGTCGGCGGCGGCGTCTGCCAGCCCTCGTCTACGCTGTACATGGCTGTGCTGCGCGCCGACCTCGAGGTCACCCAGCGCGTCAACCATTCGTTTACCGTCGCCTACACGCCGCTCGGCGAGGACGCGACCGTCTCCTGGGGCGGGCCGGATTTCTGCTTTAAGAACGATACGGACTATCCGATCAAGATTTTGGCAGAACAGTCGAATGGCCAGCTGACCATGACCATCGTCGGCACCAAAACGAGCGACAAGACCGTAACCACCCGCACTGAGGTGATCGAGACCTATACGCCGCAGCGCATTGAGAAAAAGGACAATTCCATGATGGTCGGCCAGTCGCGCGTCGAGGTCAGCGGCATTCCGGGCTATTCCACCCGCACCTACAAGATCATCACGGAAAACGGCCAGACGACCGAGGAGCTCGCGAATACCTCGAATTATATCAAGCGCGATGAAGTCGTGTATGTCGGTACGATCCAGCCCAAGGCAGAAACGCCGTCGTCCGAGCCTGACACATCCTCGGAAACGCAGCAGGAGGAGCCGGCCGGGCAGGCAGAGGATGCGGATTCATAAGCCGCGCCGGGAGGAAAAGCAATGTATACTGAATTTACCGCGCAGACGCGCAAGGAGATCAAGAAAAGCAGCAAGGCGCGCGTAACCGAAAGCTGGGGGCGCTGCATCGGCATCCAGATCCTCTATCTGGTGCCGTTTGTCCTGCTGGGCGCTATCCTGTATGTCGTGCTGTTTGGCCGGGCGTTTTCCATGCTCGCGCAGGGGGTGACCGACGAATACCGGATATCCCTTGCGGTCATGCAGGGGACGAACAGCATCTGGGTCGTATCGCTCTTTTCGCTGCTCATCAGCGGCCCGCTGCAATACGGCCTGATGCAGTTCTACATCGGCCTGCAGCGCGGCAGGGAGCCGGGCGTGGGTACGCTGCTGCAGCCGTTTGCCTCGCTGCATGATATTTGGGCGGGCATCCGGATGGTGTTCTGCCTGTTTTTCCGCGGCCTGCTCTGGACCATCGGGCCTGCGGTCGTGTGCACCTGCCTGCTGGTCTGGGCGGCGCTCAACGCGGTCCTGTCGGGCAGGATGCTGTCCGACGGGGCGATCCTCGCGATCTGGCTGCTGTACACGGTCGTGCTCATCCCGATCGAGATCAAGCTGCTGACCTATCAGGCCGGCTGGGTCCTGCTGCACGACGGCAGGGAAACCAGCGTGTGGGATGCAACGGGCAAGGCCTCGCGCGCGTTCACGGGGCAGTACGGCAAGCTGTTTGTATTCGAGCTGAGCTTTATCGGCTGGTACCTCCTGCCGATCGGTGTCACATGTCTGTGCCTGCTGGTCGGCCTCGCGGGGCTGAAAGTCATCGCGGGTGCAACCGGCATCGCGGTGCTCGTGCTGGCGCTGGTTGCGGCGCTGTGTCTGGACGTTGTGATCGGCGGCTTTGTCAGCGCCTATACCACCACCTCGTTCATCGGCATGTATGAATATCTGGCTGCACCGGCAGCCGGGGAGGACATCCCGCCGCAGGACGGCAGCTTCTGGCAGCCGCCTTCGGACGGAACCGGATTGTAACAGGAAAAACGGCGGCAAACGTAACGTTTGGCCGCCGTTTTGCGTGCTTGACAGGAAAATGCCGCAATGCTATAATAAACCCGTTAACAGGCAAACGGCAATGAAAAGGAAAGTACGGCGCGAAAAACGGCAAAGCGAGTCCCGGACGGTGCGAGCGGGATGCGGAGGGCGCGGCGGAAAATGGCCTTGGAGCTCCGCACCGAGCCGCAAAAAACGCGGTAAGGCTGCGGCGGGGGATTCCCGTTAGCGGATCGGGGTATGGCAGTACCCGTTGAGGCGCGCCGCCGCGAGGGGCGCGCGAAACAAGGTGGTAACACGATGGCAGGCTTGTCCTCGTCCTTGAGCGAAGGGTTTCGCTGGGGATGAGGTTTTTTTATGCCAAAAAGGAGGTTGCTATGAACGATCTCAGTAAAAGTTTAATGAATACGGAATGGCTGCCTGATCTTCAGCCTGAAATGTTGGATAATACCCGGTATCAGAAATATTCCCTGTCTCGATTTGCAGCGCTTGGTGTTGCATTTGAGCCAATGGTCTCCGCCATACAGTATGTGACAGGCAGTGGTGCAGGTACAAGCGGCTTTTACTATGTAAACACCAAAGGAATGCGCATGATGGAGTTCCATGATAAGCCGGGAGTGCATTTAGGCGGGCTTGCGGATAAAAATGGCGCGGTGGGCGGCGGACAAGCTGAACTGTTTCAATTGCCCTGCGATCCGACTATGCTGTGCATGGCGGGTGCGCTGATGCACATAGAAAAGCGGTTGGATGATCTTGAAGCGCTGCAGCGAGAGATGATGAATTTCCTTAAAGCAAAGGAAAAAGCGAAGATCAGAGGAAATATTAATACTTTGACCGATGTGCTGGACAACTACAAATACAACTGGAATAACGAAAAGTATAAAACGAACAAGCATATTTTGGTGCAGGATATTCGGAAAGAAGCGGAGCAAAGTCTTGTGCTCTGCCGCGATACAATCGAGCACGTTTTAGCGAAAAAAGCAGTTTTGCCAAACGACCGTGAAGTACAAAGTAAAAGCCGTCGCTTGCAGGAAGCATTTTACAATTATCGCTTGGCATTGTATCAATATGATTTTTCGTCCTTTTTAGAGGTTATGCTGCTTGAGAATTTTGACGCACAGTATCTGGAGAGCGTAATGGGGCGAATGGAGGACTATGCTTTCCAATATCGTGAGCTGTATACACGCTGCTACAATGAAGTGGAGGGCGCAGCGCAGACCTCTGTACAGACGATGCTGAAACGTGGTTTGGCGGGTATTACAAAAGGTACAGGAGAATTGATTGCCAAGAATGCTATACTGAGTAAAGGGTCTGTAGATGAGGCGTTGATTGCTGCGGGCGGTAAGTTGGATCAGATGACGTCTAAAAAGACGGAACGCGTGATGCAACAGTTTGCTACCGGTGCTGTTGCGATCACAGCGCCGTTTGTTGAGAATATTCGCATGGTCAGCAAGACTTTTAATGAGCCGACGGGGATATTATTCAATGGTGAAGCTGTTTACTTCTTGGAGAAGTGATATCCCGAAGTTGCTAGCGATATAACCAAAGTCAAAGAAAGCAAAATGAAAATAAAGGAGAGCAAACTATGGACAAGAAACCCTATTATATCTCGACGGCGATCGCCTACACCTCGGCGAAGCCGCACATCGGCAACACCTATGAGATCGTGCTGGCCGACTCGATCGCGCGCTACAAGCGCATGACCGGCTACGACGTGTACTTCCAGACCGGCACGGACGAGCACGGCCAGAAGATCCAGGAAAAGGCCGAGGCCGCGGGCATCACCCCGCAGCAGCATGTGGACAACGTCGCGGCGCAGGTCAAGGAGATCTGGGACCTGATGAACACCACCTATGACAAGTTCGTCCGCACCACCGACCCCATGCACGAGAAAAAGGTGCAGAAGATCTTCAAAAAGCTGCACGATCAGGGCGATATCTACAAGGGCAGCTACAAGGGCAAATACTGCAAGCCCTGCGAGTCCTTCTGGACCGAGAGCCAGCTGAAGGACGGCTGCTGCCCGGACTGCGGCCGCCCGGTCGTAGACGCGGAGGAGGAAGCCTACTTCTTCCGCATGAGCAAGTACGCCGACCGCCTGATGAAGCACATCGAGGAGCACCCTGAGTTCATCCAGCCCGAGTCCCGCAAAAACGAGATGGTCAACAACTTCTTAAAGCCCGGCCTGCAGGACCTGTGTGTGTCCCGCACCTCGTTCAGCTGGGGCATCCCGGTGGACTTTGACCCGGGCCATGTGGTCTACGTCTGGCTGGACGCACTGACCAACTATATCACCTTCTGCGGCTACGATCCGGACGGCAATCACGACGAGCACTACAAGCGCTTCTGGCCCGCAGACGTGCACCTGATCGGCAAGGACATCATCCGCTTCCACACCATCTACTGGCCGATCTTCCTGATGGCGCTCGGCGAGCCGCTGCCCAAGCAGGTATTCGGCCATCCGTGGCTGCTCGTGGGCGAGGGCAAAATGTCCAAGTCGCTCGGCAACGTGATCTATGCGGACGATCTGGTGCGTCTGTTCGGCGTAGACGCGGTGCGCTACTACGTGCTGCACGAGATGCCGTTTGCTAATGACGGCGTGATCTCCTATGAGCTGATCTGCGAGCGCATCAACTCCGACCTTGCCAACGTGCTGGGCAATCTGGTCAACCGCACGATCGCCATGACCAAGAAGTACTTTGACGGCGTCATCCCGGCCCCGGCCGAGGCCGAGCCGGTGGACGACGAGCTCAAGGCGGTCGCGCTCGGCCTGCCTGCGGCAGTTGAGAAGCGCATGAGCGACCTGCACGTCGCGGACGCGATCGATGAGGTATTCACCCTGCTGCGCCGCTCGAACAAGTATATCGACGAAACTATGCCGTGGGCGCTCGCCAAGGATGAGAGCAAGAGGGCGCGCCTGGGCACGGTGCTGTACAACCTGCTGGAGTCCATCCGCTTTGCGGCGACCATGCTGAAGCCCTATCTGCCGGATACCGCGGACAAGATCTTCGCCCAGCTGAACGTCGAGAACAGGGGCGTGGAGAGCCTCGCGTCCTTTGACGGCATGCAGGCGGGCAGCAAAGTGGGCGAGGCGTCCATCCTGTTTGAACGCATCGACATCCCGAAGAAGCTCGCGGAGATCGAGGAGGAGAACAAGGCAAAGCAGCAGCCGGAGAAGCCTGCTGTGACCTTCCTGCCGGATATCCCGTTTGACGATTTCTGCAAGGTGGACATGACCGTGTGCAAGGTGCTCGCGTGCGAGAACGTCAAGAAGAGCGAGAAGCTGCTCAAGTTCCAGCTGGACGACGGCTCGGGCACGCCGCGCCAGATCCTGTCCGGCATTGCAAAGTACTATAAGCCCGAGGAGCTGGTGGGCAAAACGGTCGTCGCCGTCACCAACCTGCCGCCGCGCAAGATGATGGGGCAGGAGTCGAACGGCATGCTGCTCTCCGCAGAAAAGGACGACAAGCTCAACCTGCTCATGCTGGATGACAGCATCGAAGCCGGTTCCAAGCTCTGCTAAAGCAGGTATAGGGGGAATCCAATTCCCCCTATATACAAAAGCGGGTTCCCACAGGAAACCCGCTTTTGATACCCCCTGGACGCGGCCCAGGGCCGCTGAGTCGGGGTATCCCAACGCCCGGCAAAGCTGGGCGTTGGGATGAAAATTGCCGCTTTGCGGCAATTTTCTGTTTGTATGCGCGGCAAAGCCGCGGGCACTTCCGTGGGGGATACCAAAATCCGTAGGGCGCGACGACCCGGCGCGCCAACAGCCTCGTAGGACGCGGCGACCCGGCGCGCCAACAGCCCCGCTGGGGAAGACCGAGGTTTGTAGGCGCGACGACCCCGGCGCGCCAACAGCTCCGCAGGACGCGATGACTTGGCGCGCTTTGGGAAGCAATAAATTGGAGGTAAGGATATGGGATATCAATACAAATATGTTCCGGTGGAATTCGGCGGCGGAATGGTGGTCAACAATTCGGCAGCGGGGCACCGCAGGCTGATTCAGCAGCATTCGGTCGCAGGCTGGCACTATGTGGGATGGATTCCGCTGACCTACACCCGTTTGGGCAGCGTAGACACGGCTGATCTGGTATTTGAACGCCCTGACCCGGAGGAACAAACGGAGAAAAACGATGTATCAGTATGAATTTGAGCGGATTGAGACCGAAGCGAGCGGCTATTCCATGCTGGGTGGCATCGGCATTGTGCTGGACGGCCACCGCGAACTGATCCGGCGGCGGGCGCAGCAGGGCTGGCGGCTCAGCTGCTGCATCCCGGTCAAGCAGCGCGCGGAAGGGTATATCACGGAATTTGACTTGGTGTTTGAAAAAGCGGCGGAAGGCGAAATATGAACACGGAAAACATCCTGCTGGCGTTCATCCTGTGCTTTTGCGCAGCGGTGTTTGCCGCAATCGGCTGCTGGGCGGCCGTTCGGCGCGACCCCATGCACTTCTGGGCAGGGACCCGGGTGCTGCCTGAGGCTATCCGCGATATCCCGTGCTACAACCGCGCCTGCGCACGGCTGTGGTGGGGCTACGGCGCGGCTTGGGCGCTGACCGGCGTATGCACGCTGTTTTCGGCGGGCGCGGCCGGCGTCCTGACCCTGCTCGTCGCGATTGGCGGCCTGCCCGTGCTCATCTTTCTCTACGGCCGCATTTACAAAAAATACAAGCGATAGGAACGGACTATGCACAGGAAATACTTCTTTTTTGACATCGACGGCACGCTGAGCATCGGACAGACGATGGTGATGCCGGAGAGCGCGGTGCGCTGCATCGAGCGCCTGCGGGAAAACGGCCACTTCACCGCGCTGGCGACCGGCCGGCTGCAGGCCTCTGCCGCGCACTTTGCGGCGCAGCACGGCTTTTCCGATTTTGTGGCGGACGGCGGGTACAGCCTGACGC
>ERZ894214.466-NODE-466-length-22059-cov-7.29227_pt1 | contig 22059 bp, 18 predicted proteins | sample MGYA00380290_ERZ894214 | MGnify/ENA primary metagenome ERZ894214 (study PRJEB32331, sample SAMN06328421) | human gut metagenome | biome: human gut microbiome; feature: stool | host: Homo sapiens | collected 2014-09-19 ... | reverse complement strand
GCTGCCAAAAAGAGCAGGGGGATACGCTTGCCCCGGCCGGGGAGCATGTGAAAGTCATCGGCCGGGGCAAGCGTATCCCCCTGCTCTTTTTTGCAGCAGCGCACGATGGCCTTGCCCAGCGGGTGCTCCGACAGCTGCTCTGCGGAGGCGGCCAGCCGGTAGAGCTGCTCTCTGGTGCAGGTATCCGTTACGCTGGCGGCTTCCACCACCTCCGGCGTGCCGTAGGTCAGGGTGCCGGTCTTGTCAAAGGCAATGACTTTCACCCCGGACAGCCGCTCCAGGGCGTCCCCTTCCCGCACCAGAAAGCCGTGCTTCGTGGCGTTGCCGATGGCCGCCATGATGGCGGTGGGGGTGGCAAGCACCAAAGCGCAGGGACAGAACACCACCAGGATGGTCACAGCCCGGATAATCTCCCCGGTGATGAGCCAGGTGAGGGCTGCCGCACTCAGGGCGATGACCACGATCCAGGTGGCCCAGCGGTCGGCAATCCCCACGATCTTGGCCTTGCCCGCGTCGGCGGACTGCACCAGCCGGATCATCCGCTGGATGGAGCTGTCCTCCCCTACCTTGGAAGCACACATCTCAAAGGCCCCAAACTGGTTCACGGTTCCGCTGGAGACTTCGTCCCCCACGGTCTTATCCACGGGGAGGGATTCCCCGGTCATCACGGCCTGGTTGATGGAAGTCTGCCCGGAGACAATGACGCCGTCCACCGGCACGCCTTCCCCGGGCAGGACGCGGAGCACGTCGCCCACCTGCACCTGCTCGGCGGGGATGATGCTTTCCTGTCCGTCCCGCAGCACCCGGGCGGTCTGGGGTGTCAGATGCACCAGCTTTTCGATGCCTGCCCGGGCCCGGGCTACGGTCAGCTCCTCCAACAGGCCGCCCAGCTGCATGATGAAGGCTACCTCGCCGGCGGCAAAGTCCTCGCCGATGGCCACCGAGGCGATCAGAGCCAGGGACACCAGCACGTCCGCCTTGATGTCGAAGGCGGTGACCAGGCCGATGACAGCCTCCAGAATGATAGGGATGCCGCACAGGATAACGGCAATCCACGCCATGTCAAAGGGAAACGGCCGGACGCCGAACAAGCTCAACAGCACGGCGACACCGGAGATGGCCAGCAGCGTAATATCCTTTTTGGTGCCGCCCAGCTCCATCAGATGCTCCAATTTTTCCATGAGTGATTTCATAACACGCCTCTCCTTTATACCACAAGGGGTATAGGTATATTATACCCATACGGGTATAGAGTGTCAAGAAAAAAGGCAGCCTGTCCGGCTGCCTTTCCGCCATATCAAGTCATGTTGGAGAAGCGTTCCACCGCCTTGGTGAAACTCTCGATGGTCTTGTCCGCATCCCCGTGCTGAATGCCGTCCCGGACGCAGTGCTGGATATGACCCTCCAGGACCACCTTGCCGCACCCGTGGAGGGCGGACTTGGCCGCGTTGATCTGGGCCAAAATATCCTCGCAGGGGATGTCCTCGTCAATCATCCGATCAATGGCCTGCACCTGTCCGATAATTTTCTTCAGCCTGCGGTGCAGATTGTCGGCGTCCATACATTGTCTCATAGTCATTCCCTCCATACCATTAGGGGTATGAGTAAATTATATCTTCGCGCCCCTGTATTGTCAATCTCGGTATTTTGATAGCCTCATGTAGCATATCTTTCTTATCTGTCATTCGCAAATCCTGCTTGACAGAAAATGTTCCTCGTGTTATATTGATAATTAGATTATCGGTAATCAAATTATCTGTCAAGGAGGCGATTTCATGGCAGTGGCGGACCATTCCATTGACCCCAAGATTCTGGAAAGTGCTCGGTCGGAATTTATGACCAACGGATTCGAAAAGTCATCCCTCAAGTCCATCTGCGAGGGAGCCGGTGTCACCACTGGTGCGCTTTATAAGCGGTACAAAGGAAAAGAGGATCTGTTCTGTGCTGTGGTGGAGCAGACGGTTGCGGATCTGTACGAAGTGGCCCATGCCCGGGGAGACATGGACCCTGCCGCGATGTCTGACCAGGAGCTCATCAAGGCGTGGGAAATGGACGGCGCAGATATGATGTGGTGGTTCCGTTTCCTCTACGAACGGCGGGATGACTTCTTCCTGCTGCTTTCCTGTTCTCAGGGTACCCGATACGCTAACTTCCCCCACGACTGGGTGGAGCTTCTGACGAAGGCTACCAGCGCCTATCTGGCGGAGGCCCAGCGACGCGGCCTGTGCCGTACCGATGTTGGACCGGCGGAACTGCATATCCTGCTGTCCGCTTTCTGGACTACTATCTACGAGCCTTTCATCCACCACTTCACCTGGGAGCAGATCGAAGCCCACTGCCGGATCGTCTGTGGGCTGTTCCACTGGCATGAAGCGCTTCATTTTCAAGCATGAAAGAAGCCTCTCCCTGCGGAGAGGTTTTTCACCGACTAATAGTTAGCCATAGCTAATTATCGAAAGAAGGAGGTTCGGTTGTGTTTCAAAAAGTCTTAGAGTACGCGGGTAAGTACCGCAAGACCACCTATCTTTCTATGGTGGTGATGCTCATTGGCATCGTCATGAACGTGCTGCCCTTTCTGTTCCTCTACCAGCTGATCCGTCCCCTGCTGACAGGGGCGCCGGTGGAGATCGGGTTTATAGCGTGGCGGGTGGCTGCTATCGCCCTTTGCGGGATCTTGTACGCCGTTCTGTATGTGAAAGGCCTGTCCCTCTCCCACCGGGCGGCCTACAACACCCTGAAAAATCTGCGTCTATCCCTGCAGGGAAAGCTGGAGAAGCAGCCTCTGGGCGTGATCCAGGAGAAGGGCGTGGGCGCCCTGAAGAAGATGTTCATCGACGACATCGACTCCATCGAGCTGCTGCTGGCCCACGCCCTGCCGGAAGGACTGGCCAATCTGGCTGTTCCCGCCTTCGTCTTCCTGGCCATGTTCTTTGTGGACTGGAAGCTGGCGCTGCTCTCCCTGTGTGCGCTGCCTCTTGGCCTGGTGGCCATGATGGCAATGTACCACGCGGGCACCAGCAAGATGGGAGCCTACTACGCCTCGGCCCAGAAGATGAACAACACCATTGTGGAGTACATCAACGGCATGGAGGTGGTGAAGGTCTTCAACCGGGACGGGGAGTCTTACAAGCGCTTCGAGCAGGACGTGCGGGGCTACCGGGACTTCACCCTGGCCTGGTACAAGGCCTGCTGGCCCTGGATGGCCCTCTACAACAGCATCCTGCCCTGCGTGGCCCTGTTCACCATGCCTATCGGAGCGTACCTGGTCTTGATGGGATACTCCTCTCTGCCGGATTTTGCTCTGGTGCTGTGCATGTCCTTCGGCGTAGGCGCACCGCTGCTGCGGGCTCTGGGTTTTATGTCCACCCTGCCCCAAATCAATTACAAGATCACAGCTCTGGAGCAGCTGATGGGAGCCCCGGCTCTGGTACAGACGGACGGAGGCTTTTGCGGTAAGGATCACTCTGTCTCCTTTCAAAATGTCCGCTTCGCCTATCAGGAGGACGAGGTGATTCACGATGTCTCCCTCACCGCGCCGGAGGGGAGCTTCACTGCTCTGGTGGGGGAGTCGGGCAGCGGCAAGTCCACCCTGGCAAAGCTGCTGGTCCACTACTACGATGTGACCGGCGGGAGTATCCAGATTGGCGGCCAAGACATCCGGGAGATGAGCGTGGAGGCTCTCAATGACCAGATCTCCTATGTGGCGCAGGAGCAGTTCCTGTTTAACATGAGCCTGTTGGAGAATATCCGCCTGGGCCGGCCGGAGGCTACTGACCAAGAAGTTCAGGCCGCAGCAGAGAAAGCCCAGTGCAGCGAGTTCCTCGCACGGCTGGAAAAAGGCATCCACACCATGTCCGGTGACGGCGGTAAGATGCTCTCCGGCGGCGAGCGGCAGCGGATCTCTCTGGCCCGGGCGATTTTGAAAAACGCTCCCATCGTGGTGCTGGACGAGGCCACCGCCTTCATGGATCCGGAGAACGAGGAGAAGATGAACGAGGCCATTGCTGAAGTGATTCGGGGCAAGACGGTCATTGTCATCGCCCACCGCCTCCACTCCATCGTGCATGCGGATCAGATCTGCGTGCTGAATCAGGGCGAGCTGTCCGATGCGGGTACCCATGCGGAGCTGCTGGGACGCTGCCCGGCATACCAAAAGCTCTGGCAGGCAGCGAAAGACAGCGCCCAGTGGGCTGTCAATCAGAATGGAGGCGCGGCGCAATGATTCAGCTGATGAAAAGGATCCTGGCAGTATCCGGCCGGTACAAGCGGCGGATCCAAATCGCCTTTATCTTTTCGTTCCTGAAATCCCTGCTGGCCAAGGCGCCGATTATGCTGGCGTTCCTTGCACTGGCCGGCTTTTACGAGGGGACCATCACTGCCAGCGACTGCCTCCGCTTCGGAATTGTCATGGTGGTATGTGTCCTGCTTCAGGTTCTCTTCCACCATATCGCCGACAGGCTCCAGTCTGCGGCTGGCTTCCTGGTATTCTCCGATATGCGGATGGAGCTGGGCGCCCACCTGCGGCGGATGCCGATGGGGTACTTCACCGAGGGGAACATCGGCAAAATCAGCTCCGTCCTCTCCTCCGATATGGTGTTCATTGAGGAAAACTGCATGACCGTGCTGGCGGACATGATGAGCTATATTTTCGCCCAGGCTATCCTGGTGGTCTTCCTGCTCTGCTTTGACCTCTGGATCGGCCTGGCCGCTCTGGTGATCCTCGGCATTGTGCTGCTCATTGCCCGGGGCATGAAGCGGGAGGCCCTTCGGGACTCTGTAACGCGACAGGAACAGAACGAAAACCTCACCGAGGCGGTGCTGGACTTCGTGGAGGGCATTGGGATCATCAAGACCTACAACCTGCTCGGGGAAAAGTCCCGGGAACTGACGGACAATTTCCAAAGGAGCTGTGAGACCAATCTCCAATTTGAGGAGGACCACTCTCCCTGGCAGCTGCGGCTGAACCTGGCCTACGGCCTGGGGGCGGCGGCCATCGTGGCCATCGCCCTGACACTGGAAAGCGCCGGATTCATGAGCGTCCCCTATCTGGTGGGCATCATGCTCTTTGTCTTTGACCTGTTCGGCCCCATCAAGGCCCTGTATACACAGGCCACCCGGCTGACCGTCATGAACAGCTGCATGGACCGGATCGAGGAGGTCTTTCACGAGCCGGAGCTGCCGGATGACGGCCGGGACACGATCCCGGAGACCAGCAATGCACCGGAAGTGGAGTTTCAGCATGTGCACTTTGCCTACGGGGAGAAGGAGGTATTGCACGATATCTCCTTTACCCTGCCCCGGCACCAGATGCTTGCCCTGGCAGGCCCCTCCGGTGGGGGCAAATCTACCATTGCCAACCTGCTCACGCGGTTTTGGGATGTGAAGGGCGGCCGGGTGCTGGTCCGCGGGAAGGACGTACGGGAGATAAAGCTCTCCAATCTGATGGACCACATCAGCATGGTATTCCAGCGTGTCTACCTCTTCCAGGACACCATCTACAACAACATCGCTTTGGGCCGGCCAGACGCCACACGGGAGGAGGTGCTGGATGCAGCGCGAAAGGCACGGTGCTATGACTTCGTAATGGCCCTGCCGAATGGGTTTGACACGGTAATCGGCGAAGGGGGAGCCAGCCTCTCTGGCGGGGAGCGGCAGCGGATCTCCATCGCCCGCTGTATCCTGAAGGACGCCCCCATCGTCATTCTGGATGAGGCCACCGCCAGCGTGGATGCGGACAATGAGAGCTACATCCAGCAGGCCATCACAGAGCTGGTGAAGGGCAAGACCCTGCTGGTCATCGCCCACCGACTGAACACCATCCGGGGTGCCGATCAGATCCTCGTCGTATCTGACGGGGAGATTGCCCAGCGAGGCACTCATCAGTCGCTGATGGAGGAAGGCGGCATCTATCGGAACTTCGTCACCGTGCGGCAGCAGAGCCGCGGATGGAACCGTCAAACCAGCGCATAACAGTTTAAATCTTTTCAGGGAGCACAGCGTCAGACCGGCGTTGTGCTCCCCTTTTTATGCAGAAGGGCTTGACAACCGGAAAATATCATGTTATATTCAAAACATCGTTATGAAACAGTGTTTTGAATTTGGAAAGGATGGTGAGGATATGGCCAAGCAAAAGCCCGGCGTCTATGACCGGGTGCTGGAATGCGCCAAAGAAGAATTCTTATCCAAGGGCTTTCTGGATGCTTCCCTGCGGACTATTGCCCAGGAGGCAGGTACCAGCACCGGTTCCATCTACACCCGCTTCGGGGATAAAGAGGGATTGTTCCGCGCCATCGTGGAGCCGGTGGTGGACGAATTCCGTGCCATGTTCCGGGAGATTCAGGAGAGTTTCCACAAGCTGGACGACGAGACGCAGAAAGCCGAGATGGGGCAATACACTGCCCGGCATCAGTTGGATCTGCTGGACTACATCTACGACCACTTCGATGTGTTCCGCCTCCTGCTGGATGGGGCCCACGGCACCCGGTTTGCTTGTTTTCTGGACGAACTGGTGGACATTGAGGTAGAGTACACTTACAAGTATATGGAGGTCATCGGCTGTGAGAGCGTAAAATCCGGCCAAGTGACGGAAGCGTTCATCCACATCATCGTCACTGCCTATTTTAATGGGATGTTTGAGGTGGTGCGCCACAACATGGACAGGGCCGCCGCCCACAACTATGTGAAGATGCTCAACCGTTACCACATGGCTGGTTTCGGCACGGTATTTGATCCCCAGCCCTGAATCAATCAGGCTGTCCCCTGTCGGGTGCAGCCTTTTGATTTTACAACAAGTTAGCAAAATCTAACCAAATAAGGAGGAATTTTTCATGAAACAGCAAAGTCCCATGCTTCGGTTATGGGAGCTGGGCGCGGCGCAGCACGGAAGCCTGATCCGGGCCATCCTGTCCGCTGTGGCAGGGGTTCTGTGCGGCATGGCCCCCTACTTTGCCGCCGCCCAGATCATTCTCGGTCTGTTATCCGGAAACCCAGAATTCTCGTTCTACCTGATCTGGTGTGCGGTGGCTCTGGCAGGGTTTCTCCTGCGGGCCAGCCTGTATTCCCTGGCACTGTCCATCTCCCACAAGGCCACCTTCTCCATTCTGAAATCCATCCGGGAGAAGATTTTGGAGAAACTCCCCAAAATGCCTCTGGGTACCATTCTGGACACATCCAGTGGGCAGATGAAACAGGTCATTGTGGATCAGGTGGAGAGTATGGAGCGGCCTCTGGCCCACCTGCTGCCGGAGATGACTGCCAACGTGTTGGGTCCGGTATGCATTCTCGTCTATCTGTTCGTGCTGGACTGGCGTATGGCCCTGCTGAGCCTGGTATCTATCCCTGTAGGCATGGTTTTCATGATGACAGTGATGGCAAACTACAGCAAGCAGTATGAGGGCTCTGTCAGGACCACCCAGGCCATGAACAGCGCCATCGTGGAGTACATTGGCGGCATTGAGGTCATCAAGGCCTTCAACCAGGGCAAGCAGTCCTATGCCCGATTTTCCGACAGCGTAAAGGCTAACGCCTCCTATTTCTATCACTGGATGAAGAGCTGCCAGCTGCCCATCTCTCTGTCCAAGGCCATCTCCCCCACCACTATGATTACCATTTTGCCGGTGGGCTGGCTCCTGTATGCCGGTGGGAGCCTGCCAGTGGATACCTTTATCACCACCATTGTATTATCCCTTGGCATCGCCGGACCTCTGCTCTCCGCCATAGACTTTGTGGATAGTCTGGCCAGAGTGGGTACTATCGTGGGCTCAGTGGATGAGATTTTGAAAGGCGAGGAACAGGATCACGGGAATACACCGGCGCAGTTCCAGCGGCATGACATCAAGCTCTCCCATGTGTCCTTCGGTTATCACGCCGACAAGGAGGTGCTTCATGATGTGTCCCTCACCATTCCTGCCGGTACCATGACCGCCTTTGTGGGGCCCTCCGGCTCCGGCAAATCCACCATCGCCAAGCTGATCGCCGGGTTCTGGGATGTGTCTGCTGGTATCATCACTCTGGGCGGGCAGGATCTAAAACAGATTCCCCTCCCCCAACTCTACGGCCAGGTGGCCTTTGTCTCCCAGGACAACTACCTCTTTGACGAGAGTGTCCGGGAGAACATCCGCATGGGCCGCCCCTCCGCCACCGACCTGGAGGTTGAATCTGTGGCCAAGGCCGCCGGGTGCGATGAGTTCATCCGGAACCTGGAACAGAGCTACGATACAATCGTGGGTGGAGGCGGCGCCCACCTGTCCGGCGGGGAGCGGCAGCGCATTGCCATTGCCCGGGCCATGCTGAAAGACGCCCCCATCGTAGTGCTGGACGAGGCCACTGCCTACATCGATCCGGAAAACGAAGCCTTGGTTCAGCAGGCGGTAGCGAAACTGGTAGCGGGCAAGACCGTGCTGGTCATTGCCCACCGTCTGAGTACCATCACCGGAGCGGATCAGATCGTGGTGGTGAACGACGGCCGCATAGAGGCCGTGGGCAAACATGCAGAGCTGTTAGCAGCCTGCCCTCTCTATCAGCAGATGTGGCAGGCCCACATAGGGATAAAGGAGGGAGAACAGGCATGATCGAGGTTTTGAGAAAGATCTGGCGCTTTGCCGGGGCAGAACAGAATAATATCCGCAAGTCTATGGTGCTTGGGTTCTTTTACGCCATCTTCCACATGTTCCAGATCGCGGCCATCTATGTGGTAGTTCTGGCCCTGGTGAGCGGCTCCACAGACCCCGCCCCGGCCTGGCAGGCACTCGTCTTGCTGCTGGCCAGTATTCTGGGCCGGGCGGTCATGAATCGGTTCAGCCAGCTCCAACAGACCCACGCCGGGTATTTCATGGCGGCGAACAAGCGTCTGAGCATGGGCGACAAACTCAAGCGCATTCCTATGGGCTATTTCAATGACCAGAGTTTAGGGGAACTCACCGGCATCGCCACCACCGTTCTGGACGAAGTGGAGAGCGCCGGGGCTATGGTGCTGGTCACGATCCTGGGCGGGCTGATCAACTCCGCTGTTATGCTGCTGTGCGTCCTGTTCTGGGACTGGCGGGTCGGCCTGCTGGCTCTGGTGGGAATGCTGGTATATCTGGCCCTCCTCTCCGGAATGGAGAAGCAATCCGCCAAAATCGCCCCCAAGCGGCAGCGGGATGAAGCCCGGCTGGTGGAGGCAGTGCTGGAACAGCTTCAAGGCATGAGCGTCATCAAGTCCTTCAACCTCACCGGCAAGGGGGACAAACGAATTCGGCAGGCTCTGGAGGACAGCCGGGAGAACAACCTGGCGGTGGAAAAGCTGTTCACCCCCTACATCTGGGCGCAGGAGATGGCGCTGCACCTGTTCAGCGTGGTGATACTGGCGGTTGCTGCATGGCTATACTTGAGCAGCAGCCTGCACCTTGCCAACGCCCTGATGGCAGTCATTATCTCCTTTTTGATTTTCTCCCAGATCCAGTCCGCAGGCAGCGGCGTGTCCGCTCTGCGTCTGGTGGGAAGTTCCATCGACCACGCCAATCAGGTGGACGGGATCCCGGAGATGGATCAAGACGGCGCGGATCTTCACCCGGAATCCCACGACATTGTATTCGACCATGTAGATTTCTCCTACGGCAGTCGGCCTATTTTGCAGGACGCGTCCCTCATTATCCCGGATAAAACCACCACTGCCATCGTGGGGCCATCCGGTTCCGGCAAAACGACGCTCTGCAACCTGATTGCCCGGTTCTGGGATGTAGACAACGGTAAAGTAAGCATCGGCGGACGGGATGTGCGGGAGTACACCTTGGAGTCCCTGATGGATCAGGTAAGCATGGTGTTCCAGCGGGTGTATCTCTTTGCCGACACGATCGAAAACAACATCAAGTTCGGATGTCCCGATGCCACTCATGAACAGGTAGTGATAGCCGCAAAAAAGGCGTGCTGCCACCAATTTATCTCCGCCTTACCAGATGGCTATAATACTGTTATTGGAGAGGGCGGGGCTACCCTCTCCGGCGGCGAAAAACAACGTATCTCCATTGCCCGATGCCTGTTGAAAGATGCACCCATCATCATCTTTGACGAGGCCACAGCCAATGTTGATCCGGAGAATGAAGACCTGCTTCAGAAGGCTATGGAAGCCCTGACCCGGGAAAAGACCGTACTGATGATCGCCCACCGGCTGAAGACTGTCCGCAACGCAGATCAGATCCTGGTGCTGGATCAGGGCCGCATCGTCCAGCGGGGCACCCACGAGGAGTTGATCGCACAGGAGGGCATTTACCGGGATTTCGTGTCTGAGCGGACAGCATCCAGTCAATGGACACTGCAATGAACACCGGTCATGCATGCTGACATGGAACGCTCAGCCTGAAATCTCCCCCGTGTTTTGAGAAAATACGATCAAAATCATAAGAGACTTGCTGTCAGATGAACACAGACAGCAAGTCTCTTTTTCATGATGCGGCGATAAAAATCCGCTGATAAACTGTGACAAGGGGTTAAGAAGGTGTCTTTTTACTGAATATGAAATCTATTTTACAATCGTATTTTTGCGTACTTCTTTTCTGCAAAAGTATTGTATTCCAATTCACGGAAAATTTCCTTAATAAAAGCATTGGATTGTCTGCCTCTCGGATTTACTTTACGGTTTAATCAGAATCTTTCGGAATTCCGCTGTTCTTCTGTTTCAGAAGGATGAGCTTCCTCACCGCACATATTGCGCGCGTCCCCTGATCTACCATCAGGGAAATCCATGCGCCATACAGTCCCAGTCCCATCCCGTAGCAGAGCAGCCAGGTCAGTGCAGGCCTGACCAGCGCAATGCTGACCATCGAATAAACCGCTACATACCGGATCTGCCCCGCACCGCGCAGCAGTCCGGAACAGACCAGTGAAAAAGTTTCAGGAATACTGACGACACCCACCAGCAGCATGATATCTCCGCCGAGAAGGGACGCTTCCGGCGCAAGCTGATAAAACCCCAGCAGGCTGTCCCGAATCAGGATATACAGCAGCATTGCTGCGCCACCCAGCACGCCGCTCAGCCGGAGGCTGAGCCTGCGCAGCTGCAGGAACTTCTGTCTCTTGTCCGCTCCCACCCAATAACTGGACAGTGACAGCCCTGCCTTGCTTATGCCCTGTGCGAAGCAGTAATAGATATCGCACAGGTTCATGCAGATAGTGTGCACGGCAAATGGCATGGTCCCCAGTCCCGCCGCCATGCGGGAATACAAGAACATGCCCACGCGTTCGGTTGCCTGTTCGGCCAGTGCGCCCGAAAAGATCCCGGCCATCGGGCCGAGGTGCTCTATCGTTGGCCACCAGCCGTCCCGCCCGCGCAGGTATCCCTCCCCGCGGGCAAGAGATGCTGCGGTCATTGTCAATGTTAACGCCGTCCCGGCAACCGTCCCCCAGCCTGCGCCCGCCACGCCCATACGTGGAAATGGTCCCAACCCATAGATCAGCAACGCATTCAACAGGATGTTTGCTCCGTTTCCCATCACATTGGATAGAAGCATGCTCCGCGTGCGGCCGATTCCCAGCAAGCCGCCCTGCAGCACGGTGGAGATCGCTGTAAAAAACAGGCTGAGCAGCATCGGACGTCCATATTCGACTGCGGACAGCAAATAGGACGGCTGCGCGCCCGCTGCCTGAAGCAATGACTCCAGCCAGATCCACGCCGCAGTCAACAAAATAAGCGATCCGGCAGCGCCGGCAACCAATGACTGTTTCAGACAGCGAGATAATGCTTCGCTCCTCCCCTGCCCTGCCAGCAGTGCGGTACGCACGGTCACTGCCACAGCGAACGAACGCGGCGCGCACAGCAGCACCAGTTTGGGCTGGGAGAACACCCCCACTGCCGAGGTAGCATCCAGCCCAATCCCGCTCACCATCACCAGATCAACCGAAGAAAGCAGTACAAGCAGCAGCCCCTCCAAAGATGCCGGCCATGCCAGTCCGGCAAACCTGCGAAGAACCGTCCTGTTCTCAGGTACGGCCATACGCAATCAGCGGGTCTCCTTCCTGCACACCGAGGATGACCGTATGATACAGCACGATCCCGTCGAACGCGGCGCGGTATTCACAGAGCATGCGGCCTTCAGCATCAGTCAGGAAGCCAAGGCACTGGCCGACAGAGAGCTGCGCCCCTGTCTGCACCTGCGGGTACCAGAAGCCGCGGCAGGGCGCTTCTTCGTATACTGCCTGCCGAATCTCGCGCTGTGTGGTGCGCACCGCGCTTTCCTCCAGCATGCCAAGGTGTGCCATCAGGCGGTATAAATCTTCCAGCTCCGCGTGCAGTTCCGCCTCACTCCAAGCTGCGCGGCAGCCCCGCTCGAGCAGCAGCGACGGAATGCCCAGCTGTGCTGCCCGGCTGTACAGTCCGTTTCGGGCAGTAGAGGCCACCCGCAGGGGGACAGACAGGCAGGATGCGGCGTCCCGTGCCGCCCGCTCGACCGTGTCTCCGGCTGCAATCGGGAAAAACACCAGCGGCGTGAGCGATTCAAACCAGTCGCCGCTGTGCAGGTCGATCAGGAAATCCGCTTCCGGGAAGATATACTGCTCGATGCCTGCCGCCAGCCGCTGGGTATATGTCCCGTCTGCTTTGCCAGGAAATTCGCGATTGAGGTTTTTGCCGTCCTCAGGCATAATCTGCCGTTCCGCATGATAGAACCCATTGGGGTTGATAAGCGGCATCAGGATGATCTGCCCGCACAGGCGGGACAGGTCGAGTTTCCTGCGCAGACGCTGCGCGGCGAGGATCCCCACATATTCACAGCCATGTACCCCGGCGGAAATCACCAGTGTTTTTCCCGGCTTTTGTCCGCAGAGCAAAATTGCTTCACACGGCGCATTGCCCGGCACCGGCACCGAGATCCGGATCTGCTGTCCCGGAACGGTTTGCATACCCAGAATGGTCATCCGTCAGCCTCCTCATCCTCAAAAACAATGATCGCCTGCAGCAGGCGGCGTGCATAGTCGTCCTTCGTCTCGCTAATGCGTGACACCGGCATATACTCGGTGACGCGGCCCTGATAGAGGAACAGCACGTCGTCACACAAGTAGGTGATCGCCGTCAGGTCGTGAGTGATAAAGATATAGGTCAGGCCCAGCCGTTCCTTCAGCTCGCGCAGCAGATCCATGATCTGTACCTGCGTATGTGCATCAAGCGAAGAAATTGCTTCGTCAAACAGGATGATCTTGGGGTTGCAGGCCACTGCCCGCGCAATGCACACGCGCTGCAGCTGGCCGCCGGACAGCTCATGCGGAAACCGGTCAGAGAATGCAGCAGGCAGGCCGACTGTTTCCAGCAAATCAGCGACCTCCCAATTCCTGTCCAGCCGGCTCCCTTCCCGCCGCTCCTGCACGGTAAGTCCCTCCCCGATGATGTCCCTCACCCGGAAACGGGGATTTGCTGAGGTCGTGTAGTCCTGAAACACGACGCTGAGCTTGTTTTGCAGATTCCTGCGCCCTGCGCGCGAACCATAGATCGGCACGCCGTCCAGCACGGCTTCGCCGCTGTCCGGCTTGAGCAGGCCGCACAGCACCCGCCCCATGGTGGATTTGCCGCTGCCCGACTCACCCAGGATGCCAAGGCAGGTGCCGTCCCGCACAGTCATGGATACATCAAATAACACCTGCTGCCGCGTGTGCCCGAAAATGCGGTCCTGCCGCTCAGTGCGGAAGCTGACATTGATATGTTTCAGTTCAAGCATGATGTGTCTCCTTTTCCCTGCAATACAGCGCGGTACTGCCGCATGACGGCCGACCGTTTTTCCACCAGCAGCCTGGTGTACGGATCTGCCGCGTGGTGTAGGATGTGATGGAAATTGCCCTGATCCACCACCCTGCCCTGATTGAGAACGACAATGCGGTCTGCCACACGGGAAACCGCGTTCAAATCGTGCGAGATAAGCACCATCGCGACCTTGTGCTCGCGCTTGATGCGCAGCAATTCATCCAGGATTTCAAACTGGGTGATTGCATCAATCGCAGTGGTCGGCTCGTCGGCGATCAGCAACTCAGGCGTTACAGCCGTCGCAATGCCGATCATAATGCGCTGCAGCATACCGCCGGAAAGCTGGTGCGGGTACTTTTCAAGCACTTCCTCCGGGTCGCGGATGCGCATCATGTTCAGCATGTCCAGCGAGCGGCGGCGGATCTCCGCTGTATCCCACGGATAATGCGCGGCAAAGGTCTCCGCGATCTGCGCGCCGACCCGGTACAGCGGGTCAAAGCAGGTCATGGGATTCTGCAGGACTATGCCTACCTTGCCGCCTCGCAGGCGGCGCAGCTCCTCCGCACTCCGGCCCAGCAGATCTTCGCCCTGAAAACGGGCGCTGCCGGATACACGGAAGTTTTTGTCCAGCAGCCCCATGGCTGCCTTCATGGACATGGATTTGCCGCTGCCCGACTCGCCCAGAATGCCGAGACACTCGCCTGCTGCTACAGATAGGCTGACGCCGTCCACCAGCATCGTGTCCTTCCGGCGGCTGTGCAGGGTGACGGACAACCCTTCGAGTTCCAGAACCGGCGTCATGCCTCCACCTCCTTCGGGTCAAGTACATCGCGCAGTGCGTCCCCCATCAGATTAAAGCAGCACACAAGCGCCACAATGGCGATACCCGGCGCGATCATCTGCGTGGGGTTGCTGGCAAGCACTTCTTTCGCTTCATTGAGCATGGCGCCCCACTCGGGCGTAGGCGCCTGTACGCCCAGGCCAAGGAATGAAAGTGTCGAAATATTGATGATCGCCCAGCCCACATCGAGCGAGGCCAGCACCGCGAGATCGGAAGTGATCGAGGGCAGCAGGTGCCGGAACAGGACAAACCGCTCGGGCATGCCGACGCAGCGCGAAAAGCGGACGAAGTTCCGGTCTCGGTACTGCATGACGCCGGTGCGGATCATGCGGGCATACCATGCCCACTTGATAAATACATTCGCAATGATCACGTTCTGTACACTCACACCCAGCAGCGCGACCACAGCGAACACCATGATCTGACTGGGGAAGGACAGCATTACGTCTACTACACGCATAATGACCTCCTCCACCACACCGCGGAAGTAGCCGGCCATGATGCCCAGCAGCGCGCCCAGCCCAATTGTACCCAGCATGGTGAGCAGCGCCAGCCCCAGTGTGGGACGGATGCCGTAAATCATGCGGGAGAGCACGCAGCGGCCCAGCTGGTCGGTGCCGAGCGGATATTGCAGGCTGTAATCTGCGAATTTGTTCAGAATATCGGTCTCGTATGGATCGTTCGGCGCGACAATTGGTGCGCAGATGCCGATCAGGCCGATCAGCAGCACGATGCCGACCGTGATTACCGCTGTGCGGTTATGTAAAAATCTTGATCCCATCGGTCAGTCCTCCTTGCGCAGTCTTGGGTCGGATACGGTCTGCAAAATATCGAACAACAGGTTGAACACTACAAAGAGCACGCCGATCAGCAGCACATAGGTCTGGATCACCGGATAATCCCGGTTGAAGATCGAGCTGATGCACAGCGTACCCAGCCCCGGCCAGGAAAATACGTTCTCGACCACGATCGTGCCGGCGATCAGCTGTGGGATGCTCATGCCCATGGCGACGATGCAGGTATGCATGGAATTTTTCAGGATGTGCCTGACCAGGATCGCACGCTGCGGCAGGCCGCGCACGTTGGCATACAGCACATAGTCCTGCTTCATGTTTTCCAACATGTTGTTGCGGATCAGACGGATGTAGGTCGAGATGTAGCTCAGCGACACCGTGAACGCAGGCAGGATCAGATGCTGCCAGGTACCATTGCCGTTGGTCGGCAGCAGGCCCAGTTTGACGCTCACGCCCCACATCAGCAGCAGGCCCACCCAGTAAGCAGGCATGGCGGTGGTGACGAATACGATGCCGCGCATCACCCTGTCAAACCAGCCGTCCTTGTACACGGCGCACAGGAAGCCGATCGGGATGCTGAGCACGAGCACGATCACGAAGGATGCGCCTGCCAGCTGCAGTGTCGCCGGCAGGCAGCGCAGCAGCTCACCCGCTACAGTCCGCGCCGGATTGACATAGCTGATGCCGAAATCCCCGTGCAGACATCCGGCCACCCAGTCGAAATACCGGATCAGGAAGGGCTTATTCAGGCCGAGCATCTGCTCCATTTCCGCAATGGCCTCTTCGGTGATGACCGGCATCTGCTGCACACGCAGCGCCACCTCAGCCGGGTTGGAGGGGATCAGGTTGATAAACAGAAAGCATACAAAGGAGATCGCCAGCAGCAGCGGGACAGCCATCAGCAGCCGGCGCACAACATAACGTTTCATGGATGCTCCTTTCCAATTTACAGCAAACTTCCCCGTAAAAGGCCGCTTCGGAAGGAAGCGGCCCTGCGGTTTTTCGGTTTATGCAAAGTACATGTCCGCAAACGGGACGTCATACTGGTCGGTGCCGAAGTGGACGCCCTGCAGGTCGGAGGTGTACAGCGCCTTATTGCACTCATAGGTCAGCGGAATGTACACCGCATCCTCGTGCAGACGGGTCAGGACGAAGTCATACAGCGCCTGCCGCTCAGCCTCGTCGGTCGAGATCAGGATATTGGTGATCGCCTGATCGATTTCCGCCTTGTCCGCGAGACCCTGCTGCGCGGCGTAGTCCCCGTATACAGGCGCGCGCATAGCTGCCAGCGAGGACTGCGGGTCATAGGGCATGCCCCAGCAGATGTTGAATACCATGTCAAAGTTACCGGCCTTCATGTTGTCGCGGTAGGACTGCTCTTCCTCGCCGTGGATGTTCATGGAGATGCCCAGCTTGAGATATTCGCTCTGCAGATACTCGGAAATGGTCTTTTCGGTCACGCTGTCGCTGTTGTACAGCAGGTCAAGCTCCAGCTTCTTACCATCCTTGACGCGGATGCCGTCGCTCCCCATGACCCAGCCTGCCTGTTCCAGCATGCTTGCAGCCAGTTCAGCGTCGTACGCATAGGGCTCCAGATCCACGTCGCAATACGGGATCGTGGGTGCATACAGCGTATCCGCCGGCTGCTCAAGGCCATAGAAAATGCCCTCCGAGATCGCCTGCCGGTTGGTCGCGTGCTGCAGCGCCTGCCGCACTGCGGTATCGCTCAGGATCTCATTGGTGGTGTTGAGCACGATATGGCGGGTGGAGGTCGGATCGGACAGGCTGACCGTGAACTTGTCACTGTCCACATACTGGCTGATCGCGTCGGCGTCGATCATGTTCTTGCCGAAAATCAGGCCGATCTCACCGGATTCCAGCGCCATGATACGGGTCTGGTTATCCGGGATGACCTTGACCGTGATCTTTTGGATCGCAGGCGCCTCTCCCCAGTAGTTTTCGTTGCGCTCAAATACCGCGTACTCATCCGTGACAAAGTCGGTCAGCACATAGGGACCTGTGCCAACGTATCCGTTTACGCCGTCCTTGGTGCTGCCGTCGATCATGCATTCGGGCGAGATCATGGCAAACGGGCGGATACAGCTCAACTCGGTGAGCATGGGATAGTATGGCTCGCTCAGTTCGATCACAAAGGTATCCGCATTCGGTGCGGAAACGCCGACCAGCAGGTTCATCATCTCAAGCCAGGTGTGCCGGTCCTTGTTTTCAATGATTGCATTGAAGTTCGCCAAAATGGCGTTTGCATCGCACAGCGTGCCGTCTGAGAAATACACCTCATCACGGATGTTGAAGGTGTAGATGCGGCCATCTTCGCTGATCGTCCAGTCCTCTGCCAGGCAGCCCTCATAGCCGTCCGCCGTACTGCTGACCAGCGTGTCGTACAGGATGCTCTGTGCATACATTTCACCGGCATACAGATGCGGGTTCAGGTCTCGGATATCGCGGTAGTTGACAAATATGAGTTCATCCCGCGCCGCGCCTTCCGCCGTCTGTCCTACCGGCTCCGTATTGCCGCCGCAGCCGGTGAGCAGCCCGATACTGAGGGCTCCTGCCAGCAGCAGCGAGCATAATTTTCGATTCATGGATGTCGTAATCCTCCTGTCTACTTTGAAATGCATACTGAGTATAGCATCGTTAGCACAGGCTTACTACTGGTTAAATTTGCATGAATTGTTATAATGGATTGTTATAACAGCTGCCGAAACTGCTCGACAAACCAGTCTGCCGCTTCACTGTGCGGCTCGCCCTCCTGACGGATGCAGCCAATCGTGAGAAAGGGTTCGCAGCCGTTGATCCGGAGCGTTTTGATGTCATAATGGCTGTACGGCTGGTGCATGAAGTTCAGCCCCAGGCTGCACAGATCGGTATGTAACAGCGCGCTGATGATGACGTGGTCGCTGTTGGAGTGCATGGCGTAATTCAAATCCCTCGTGCTGATCGCTCCCAGTGAAACACGTTCTAGATGATGCTCAACCGCGAAGTAATCATGCACGCCGCCAATAAATCGCTGCGATGACAATTGGGAAAAGTCAATGCTGTCCCGTACATAATATGGGTGGTGCGGTCCTACATAGATGCACGCCTCCTTGACATCCAGCGGCTGAAACACCAGCTTTTTGTGCGAAAGGATATGCCGGAAAGAGGAAAGCTGCCGCTGCGCTACATAAACAATACCCAGTTCCGCCTGCCCGCGGGCGACCAGCCCGCTGACCTCCTCCACGGTCCCTTCATAGTGCTCCACGACATATCTTTCCTGCCAATGTGTGTAAAAATCCGCCAGTAAATGCGCAATCATATTGCTGGGATAGGTTGCAAGGGAAAATTTCTTCCCCCGTCCGTAATCTGCCATGGAGCGGATGATGGCAGTATGCCGGAGCACGACGCGGGCGTATTCCCGCACCGTACGGCCGTAAGGTGTGATACGCAGCCCTCTCGGGCTGCGTTCGAACAGCGGACGGCCCAGTTCCCTTTCCAATGACAAAATGACCTTGCTTACATTTGGCTGGGAAGTATATAAGCATTCAGCCGCCCGGTTAAAGCTCCCCTGCTCACAGACAACGATAAAATATTCCAGTTGTTTCAGTTCCATGGCTCAATTACCTTTCTATCTCATGCACTGATCCATCCAAGGCTTTCCAGTTAGCATTCGCTTACCGAGTGTATCATATCTCTCCCTCGGTTGCAAGATATCCACCCCGCTTTCAAGCAATGCGTGTTTGATGAATATATCCAGCAGAAATGCTGCTGCCAATATTGTCCGCGAGATACAAAATAATGCGGCGAAGCAGGATCGGATCGGTAATCTGCCGCCCCCTGCGCCTCTCCCGTTCAAGAATATCCCGCATCCCAACCGTCGAATAGATCCCGTCAAGCAGGGTCATTGCTTTTTCCTGATCCAATCCAACCTCTGTAATACCCGGCATCCCTCCGAACCGCAGGAAGGCCTGAAATGCATCGCGCAGGTCGTACTGGGCGCCGTTTCCGTCCACCACCTGCTTCCGCGTACCGCCGAGCGCACTTTGGGTCTGCCGAATCTCGAACCCGTGGAAATCGAGGAACTCACGAAAGGACAGCGGCAGCATTTTGATCTCCACGCAGCGGCCGGACAGATAGGTGGAGTATTCGGAGGAAAGCAGGTAGGAGTTGGAACCGGTAACATAGATATCGCAATCGAAATCCACCTGAAAAGCATTCACCGTTTCTTCCCAATCCACGATCCGCTGTACCTCGTCAAAGAAGAAATACATCCGTTTCCCGGGCACCGCTCGCTGTTTGACATAATCGTAGAAGGAAATTCATCGCCACAATCTGGTTCTCTGCAACCCCCTGTGCCTTCAGGTGCTGCATCATCAGCTTGAGCAGGCAGGACTTCCCGCAGCGGCGGATACCTGTAATGACTTTCACTGGCTTTATGTCCTGAAAGGCAATCAGTCGATTCAAATATAAGTCACGCTTTTTAAGCTGATGTACAGCTGCTATCGAAATCATCTCCTTTGTGCTTATCATAGCATAAACTTTTTAATATATAAAGTTTATTGCTGTTTATAGCACAAATATTAAAGTCATTGTCATGTTTGCAATAGACAGCATACCGCTTCGATTGATTTGGATCGCAATGGTGACAATATGTGCTAAATAGATATTGTCTGCAATCAGAGTATCGTATACGCTGGCTGGGTTAAGTGGATGCAGTTGTCCCCGCCGTAAGTTTGGGAGGGGGCGGGTGTGTGTTCTTCTTTTCCTTCTCCTTATCTTTTTCTTTATCCTTCTCCTTTTCCTTGGCATATTTCGCATCCATTTGCATCCGTTCGCATGCGATCGTATCCGATTGCATGTGATTGCATTGCGCGCCAAGATTTCCTATTTCAGTCTGTCCCTTGCGGCAGCGCGCACCGCGGCCGAACTACACCTTCGCACGCTCCGACGCTTTCCGATGCTGCGTTGACGGGCTTTGCGCCGCGGCGGCTACTTGGCATTGCTTTTAACCTGTCCCTCATTCAAACCTGTCTGGATTACAGTGGACGCAAGAGCCATTACAATGTAATATTTTCATATAGTGGTCAGAACCATCATGGAAGTGCGCTGGATTCTGCACAACCACTAAAACTGAAAAGAGCAGCTTTGAAAAATCAAAATCTCGATCTACCCATTCGGGAAGACAAGTCGGGAGCCTGTGTAATGAAAAAGACTGCTCTGAAATGGGAATGTTATGTGTGACATACACGAGACACTTTTTATGGAAATTCGAAATTTGACAGCTTTTTGATTCTCTGTTTATACTGTGATCATAAGAAAACGGACTGGATGTTACCTCACCTGAGGTACTCCAGTCCTTTTCTTTTAGAAGAATTAAATATAGGAGTTGATCAAAAATGCGTCAATGGGGATTTCTCATCATGGCATCCACCCTGCCGCTCGGCATCACAACGCGGAAAGCGGTGCAGCTGCTGCCCTTCCCGCATATCGGCACTTCCTACCGCTACTCAACCATCACCAAGCTGCTCGAAGCGGGGTTTATGGAAGAACGCCATGTCACGGTGACCAAAGACCATCGCCCGTACGAAAACACCTATTTATCGCTGACCTTCAGCGGGCTTCATGCGCTTGCACAGTACGCAGGCAATCATCCTGTCGCGATCGGCAGGGTTTTGCCCGGCGCGATCGGCTATGACTTTCTGCGCTGTATCGATACCGAAGATCCGGGGCTGGCGGACGGCGTGGTGCGTTATCAGCGGCAGTCTAATGCCGGCATCGCCGCTCTGCTGCGCACGAAAGAAGCAGAGGCGTTTTTGCAGAGCGCCGGGGTCGCGGCATTCCCGTTCGAACGGCCGGATCTCAGCTGCATTTTGCACCGCGCACCGAAGACGGAAACCATCAAAGCGCCCACAATGATCGGCGCCATTGTGCTGTCTGCTGTCCAGCGGTGGCTGCGGTCCCATCTGCGTCAGAAGGTGGCGATCGACCGCAGCATCCCCATGTGGTTTTCAAGCCGTGATATCAAAACATTTGTCGACGGACCGGCGTCGAGCCATCATGATTTCGCGAATTATGACGGTATCATCCTGCTGGCTGACCGGTACATTACCTTTTATCACGCCGGCGTACGTGGCACCGCATGGAATGCCAAGGCTAACAAAAGACTGCTTTCCTATCTTGATGTTGTATTCGGCAAACTTGGCTCGCGGCATCTGGCTGTCATGACCTTTGAAACAACAAATCAATGGCGTTTTCTGCTCACCGATGTGCACCATAAACGGCGCAGCAATGATCCAACGCAAGCCATTGGCAAGCCGTTCCTCAGTCTTTTTCTTCTGCCGCTGTCCGACCTCGGATGCGCGCAGATGCGTCAAATCCTCCGCTTCGATCTTCCTGTGTCCGACCTGTGTCTTGAGCTGTGCAAGCGCAATCATTGGAATCGGGACTATCATTATGATACTGCCAGCGGTCTTCTGATCAAAGGGGAGCTGTATTATAACCTGTACCTGCCTACTGTATCGACGCTGCTCCATATATTTGACCGCTGCCGGTCGGGGGACCGCGATTTCTATATCCTCTGTCCGAATGATCCGGATTATATGAAGCGTCTTCACCTTATGTTTCCGGGTATCAAGTTGGCGCATCTTCAGCGTGACATACTTGCAGCAGATCGCTGGCCGACCACAGCGGCAGCCCGTCCGGTGTGACGATGACATACGTTC
>ERZ894214.462-NODE-462-length-22200-cov-146.02_pt1 | contig 22200 bp, 15 predicted proteins | sample MGYA00380290_ERZ894214 | MGnify/ENA primary metagenome ERZ894214 (study PRJEB32331, sample SAMN06328421) | human gut metagenome | biome: human gut microbiome; feature: stool | host: Homo sapiens | collected 2014-09-19 ... | reverse complement strand
AAAGGAGATAGTATAGAAAATAATAAAATAAAAGGTTATAAATCTACCCTCACCATCCCTCACCCTTGACCCATTCATTAGCGCACCGTTTAACTCGTTTCTATGCAATTATGAATATGTTTTATTCATTACCAATATTAAGAATCAGCCTTCTTATTACTGATAAACTACCGTCTTATCGTATACTTTATTTCTATTTATTAATCGCCTACTATGGTTGTCTATCTGGATGACTATAGTAGGCTGATTAGACAACAATAGTCGACTAGGTGGACAACTCTAGTCGGCTTCTTAGATACAAGCTGTTCAATTTGCTAAGATTGACAATGTCGATGCGAAGGTTACGGGCTGTGAAAGTATAAACTGTGGGGATTGTGAAGGCGTGAAGAGCGTGAAGAAAAGACTTTTCTTTATTTGTTCACAGAAAACACCTATCAAACAGATGATTACCATCCGTGAAGGATGTGAAGGTGGAGAACTAAACTTTATTGAGACTTTGGTAATTTTCAACACAATTAGTTCTAAACTGCACGGTTTTTAGTTAAATGAGAATTTAATACAGACAGAAGAACATAAGAACAAAAAATAAAATAGCAGTTCAACAAGCAACAGAAATAAGCTTCAAAGCGCAGCATTTATGTTCTTTTGTTCTTATGTCTAAAAATAAATGATTATTTAGCTCATTTTTGCACCGGGAATGAGTCTATTTTTAAGGGTGTGATTGCCCTGAATCAAATCCCTAAAATTTTCAGACTGAGCCGAGTTCTGGTGGAATCACTCATATGTGAGGTGGATGTTGCTCATTCTTTTTCAGGTAAAGACACTAATTTATGCATTAAATGAGAAAATACGATATCCCCCCCCTTTATATTTTCTTTTAAAAACGATACCTTTGAAGTGTTTTCTTTCTTTTTATCAAGTATGGATTGATTTCCGGCAAGTTCTCCTATATTTTCCGAATTAATATTCATTAACTTATTTGCCGTAATACTTTTTAATATCTCTTGTGTATTAGCTAATAGATATTGAACTATTAACTTTAAAGACTAATATTATGGAAAAAGATTCTCCTTTTTCATCCACCGGCAGAAGGTGTATTGTAGCCCTAATGTGCATATTTGTCACAGCTCTTGTTTATGCACAGCAGCAAAAAATATCAGTTAGTATCAAAGAGCTTCCTCTTAAAGAAGCTATCAGTCAGATAGCAGAGAAGGCATCAATGAATGTAGCCTATAGCAAAGAATTTGTGGATACGAGTAGGAAAGTGTCATTGGAGGTAAAAGACACAGAGGTAAACAAAGCGCTAACTCTTTTGCTAAAAGGGACTAACATTGGGTTCCGTTTCCTGGATGACAGTATTTTATTTTATAATAAAGAATATCAAAATAAAACTGAACCTGTTGATTCGCAAGGAGAGAAAAAGGAACTGTATGTGAAAGGTAAAGTTACTGACGAGAATGCGGAACCGATCATCGGAGCCACCATATCGGTAAAAGGCTCGACTACAGGTACAATCACCGATATCAATGGTCAGTATTCCATCAAGGTACCCTATGGAAGTACACTTCGGTACTCATACGTCGGCTACCGTGAAGAAAGCGTCATAGCGAAAGCAACGACAGTAAACGTGGTGATGAAAGAAAATGCTGTCAGCCTGGAAGATGTAGTAGTTGTAGGCTACGGCGTGCAAAAGAAAGTGAATGTAACAGGTGCCGTATCTATGGTTAAAGCGGAGGCTATTGAGAACCGACCTATTACTAACGTAACTACAGGGCTGCAAGGATTGTTGCCTGGAGTTAGTATCGTTTCCTCTTCGGGGCAGCCGGGTGCTGTGCCCAGCATCAACATTCGTGGTACGGGAACTATTAACAGTAGTACAGCACCTTTGATCTTGATTGACGGAGTAGCCGGGGGAGACATCAACTTATTGAATCCTTCGGACATCGAAAGCGTATCAGTACTGAAAGATGCCGCCTCATCGGCCATTTATGGAGCACGTGCCGCTAACGGTGTTATTCTTGTAACGACTAAAAAGGGAGAAAAGAAAGAGCGCGTAGTATTCCAATATAACGGATATGCCGGATTCCAGACTCCCACAGCATTGCCCGAACTTGTTAATGGAAGGGAATACATGGAACTCTCCAATGAAGCCATGAGTGCTGCCGGATTTTCCAAGCCCTATACACAAGAGGCTTTCGATAAATATGATTCGGGATTGTACCCCAACGAATATTCCAATACAGACTGGATTGACGAAATATACAAAAGCCGGGCTTTTCAAACGGGGCATAATGTGAGCGCACGGGGTGGAAGTGAGAAAACCGGATTTTTTATGTCGTATGGTTTCCTGGATCAGGATGGACTGGTTGTAGGTGACGGATATAGTTCCAAAAGACATAATGCGCGTATCAGTGTAAACACGGAGGTATATGATCGTTTGAAACTGACCGGACAGATGAGCTATGTCGATTTCTATAAAAAGGACTTAGGTTATAGCGGCACATCAGGAGTATTCCGCCTATCACAGCGTATGTCTCCGTTACTTCCCGTCATGTGGCAAATTCCTGACGAGAATGGCCGGATGGTAGATAGTGAGAACTGGTCGTACGGTTCGGTGCGTAACCCCTTGCAAGTAGCCTATGAGTCGGGAATGGAAGAACGGAAAACACGTGTGCTCAATGGTATTTTCAATGCAGATCTCAAAATTATAGACGGACTGAACGTAGGTATGCAGTACTCTGCTAATATATATACCCGCCAGGTGGATGAGTTTAACCCGAAGATGTTGTCTTATTACTCGGACGGTAGCCCGTTGAAAGCAAATGAAGATGCCAAGGACTATATCTCACAAAGCCATCTCGATGTTATGACCCAAACGTTGCAATTCACCCTGAACTTTAATAAAACCATAGGACGCCACGAGTTGGGAGCATTGATGGGATTTTCGCAAGAGTGGGAAAACAGAAGCACACTGGGTGCTACGCGTGATAATGTGATGGTTGAGGATATTCACGTTATTAGTGCCGGAATGATTAATTTTATGAATAGCGGAACAAAAGACGAGTGGGCTTTACGTTCTTACTTTGGTCGTGTCAACTATGCTTTTGACGGTAAATACCTGTTTGAAGCTAACCTGCGCGCCGATGGAACTTCAAGATTTGCCAAGGGCAATCGTTGGGGATATTTTCCATCATTCTCGGCAGGATGGAACTTTTCACGTGAAAAATTCATGGAGTTCGCTACTTCGGTATTGAGTTCGGGTAAGCTGCGTGCTTCCTGGGGTGAGTTGGGAAATCAAAACATTCCTGGTAATTACTACCCCTACTTGTCACCTATCATAACCGAAGAGTCTTATCCTATCGGAGCTTCTAATACACCTGTTATGGGACTTTGGCAAAATAAAATCGGTAATCCCGACATCAAGTGGGAAACCATCCGCATGCTTAATTTCGGGGTAGACCTTAGTTTTTTGAACAATAGACTGAATGTGGACTTTGATTGGTATAAGAAAGAAAATATTGATGCATTGGTTCGTCCCGATGTTCCGGCTATTGTCGGGGTTTCCAGTAGTAACGTAGGTTATGTCAATCTTGGTAAGATTGATGTCAAAGGATGGGAGCTTAATCTGTCATGGCGTGATAAGATCGGAAGTGTAAATTACAATCTCGGGTTCAATCTGTCGGACGCCCGTAATAAGATTACCGATTTGGGTGGAACTCCGGAGTCGCTGACCAGTACGGCTTCCGGTTCGTATCGTCGGGTAGGTGATCCGATAGGTGCTTTCTATGGTTATCTGACTGATGGACTGGCGCAAGTGTATGACTTCGAATCAGTGAATACAACTACAGGTAAGTACCAGAAACCAAAATTTCCTCTTGTTGCATCACAAAACGGCATTGTACAGCCCGGAGATATTAAGTATCGGGACATCAGTGGTCCTGACGGCGCTCCCGACGGGGTAATTGATGACTACGACAAAGTGGTGTTTGGCGAGAAAGAGCCCCATTACACCTATGCAATCAAGGGTGGTTTGGAATGGAAAGGCATTGATTTCAGTTTCTATTTGCAAGGCGTAGGCAAAGTTGCCGGTTACCTTGAGGATGAGGCTCGGCATGCATTTATCAATGACTATTCAATCCCTAAAAAAGAGCATCTTGACAGATGGACACCTATGAATCCAAATGCTTCTTATCCCAGACTTTATCAGTCGCAGGAGCACAACAGGCTCTTCAGTGACTACTGGAAAGAGGATGCATCGTACTTGCGCCTGAAGAATATTCAGATAGGTTATCGTTTTCCTGCCCGAATGGTGGCACCTCTTGGCATTAATAGTCTTAGAGTATATGCTTCGGCAGATAACTTGTTTACTAAAACCGATTACTTCGGAGCTTATGACCCTGAAGTGAGGACCACCAGTGGAGATGTCTATCCGCAAGTAAAAACCTATGTTTTTGGATTATCAATAACATTCTAACCTATTAAACGACTATAAAGATGAAATACTCAAAATACTTTTTAATCATTGCTTTATTTGGTATAGTTACCTCATGTAGCGATTTCCTGGATAGAACGAACCCTAACGAGCCGGACAATGTAACATTCTGGGTGAATGAAGATCAGCTTAAAAATGCCTTGCCTCCCTGTTACGAAGCTTTGCAAAAAGACTATCTCGTGAATTGGAGCGAATCGACGGCCGAAACTGTTATGTGGGGGAATATTACTAGTGGACTAAGTAAGGTTTCGGGAGGCAAGCACTCTTATACTGACGGCTTCCCCTTCACTACCTATTGGACAGGAGCGTATAGTTATATTTATCGCTGCAATAATTTTCTGGACAACTATAATAAAGCGCAGGTAGCTCAAAATAAGAAGGACGTTTATGCCGCAGAAGTAAAAACTATCCGGGCGCTTATGTACTTTTACCTCACGGTATTTTGGGGTGATGTACCTTGGGTAGGAGAAGTCATTCAGCCCGAAGATGCATATATCGAACGTACTCCCAGAGAGAAAGTCATTGACCAGCTCGTCGAGGATTTGAAATGGGCGGCAGAGCGCATGCCTGAAGAAAGGTATACAGGCGACAAACTGGGAAGACTCGACCGCTGGGGCGCTTTAGCCATATTGGCACGTATTGCCTTGCAAAACGAAAGATGGGAACTGGCTGCAAAAACGAGTGAATATATCATCGAAAACAGTCCCTATGGCCTGTATGAATACGAAAAACTATTTCATCACGAAGGGGATGTCGAGAATGATCCGAAAAATATCGAAGCCATCGTATATAGCCTTTTTGTACCTGAAATCCGTACACAAAGTCTGCCCAATGAAACTTGCAGTCCGACAGACTATATACGTCTCAATCCAACGAAGTCATTAGTGGATGCCTATCTGTGTACAGACGGTAAACCGGCAAAAACCGGATTGGAATATTATAAAAAGACCGGTGTGCAGACCTCATCGTTATACAAGTCGCCTGAAGAGCATTATGTGGATTATTTCCAGAACAGAGATCCTAGAATGAAGATGACTTTATATGCTCCGGGTGACAAATGGCCGGGAGGAGATGACGGTGACCCTGATACGGATAAGGCCAACGAGATATTTAATCTGCCTCGTTTTGCTTCATTGCAAGATAATAACCGTGTGGGGGCAAATAGCCGTACAGGTTTCTATCTGAAAAAGTATAACGATATTGATTTGGCCGGCTCAAGTGTGGGTGGACATGGGAATCTCAATGTCATCCGCTTTGCCGAAATCTTGCTGATTTATGCCGAAGCCACTTTCGAACTACAAGGCAAGAAACTGACACAAACACAGATTGATTACTCCATCAACAGGCTTAGAGATCGTGTGAATATGCATCGTATGAACCTTGACGAACTTAGCGCATGGGGGATGGACCTCGAAACCGAATTGAGAAGAGAACGTCGCATTGAGTTGGCAGGTGAAGGTACAAGATACGCCGATGTGATGCGCTGGCGTGAAGGCGAACTTCGCTTTGGACGTGCCATCACCGGTCCCAGCCTGAAAGTTTGTATGAACGATTTGGGCGCTAACCCATATCCCGATACCGGAGTAGATGAGTTTGGTGATGTTATCTACGAAAAGTCTACTGCGGAAGGCGGAGCACGCTACTTCGACGCAACGAAACATTATTTGTGGCCCGTGCCTAATCCCGAGCGTCAGAAGAATCCTCTGTTAGGACAAAATCCGGGCTGGGAAAAGTAATCATTAAAAAATAGAAACCATGTATTCAATGAAGAAATACTTATTATTGTTTTTATGCCTGACTTTGGGTGTTGCCTATGCGCAAGATACTCTACGGGTGCGGGTAATGACCTATAATTTAAGATTTGGCGAACTGGCATCTTTAGAGGAACTTGCTCATCACATCAAATCCTTCAAGCCTGATTTTGTGGCGCTTCAGGAAGTGGATAGCAAAACAGACCGTAAGCGTACCCCGCATCAGAAGGGGAAGGATTTTATATCCGAACTTGCCTATCATACAGGGATGTTTGGGCTTTACGGAAAAACGATTGACTATTCTACCGGTTATTACGGTATTGGGATGTTAAGTAAATATCCATATATTTCTGTCCAAAAGATAATGCTGCCCCATCCGGTCAAAGAGCATGAGAGGCGGGCCATGCTGGAGGGATTATTCGAAATGGGTAATGATACCATTGTTTTTACCTCTACGCATCTGGACGTCAACTCTCAAGAAACAAGGGCGGAGCAAATAAAATTTATTACCGGGCATTTCAAAAATTATAAATATCCTGTAATTTTGGGAGGTGATTTCAACGCGCGTCATTACTCCGAGGCAATACGTGGTATGGATAGCTGGTTTGCTGCAAGCAACGATGATTTTGGAATGCCGGCATGGAAACCTGTGATTAAGATCGATTACTTGTTTGCTTACCCGCAAAAAGGATGGCGTGTGATTAGTACACAAACTGTTCAGTCGCTTTTGTCAGACCATTTACCGATTATTACGGAACTGGAATATGTGAAAGAAGCATCGAAGAAAAAATATTGATACTCACTTATAACATTTATGATTTTCTATGATACATACAATAATCAAGTATTTATTGATTTCAACAACGCTTTTTTTCTGCTCATGCCACAAGCCTAAGACGGATATTATCACCCCCGCCAAACAGTTAATAGAACGTCAGATTGGGGAAAGAGCACAGTCTATCCACTTTGAATATATCGAACCATCCGACGGTAAAGATATATTCGAAGTGATAGCAAGCGACGGCCGGCTTACCCTAAGGGGAAGTAGCTCTGTTGCTATCTGTTACGCTTTTCATACGTACATGAAAGAGGCCTGCAAGAGTATGAAAACATGGAGCGGTGAACATATAACGTCGGTGATGCCGTGGCCCGATTATGAATTGTATGAACAGGTGTCCCCTTATGAGTTGCGTTATTTCCTTAATGTTTGTACATTCGGCTACACTACCCCTTACTGGGACTGGGAGCGTTGGGAAAAGGAAATTGACAGGATGGCTCTTTATGGTGTAAATATGCCCTTGGCTACCGTGGCCAGCGAAGCCATTGCGGAACGGGTATGGCTGCGTATGGGATTGAACAAAGAAGAAATCCGTGAGTTTTTCACTGCCCCTGCACACCTTCCCTGGCATCGCATGGGCAATCTGAACAAGTGGGACGGTCCCTTATCTGATGCATGGCAACAGAACCAAATCGCTTTGCAGCATCAAATCCTGACCCGTATGCGCGAGTTGGGTATGCAGCCCATAGCGCCTGCGTTTGCAGGTTTCGTGCCGGAAGGATTCGTGCAGAAACATCCCGACACACAATTCCGGCACATGCGGTGGGGTGGTTTTGATGAAGAGTACAACGCCTATGTATTGCCACCGGATTCACCTTTTTTCGAAGAGATAGGCAAACTGTTTGTCGAAGAGTGGGAAAAAGAGTTTGGAGAAAATACGTATTATCTCTCGGACAGTTTTAATGAGATGGAACTGCCTATCGATAAGGAAGATAAAGAGGCGAAATATAAGTTATTGGCCGAGTATGGAGAAACGATCTATAAATCAATTACAGCCGGAAACCCGGATGCCGTTTGGGTTACACAGGGATGGACATTCGGATATCAACATTCATTCTGGGATAAAGAATCGCTTAAAGCCTTGTTAAGCAATGTACCTGATGATAAAATGATTATCATTGATTTGGGCAATGATTATCCGAAATGGGTATGGAACACCGAACAAACATGGAAAGTACATGATGGATTTTACGGAAAGAAATGGATATTCAGCTATGTACCCAACTTTGGCGGGAAAAACACCATGACAGGAGACTTGGATATGTATGCAAGCTCCTCGGTCAAAGCGTTACGTGCAGCTAATAAAGGTAACTTGATTGGGTTCGGTTCTGCCCCTGAAGGACTCGAAAACAATGAGGTTGTTTACGAACTGTTAGCCGATATGGGATGGTCATCAGATAGTATCGACCTGGACGATTGGATGAAGATATACTGTGAGGCCCGTTATGGAGGATATCCCGATGCCATGGAGGAAGCTTGGAAGCTTTTTCGGAAAACAGCATATAGCTCTTTATATTCATACCCCCGTTTTACCTGGCAAACCGTAATACCCGATCAACGGCGGATCAGTAAAATCGACCTTAGTGATGATTACTTGCAGGCTATACGTTTGTATGCTAGTTGCGCTGACGAACTGAAAAGCTCTGAATTATACAGAAACGACCTCATAGAGTTTGTTTCGTATTATGTAGCGGCTAAAGCTGAAAATTTTTATAAGCAGGCCTTGAAAGATGATTCGGAGAATCGTGTTCTCGCAGCGCAACGTAATCTGCAACAAACTGTTGATTTGTTGATGGACGTTGACAGACTGTTGGCTTCTCATCCTTTATATCGATTAGAAGAATGGGTGGAACTTGCGCGCAATAGCGGAACAACTCTTCAGGAAAAAGATGCTTATGAAGCAAATGCCAAACGCTTGATTACAAGTTGGGGTGGTATTCAGGAGGATTATGCTGCTCGTTTCTGGAGCGGGCTGATTAAAGACTACTATATCCCTCGTATACAGCTCTATTTCACAAAAGACCGGAATAAAATCCGAGAATGGGAGGAGCAATGGATTACATCTCCCTGGAGTAACAGTACGACTCCATTTGATGATCCGGTCGAGGCTGCATTGAGTTTAATAGAGAAAACAAATAAGTGATAGCTTTTATGAAAAAGATTGTATTGGCATTCGACTCGTTTAAAGGTTCGGTCGGTTCTTTCGAGATAGCGAAAGCTGCCGAAAAAGCGATTCAGGAGGAATTACCCGACTGTCAGATTATACGTTTCCCCATAGCTGATGGTGGCGAAGGGACTACAGAAGCTTTATGCTCCGCCCTTCATGCCCAAACGGTGTCATGTCGGGTGCATGATCCATTCATGAAGCCAATCGATGTATCGTATGGTATCGTAAACAATGGTGCGATGGCTATTATCGAAATGGCCTCGGCCTGCGGTCTGCCATTAATCGATTCAAGCCGGAGAAACCCCATGAAGACTACGACTTATGGAGTTGGAGAGATGGTTGCTGATGCATTAAAACGCGGGTGTCGGGAATTCATTATCGGAATCGGCGGAAGTGCTACGAATGATGCGGGAATTGGTATGCTAAAGGCTTTAGGTGCACGCTTTTTAGATAGCGGAAACGGTGAGTTGGAGCCTGTCGGTGAAAATCTGATAAAAGTTCATCAAATAGATATTTCCCAATTGAATCCGGCATTGAAGGAGAGTCACTTTACGATCGCCTGTGATGTTAGTAATCCATTTTTTGGAAAAGAGGGTGCAGCCTATGTATACGCTCCCCAAAAAGGGGCAAATAGTTTGCAAGTGATAGAGTTGGACAATGGGTTGCGGCATTATGCACAGGTGATAAAGGAATATACAAATATGGATATATCGCAGCTTCCCGGTGCTGGAGCAGCCGGAGGAATGGGAGGCGGTCTGCTTCCGTTTTTGAATGCAGAATTGCAATCCGGAATAGAAGTTATATTGAAAACGCTTCGCTTCGAAGAGGTCGTCCGACAGGCAGACCTGATACTGACCGGAGAGGGGAAACTGGATCGCCAGACTGGTATGGGAAAGGCGTTGGACGGAATTTTACGTGCCGGTGAGAGATGTCAGGTTCCGGTGATAGCGTTGGGGGGAGCGGTCGAAGCCACCGAAGCGCTTAATAGGATGGGGTTTACTGCCGTACTGCCTATTCAACCTTTTCCGGTAACACTTGAAGAGGCGATGCGACCGGAGTTTACGAAAGAAAACATAGAGAGAACGGTGCGACAGGTGGTGAGAATCATAAAACAATTTACTAAATAATACTCAATGACAGCGATAGGCGCATTAATCGGGCTTTCATTATCCATACTGTTAATCATAAGAAAGCTTTCTCCGACATACAGTCTGATTATCGGAGCGATAGTTGGAGGGTTGTTGGGAGGACTATCTTTAAATGAGACTGTTATGGTAATGACCGAAGGGGTGAAAGAGGTCACCCCGGCGGTATTGCGGATTCTGACAGCCGGAGTCTTGTCAGGCATATTAATACAAACCGGGGCTACCACGGTCATCTCCAATGCGATTATAAACAAAATGGGTGAGAAACGGGTATTTATGGCATTGGCACTCGCAACGATGTTGCTTTGTACGGTAGGCGTCTTTATTGATGTGGCTGTGATAACCGTTGCGCCGGTGGCTCTTTCGATAGGCAAGCGTCTAAACCTGTCTCCATCTGTGTTACTTATTGCTATGATCGGAGGAGGTAAGTGTGGAAATATCATATCACCTAACCCGAACACCATTATAGCAGCCGGAAATTTTAATGCAGATCTATCGGCTGTAATGTTTGCCAATATTTTACCGGCAGTGATCGGTTTGTTTTTCACTGTTTTTGTTATTGTCCGTCTGATGCCTCAAACAGTGAAAAACAAAAAAACGATGATGCAAACAGAGGATAAAGAGGAAGAGAGAAATCTGCCTTCGTTAAGAACCAGTCTGATTGCTCCTGTTGTTACGATTGTTTTATTGGCATTACGTCCTGCGGCAGGAATCAATATTGATCCTTTGATAGCTTTGCCGGTAGGTGGTTTATGTGGTGCTATCTGTATGAAACAATGGAAAAATATACTTCCGAGTATAGCGTATGGACTGCAAAAGATGTCTGTGGTAGCTATTCTGTTGATTGGAACCGGAACTATTGCCGGCATCATAAAGAACTCTTCTTTGAAAGACTGGATTCTTACAGGATTAGATCATGCTCATATTAGTGATGCATTGATTGCTCCTATATCAGGCGCGTTGATGTCGGCGGCTACCGCATCGACAACAGCCGGAGCGACACTGGCTTCTTCTTCGTTTGCTGAAACGATATTGGCTATAGGCATTTCTGCAGTTTGGGGAGCGGCTATGATTAATTCCGGAGCTACAGTTCTTGACCATTTGCCACATGGTTCGTTCTTTCATGCGACAGGAGGCGTATGCGAACTCAATTTTAAGGAACGTCTGAAGCTGATACCTTATGAATCGCTTATAGGGATAGTGTTAGCTGCCGGAACGACTATTTTATATATAATAAGTAATTAAAAGAATCAAATATTATGAATCCGAACAAACGGCTACTTTCGCTTGATGTACTTCGGGGTATTACTGTTGCCGGGATGATCTTGGTCAACAATACAGGAAAGTGCGGGTATAACTTTGCCGCTTTTGCACACGCCAAGTGGGATGGTTTTTCGCCGGCCGATCTGGTATTCCCGATGTTTATGTTCCTGATGGGTATTTCGACCTACATCTCCTTGTGTAAGTATAACTTCCAGTGTCGACCGGCCATTGCGAAAATCATAAAAAGAAGTCTCTTATTAATATTTATTGGTCTGGTTATGGAGTGGTTCATAACAGCAATAGATAGTGGTAACTATTTTGATTTGAGTCAGCTCCGGTTGATGGGAGTTATGCAACGGCTTGGGATTTGTTATGGTATTACAGCCTTATTGGCCGTGACAATACCGCATAAGCGTTTTATGCCATTAGCTATTATCTTGCTGATTGTCTACTTTATTTTTCAGTTATTTGGAAACGGATTTGAAAAGAGTGCGGATAATATCGTCGGGATTGTTGATTCGGCTATTTTAGGGTCTAACCACATGTATCTTCAGGGCCGCCAGTTTGTCGATCCCGAGGGGATACTTAGTACGATTCCCGCTGTGTCTCAAGTAATGATCGGTTTTGTTTGTGGAAAGATAATCATCGATATTAAAGACAATGACCGCCGGATGCTGAATCTATTTCTTATAGGTACCACGCTGTTGTTTGCCGGCTATTTGTTAAGCTATGCCTGTCCTTTGAATAAACGTTTGTGGTCTCCTTCATTCGTTTTGCTCACTTGTGGGATTGCGGCATTGTCATTGGCATTGCTGCTCTATATCATTGATGTGAAGCAGAATAAAAAGTGGTTTTCGTTTTTCGAAGCATTTGGAGCGAATCCGCTTGTAATTTATGTGTTTAGTTGCATAGCCGGAGGATTGCTTGTGCATTGGCATATCCATACGGCTGTATTCAATAATTTGCTTAACCCGTTATTCGGAAATTACTTCGGTTCATTTATGTACGGTGTATTTTTCCTGTTGTTCAATGGGCTGTTGGGATATGTTTTGTTAAAAAGAAAAATCTATATAAAATTATAAATCAGGATGAAAAGAAAAAGTGTATACACGTGTCTGGTTATGCTGTTTATGTCGTTGGTTCTTCAGGCTAAAGACAAAGACGTAGCTGTTGCGGAAGCATTATTGAAACGTTTGCTTCCGTCATACATCGAGAGTTTTCAGTTTCAAAAGTTAAAAGGAGAAAAAGACTGCTTTACGATAGAGTCTGTAAAAGATAAAATTGTAATTGGCGGAAACAATGCCAATTCAATGGCGATGGGACTGAACCATTATCTAAAATATTACTGTCTCACTACAGTGTCATGGTATGCGGATATAGCCGTTGAAATTCCTGAAGAATTGCCGATGGTTGGTGAGAAGGTGATTTCGGAAGCGAGAGTGGATACTCGTTTTTTCCTGAATTACTGCACGTATGGTTACACGATGCCTTGGTGGCAATGGAAAGAATGGGAACGTTTTATTGACTGGATGGCCCTTAATGGTATAAATATGCCTTTGGCAATTACCGGACAAGAAGCCGTGTGGTATAAAGTCTGGTCGAAAATGGGAATGTCGGACATCGAGATACGCTCTTACTTCACGGGACCGCCGTATCTGCCCTGGCATCGGATGGCTAACATAGATCGCTGGAACGGTCCGTTGCCGATGGAATGGCTGGAACACCAGGTAAGCTTGCAGAAAAAAATACTCGCACGTGAGCGTGAATTGAATATGAAGCCCGTATTACCAGCCTTCGCCGGACATGTACCTGCCGATTTAAAACGGATTTATCCCGAGGCTGATATTCAACATTTAGGCAAATGGGCAGGCTTTGCTGATGCATACCGTTGTAATTTTCTGAACCCTAACGATGCTCTGTTTGCGAAAATTCAGAAGCTATTTCTTGATGAACAAAAAAAACTTTTCGGAACCGATCATATTTATGGTTTAGATCCTTTCAATGAGGTTGACCCGCCCAGTTTCGAACCCGAATATTTGCGGAAGATAGCTTCGGATATGTACGCTACGTTGACGGCTGCCGATCCCAAAGCCCAATGGATGCAAATGACGTGGATGTTTTATTTTGATAAAGATAAATGGACTTCCGAGCGAATGAAGGCTTTGCTGACAGGAGTGCCACAGAATAAAATGATATTACTGGATTATCATTGTGAAAATGTTGAATTATGGAAAAGAACAGAGCATTTTCATGATCAGCCCTATATTTGGTGTTATCTGGGCAATTTCGGGGGAAACACGACTTTGACAGGTAACGTCAAAGAAAGTGGCGCACGACTTGAGAATGCTCTCATTAACGGTGGGGACAACCTTAAAGGAATCGGTTCTACGCTGGAAGGATTGGATGTGATGCAGTTTCCCTACGAATACATTCTTGAGAAAGCATGGAATCTGAATGTAGATGATAATAAATGGATTGAATGTCTGGCTGACAGGCATGTGGGATGCGTGTCGCAGCCTGTGCGCGATGCTTGGAAACGATTATTCAATGACATTTATGCACAAGTGCCGCGCACATTGGGTACTTTACCCGGGTATCGCCCTGCATTGAATAAGAACAGTGAAAAACGCACAAGTAATGTGTACAGCAATGTTGAACTACTAGAGGTTTGGAGAAAACTGAACGAAGCACCTTCTGACCGGAGAGATGCTTTTCGCCTGGATTTGATAACTGTAGGCAGACAGGTGCTTGGAAACTACTTTCTTGATGTGAAAATGGAGTTTGACAGGATGGTTGAAGCTAAAGATTATCAGGCTTTGAAAGCTTGCGGCGAGAAAATGAAGGAGATATTGAATGATTTGGATAAACTGAATGCCTTTCATCCTTACTGTTCGCTGGATAAATGGATTGATGATGCGCGGAAGATGGGAGATTCTCCCCAGTTGAAAGACTATTATGAAAAGAACGCTCGCAACTTGATTACGACTTGGGGAGGAAGCCTGAACGATTATGCCAGCCGTTCGTGGGCCGGGCTGATAAGTGATTATTATGCAAAACGCTGGGAGGTGTATATCAATACATTCATCAAAGCGGCCGAGGAAGGTGTAGAGGTGGATCAGAAGCAACTTGAAGATGAATTAAAAGATATAGAAGAAGGTTGGGTAAATGCAACTGATCGGAAAGATGTTCGAAAAGATATTCATTCAGCAACTGACGGATTATTATCCTTCTCAACCTTTTTATTCAGCAAATATCAAAGACTGGTGAAATAAATAAGAGGCCTGTTTTATTTGTTGCTCGCGATTCATGCTATATCAGAAAGAATTAATATATTTGAAAATAAGGACTTGATATAATAAGTTTTTTATTTTCATATTTAAAATGATTAAGATGTCCCAGAAATACTCACAGGATGAAGCCCAAGCTTTGGTTAAGGCTCTGAAAGAGGGGAACCAGCTGGCATTTAGTATTGTATACAAGACGTATGCGGCGCAGACCTTTTCTTTGGCATTTAAATATTTGCTGAATAAGGAACTGGCTGAAGATGCCGTGCAGAACTTATTCTTAAAACTCTGGCTGAAAAAAGAAGAGATCGACGAGACAAAACCCATAAACAGATACCTTTTTACGATGTTGAAGAACGATCTGCTCAATACGTTGAGAGATTCAAAGAAAAATATCTATTTGCTTGAGGATTGTCTTTCAATGGTTTTGGAATTGGAAGACAATTCTCAAAATGAAAACCTTAAGCAAGAACAAATGAACATTATACAGCAAGCTCTTGAGCAACTTTCGCCGCAACGCCGCAAGGTTTTTGAAATGAAAGTTTCGGGAAAATACTCCAATCAGGAAATAGCCGATAAACTTAATCTTTCGATCAATACAATTAAATTTCAATATAGCCAATCTTTGAAGCAGATTCGCGCGACAGTGGGAGAGCTTAGCCTATTGTTGCTTTATTGTATGATGTAGTTTTATCACTTTCTGCTGATATGGAACGTTCTTTTGAATTAACACGGTTTAACGTAGTCTGTATAATACTTTTTTGTAACAGTGTGTATTACTAATAGATATTGAAATATGAAATCAAAAAAGAAACATACAAATCAGGACTTTGAAGTAGTTGACGGCATCGGGAAATATATGGATGACGACATTCAGAGGATAATAGAAGGCAAACAGCTCGAATTGGGCGACAGAGAATTGCCTCCTTTTGATGAATATCGCATTTATAAGAATATTCAGGAAGCCGTGATGCGGGAAGAAAAACGAAAGAACAGGAGAATAAGGATGCCATTGTTCTTTAAGTGGACGGTAGCCTGTGCAATTGTTTTGCTAGTGATAGGTGTGGGATATAATTTCTATCAAAGTCATAATGAGGCAAACCTCGTTTATCGGGAGGTCTGTGCTGTAAGGGGGGAGAAGCTACTCGTATTACTTCCTGATGGTAGCCGGGTGTGGTTAAATGCCGATTCTAAATTGACCTATCCGGAACAGTTTGCAAAATACAACAGGAATGTTACGCTGGAAGGAGAGGCTTATTTTGAGATAGCAGAAAACAAGAAATCCCCTTTTCAGGTACTTGCCGAGAATGTGAAAATACAAGTGACGGGAACGTGTTTCAATGTAAAAGCATACGCTTCGGATAAGGTAATCAAAACTACACTCGACGAAGGAAGTATAAATATCGGGCATGTGCAAAGCCGCAGGCCTATGCAGCAAATGCTTCCCGGACAAACTGCAGTTTATGAGAAAAGGAGTAATGTAATAAAAATAAAAACTGATAGATATCACGATGATGCTTCGAGTTGGAAGAGTAACCGGCTTATTTTCAGAAATGCATCATTGAAAGAGGTGCTTACAACACTCTCGCGTCATTTTGATATAGAGATTACAGTTAAAAACGAAAAGATTGCTTCGTTTACGTACGACTTCGTTTGTAAAGGGAACGATTTGAACTATGTGTTGGAGGTGATGCAATCCATAACACCGGTTAGCTTTAAAAAAATATCAGAATATACATATACCGTTGAATAAGTAAACTTAATCTAATAACAAAAACAAATTTATGAAAGCACTTTTAAAGCCCATTGTATGGGTATGCCTTTTCTTCTTTGCGTATCAAAGTACGTATGCGCAGGCTCTTAAAATAATGAGCTATAATTGCCGGATGTCCGGGGAAATGACCGGTTACTCGGTGAAGGAGTATGCTGTATTTATCAGGAAATACAATCCGGATGTTGTAATGTTGCAAGAGATAGATTACAACACAAAAAGGAACAAAAATCAGGATTTCACCACTCAACTGGCTGCGGAGTTGGGATTGTTTTCCGTATTCGGGAAAGCGATGGATACTGGTGGTGGAGAATATGGAGTAGCTATCCTTTCAAAATATCCTTTTGTTTATATCAATAACAAAACTTTTGAAGGGATAGACGGGGCCAAAGAACCCCGGACGCTATTATATGTAGATATTCAGGAACCGGGAACTTCAGACGTAATCAGGATAGGAACGACTCACCTGGATCATTCGACAGATCTGATAAGGAGTGCAATGGCCGAACAGATTAATGAACGGATTGGTACGGGAGATACCCCGACACTACTGGGGGGAGATTTTAATGCCCGGACCGACTCTAATGTGATTTGTGAGGTAATGAAGAACTGGCAGAGAATCTGTGATGATACATTCACCTATCCCGCAGATCAGCCGACAATCAAGATTGATTATATATTCGGGCTTCCACAGAATAAGTGGAAAGTGAAATCGTTTAAAGTTTTATCTAATCCGGAAGTTTCTGACCACAGGGCTTTGTTTGCTGATGTTGAATTTGTAAAATGAATGAAATATGAAATCAAACTATCTATATCTGCTATTTATATGTGTCATCTCTTGCCTGTTCGTTTCGTGTAGTGATGAGGATAACAAGGGAGAAGAAATTCCGGAATGGAACCGGTTCAGAACAACTAACGTGTTAGTTTATGCGCACTTGTCAGAGCAAAATTTATTTAGCTCTTGTAGTTATAAAGAGGTGGCGTCATCTATCAGAAACACTGTTCATTCAGTGGCATTGCTGGACAGGACGAACGCTGTCTATGGGCAAACAGCAATCATAAATACGGGTACGGAGACTGCTAGAGAAAGTAAGAAAGTGCCGGTGTTTGTACCTGTCAGCTATAGTAACGGAGAGAAAAAGATAATCGGCAGTACTGTGCTTTTTCCTTCTACTATTTCCGAAATGACACAATATGTAGTAAAAAACGATTGCAGATATCTTGAAACAAAAACAGAAGCAGTGAACGGAATAGATATGCTCTTCTGTTCTGTATCATTAAATAGTGAAGACCTGATAGCTCCGGCTGTCGACGTTTTCAAGAAAAAGGTAAACGAACAGACGGTTCTGGTAGGCACTGTTAAACGTGCGTTATTGCCTAATCTTGAGTCGGCAATTACTTCTAACTTAACTTCTGATACCTATTCTTTCGTAGAAGTGGAAAATAGAAATAGAGACTCCGAGTATTGTATATTTGTCCTGACTTCACACAAATGGGCTTTTAGGGGGGTAACCGAAACAAGTGTAAGCGGAGATTTACATTGTTTTCAATTACAAATCGAATCTTTAAAATAAAAAATGAACGGTCATGAAGCAATATATCAAAAATATAATGATCCTGATACTTGCCCTTCCATGGGGTTTGTTGTTGACAAATTGTAGTGATAGTAAGTCTGATTATTCGGACGACAACGCGTATCCGCCACCTACTGTAGAACTCACTTCTCCTTCCGAGATAGATGTGGTGGAGTATAACTCGACGGTGACTGTATCTGCCAGAAGTTTCTCTGCTGTGGGTATACACAGTATATATGCTACCTTGTTGAAGATGGATGAGAATGGAGAATATGAAGAGATAAACGCGACTGAACGTCAACGTTTAAAGATAGATACCTTGCAAACTGATATGACACTTGAATTTGACTTGAATGTCAAGGTCAACACGCGTGAAGCAGCCGGGATACTGGTAACATCAACGGACGTTTTGACAAAAACGGCACAAAAGGTAATACCTATTAAAAAGATAACCAAACTTCCATCCCAGATATTCACCGAACCATCAGATTTCCCTGTTTTAGTACCCGATGAAGAGGTTTCTCTGTCTGTAGTGATTCGTTCAGCTGTGGGCATTAAGTCTATAAAACATACGTTGTGTAATAAAGTACTGGGTGACCTGAAGGAATATACGACTATTCCGGTATCAGGCAATCCGTTGGAAATGGAATTTATCCTAAAAACTGTCGTAGACAATAAAGAGACCAATGGAATCAAGATTGTGGTAGAAGATATAGAGGGGTTGAAAGAGGAAAAGATTATCAATATCGAAGGTCTTGAGGGTGTTGACAATAATGTTGCGCTTGTTTTCAGCGATATCGAAATGGCACCCGAATGGGAACATTCAACAGAACCGGATCAACCTTATATTTTCTCCATAGAGGGAATAATGATACGGGGTGTGCAGAAACATGTATTAAGCTTGAAGGAAATTAAAGGATATGGCTCAAAGGCAAATAGCGTAGACTTTGCTTTCATCAATATATGGAGAAATCCGAGCTTTGTTGCCGTTAAAAACAGAGGTTTCTCTTATGTCAGTGCGTCAAGAATTAATGGAGGCCCGATAGGGAGAGCTTATGATGTGAATGACTGGATTAAACCGGCAGGTGTTACCACTAGCAAAACGGGGTTTGCTCTTATTCCCGATGATAAAGTTACTGATCTTGGTATTGATGTGATGATGGAGAATGCGGCTTCGGACGTCAATACTTTTGAAGCGTTGAATGTGTTGCAAAGTATAGTTAAAAGTATAGCTGAAGGAGGTGCTGATATGTTAATGCAAAGAGTCAATGCGTCTGATGGATACCCGAATGATCCTTGTAGTTTGCAGATAAAAGACGGTACTTATATTGCCTTTGTTACTGAGGCGGGCAAATACGGTGTCATTCATGTCATTGAAGCCGCAAACGATATGGATGCATTAGTTGCCGGAGGATGTAAAATAGCTACTCCTACAGGAGTGGTAGGAAGCCAGGGACCAGCCTACTCGGGAGCTGGCATAACTGGACTCACTTATGATGGTGTGGCATTACTCTATGGACGTACCTGTAAGTTGAAAATTGTGGTTCAAAAGTAATGTTGTTATAAATTAAGGGATAAAGAACAATACATTTATATTTTGATGTAAAAGTTAAGAAAGGCCGGCTCATAAAAGAATATGAGCCGGCCTTGTTTTTAGATGTTTCTTTTAATATTGGTTATAATAGTTTTGATGTTATCTCATTAATTTGCGTATCAAACACGAAAATATTATTTTCCTTTATGCTTTTTGCCGGAAAAGCTATAACTTCGAAGCACTTTTTAATTTGAGTAAATAAATGTTAGATTTGAAGCAGCTTACAACTGATGTATGCCGGATTGCTACAGAAGTTGGATCTTTTTTAAAAGAAGAACGAAAGAACTTCCGTCGTGAGCGTGTGGTGGAAAAACATGCACACGATTATGTGTCTTATGTGGATAAAGAATCTGAAGTGCGAGTGGTGAAAGCCCTTACTGCTTTATTGCCTGAAGCGGGATTCATTACAGAAGAAGGCTCTGCCACTTATCAGGATGAACCCTACTGTTGGGTGATTGACCCCTTGGATGGAACTACGAATTATATTCATGATGAGGCTCCTTATTGTGTGTCCATCGCTTTACGTAGCCGTACCGAACTTCTTTTAGGCGTCGTTTATGAGGTTTGCCGGGATGAATGTTTCTATGCCTGGAAAGGCGGAAAAGCGTTTATGAATGGCGAAGAAATTCATGTGTCGAACGTTGAAAACATCAAAGATGCATTCGTCATTACAGAATTGCCTTATAATCATCTGCAATATAAACAGACCGCTCTTCATCTCATCGATCAGCTTTATGGAGTAGTGGGTGGTATTCGAATGAATGGCTCGGCTGCTGCCGCAATCTGCTATGTGGCTATTGGACGTTTTGATGCATGGATGGAAGCATTTCTCGGAAAATGGGATTATTCTGCAGCGGCACTGATTGTTCAGGAGGCGGGAGGAAAGGTGACTGACTTTTATGGTGAGGATCATTTCATAGAAGGACATCATATTATTGCAACGAATGGAAATCTTCATCCTGTCTTTCAGAAACTCCTGTTAGAAGTTCCTCCATTGAATATGTAGTTGCAATATGTAGGTGCTATTGCAACTTTAAATCTCTATTATTATGAAACACACACTTCTTATCAAAGACTGGCTTAGTTCCTTCTTATCTTTGCTATTTCCCCGTTGCTGCGTTGTTTGCGGCCGGCCGTTAGCAAAGGGTGAAGAATGTATTTGTACAGTATGTAATATCAATCTACCCCGTACTAATTATCATCTTCGAAAAGATAATCCGGTAGAACGGCTCTTCTGGGGACAAATCCCTTTGGAACGAGCTACTTCTTTTTTCTTTTATGAGAAAGGAAGTGACTTCCGCTTGATTCTTCATCGGTTGAAATATGGTGGACAAAAGGAAATAGGTGCAATTATGGGGCGGTATATGGCTGCCGAGCTTTTATCGTCCAATTTTTTTCAGGGAATTGATGTGATAATTCCCATACCGCTTCATAAGAAAAAACAGCAAATCCGTGGTTATAATCAGAGTGAGTGGATTGCCCGTGGTATTGCTGCTGTAACAGGAATCCCCATCGATACAGAATCAATATTACGTAAGAAAAATACGGAAACGCAAACGCGTAAATCTGTGTTTGAACGTCGGGATAATGTGGAAGGTATCTTTGAACTTCAGCATCCCGAAACACTTGCAGGTAAACACATATTGATAGTTGACGATGTGTTGACTACCGGCTCTACTACTCTGGCATGTGCTTCCTGCCTGGTAGATGTAGAAGATATACGGATTAGTATATTGACGTTGGCAATGGTGGAATAAGTATGTATATCAGTACCCTAATTCACTATGGGTATTCAACGAAAATGAAAATAATCTGTGTGAATCTGTGTAATCCGTGGTGAACTCTAAATTAGCATTTAGCTTGTTTCGGTACAAAAATACTATCGCTGACAATAATTCGTCAATATGCAGCTTTTATCTCTTTTTCTTGCTTATATTATTTTTTCAATTGCCTAACGAATTATCGTTTGACAGTTGTTGAACGAACGCTTGACAGATGTTGAACTATCGCTTAACAATTGTCAAGCGAAAACTCCTTAGGCAATGAAATAACTATTAATAGGTAAAGGATCGCTTAAAAATAACTAATAAAATCATTAGTGGTAATTGATTCCAAACCGGTACGGTTATAAATTTATTCCATATCATTATATTTTAGACATGATAAGATTATCATTGAAATATATTTCAACATATACATTCCTACGATAGAAGTGTCAAAAATAAAAGAGACGAACAATTTCCTCAATTTAAGTTTAGGACTTTATCAGTCGATTCGTTTCTCGGTGAGAAACACTTCGTTTCTCGGTGTCGAAAAGGTTG
>ERZ894214.458-NODE-458-length-22352-cov-65.6535_pt1 | contig 22352 bp, 23 predicted proteins | sample MGYA00380290_ERZ894214 | MGnify/ENA primary metagenome ERZ894214 (study PRJEB32331, sample SAMN06328421) | human gut metagenome | biome: human gut microbiome; feature: stool | host: Homo sapiens | collected 2014-09-19 ... | reverse complement strand
TACATATATCTGTTCATTATAAAAAGATTAAATTTGTGTCTTGACAACTGAACCATTATAATCGACATATCGCCTGCTTTGGAGGTCATACAAGGCATTAAGATGCAGTTGATTAAAACCAAAAGTTCCTTCTTTACCAGCAAAATACGTGTGTGGATTTAGTGGATCACGAAATATATTCAAGTCAGAACCATCACAGGCAAGTAACTGATAGCCTTGGTATTTTTTGTTACATAATAACTGCTCATGAAATTTGTGAAATAAATGTTCCATGGTATCTGGTTTCAATTTGTTCCTTTGCTTTATGAAACCAGAACGGGTTATTTGATTCAGATCATAATTAAAATATTTATGTAATTCTGAGTTAAGTGAACCACCTTCCATAGTAAGTAGAAAGTTTATTGTCGAGGTAAAGTTCATCTTCCGATTTCTGGTAAAATCATGCCCGGGATTTTTGACGTAATCTTCTATCTGACTGGACATGCTGGAAATGGCAGCGTTGAGTTTGTTGCGGACATAATCAGCGTAAAAGTTCATTAGCAATTCCTCCTAAAATGTATTCATTCAAGGAGGCTTCGCCACATTTTTTCTGACATTTGTCAAGACCTTTTTCTGTTTTATTTTATAAATTTTCTTAAGTTAATGACATTAACCGTTTCAGGGCCCCCTTGCAATGAACATTTATCGCATTTCTTGGTTATGCATATCCCAAAGCAAATGCTACATCAATTCCAGAAAATAAAAGTGGAGTGCTCGAAATGTATTTAAGACAGATTTTTATTAGATTACAGCGTCATTTTGAGCAAACGATTATGACAGACACATCCCAGATAGCAGAAGAAATAGACAAAGCCATTGTTTATTTTAGCGAACACTATAATGAAGCAATTAATGTTGATGCCTATGCTAAACAGAACCACGTCAGCACAAACTGGTTCATACGCAATTTCAAAATGTATACCGGAACTACGCCAAAACAGTTTATTTTGCAAAAAAGAATTAATAATGCTGAAACACTACTACAAAATAAACAATATAACATTAAAGAGATTGCACAGATAATAGGCTATGATAATCCTTTATATTTCAGCCGAATCTTTCAAAGAACGAAAGGTATATCTCCATCCGAGTATCGCAAAAACGTAAACGCAAAATAGCGAGTACCTTGACATTTTTAGGCGGCTGCTTTGCAGCCACCAATATTTAAGCTTTGCGGATTCCTGCCGGAAGTTTTTCTGACCATGGCAGAAGATTTTCCAAAAAGGAACAATCCCTGTCATCCATGTGTTTCGGCATCTCTTCCAAGAGATGCTGCACATAATCAAAAGGTTTCAGATTATTGGCTTTTGCAGTTTCTACAATACTGTAAATGATTGCGGAAGATTTGGCTCCATGGATCGTATCGATCATCTGCCAGTTCTTCTTTCCGATACAGAAACCACGGATTGCCCTTTCGGATGCATTATTATCGATCGGAACATCTCCATCTGTAAGAAATACCCGGAGATATTTTTCCTGATTCAGTGCATAGCCAACAGCATCACCAAATTTATCCTTCTTGGACACATTTATAGTTTTTAGGTACGCAAAAAACGCATCCACAAGTGGTTTGATAACCGCCTGCCGTTGCTTAAGCCGTTCATCAGAAGAAAGGTCCTTCAGCTTCCCTTCTTCCCGATAGATTGCCTGAATCTGTTTCATCAAAAGAAATGCATTGGATTCCTTTTGATAGGATTTCGAAATCAGCTTTAAGGCTTCATCAAATCTGCGGCGACAGTGCACCCAGCATCCGGCAATGGTCAGTTCTTCCAACTCTTTTTCTAAAGTATGGTAGACCTGGTAACCGTCTGTTACACAGATGCCGTCGTACCCTTTTAGGAATTCCCGTGGATGGGATGCATTTCTCGTCTGCTGGTATTCATACAGGACAATCTGCCGTTTTTGATACAAATGTCCGGAACGGTATACCCACATCCAGCTTTTGCTTCCGGCTTTGCGCCCGTCATGGTTTACAAGCACCGGCGTTTCATCTGCCTGGATGACGTGGTAGAAATACAATTCTTTATGAAGATAATCATAAAGGATTGATAGATATTCCTCTGCCAAACGTATGCACCAGTTTGCCATGTTCTGCCTTGTGATCTGCAGGCCATAACGCTGGAATTCCTGCTCCAATCGATAGAGAGGAACTGCGTTCACATATTTTCCATTGATGATCGCAGCACCCAGAGATGGTGATACCAGACTCCCATGCAGTAACGTCTTTGGATGGTCTGCTTTCACCATGTGTTCATCTGTTTTGCTGGCATACACACCGATGTGATGTTCTTCTACTTCTACCTTCGCAGGTACGAAATGATATTTTCTGGAAATGGCATCCGGTAACTGTTTCCAACCCCTGACACCGAATTCCGCTTCCAATTCCTCCGCGGACAGATAATGGTCGATCCGTCTGACCGGAAGCCCGGAAAGATCTGCTTCTTTCTTTCCCTTACGCTTCGGCTGCTTTGGAGACTTCAGTTCCAGATCCTCAGGCTCTGCCGCATTAAGATCACAGACTGCTTCTGCTTCATTGAAAAAGACAATCATTCCGTTTACTTCTCGAAAACAGATCTGACTGGTATCTTCCATTTTTTCAGAAGACCTGCCAAAACGGTTCTGCTTACCAAGGATCACCTGTTCCATCAGAAGCTGCATTTTTTCATTCGATGCGTGAAGCTCCTTTGTTAAAGCATTCAACTGTTCCTGCTGTTGTAAAAGAAGCTGGATAAGAAACGACTTATCAACGTTATTTAATTGTTCCTCCGTATAATTGACTGCCATAACCAAACCTCACTTTCCTAAGTGGTATTATAGCAGAATCAACAGTTTTTGGCTATTTTTGCATTCTGTTACCTTCGTTACTTTGACGGTGGATAACAGTCATGAATACCTGAAGATAAAAGCCAGAATTTCAGATATTTATGACTGTTATCCACAATCTGAAAAGTTTTGGAATCCAGAGTATCATAGAAACTCACAGAAAACTTTCAGGATGTGAATAACTTTCAATTTTATATTGCACTGGGTAACCCGGTGTGGATGAAAGTGATTTTATTTTCTATGTTTTGCACAAATCATAAGGAGAATCCAGGATCAGGAACTTCTTCTATGGGATGTCTGGCAACGATTTCCAGACCCTGCATCAACATTCGATACTGGTCTGTGCTGATCTCCAGCGCTTCCTCCTGTGTACGAGGCCATCGGAAGTTCCCATTTTCAATCCGCTTATACAGAAGGAGAAATCCATCACCTTCCCAGAGGAGTCCTTTTATCCGGTCCGTACGCTTACCGCAAAATAAGAATAATGTATTCTTATCATAAGGATCGAGCTGGAACTGAAAACGTATGATTCTTGCCAAGCCGTCAATTCCTCTGCGCAGATCCGTAAATCCAGTTGCCAGATACACTTTTTTGAATCCGGTACCATCATTGAGCATTTCTGATCACTCCCAAAAGTGTACTTAGAAAGGAGGCAGAAGCCTGGTCGGTGATTTCCAACGTGAGGTTGCTTCCACTTCTGATTATGGCAGCGATTTTATGCTCTGAGGTCGTATTTACCGGATGGAGTGCAGAGGAAGGAACTTCTACAAAGGCTTGTGTATGCTCCGCAGTTTCTAAGTAAGCCTCACGGACTTTCCGGAGTCTCCAGTAGTAACTCGCTTTTGTAATGTCGTGCAGCTGACACCATTCATCGATTTTCATTCCCTGTGGACGGTTTTGACAGTCTCGGATCAAATCAGCCCATTCATTCAGGCGGGTTTGCTGTGCAACTAAACTTGTGTGAGATTTCATGACTCACCTCCTGTGATAAAGTCTAAAAAGTTGAGTACTAAACTATTTAGACTTTGTAGTGATGAGTCTATTATCTCACATCGGATGATTTTGAACAGGTACTCGCTATTTTGCGTTTACCTTTAAAATATCCTAATCCACTGATTGCAAACCAAAGAGGCGTTTTCATAATCTGAATATAAAAATTTAAAACACATATTACAACAACATTAAAAGGCAATAAATAATCATTTCCTATCCATAGCTTAATAAAAGGATTTAATAATACAACTAAACTTGTAGTACAAAAAGATGTTGCAAAATATTCTATTACAGATAATTTTCTTAGTATTTCATTAGAATAACTCTTATTTTCTAGTGCAAACATATTACCTAAACTAGCTTGTGTCGCACTAGTAAACTGACTCAAAAATGTCTGTATATAACCGATTATCATTGAATAATTCGAATACAATCCAACCATAACAATATCTGTCATTACAGAAATAATTATATTATCTGTAGACGTAACAACAACTGTTGACACTTTACCAGCAAATATATTTTTCACATCACCCCATATCCTTTTCTTAGTCTTCGAATCAATCATTATCTTACGATTTATATAGGGATATAGTTTTTTCACTTTTTGCGCTTTGATAAATTGAAAGAATATAAAAAGGACAATTTCTGTTGCCAAATATATAACAAAATCTTGAAATATAATCAATATCAAAATATTTGAGACCGATACAACAAATCGAGATATAATATTAATTTGTGTAAGTTTATAGTCTTTTTGATCAGCAATAATTAATGTATTGTTATATGTAAATAAGTACGAAGAAACTGTATTGGCTAAATACAATATATATACAATAGTAACATACTTTAATGAAAAACTCGTATCACCAATTATAAATTGCAAGAAAGGCACCAGCACTAAGCCAACACCTGTAACAGCTAAAGCCACTATCCTATAAACTGATTTATAATAATTCATTATTCCTGTGATTTCATCCTTTTCATTTCTGGCCAAATGTCCATATAGATGAAATGATATTGCAGATGAAAATCCAAGTTCTGTTAAAGACAGCAACGTTAATATATTGGTAAACAATCCAGAAATTCCGAGATATTCAGCCCCTAAATATTTTATAAAAAAAGTTCTACTGATAAAACCTAATATTATTACAAGGAATTGATATAATATTCCCCACGATGCATTTTTTAAAACATTTTTTGATCTCATTTTAACCTCATCACATATGCAAAACAACTTAAATTCTTAATGTTGCCACACAATATTTTCTTTTAAAATTTTTGCTGGCACCCCCCCCGCTAAACATTTTGGAGGTATATTCTTCGTTACAACTGCTCCTGCTGCAACTACAGCTCCATCACCAATCGTAACGCCTTTTAAAATTATTACATTTGATCCAATCCACACATTATTACCAATTTTAATTGGAGAAACCACACTGTTGCCAACTAACATTTGTTCTTTATCGGAATCAATTAATCTATGCCCATCACTGTCTCTAATCAAACACCCTGCTGCTATATCTGTATTATCGCCTATCTCAATATATTGATTACAAATAATCGAACATTTATTATTGATTAAGCAGTTACCAAGCACTAGTTCCGCATTTTGTTGTACAGAAATAGTTGTACCACTATAACAATTAACATATCCATTAATTTTAAGTGTTGCACCTCGTGCAATTGAAACATCACTGACAGGAACCGGTTCGCGTCCCCACACTTTTCCCACCTCTAATGTACCATTATTTGCCACTATACTCGCTGTATCATCCATTCGAAATCCGCATTTCTCATATATAATAATTGGAAATTTTTTAGTTTTCCCTTTTACCACTGATGAAAATTTTAAAGATTTTAACAAATTGATTCGACGGTATATTTTAAAATTTGCAATAATATTTCTAATTTGCATTATTAATCTCCTTCAATAATTTTCTAAAATTCACACATCTATATTAACCAAAATACACTTTTGGTTCCATAATATTAAGACTTAATCTTTCTACTCACCCTTCTAAATAGATTTTTAAAAATAATAGGCCACTCCAATAAATTAGTATTTAAACACAAAGAAATTAATTGTTGCGGTGTTTGTAAGTTTGAGGAGATAATATTTACTTTCAGTCTCAAAAAATTCTTTATAAATTCAACTAATGCTGTCTGATCAACGTAAGCTCTTTTCTTATTTTCATTAATTATTGTTCGAAACCACTTTTTCATTTCCCTATTAATTTCATTTGAAACACAATACAAATAATGCTGTTCAACCTCATTATCAGAAATTTGCGGTATTATTTTTAATAGTTGCTTCTTCTGTGTGTAAATTGTACATTTTTTTTGCAATTCCCGTTTTCTAGAGCTAACCTGACTCTTATGTATTCTATAGAGGAAAAGCATTTCTTCAAGATTAGCTATTTCTCCATATCTACAACATTCTGCCCACATAGCATAATCTTGTGCTGTCGATATATTTTCATCATACCATATATTGTTTTTTTTCAAAACAGCTGCCCTAAAAAAAGCAGAGGGATGTATCAAACCATAGACATTTCCAAACAATACACTGCACTGATACGTATTCTTTTTTGGAATCTGTCGATATCTATTTTTTTCTCCATCACCAATTTCTTTTGCATAAGTACCACACACAACAACTTCTGGAGATTGTTCCATAAACAATAATTGTTTTTCTAGCCTATCCGGTAAAGAAATATCATCACTATCCATACGTGCTATATATTCACCTCTTGTACAGGAAAGCGCTACATTTAATGTCTTTGTAACCCCTAAATTCTGTTCATTTCGAATTAATACCACTCTTGGATCATCGAGCGCTTTTAAAAAGTCATATGACTCATCACTCGAACAATCATCGACAATAATAAATTCAAAATTACTATATGTTTGGTTTAAAATACTATTTACGGCCTCACTTAACATATTAATAGGTGTATTATAGTTAGGCATGATTACGCTTATTTTTGGTTCCATATTTCCTCCATAAAACTGATAACCGTTCCTCTATTCTTAAATCAAATATAAAATATTGCATAAGTTCCCTACGCAAAAATTTAACTAGAGTCTTAATCCTATATAATGTTGTGGATGTGCTTACAACAGGCGATTTAATATAATAATTTTTAATATCCACATAATGACTTGTTTTTATGGCCTCTACTAAACGGTTATCTACAGACTTCTTTCCCTCATAGCTAATCATAGGTATATATATTTCTATATTTTCTTTGATTTTTTGATTAACTAACTCATCAGATAACATACTATTTACGTAATGGCTACAAGATTCATTAAAAATCCTTATCAATTCTGCATCTAATATCCTTTTCCCTTGTAGAGAATCCTTATAGTCTCCTATTAGTTCTATTTGTTTGCAATACCTTAAGTATGCCCATTTATTATATTCCAGATAACTCTTCCTCGAAGCCGAAATGTTCATCAATTGATTATAATAATATACATTTTTGTTAATAAATTTAATCGAAGTGCAGTAATTTAAGTATGAAAATACAAAACAAGCGTCTTCAAATAATTTCATATTCTCATCATATTTTAAATCAAATGTCCGAATAATGTCTATCCTATATAATTTTGCTGCCACAAATACCAACGGGCTTTCTTTTCGAAAAATTTCTTCTGCAACACTCCTTAGATCCGACATCAAGACTAACTTGTCCATCACATTCATTTTAATTTTAGTCTGAGGAAAAATTCGAACTATTGAACCAACACATAAGTCTACATTGTTCTCACAAATTCCATTCACCATATCATATATCGAGTTTTTCGGAATCCAATCATCTGCATCTACAAAACACACATATTTTCCAGTTGCATTTTTTATCCCAATATTTCTTGATGAAGCCACTCCCATGTTCTTCTGATGAATTACTCGTATTCTTGTATCTCTGTGGGAATAACAGTCACAAATAGTACCTGACATATCTGTTGAACCATCATCAACAAGCAAAATTTCTAAGTTGTCATATTTTTGTATAATCAAGCATTCAATGCACTTTGCCAAATATCTTTCCGCATTGTATACTGGAACAATTATTGAAACTTTATCCTTATCTTCATTTCTCATCAATATTTCAATTCCTTTATAGATTTAACATCAAATTAATTATAATTTATTTATACGTAAATCTTTTATCTTTTTGCATATCTCTAAATATATTTTCAAAAATAGAATATTATGATTTTTTGCTAGTTTTATTATATTCTTTGTGTATAATCTTATATGCGAAACATTATCTCGAACAGCAAGTTCTTGAAACAAAGAATCATCAGACAATTTATATATAAATTGTCTTCTTTCAGCTTTGCTAATTTGATCATTTGATATAAAAATTCCTTCAATTAAAGAAGCTATTCTATTTAACATTTTACAATCATATTGTGTATATTCCTCCTTGGTGAAACCTATAGTTGAATAATATTCGCGCTCATATCTCCACACAGTTTTAAAATCATCATACATATATGGCATCGCTAGGCCAGACCTCACTGCTCCACCTTGACTATTTTCTCGCCATTTATAATAATAAAAACTCTCTGGAATATACATAATCAAGTCAGAGTCTAACAACACATGCAATAACTGTAACCGATCCTCACCGGTTTGAATTTTCTTCTCATTCTGAATCTTAATGCTTTTATTTAATATTTTTCTCTTAACAACAGTCGTTGCAATATTATTTAATTTTCCTTCATAAAAAAAAGCCATTAATTCTTTTTTGCTTGATTTATCCCAAAATTTAATTTCAGAAAAATTTAACAGTTTTCTAACCGATGATACTTTACCACCAATCTTATCCATTAGATAATCATAAATAAAAATATCCGCATTATATTTTTCTATATATTTAATAACAGTTTCTATACCATTCGGCAATATAATATCATCTGCATCAAGATATAAAATATACTCTCCCTTCGCAAGCTGTGCACCACTAATTCTTGCTGCCAAACTTCCTGCATTCTTTTGATGAATAACCTGAACATTATTATTTACTTCTCTAATTTGATCACATGTAGCAGAACTATTATCTGTCGAACCATCATCTACTAAAATAATTTCATAATAATCTGTCATTTGACTCATTACTGATGCTATGGTCTCTTCAAGTGTCTTTTGCGCATTATATACAGGGATTATCACACTTAATTTATAATTCTCCATATTAACCCCTCACCAACAAGCAACCAATATTCCATAACCTATGCATAATAACAAATCTCATTATTCTCATTCTAATTTTCATCCGTTTATGCACAAATTCAATTTTGCTTTGTTTTAAAACTTCATTCATATAAAAATTATCATTTCCTAATATTTCAAAAGCTGCCCTTGTTGTTTGTCTACTGGACACCTTCCTTAAATTTCTTAAAATATTATAATAAAACACCATTTGCCATGCAATATATTTATTATTTATTTCATTTGATAATTGCCATATATCAATAAATTCAAGAGTAATCTTCGTACATTTTAAATAATCATTTATATCTCTTAACTTTGTATTTGCTGTCATTCCATTTTCGCTCTTTCTATAATAGTAAAGCACTTGATCAAGACATATTATTTTTTTTGCACTCGTGAACAATGGAAATGATTGTATTACATCTTCACATTTACTTGCTTTACACTTTCTGTAATCCGCATTTATATCTACTACTGTTCTTTTAACTGCTTTAGTCCACATATTACAAAAAGTATGCTTCAAAACAAACATTTCATACAATTCTTTTTTATTATCTTCATCGAATAAATAACCATTCTCGACCGGAAATCTTTGTTTTTCAATATACCCATAATTATCATTATAAAACTTAGAATAGTTAAATATAACCATATCTGCATTAGTCTCTACTATTGCAGCATTAATTGTAAAAAGTAAGCTGTTTGATACATAATCATCTGAATCAACAAAAATAAAATATTCTCCTTTTGCCATTCGTATTGCATCTCTACGAGCCAACATCAGACCTTCATTCTTCTTATGAATTACGGTTATTTTATTAGGATATCGCTTCCTGTATGTATCACATAACACTCCACTTTGATCTGTAGATCCATCATCTACAATAATTATTTCATAATCATCGAAATTTTGATTAATTATTGAATCTAAACATTTTTCTAAATATCCCTCCACATTATATACGGGAATTAAAACACTAAATTTCATTTTCTAACCTCTTTAACTCCTCTGATATAGGAACATATCCAAATCCTTTGGTTAAAACCGTCTTCATCTTCTCTTTTTCAATATCAGAATAATTATATTTCAATTCAAATATATTTTCATTATTCATTTGACTTTTATTCTTTTCTATGCTTTCAACTGTTTTTCCAATTATTCTCATTGGATTACCTACTGCAATACAACCGTCTGGTATATCTTTTGAAACAATTGTCCCTGCTCCAACTACAACCCTGTTGCCAATATGAACATTCGGCAATATGATGCATCCCACACCAATAAATACTTCGTCACCAATTTCCACTCGCCCAATCTTTGTATATCCCATTATTTTTTTTGTACTCGCATCATGGGTTAGTATTCTTGTCCCCGTAATAAGCGTATTACTACCTATTGAAACAAGAAATGGTCTTAAATTATCTATTTCTGTATTATATAACTCCGTATTGTCTCCAATAACAACTCCCTTTTCTCTATATAATTTTACAGCAGCAACTGGATCACTATATAATTCAGCATGTAATGCTCTCTTCAACATCCGTATTAAACACTTAATCACATTCATTTACACTCTCTCCATAATATATCATCAAATATTTGACTCTATAAAATTTAATATATTCTTAGCTCTATTATCTAAACTGAGCTTTTCCGCATCTTCCAATACTTGTTTCGATAACTGTATCCTTTTTTCCATATTATCCCTTAATTCAATTACTGCTCTGCGAATTTCTTCGATATTATTTGGATTAATTAAAATTGAATTACTATTATTTAAAATATCTAAATTAAATGATAAATTGGATGATACAATTGCATTTCCGCAAGCCATCGCTTCAATTATTGCATTAGAACATCCTTCATTCCTAGTAGGAAGCACAAATACATCAATAGCATTTAGGAAATCACTAACGTCTTCATGCGGCAAAGATTTACAAAATACAACATTACTACCACTAGGAGCATTTTTTCCACTTCCTGCAAATGCCAAAGATACCCCTGGTAAACCGCGGCATGCTTCAAGAAGACGGTCACTTCCTTTTCGTTCTATAAAATATCCTACAAATCCAACAATAAAGTCTTTCTCAGGTAATCCCAATTTTTTTCGACACTCTGCTTTATTTTTTTTATAAAATTCATCTTGATTGATCGCATTAATGCTCAAGAGCACCGGAATATCTTTTGCAAAACTACGATTTTCTAAATCTTTCTTATTCTTGCTTGAAACTGCAATAATGCCCTTCACACCTTCCATATAATTGTTATGGATACGATATTTTGAAGAAATTTCACTTTCAAAATTACACTCTCCATATGCAATAAAAGCAGGGATACTATATCGCTGGGCTATTTTTGCAGCCACTAACCCCCCTCCCAAAAAGAAGTGACCATATACACAGTCAAAATCAATGCCCATTTTCTTATATTCTCTTACCGCTTTATATTCTGCATATTTTTCTGTGAAGAACATTGTATTCCAATTACCAATTTTTTTTGCAGAAAAACTCCATGTTCTTGGATGGTATACTTTTACAATCGATCCACGTTCTGTATATTCCGTCATAAATTCCGGTATCCTATACAAATTGTCTCTATACTTTGTTCTTGAAACAGGAGATAGAACATGACACTCAACACCTAAATCAGCAATTTTATAAATTAATGCTCTAAAAAAAATTGACATGTATGGATTAACTGGATTCGGATACGAACCAATAAATAATATTTTCATAACTTTTTCCCTCTTGATGGTCACGTCAAATCATAACCACACTTCACTATTATCATTAAAAATTATATCATCAAAGGGCTATTTCTTAACTCCCATATATAGTTTCAATATACTATTAGTATTATTTTCACAACTAAATCTATCAACATTAACCGGTCGTTTATTTAATCCTGTATTTAAAATATAATCTCTAATAGTTTCTGCCCATTTTGTAGCCCCGTCTGACAATTTAATAAATTCTAATCTTCCACAATCAGCTTCTTCTGTAACCACTTCCGACACAAAACACGGTAACCCCATAGCTTGAGCTTCAATAAGCACATTTCCAAATCCTTCAAATGTCGATGGAAAAATAAAAATGTCACTTTGAGATAACATCTCAGCTACATTAGTATCATGTGGAAGAATATTTACTGATGTAGACAAATTATATTGTATTATTTTTTCTTTAACTTTATCTTGATAATCGCTTTCTTGTCCAATCATACATAACCTTGCATTAGGAAAAATTCTTCTCAATCTATAAAAGATATCTATTAAAAACATTTGATTCTTTTGCTGATTAAAATTCCCAACATGAATAAAAAAAGGATCCGAATGATAGACTTGATTATATTTTCTTATATCAAACTTTTCTAATTCGATAGCATTATATACTGCATATCCATATCCTTTCCCAAATAGATAGTCTGTTGCTTGCTTTGAACATCCTATCATACTAGTTGCATATTTTCGAATTATCATTCTATATATATTATTATAAAAAGTTTTCAGATAATAAGACATGTTTTTTCTTTCAATTATCTGTGCAGTATTATGAGAGTGTGCAATTCTTATTGGGACACCCGCCTGCTTTGCAGCAGAAAGACATGGTGCTGATTCGAAGAATTTATGACAATGCACTACATCATATGGTCCATACTCTTTTATGACTCTATATACCTTTCTTTTAATAACAAAGTACCTTACATAGTAATCTATCTTCCGTCTAATTATAGATTTTCCATTGTAGTGAGGCAACCTAAATATCCTACCATATTTTTTAAATTCATCATCATAAAAAGCATGTTTATCAGACCAAACTATCAAATCTGTATCTGTATAATCTTTTGTTCTTTCTGTTATGCTCATTATCTGCGATTGGATACCACCATGTCCCAAATCATTAAACGCAATTTGTAAAACCTTTATCTTGTTCTCCATATTTAACTTACTATTCCTTTTCTTTATACACTAACCCATATGATTCATTATTCGTATCCAATACAGCCACAGAGCAAAGAAATAACATAAATACCAGTTGTTCACTCACTATTAAATTTCGTGCCATAGCCCTAATTCCCAAAATTGCCCATGGTAGATACTGATAGGCCTTTACCCTATTGCTTCGAAATTTTGCAGTTCCAAATAATTCTATTAACAATAGTAGATATATAATGGTGCCTATAATACCAAGATAGTATAGCATATCTATGTAATAACTATGTGAAGCACCAAGTGATAAATTGGATGCTCCAATACCTCGTCCAAATATTAACACTCCTAAATTAGAGCTTAAATAATTTAGATAGTATAGCCATAATTCAGTCCGTCCAGATGTAATTTCAGATACATCCGAACTATAGAGATCTACATTTTCTGTTCTAAATAATATAGTTTCAATTGTAGAATTATCTAAGGACATATAAATCACATAACCCATTATTAAAAGTATTGCTATAATACCCAAGAGATTTTTTGGATTAGTTTTTGCATAGAAAATCATGAGTAACACAACCATCACTATAAAAGTAACAATAAAGGATTGGCTTACCGACATAAATCCAAAAATAGACAATACTACAAAAAATATATAATCCAAGATTTTTGCTTTCCCTTGTATCATTAAAATACACAATATAGCTAACACTATCGACAGCATTATAGTATAATAATTAGGATTTTCCATTAAACCTGAAAAACGATAATAATATTCTCCTGCAGATAATCGTATTGTTGTTTGTGCTGTTAAGTATCCTATTCTAGGAATAACATCATCAAACAAAGCTAAAAATGATGTAATGATTATTCCCCATATCGTAAATGTATTTATTTTTCGTAGATTATACTGATATTGTTGAGGGTTATATAATAATGCCATTAATAAAAATGCAACTATTACTGTAATGCATTCAATTACATTTATTGAAAAACTCATTACAAATTCATATAACCCAAATACTAAAATCAACGCACCAAGTTTGTATGGTAATATAAACCTTTTTTTTATCAAGCCCAAAAGCACAGCTATCATAAGCACAATATTAAAAAAAGTAAATCCACCTATCTGTAATTTAAAAATTGGAGAAAAAGATAGAACAAAGCACAGAATACACAAAATATCCTCATTTGAAAACTTGACAATTCCCCATGTAACAACTAATAATGCAACCAAATTAAAATATGGAACATACAACCCTGCTGTTATAAGGCAAGCAATAGCTAAACACACTATAATCAGAGATTGATTACTTTTTATACTTAAGTTCATCTTTATCCTCTTCTCTATTTTTTCTTTATTTTCATTACTATATACTGCAATACAACCTGATAATCACCAATAATATCTATCACAGAATCTATTTTAACCAATCTTTATACGTTTTTCCATCCTTATATGCCTTTACCCCTTCAGAGAAGTATTTTAATCTCTTTTTAAATGACAATTCCGAGTTAACTCTCAACGCAAAATAATACATCTTCAAATAAACTAATAATGGAGAGTAAGCTGCAGAACATAATGCACCTTTATTAAAATAAAATTCTTCATTTGCTCCATTATACCAACTGGAAACTTCCATATCAATTTCGCCGATACATTTATTGCTCACATATATATTGAATCCTTTTTTTCTAAGATCAAGCAAAAATAAAGAATCTTCTCCATTCGTATACTTTGCTCCACCCCCAAATAATGTAGTAAACCATATATTACTTTTTTCCCATGATGATTTCCTAATTGCAAGCCTTGGTCCTCCATATGGTAAACGAGAAAATGTGCTTAGTTTTTTAGTAGTCTTATTCTGCCTTTGTTTTCTTTTTCCATTTGTTGAAACAATATTAAAAATAAAAACATCCGCATCTGGATGCGCTTCAAACTCTTTCAAAACATCATTAACATATGTTTCTGTATATCTTATATCATCATCAGCAAGCAATAAAATATCTCCATCTGCATAAAGAAAAGCTATATTTCTATTGTACCCAACTCCTCTTGTTGAAGTAGAAACCATCTTTACAGTTCCCCATGAATATTTTTCTTCAATATAGTCTGTCCTATCCGTTTGATTTGCAATAATGATATCCGATGAAATATTTAGCTGTTCAACCAATGATAAATCTTTTTGATTCATTGTGACACATAAAACCTGTACTTTAGTTTTTTTTTCTCTCATTTTATATACTCCGTATAATTCTTTTGCGTATCATAAATCATCGCATGAACCGCCGCTTTCTGTTCCTCCTTAGACGGCAATTTCATATAATCTCCGTAACGGTATTCTAAATACTCCTGAATTTTCTCAGATCCAAGCAACTTAGTATCCTCAAACACAATGTCTACCGGTGCATCAAAAAAAGAAGCATCAAATAATCCATTACGGAATTTTGCTGGGGTAATCCAATAACAATACTTGTATCCGTTCTTCATGCGATCATATTTATAAATGCGCTTATAACATACATTCGCCATCAGTTTGCAGGGCATTATTTTCAGGATTTTCAATGCAATTTTCTGCGATTTAGACTTTGCTTTCCATTTTCGCTGTGACAATGCATAAAGCGTAACAAACTTGGATTCATAGTAAACCAACTTTTGAATCACTTTATTGTTTGGTACTTTATGAAGAATCATTATATCTACATAAATACCCTGATGTAGATCTTTTCTATCTTTAAAAGATTCTTCAATAAAGGTCGTACCATTCATACGAACTTTAGCATATTCAAGATAATTTGGGGTTGTTTTCCATTCTTGAAGAATAAACTGTTCAGAATTAACCTGCTCAAACACTTTTTTAAATTTTACATATTGATCCGGTGTCATAAAGATGTCAAGATCATCATCCCACGGAATAAATCCTCCATGACGGACTGCACCAAGCGCAGTCCCCCCCATAATGTAATAAGTAATTCCTTTACTACGACAGAGTCTGTCAATATATTTCATAACCTCAAGAATTTTATTTTGAACATTTTTTACATTTTTTGTCTCATCCATTACAAACCTCTTATATTTTCTTAGCCAAATAATAATATCGGCTCATAATTTTCTTAAACACTGATACTTTCATTAATAACTTTGCCGTTCCTTTAACTACCTTGAACACTTTTTCCTTTATATTATAGGAAATTGCTAATTTCGTCCAACGATGAGGATGAGTACTGATAATTGCTTTTGATGGTAATGTCTTAAGCAAATCATCCAGATTTTCATACGGAATATTCTTATCCTCGCTATTCACAATATCATTTGTAAGTGGATCAAAAATCATTTTAAATTTTCTGCCGACATCAGAGAAATAGTCATACTCTATGTGATGCTTATCCTTAAAATCCACCATAATATCTGCAATTTGAGGATAAAGAGCCTGTACCCTCTCACTACGAAAAAAATCTCTATTTGACGTATATCCCGCCCGTTCTACAATAGGATTTCCATGCTGGCAGACCGTAATAATAGAAAACCCTAATTCTTCAAAACGTTTCCTATTGTATTCAAATTCTACAATTGCATTATCTAAATTCCCATGATTACTGTCCATTACATCGTAGTGATAAGAAATTTCATGACCCATTGACTGCATTTTTTTCAGAAGTTTCACATTATTGGGATCGTCTAACAAACAAGCATGAGCATAATAGGTTCCCCTATGACCATATTTTTGTTCAATTTCAGCTAGTTTATATGCTTTAAAAACTGTACTTTCAATATCATGCTTCAAAGTCAAAAATTTTTCATGTTCCTTTGAAACTTCACATGCCGGGATACTGATTATACCCTTTTCTTTTAAATTAGCACAAAAACGTTCCCATACACTATATATGAATATCATTCTATCTCCTCCTAAATTAGAGAGCTTTTTCTCCACCATTTATTCTATCTCTAAGAATCGTAGAGGAAATACCATCTGTATGATCTAAATAAACGACCGTACACCCAAACTCTAAAAAATCCTTTTCATATTGATTCCAAGTATCTGTACCCTTCCAGTCAGAACCCACAAACACGACATCTGCATTGTATTTTTTTACCACTGCTAGTTTATCCATATTCTCCTGCGGAATGACCCGATCCACACAACGTAATTCCGCAATAATCGCCATGCGCTCTGCTTCACAAATAATCGGTTTCTTTTTTTTTCTTGCAAAGCATAATTCATCAGTTGTTACACCAACGATTAGATAATCACACTGCTCTTTCGCTCGTTTAAGAATATTCAAGTGTCCAATATGAAACATATCAAAAACACCTGTTGTATATCCAATTCTATATTTCTTCATGATTCATCCTATCCTTTATGTTCTAGCTATTTTCTGAAATACGAAGCCTCTTAGCTTATTGGGCATTAAAACTTGCAAAATTAACCGTTCTAACACATTAATCACATATCTTGGGAACCTAATCATCTTGTTCTTCAGCATGAAACTCTGTAATTTCGCTTCACTGCAAAAATACTTTACTCCGCCACGACGCCCATACATTTCTTTACCAACACGGACATTCACTAGATTTTCTGATACATTTCCGAATTTATATCCAGCCAAAGCCAGCCGAATCCAGAGATAATAATCTTCTTCACAATACCAATCAATATAACCACCAACAGAAATGACATCTTCTTTCTTGAACATAACCGTAACCTGGTTCATTGGACATCTCTTTTTCATGTAACTTTTAATATCACCATCCCTTTCAGGAACGATTCGTTTACCAACACAATTTTCTGGATTCCCAATAAACTCTTGAATATTCCCTCCGACTACAGATAATCTAGGATGCTTTATAAGATATTCTATCTGCTTTTCAAACCGTTCAGGCACAGATATATCATCCGCATCCATTAGAGCAATCAAATCGAAAGTACACTGTTCAAAGCAAATTCTTCGAGCTTCTCCATGTCCTACATTTTTCTCCAAATAAATCACCTTAAAAGAAATTGTTGAATCAGCAAGCTGCTTCCTATACTTTTCAATAATATTTTCAATTATTCCAGAAATCGGGCCGTCTACTGTCAACACAATCTCATTTGGTTTAATAGTTTGATTTACTATGCTATAAATGGCCACATCAAAATCATTAGGATTATCTCTACCATATACACACATAGAAACCGAAAATTGCGGATATCCCTTCATACTCTCACTCCTTCGTAGCTAAAATTTCTTTCGCTTGAGACTGTCCTTCATCATACTGTTCTCTACTAATTTTTCCTTCTTTCAATAGCCAATCACCATAATCATACGCAGTAGCCATATCACCATCTGTAATACCCTCTTGTTTTATAAACGCCTTCATAACTGTCCGAAAAATAATTTTAACATCTCCCCAAAAACTTATTTTTTCAATATATTTTAAATCCCACTTCAGCTTTTCTTCCCAAACAATATTGTTACGTCCATTAACCTGTGCAAGTCCACTAAGTCCTGGCTTTACTGTATGACGCATTCTCTGATTATGAGTCATAAACACCATATCCCGAACAAGCTGTGGCCGCGGTCCTATAATGCTCATATCACCTTTTAATATATTAAAAGCTTCTGGTAATTCATCAAGAGACGTCGCTCTAAGGGCTTTCCCAAATTTTCCAAGACGTACCTCATCAGACAAAAGATTTCCTTCTTCATCGTATTCATCTGTCATAGAGCGAAATTTATACATATAAAAAATTTTCTCTTTTCCTGTCTTAAAGTCTATTTTCCCTGGACGTGGCTGTTTAAACAACACAGGTGTTCCAAGCTTTACACGAACCAATATAGCCACAACAATATAAAGCCAACTAAATACAATAATTGCTGCCAAAGAACAAATAATATCTAGCAATCGTTTTACATATATTTCATAAAATCCATATTTTCTATCTGAAACACTTTCTGATAATCTCAATTACAACCTCCTGCTCTTCTACCGTCATCTTGTTATCACTCGGCAGACACAATCCTCTATGGAACAGATCCATTCCGACATCCAGTGGTTTTCCATCTTTCCCAACTGCACCACCGGAAATGTATGCATTTGTCTTTGCTCTTCCATCACCTTCACGAGTCACAAATCCATTCATGCGGTAAATTGGCTGCATATGCATTGGTTTCCAGATTGGACGCCCTTCTGCATTGTATTCTGCCAATGTCTCTAATATTTCTGTCGGACAGGTCTTACCCGGTTCGCTGATATATAGCGCTTCCTGCTCTCCACGGACCTGTTTACACATTGCCTCCGGATTGATCAACATGCAAGACAGCCAGAAATTCGGTTTTGATACGTTCTCGTCATATGGATTCATTTCAATCGGTAAATCTTTAAATCCTTCTTTATATCTCTCATAAATTGCTTTTTTTGCTGCGATATGCTCCTCCAGATATGAGTACTGTCCTCTGACCACACCCGCAATCACATTACTCATGCGATAATTATATCCCAGCTCTTCATGCTGATACCATGGAGCATTCTCCCTTGCCTGAGTAGACCATTTACGAACTTTATTCGCTGCTTCCAGATCATCTGTAAGCAGCATTCCTCCTGATGATCCTGTAATGATCTTGTTTCCATTGAAAGAAATCACACCGTAATCGCCAAAATTTCCGGTCTGCACATCTTTATAAGCTGCTCCAAGTGACTCTGCAGCATCTTCTATTATGACTGCTCCATGTCTGTCGCAAATTTCTTTGATCTCATCGATTTTTCCAGGTGTGCCGTAAAGGTGTGCCACTACAACCACTTTTACCTCGGAATACAATTCAAATGCTTTCTCTAGAGCAACCGGATCCATATTCCAGGTATCATACTCTGTATCAATAAATACTGGAACTCCACCTTCATACACCACTGGATTTACTGTCGCATCAAATGTCACATCAGAACAAAACACGCGATCTCCCGGTTTTATGCCAGCCAGCTTCATTGCCATATGAAGTGCTGCTGTGCCGGCAGACAATGCAACCGAATATTTACAACCGATTTTCTCACAGGTAAGACGCTCTGCCTCATCAATATTTTTACCAACTGTAGACATCCAGTTTGTTTCATATGCTTCTGTCATATATTTCAATTCTTCTCCATGCATTGTAGGAGATGATAACCATACTTTATTTTCAAAAGGTTTTAATTCCATTGTTTTTCCTCTTTTATCATTCAGCAATTTATTTTTATCTTATCTATGCCAACTTCTGCTGCGCTTCACTTTCTTCCCCCAGCAGTCTCTCATACACTTCACCTTTTTTCTCGCTTCCGTGTTCTCCCGCCGGGTGATAAGTCGTCACAACTTCCGCCACTTTTTCACGGATATCCTCTGCATTTGTATATGCCATATCCATCAGAGTTTGAAGCTCCTTCAAAAACGTTTCAACTTCAAACGGAATCGGACATCCGATATGGATCAGTTCGTTCCTCGTCTTCTTCAACCCTTCTTCTGCCATCAGCTTCTCTTCATAGAGCTTTTCTCCCGGTCTTAATCCCGTATATTCCACCTTGATATCCACATCCGGTTTCAGTCCGGACAGCTTGATCAGGTTTCTTGCTAAAGTATCGATCTTCACCGGACTTCCCATATCCAATACGAAGATTTCCCCACCATGCGCATATGTCCCTGCCTGCAGGACAAGGCTGACCGCTTCCGGAATCGTCATGAAATAACGGATAATATCCGGATGAGTTACTGTAACCGGTCCTCCCGCTTCAATCTGCTTTTTAAACAGTGGGATTACCGAACCATTGCTTCCCAGTACATTTCCAAAGCGGACTGCCACAAACTCTGTCTTGATATCTTTCGGGAATTCCTGCTGCACCATTGCTCCGTCTTCATCATCTGCATGGGCATACAGAATCGGCAGCTTCTCCGGTGTCCCCTCTTTGATCATACGACCAAAGGACTGGATGATCATCTCGCACAGACGCTTGCTCGCTCCCATAATATTCGTCGGATTGACCGCCTTATCCGTGCTGATCAGAACAAATCTCTGACAGCCGTTCATCATCGCCGCATAGGCCGTCTTATACGTTCCGATCGCATTGTTTTTGATGGATTCGCATGGGCTGTCTTCCATCAGCGGTACATGTTTATGAGCAGCTGCATGGTACACCACCTCTGGCCGATACGTCTCAAATACCGCATTGATCCTTCTGGAATCCCGAATGGAACCAACCAGGACCACCAGATCCAGATCCGGATATTTCTTTTTCAATTCCTGTTGAATATCATATGCATTGTTTTCATAAATATCAAACACGATCAACTGTTTCGGCTGATACGATGCGATCTGACGACAAAGTCCGGATCCGATGCTTCCGCCGCCTCCGGTCACCATTACCTTTTTGCCATGGATAAATGCATGGATTTCTTCCATATTTACTTTGATCGGATCCCGCCCCAGCAGCTCCTCCACGTCGACATCCCGCAGAGCGCTCACCTTGACCTCTCCGGTCAGGAACTGATACACGCCCGGCAGGTTTTTCAGCTCACATCCCGTCTCTTTACAGATGTTCAGAATATCTCTTTTTTCCTCTGCCGTAGCACTCGGTACTGCTACAATGATCTTGTCGATCTTATAGCGTTCCACACACGATAAGATATCGTCCCGACCGCCGACGATCGGCACACCTTCGATGTATCTTCCCCATTTATTCGGATTATCGTCAATAATACAGCAGACAATATCCTTCAGCTCTTTTGCGGTCTTGATATCCCGCAGGATGATCTGACCGGCCTTTCCGCCCCCGATCAGAAGTACCCGCTTCGCTTTTGCGATCTCTTCCGTTTTACGCCGCTTACTTCTCTCCAGTAAAACGAAACGATAGGCAAAACGTACCATCAGCGTCATACCAAACTGGATCACCGTTCCGAAAAAATAATACGAAAGCGGCATTCTGCCAAAAAAAAGCGTCATACCTGTACAATGAAACAAACTTGAAATACCTGTTGCAACTATCATACGTACTAACTCACTATAGCTTGCAAATCTCCAGATACTGTTGTACAGACGTAGACGCCAAAATACGAATAACGAAAATATGACATAAATACCAATAAATTTAAGGTATGCTCCCAAAAATTCCTTTGGGATCATAGAATATCTGCAGTCAAACCGAAACCACAGTGCCAGAAAAAATGCAATCACAATAGAAACTGCGTCGTATCCGGCCAGCGCAAGGGAAACAACCTGCCAGTGCTCAACCTTCTTCTTCGTGTATCGAACCGCATTTGCTTTTGCTTGATTCAAACTCCAATGTCATTAACTTAACTTCTAATAATAGTGTGATCTGTTGCTTGTGATCAGAT
>ERZ894214.456-NODE-456-length-22394-cov-6.21912_pt1 | contig 22394 bp, 15 predicted proteins | sample MGYA00380290_ERZ894214 | MGnify/ENA primary metagenome ERZ894214 (study PRJEB32331, sample SAMN06328421) | human gut metagenome | biome: human gut microbiome; feature: stool | host: Homo sapiens | collected 2014-09-19 ... | reverse complement strand
CGGTACGGTGATGTGCCTGAGCGTTGGTTCTACTGTTGTGCTGGAGGAAAACAATGGTGCGAACTGGGAGGAGAATTTCCCAATGCCCTGCAAAAAACTGGCCGAGCTGGACGGGCTGACGTACTATCTGACGTTTGCGTCCGACGTGCAGTATGACCCGCAGGACGAGGCAATCGCGGCGGCCTATACCGAAATGTACCAGGCCGCGCAGGCAATGGACGGCAGCTCCATCACGATTGATGAGCCGGACGAAGCCCAGCGGCAGGCACGCATGAAGGAATGGCTCTGTGATATGGCGGACACAGAAGGGTATACGCGCTATACCATCGGCGGTGCTGACAGAGCAATCTTTTATTGGGACTGCACGGTTGAGGTGGACGGCAATACGGCGACTGCCGTATTTGATCTGCGGGCTGGTGCGGGACGGCACTGCCGTGCGGTCGAGATACTGGAAGCCTCCGACGAGGGCGGCTATCATCTGACCCGGCAGGATTGGATCATGGACGAAAATACGCCCACGGATTCGCTTGAACGGTTCCTCCTGCGGTTTGATAACGGCCTTGCCCTGCCGCAGTGGCAGGAAGATGAGGTGCGCGCCCTGATGGAAGCAGGACCTGCCGCCCTGCGCGATCCGATACAGGCGGCGGAGTGGACGCTCGACCTGTCGGGCGGCACAGTGGACAATCGACGCACGAACGGGGAGCAGGGCGAAGAGATATTCCGCTATACATGGGCGGACGGCAGTCAGGTGACCCTCGTGATGAAGACCGTGCAGCTGGGCGACGCAGCGCAGCCAATCTATCTGCCCATTCGGTGGGACGCGGAGACCGCGGGCGGCTCGGGCTGGGAATATGACCCGTACACCTATATGATGTGCAGGGATAATAACGACTTTTCCGGCTGTCCAGCGGAAGAACTGGCGTATTACCTGACCCTGTCGGACGGTGCGTATACCGAAAACATCCTGTACGAGCTTGATCTGCGCTGGCAGGACGACCCGGAGGGTGTAGACTGGTTGATGGAGGCGCAAGAGGCATCCATCAGCTCACTGTGGGAGAGCCATAAGGCAGCAAATCCGGATATCTTCGGCGCGCGCTTTTCCGAGGACGAGATCGAGGCCGCCTATCAGGCGGTGCGGGACTATGCGGCGGAGAATGGCTTTTCGGTCGAAAATCTGCGCTATGACACGGTGACCGACTGGAGCCAGTCACAAGTCATTCTGCGGAACGGCGTGCTGCAGGACAACGTGCAGCAGGACGGTCTGACGATCGACGACGTGATCACGGTCGTGGGCGACGCGCAGTTTAGCGCGGACGCATGGCGCGAGAACGCAGATGGGTGGTCGTTCACTCTGTACCGCGGCGCAGACGGCCGCTGGGTGCTGGAAGACGGCGCATATGGCTATTGATCCCGGCGGATGTTTGGCAGAACCTTTGCGGGTTTTCCGCTTGACACCCCGGCGTGTCCGATGGTAAGATATCCTTAAACAAAGGGGAGTAGTCGGCGCGGCACGCCGCGTGGCATCGTCAACAAGCATGAGAGGGAGTCGGCTCCCGCTCTGGCTGTTGCCTGAAATGACCAGACCTGCGTTTCCCGGAGGGGAGGCGCAGGTCTGTTTTTATCATTCTCCGCGGATGCGGCCGCGGGCGGGAGAGCAACCGCCCTGCGCGCGAAACAAGGGATAAAAGGCCCGGAACACCCGGGCTTTTTATGGGGATTGCGCAAAAGTGCGCTTTCCGGATATCAATTGGGTTCCTGAGGGGGAATATGAGTGGAATTTCTATACGAAGGCCTGCTGTCCATCACCTGGCAGCAGGTGGTGATGTACCTTGTCGGCGGGCTGCTGATCTGGCTGGCGATCGAGAAGGAGTACGAACCGTCGCTGCTGCTGCCGATGGGCTTCGGCGCGATCCTGGTCAACCTGCCGATGTCCGGCGTCATCGACCAGATCACACAGGGCATCGGCGAGACCAACGGCATCATCCAATGGCTGTTTGAAGCCGGCATCGAGGCGAGCGAGGCGTTCCCGCTGCTGCTGTTCATCGGCATCGGTGCGATGATCGATTTCGGCCCGCTGCTCGCGAACCCCAAGCTGTTCCTGTTCGGCGCGGCGGCGCAGGCGGGCATCTTCCTGACCATCATCGTGGCAGCAGCGCTCGGGTTTGATATCATTGATGCGGCGTCCATTGGCATCATCGGCGCAGCGGACGGCCCGACCTCCATTCTGGTCTCCCAGGTGCTGGGCTCCAAGTACGTCGGCGCGATCGCGGTCGCGGCGTACAGCTATATGGCGCTTGTGCCGATCATCCAGCCGTTCGCGATCAAGCTGGTGACCACCAGGAAAGAGCGCGCGATGAAGATGCCCTACGCGGCGAGCGGCGTGTCCCGCCGCACGCGCATCCTGTTCCCGATCGTGGTTTCGATCGTGGCGGGTCTGGTTGCGCCCTCGTCGGTCGCGCTGGTCGGTTTCCTGATGTTCGGCAACCTGATCCGCGAATGCGGCGTGCTCGAGAGCCTGTCCAAGACCGCGCAGCACGAGCTGGCCAACCTGATCACCCTGCTGCTCGGCATCACGATCTCGTTCTCCATGCGGGCGGACCAGTTCGTGACCAAGGATACGCTGATCATCCTGTGCCTTGGCCTTGTCGCGTTTGTGCTCGACTCGGTCGTCGGCGTGCTGTTTGCCAAGCTGCTCAACCTGTTCAGCCGGAACAAGGTCAACCCGATGGTCGGCGCAGCGGGTATTTCGGCGTTCCCGATGTCCGCGCGCGTGATCGAAAAGCTCGGCATGGAAGCCGACCGCACCAACCACCTGCTGATGCACGCGGTGGCAGCAAACGTTTCTGGACAGATCGCCTCGGTCGTGGCCGGCGGCGTCATCCTCGGGTTCTTCATGTAAGGAAAGGGGCGCATGCAAATGAGTGAATCGGTACAGATGGCCTTTCAGCTTCTGGCACAGGGCATGGCCGGTATTTTTACAGTTCTGATCGTGATCGCGCTGATCGTGGCGCTGCTCGGCCGGCTGGACAAGGGCGGCCCAAAGCAGTAAAAAAGGCTTGCAAATCCGTCCGGTTTCTGGTATAGTAATAAGGTAAACCGGACGAACGGGGTTGTAGCTCAGCTGGTCAGAGCGTTCGCCTCACACGCGAGAGGTCGTGGGTTCGAGCCCCGCCAACCCCACCAAAAAAACAAGGGATACCCGCAGGTATCCCTTGTTTTTTTTTGGTTTCGGGAGCGGCAGGGGCTCGCTGCGTGGATATTGAAAACCCGTACTCATTCACGAGTACGGGTTTTCCGTATTTTAGGGAGGCTGATACCGGCGGAATGAAAAAAACGTTCGGTTATTCACCGAATATGTAGCGGTTGCGGCCCTGCTGCTTCGCCTGATAGAGCAGCAGGTCTGCTTTCTTGTAAAGGTCATCGATGGATGACGGGCCGGTGATCACAAACACGCCAATACTGCAGGACAGGCTGGAAGCCGGGCTGTTGAGCTTGTCGATCCGCTCAGCAAAGCTGCGCAGCTCGTTTTCCAGCTTATCTCGCTCGATCGGCTGATCGATCAGGATCGCAAACTCATCGCCGCCCAGCCGGCCGATCAAACCGATGGGGGAGAAAATATCCCGCAGGCATTTGGCAAGATCGTGCAGCACCCGGTCACCCTCGGGATGTCCGAACTCGTCGTTGATCCGCTTGAACCAGTCGATGTCGAGCATGATAAAGTAGCCCTGCCAGGCGTCCTGCTGCAACATGGTGGCGATGAGCTGCTCACCCTGCTGGAAAAAGCTTTTCCGGTTCCATACACCGGTAAGCGTATCCAGACGCGCTTCATATTCCCCGCAGGTCGCATATCTGCGGTTGAACACCTGAAATACCATCAGCAGGAACATTAGCGCCAGAATACCGAGCAAAAACTGTGCCTGCAGCAGGACCAGATCGGATAGGATTTCAGCCGATACGGCGACCCCGTTTTGCTCCAGCATGTACTGGGTCCTTCTGACGAAATAGACGGTGACCGCACATGTGAGGCAGAACTCAATCATGATGGAAATCATCAGGGGGCGGTTCAAGGAGGAATCTGCTGAACGGAGGTTTTTGTACATGTGCATGCGCTGCTCGAACCGCTTATATGGACGAGAGCACAGGGCGCGGCGGAGTAGCAGCATGGCAACGGTCGTTCCTGTAATCGTGATCAGGTTGCTGAAAGTATAAAAGTCCCGGAACGTGTGCGTGATGCCATATTCCATTTCGGGGAACAGCAGTGTCATGCCGCCATATACCAGCAGGGAATGCAGCGATTTCCCGAAAAAGGAGATAACACCGATCCAGAAGTCTGGATGATGGCTGCGTTTTTTCGCCAGATCATACAGCAGTCCGGCAAGGAAGCCAAACAGCGCCCGGGTCCCTACGCTGAGCAGGATGCTTTTGATGGGGCTTCCGCTCATGAATGGGGAAAAGATCCGGTCGCCTGCCATCACATAGCCGGCTGAGGCTTTCCATAGGCTGATTGAGCCGAACACCGTGCCCACTATGGTAGATTCGGCAGGCCCCATCAGGACACCTGTGATCAGGATGGGGATATAGGCTAGGGTGATGGAGATAGGCTCGATATGGATATAGCCAATATAGGATACAGATACCAGGATCTCAATTGCAATCAGGCTGCCGAGTATATACCATTTTGAGCTTTGGTCTTTGAAAAAAACATATTTCTCATTCATAGGCCACTTTCCTTCTCCTATTTTTCTGCTCTTGGTTCGGCTCTGCGGCGCGGGCTTTCAGAACTGATAATGCTTGCTCAAAGCCCGGGACAGGCTGTATTTGCCAACCGACAGCTCGCTGGCGTTGCACCGCTCCATCATATCCTTGATATAGCTGAGCAGAAATCCGTTGTATTTTACTTCTACGACCACCAGACTGGGATAGAGCAGCGGGTTTTGCAGCAGATCCCGCGAGAAAATGTCAAAACAGCTTTCTGTGCCGATGATATGGTGGTCATAGGTGATTCGTATTTTGTTTTCTTTGGCGACATAGGCCTTTCTCCGGTATTCCACCACCGACTTCGGCCGGTACGCATACATATGCAGCATGCCGAAGCACTCCGCAGCAAACGGTTCGGCATAGCGCAGCAGGACACTGTAGTCGCCTTGGATAAGCCGCTGCGCGTCTGCGCGGGCCATGCGGAGCGAACGCTTGCGCTGCGAATCCCCCTGCTTCTGCTTCATTTCCAGCACGGCGAAATCCGCGTCCGGGGCATAGCAGCGCAGCCGCAGTTTACGGCGCAGCTCGATACCGTCCTCTTTTTCATGGAAGTCCCGGTCATCGAGCGTATCAAAATAAAGCGACCGGATCATATATCCATCCCCGCGGTTATGCGGGTCCTCCCGCAGAACCTGCGACAGCACATGGGTATCGCGGTACATTTGCTCCGACGTGATCAGGAACTTCCGTTCTTTCCGCGTAATTTCGTTCATGGATCCCTCACCTGCGATAAAGCGCTTGATAAAGATACAAATACGGTATATTTTATCATATCTTCTTCAACTGGAAAAGAGCTTTTGCAAAAAATAGAATATTTTAGTGGAATTTGCTATTCCGCCTCGCCCGGCGGGCTGACACGGCGGAGCCTGCCGTCTTTATAGGCTTGTGTCTCAAAATCCGGCACGGGCATCGGACGGAAGTAAACAAAGCCCTGTACAACGTCGCAGCCCAGTTTTTGCAGGACTTCGACCTGCTCGGGGTGCTCGATCCCCTCGGCCACAGTCCGGATGCGGAGCCGCTGTGCCAGCTCCAGGATCGTCTGGACGATCAGCTCGCCCTTGTCGTCCAGCGTAGTGTTTGCGAAAAAGCTGCGGTCGAGTTTGATCACATCGATATCCAGCTCTTTCAGCAGCCCCAGGGAGGAGTAGCCCGCTCCGAAGTCGTCCAGTGAGCACTGAAAGCCCTGGGCGTGCATTTCGCAGATGAAGCGGCGCATCCATTCGGTGTTTTCCATAAAAATGCTTTCGGTCAGCTCCAGCTCGATGCTGGAAGGCGGTACGTCGTACTGCGCGCAGATCGCACGGTATTGCTGCAGCAGGTCGGGTATCGCAAGGTTCTGCCGCGAAAGATTCACGGATATCACGCAGGTTTCCCGGCCCTCCTGCCGCCAGCGGTGCAGCAGCTTGCAGACCTCTTCGAACATGAAGTGGTCCAGCAGGCTGATCAGCTTGGCTTTTTCAAGGATCGGGATGAATACGCCGGGCGAAAGCATGCCCTTTTCCGGGTGGTTCCACCGGATCAGCGCTTCCGCGCCGTCGACACGGCTGTCTGCCAGCCGCACTTTTGGCTGAAGATAGACTTCAAACGAGCCGTTGCGCAGCGAGGAAGGCATATCGTTGATCAGGTCGCGCTCCAGCTTTTGCTGCTGCCATTTTTCTGCGCGGTAGAACGAGCACAGCTGGCCGTCGCGGTATTTGCGGGCCAGGTTGGCGTTGTCCTCCATCCAGGTGACGGTGCGGCTGCTGTCCTGGATCGGATAGGCGCCGAAGCGCAGCTCGAGCCGATAGCTGCCGTTGCCCAGCTTGTCATAGGCTTCTATCTGCTGCTTGAGCTCTGCCAGACGGCGGACGATCTCGTCGCGCGCCTGTGTGTGCAGCAGGATGTAGAACAGGTCGGCGGAGCTGCGCGCCGTGAGTTCATCCGGCTGCATCCAGCGGCTGATCTGCGCGAAGATGTGCCGGAGCACGTCGTCGCCCGCCTGTACACCGTAGATATTATTGAGGAAGGTAAAGTCCGCCACGTCGAGCGATACCATTGTATAGCCGCTGTCGCGGCGCAGCACATGCGCGGCCTCCAGCCGGAAGCGCAGGTTGTTCCAGCCGCCGGTTACCTCGTCCGTGAACGCGATATCTGTCAGCCGTTTGGTATACCGGCGCTGCAGGACAACAAGGAAAATGCTGCACCCGCCAAGCAGCAGAACGGTGACCAGCGTTAAGATCAGGTTCTGCGTGGTGAGGTCCTCGATGCCCGCGTCGAGCACATCCGCCGGTATCACAGTAAATACGCACCAGTCGGAAAAGGACAGCGGCTCGTAACTGAGCAGCAGGCTTTCGCCTGTGCGTGAGGGGAAGGATAAGGTGCCGCTCTGCCTGTGCTGGAGATCCTCCCGCATCTTTTCGAACTCCTGCGGCACGTCAGCATATTGCGTCCCTTCATAGGACGAGACAATCTCATCAAAGAAGTTCTGCTCGGTCTGTGAGGTGATAACGGTGCCCGTCTGAGTAATGACAAGCGTCAGCGCCTGCCCGTCAAAGTTGTTGTCGCTGAGCAGCTCCTTGAGCAGATCGTTTTCCTTCACGCCGATGATAACCGATCGATCCGCGTCCATCTGGCCGGCCGTGAAGTAGACCACGGTGCTTTCTCCCGGGATCGCGATCAGCTGCGCCTTGCCCTGCCGCAGCAGCTCCCGGTCCAGCGCATACTGCTCCCCATAGTGCAGCCAAAGCCACTGTTCCGCCTGGTCAAAATCATTGACCATATGCAGGCTGCTGAAATTGGAAAACGCTGTCTGGTCCGCGAGATAGGGCTCCCGCTCGCCCGGCGCGACATCCAGCGCACCGTTTCGGATCAGCCGCAGCATTTCCAGCGATTTCTGGATCTGGGTCTCGATATGTTCATGGAGCTGATAGGTCACGTCGATCAGATACTGTTCTGTACGCTCGCGGGACTGCTCGTAAATGTGCATGGAATTGACGATGAATACCCCGGACAGAGCCAGAATGATTACGCTGAACAGCCCCCCCATAAGCCGGTTGCGCCGGCGTTTTGCAAGTTTTGATTCCATAGCTTTCTCCTACTGCCGAGATTCCGGCCCGGTCATCCTGCTCCGTTGCCGCCTGCTTTCTGGTTGGCACCCAGGCTGTCAATAATAGTGATCACCAGGCCGCGGATGCTGTTTTCTGTCGTCCGGTAAGGCGCGATGCGCAGCGTATAGCAGCGGCCGTTCATGGCGATTACCTCGCGGTCGATGGAGACCAGGCTCTTGAGAACCTTTTTCGCATCGCTTTCGATCTCCTCATCCGGGAAGCTGTGTGCAAAAATCTGGATGGGGCGGCCGATATCGTGTTCCATCAGCTGGAATTCGCGTCCCACGTATTCCGTGAACTTCCGGATGTTAAGGTTGCTGTCCACGAAAAGGATGCCGATCATTGTGGAGGACAGGAAGTTTGACAGGTCGTTCGTCATCATGGTCAGCTCGTCCAGCTTGAGCTGGTGCTCGGTGTTGACCGTGTACAGTTCCTCGTTGACCGACTGCAGTTCCTCTGTGGAGCTTTGCAGCTCCTCGTTTGCCGTCAAAAGCTCCTCGTTTGCCGCCTGCAGCTCCCCATTGACGGTTTCCAGACGCTGAATGGTTGCGCGCAGATCGCTTTGCGACATCTGGAACTCCCGCTCCAGCTCAGCGATGCGCCGCGCGGCAGTGGCGTCAATATCGTATTTCTCCCGGATGCCTCCGGTTTCCGCCTTTCGGTCCTCCAGAAACAGGACGGCCGTCAGCTTGTTTTGTTCCTCGTTTTCCGTATCCGGCACCGGCTGCACGACCAGATCGATCGTCCGGCGCTCGCTGCCGCAGTCCACCACCACATCCGTATAGGTGACCGGGCTGTGCTCCAGCCGGCTGCGGCTGAGCGCGGTGGTGGCGACAAGGCTGAGGTCCTTATGCAGCATGCTGAAAAAGTTCAGGGTGGCCTTGCCGGGCGCAATGGTCAGATAATCTGCGTAATTCCCAAAGAAATGAAGGACTGTGTCGTCCTCATCCAGGACAACAGAGGCCGGCATGAATTTTTCCATGCACTTGAGATAGAGGCTTTCCGCCGTGCTGTTTTCCGGCTGCCCGATTGCGGTGCTGGGGCTGCGCAGCGACAGCGCATGGATGTTGGGAATGGTGAACGTCGGCGGGGCGAGGTCCTCCACCTTGCCTTCGCCTTTGTGGATATAGATCTTTTCCGCGCTGCAGACCGGCTTGAACAGGCTGACGTATTCGCCGGCGGTTTCGCTCTTGCCGAGGAACAGGCCGGACAGGGTCTTCGCGGACTGCCGGATCGCCCAATCGCCCGCCTGATGTCCCAGCGTGTCGTTTACCTGCTTGAAATGATCCAAATCGATGATGAACAGGGCGCAGGTTTGCTCTGCCGTCATTTCTTTCAGCCGCGCGCTGATATAGCTTTCGGCTGTCTGGCGGTTCAAAAGGCCGGACAGCGCATCTTTGGAAGCCCGCTCCTGAAGCTCCTGGAACTGGTGGCGCAGCGTATTGGTATCCAGCGCAGCTGTTTCCTTTTCCTGCATATTTTATCCCCTTTGCGTTTCTCTGTTTTAGGGGTCATCGGTGTATTCTGCGGCCCGGGCAGAAAGAAACCTGCAGCCGCAGTTTGCTTTTCAGACCTCGTGGGCGGGGCGGGAGGTGTGGCTGCCGCGCCCCATCGCAGGCCGGTCCCGCTTACGGGATCAGTCGTTATTATGATGTCCCGGCGAAATATCCGGCGCCCGGAACTGCGGGATGATCTGTTTCGCCGCCTCTCCGGCCGGAATGGGATGGGAAAAGTAAAAACCCTGCAAAACATCGCAGTGAAGCTGCTGCAGCATTTCAGCCTGCGCCTCTTGCTCTACGCCTTCCGCCAGAATGGTCAGCCCCAGATCATGTCCGGCCCGGATCATGGCGTCCAGAATGGAGCGGCCCTGCTTGGTGCCGATATTTTCCACAAGATATTTATCCAGCTTGAGCCCATCCATCGTGCTTTCCTGCAAATCATGGAACGAGGAAAATCCCACGCCGAAGTCATCGAATATGACGCGCACGCCGAATGCGCGCATGGCTTTGATGTGTTCCGCCATCTGTACCTGATCGCGGCTTTTTTCGCTTTCCGTTACTTCAAAAATCAGAAGCTCGCGGATGAAGCGGTGGCGGGCGATGATGCCCTGGCATTTTTCTACGAAATCCGGTGCGGTGATCGTGCTGCGGGCAAAGTTGCAGGAAATGAAGAAGTCCCGCACTCCGTTCCGGTCGAGCATCTCCAGAAAAGCGCAGACCTTTTCCAGACAGTAATAATCCAGACGGCTGACAAGCCCCTCGCGCTCCATGAGCGGCACGAACTGCGCCGGCGGCAGCAGGCCCTTTTGGGCGTGCTTCCATCGTGTGAGCATCTCGCCGCCTACCACGTTCCGGTGGGCGGCGCTGACATAGAACTGCAGGTAGATCTGGAACTGCTCCTGCTGAAAGCCGTTGTCGATGTCCGCAATCAGCTGCCGCTCCTCTTCGAAGGCGCGGCGCAGGCCTGCCGAGCAGACCAGACAGTCTTTCCCCTCGCGGCAGGCTTTGTGCGCGCATTGCTCCGCGATAAACAGGATGCGGGACAGATCGTGGTCGCCTGCCTGCAGCGGATAAACGCCGGCTGCCATGTCGGATGCGCAGCCCGCATCCTTTGCAAAGGAACGGATCTGCTCGATCGCGGCCCGGCAGCGCTTCTCTGCGGCGCGCAGGCTCCCTGCGGTCATCAGTGCGGCAAGGCCGCCCCCGGATGCCCGGCACACGATCCCGTCCGCACCGAGCTGCCGGTTCAGTACTTCCGCTGCATGGTGCTGCAGGGCATTTGCTGCTTCTGGACCGTCCCGCCATTCCACATGAGACAGATTGAGATGGAAATAGCTGATATAGTACAAGGCGCGGTTGTTGTCGTTGACCAGTGCGGGAAAGCGGCGCAGCAGATATTCCTGCACATACAGGCCGGTATCCGGGTCGCGCAGGCGGTTTGCCGCCGCCAGACGGAGTTTTGCGCGGAAACGCCGATACATCAGTGCAAGCGCCGCAAGCAGCGCGCAAACCGCGAGCCCCAGCCCCGCAGTCAATGGAAGCAGGCTGTTTTGCTGTGGGCTTTGCTGCATGGTATGCAGCACGCTGCCGGTCCAGGCAGCCTGCTCCACGCCGGACAGATAGCCGCGCAGCGCCTCCGCCAGCGGCTCGGGCGCGACGTTTGTCAGGACAAGGCAGTATTCGGTTTCCTCCCCGTCTGCCTCGGCGCGGAAAAGCGGGATCTGCTCCCCCTGGATTTCCCCATCCACGCAGCCGGAGACGATATCGACCTGCCGGTTCTGCGCCAGTTCCCCCCGCCGGTCGTCTTCCCCGGGCTGGAAATACTGCAGCTCATAGCCGGCCTCCTGCGCGAACTGCTCCAGAAACGCCGGGATCACGCCCTGATAGGTGCCGCTCTCCGCATCGTAGTACTCAAGCGGATAGAGATCCGGGTTTCCCGCCACATAGATCAGGCCCGCTGTACTCAAATCGCGTCCTCCTGCGCCGGATTACGCTGGAACAGCGTCAGGTTCTGCGCCGGGGACTCTCCGGTCAGCTCTGCGGCCTTCTGTTCCATGCGGTCTGCGGCCTTGGAAAACTCCTGCAGGGTCTGCTGCAGATAGCGCCGCAGATCGGCGATCTTGGCCTGATATCTGTCCAGCTCGGCCATTTCGGCGGACAGGGTTTTGCGCACTGCCTCCTGCGCAGCCTGCTCCCGCGCCTGCGTCTCCATTCTCATGCGCTCCGCGCAGGCCTGCGCCTCCAGCAGCGCATCGGAAATCCGGTCCTGCTTGGCGCGCAGCGCGGAAAGCTCCGCCTGCGATTGGCGGAGTACAGCTTCAAGCTCCTCGATCCGCGTCTGGTATTGCTGGGAAAGCTGCTCCAGCTGTGTGTTCTTTTCCAGCAGCTTTTTGGAGAAGGTTTCCTCCTGCTCGGCGATATACTGGAAAATACTTTCTTTTTTGTAGCCCCAAAGGCCCTTTTTCAGTTCTTCGATCCGCATAAAATACCCCTCCTCAGTGTTCACTTGAATTCGATTTTCTGCCGCTCGATCTTGCCCCAGTCGTCTTTCTTCTGCCGGTAGCCGATCAGTGCAGTGATGCGCACCCATGCCAGGATAAACCGCAGGCAGGACAGCTCGACCACGCACAGGCCGAGCGCTTTGCACACATCGGTCAGATGCAGATTCATATCCACGGTGTGTATCCGGGCGAAAAACGCCGAAAGCGAGAGAACCGCGGAATAGACCACATAAATGCCGAAAAACAGGATCATGAACGGCACATTGATCAGGTCGACGGCAAATGCCAGCAGGGTGGCGAAAATGCCGAAAATCTCAATATAGGGGGAATACAGCTCATAGATCAGGAAATAGAAATAGGAGATAAAGCTGACTGCGCCGTATTTCGGGTTTGCGAGGATGTTGCGGTGCTTCATCATGCTCTGGAACAGGCCGATGTGCCAGCGGCGGCGCTGCTTGCAGAGGTCGCGCAGCCGCTCGGGCACCTGCGTCCAGCAGATCGCATCCGTCGCATAGCGGATCCGGTAGGGGAGGTTGTGCTCGCGGCAGAATACATGCAGCTTGACGACCAGCTCCATATCCTCGCCCATCGTGTTATGGTCATAGCCGCCCGCGTCGATCACCAGATTTTTTTGGAACAGGCCGAACGCGCCGGAGATAATGATGTTGCCGTTGAATTGATCGAACAGGATGCGCGATGCCAGAAAGGAACGGTCGTATTCGAGCACCTGCATGCAGGCGATCAGATTGTCCGGCATACGGTAGCGGATCACATGGCCCTGCTCGATCTCCGCGCCGTTGCAGGGGCGGACCGTGCCGCCGACGGCGATAACGTGGTCGCTTTCCAGGATGGGGCGCACGATCTTTTCCAGCGAGTCGCTTTGCAGCACGGAGTCTGCGTCGATGCACAGGAAATACGGGAAGTTGGATGCGTTGATGCCCATGTTCAGCGCGTCCGCTTTACCGCCGTTGCGCTTGCGGATCAGCGTGATCGGGACCTTGTGGCTGCGGGTTTCATAGACCGCTTCCTGCGGCTGGCAGTGGATGCGCCGCTGGATCGGACGGTCGATCTTGCGCATGCCGAACGACTGCTGGACCACGCGGCTGGTTTCGTCGGAGGAGCCGTCGTCGACGACAATGATCTCGTACAGCTTATAATCGAGCGCGAGCAGCGACCGGATGGTCGCTTCGATCGTCACCGCTTCGTTATAAGCGGGCACGATGACGGACACCGGCACATAATATTCATTGGATAATTCGTTTTTGAGCGCATTGCGCCGCTTGGCTGCATATAGTGTGGACGTGCCTACCGTGACCGACAGGAACAGGAAGCTCGCATATCCCACCATGTAGAGGATGAAAAAACATTCGACACAATACAGGAAGAATTGGATAAAGTCCCTCATACGCCTGCCCGCTCCTTTTCTTCCATCAGTTTCCGGCTTTCCATTTGATAGGTGAGCATCTCTCTTGCATAGCGGTCGTTTTCGCCGATATGGACGACGAGATCCTCGTATGACAGATCCCGCCCCTCGAGACTGGAGGCGGCATTGTACCGCACATACCAGTTTGCACTGTGCATGGCCTCTGCCAGCGCCGCCGTGATATCCTCGCCCGGATAAGCGGACAGTGCGCTTGCGCTGACCGCGGCATACTCCCAGTGCGCCGGGTCGGCGTCGCTGACAAAACGCAGCAGGATCCCTTTGGCATCGGGCGACGGATAGCGCCCGAAATAGCGTATTGCGGACAGGCGCAGCTCCTTATCCCGCTTTTCGTCCAGCAGGATGCGCAGCATCTGCGCCCCGTAATCGCCGCTGCAAAAGCGTATGTAGTCCAGCAGAGCGCGCTGCATGGTTGCGGAGAACCGGTCGAAACGGGCCCAGATCAGCCGAATCAGCTCACGCGGATCGCCGGAGAAGGAGAGCAGCGTTTCCACCAGCACTTTGGCATGCAGGAAGCTGCTCTGCCGGTCGCATCGGAGCAGGGTATCCGTGATCGTCTCCGCACTGCCGAACATGCAAAGCGCCTTGAGTGCATTGACGCGGCAGTACAGGCTGTCTTTCTCGATGAACGCAACGACGATGCGCTGGATCTCATCCATCGGCATTTGGCGCAGGATGCGGTGCTGCGCCAGAAAATAGCAGAAGTATGCGGCCTGCGTGCTTTCCCGCCGCCGGTAAACCGTTGCCAGATACAGGACCGACGGCTCGATCTGGCGGAGGTAGCTTTCGACCAGCGCATCCTGATGAGGGAGCTGCTCCAGAACGCGGTCAAATGCGAGCAGGTTGCTCACGCGGGAAAGCCGCCGGTTGATGGCGGACAGATGGCGCGTTTCCACGGGCTGGCCTGCGCGCACCCGCTCGAGCTGCTCGTCAACCATTTCGCAGAGCCTTGCCGCTTTGCGCTCCGAACGGAGGTCGCCCGCCCGCAGGTAAAGGCTGAAAATAATGTTGAAAGCCAGCATGCTCAGGCATACTGCGCCGTAAAAATATAAAATCACTTCGCTGCCCAAGCTGCCACTCTCCTTTCTATGGACGCTATGAAGCGGCCCAATATTCTTTCAGCATATAGTAGGACTGTTTCAGCCGCTCATGGCTGGTCACCTCTTTCCCCCAGCCCTCCAGCGGGAAAGACGCCATCCGGATTCGGCCCTGCGAGGCGCCTTCGAGCGCGACGCCGACATACATTTCGTCGATCGAAATAAACTCCACGCCATAGTGCTCATAATAATCATCGTGGATCATCATTTCAGACGGGTTGCCGAAGTTGAGCAGCTGCCAGGGGATCCGGATCTCCACGCCGTTTTCCGTAAAGCAGAAATCCGCGAGCGAGTTGAACGACGCATCCTCCGGATTGGCATTGCCGTAAAGCAGCTTGCCGGTCTCGTACACCTCGGAGCTGGCCTGCCAGTTGCCGGTCAGCAGGGGCGTTGCCGTCTGCAGCATCAGATCAATATACCGGAACGCCGGGGAATCCGGGTCGGGGACGTCGAGATAGGCGTCCTCGTCCTCCGTCTCGTGCATGAACATGGCGCGCATGACCTCGTACCGTTCCTGCACCACGACGCGGCTGTTGTCCCTGCCGTTGATGCGGATGACAAAATCGCAGGGCCGGTCAAAGGTGATGCCGTAGTTTTCACAGTACGTACTGCCGCTTTTGGGCGTGGTGTCGATCGGGATATACAGCGTATCCGTCTCCGGATCGTACCCGGCCTGCTCGGCATAGAAATAGATGAACTTCTCATCATATTTCATGGACAGGCTCCCGCCGGACTGGGAAAGCACGATATCATCCTCGCCCCATTCTGATACATCTCCATCCACATAGCAGATGCTTTCGGTCTCGCCGGGGTCAAAAGAGAGCAGGCCGAAATACTGCTCATTGGTCTGGTAATCGCTCCAATACGGGGTTTTGTCCAGATCCACCGCGTGCATGGTGTTCCAGGTGCGCTTGAACCATTCGTCCTGCCAGGTGAACACGCAGCTTCCGGCGCTGCCGGCCGCCATGATGTCCTCATAGCAGGAGATGATCGCCTCGCCCTGCTCCTGCTCGCTCATATGGCCCTGGTTGCGGTTGGTGTTGATGTCCCGCTGCGCCATGCCGCGGCCGGTCGATACCCCGTATTCGGAAATGACCACCGGGATGGTATGATGGCGGTTGAGCATTTTCAGGTAGGCGTAATAGGTGTTGACGCGCCCGGTGCTGTCGTAGTAATCCTCCTGCTCGTTGCCGCTCAGGGCTGTTTTGTAGGAAACGCCGTTGCTGTGATATATGGTCATATTGTTCTGCTCGTCGTCCCAAAGCGGATCGGTATCCTGTATCTCTACAGGATTGAGCACATAATTCATATAGTCCGGGTAATAGGGATACACATGGTAGGACGCAAAATGCCCGGACAGGAATGCATCAGTCGTCTTGATATGCTCCACATCGACCTGCGCACACTTCATGAAAAAGTTGGTGATCGCAGCCGGATACAGGAACGGATCGGTCGTGGGCCAGTTGGAAAACGCCACCAGACGCTGCTGCTTGTAGCGTTCGGTTTCGTATTCGATGATTTTGTCGCCCACCTGGCAGAGCATCGCTTCAAAGGGGGTGGCGTCTGCGGTGGTGTACATATATGTGCCGCTGTAGCTGGCCCGCTCCGGATATTTTTCGTTGGTGTAGGCGACGGTCACGTCCTCCCATTCCACGCCTAGGATATAACCGATCACCCACGGGGATACATCCTTGCGGTAGCTGCCCGAGCCAAGGCCGTAGCCGAGGGACAGGCTTTTCTTCCCGTGCAGGATATCGACCACGGTGCGGCAGTCATCCAGAAGGGTTTGGAGGAAGTCGTCGTCATAGGCGTCACGGTGGGAGTTCTGCGTGTAATCATTGACCCACACGCCGTGGATCAGCCAGAGCGGCTCCAGCCCCTGCTGCACGCGGCCTGTATTATACTCATAAAAGGCATTGTAAAAATCATCGTGCAGGATGGTATAAACGCGGATGGTATTCGCGCCCATCTCCTGAATCCAGCCGAACCAGCGCAGGTAGGTTTGCTTGTCGATCGCATAGTCCGTGGCCCACTCGCCCGGGATACCCACGCCGAGGTTGACCCCGCGGATCTCAAAGGGCTCGTACTGCCCGTCCCGCTCCATATAGATGGTATCCGCATCGGTTTTCATAAAGGTAGTGACCTCTTGGTCCGGATGCAGGTCAATATAGATCCCCAGATGGTAATAGGCATAGTTGGCCACAAAAAGGCAGAGAAATACGGCGCATGCCGCTATAATGAATTTTTTCACGGCTACCCGTTTCCTCCCTCATGGTCAGTGGTTGAATTTCTTGTTTTTCGAAGGATGGCTGTATTGCTGCAGGATGTCGATATGCCGGTCCATCCAATGGCCGCGCTCCAGACAGAAGTCCTTCAGCTGCGATACAGCCTGCTCATAGCTGTCCGGGTTCCGGCTGTCCGGATCAAGGGGACGATACTCCTCAAAAGAGTATCCCCAGACCTCGAAATTGCGCTCCACCGCATCCCCCAGAAACGCGGCGGTCTGATCGATATAATCGGAAATATATTCGTCGCTCAGCCAGGTTTCCCGCAGGTCGTGATAGCGGTCGATGATCCGCTCGATGAAGTCCTCATCTTTGGCCAGCATGAAATACCATACGGTTTGCTGCAGCTCAAAGTGATGCGGCAGCGTGGTCGGATGGCTGTAGTTATCGCAGGCGGAGTTAAAATCCCAGACACACATCCGGTATTTGCCGCCGATATCCTTATACAGATAGGTGGAAAGCGAGCCGGCGTCGTAGTTTGTGGTAAACTCGTTGATGATAAAATAATCCACAAAGGAATCCACGTCGATCCAGTTTTTATATCCGTAATTGTTCGTATCGTAGTCAAAGGAATAAAGGGCTTTTTCGAAATCGGACAGCTCCTGCTCGATCGCATCGGCCAGCTCCGGCGTCAGGTCGCCTGCGCGCGGATATTCGATGTTGAGCTTGAGATTGTGCAGATCCCCGATGCGGTAAGTGTAATAGGTGAAATTATAAATGTTCTTCAGCTCATTTATGCTGCCGCGGTCCATTCGAAGGACATAACCGGTTTTGTTGGTCTGGTCGATGGGTTCGGAGATATCAACGCGGGAATCCACGCCGTTTGTGATCGTTTCGGTCATGACATAGAGCCCGCGGTACTCGCCGTTTATGATAACCTCGCAAAACCGGACGTTGGGGGCGTAATCCATGATCTCGCCGGCAATGTTGTACCACATATAATTGCGCATCAGGCTTTTGTCCAGATACGGCCCGTGCAGCGCCCATTCGTAATGCGGGGCCATGCCCATGACTTCGTGGTCGGCATAGCTGCCGTCCTCCTCGGTAAAGCGCAGCAGATATCCCAGCTTGTCAAAATACCGCGAGGAGTTGCCGCGCACGCGGATCAGGCCCGCGCTTTCCAGATCGGGCGTATCCGAGGGGTGGTGGTTGCGGGATTCGTCATCCAGAATGGATATGTGGACCGGCAGCATGGTGGAACCGTCCGCCGTGGTGGTAAAAGTAGCTTCACCGTCGTAGGACTCGTCCAGCGGGACGCCGGGGATCGCCGCTCCGCCGGTATCAATGATGACCAGCGGCAGATGGGTGCACAGCTCGCTGCCGTCGCAGCTGCATCCGGCGTCCGGCTGCCGTCCGGTCAGATGCTGATGGACCCGGTTTTCGCTGTTTTCCTGGTCTGCTGCTGTGGCTGCAAAAGAGCAGAAGAGCATCAATGCCGTCATGGCGATCCCGATTATTTTATATCGCATTGCGCCCTCCTTTTGTGCGTTTTTGGCCGGAGCAGATTAGCTGTTGACCTCATCGCTCTGCATCACAATGTTAAAATATTCGATATTGCCGATCTCATAGATCGCATCCGTAATGCTTTTCTGGCCGACCGGCTGCCTGCGGGTATCCAGATAGCGCGCGTTCAGTTCATAAATAAATTCGATGCTGGTCTCTGTGGTGTTTTTGACCCGGAGGATCGCCTTGCGCGCATAATGCTGAAAGATCAGCGCTTCGATCCGCTCTTCATTGACCCTGGCTGCGCGCACGATCAGCAGGGCGCGGTTGTCGTTTCGGATGCGTCCGAACAGCAGCAGCACCACAAAGACCGCCGCGCTGCCGGCGCCCGCAACCAGATAGTCACCCGCGCCGCAGCAGATGCCCACCACAATAGCCCAGAAAATATAGACGGTGTCGCGCGAGTCCTTGATCGCCGTGCGGAAACGGACGATGGACAGCGCGCCGACCATGCCGAGTGACAATGCGATGTTGTTGCCGATGACGATCATAACCGTGGTCGTAATGACCGTGAGCGCCACCAGCGACACGTTGAATTTCCGGCTGTATATGCTCCCGCTGTGGGACAGGCGGTAGGAAAGAAAAATGAATCCGCCGATCACAACCGAGACCGCGAGCCGCAGAAGGATGGATTCTGCGGTGAGCTCGCCGGTGGATTCCAGCAGCTGCATTAAATATTCTCTCATTGGTTTGGTATTCTCCCCTTTATTTTGTATTGATGCATGTGCAGATCAGGAAGCGGATTTTGCCCTGCCAATGCGGCGCAAGATGGCCGAGCCGGAGGGCATTCGTTTTAGGCTGCTAACCGCATCGCAGGCGCGGTTAACGGGGCTGTATTTCCCGATCTGTTTTTCGTTATTTTTCGCGCCTCGCTTTTTGGCGAGACTTCCGGTTTGTTGCTTTATGCAAAATACAGACCGAATTTATATTTTGTAGAATAAAATGTCTGTAAAAACCATATATTGTTATTCAATTTTACCATAAATATATCCATATCTCAATACCGGGATGAAGGATAAAATATGGAGAAATTAGATAAATATATTAAAAAGATTTATAAAATGCATGGAATAATGGATTTAATGCGGTTTGGAAGAAAAAATGATGAAAACAGATAAAATGAAGATTTCGAATATTTTATTTCAGGATTGGAGGGCGATTTTCCGGCAGGCAGAATGCCGATTTTGTTACTTGATTGCAGCGGAAAAAGTACCGGGTACAGCGCAGTGCTGCGCCGCACCCGGACCGGTTTAATTATTTCTGAAGATAAAGCAGCGTCCTTTCCCGCGCCGCTTGGCTTCGTACAGCGCCTGATCTGCCTGCTCATAGAGCTGCTTGTATGCGATCGAGGTGTCCGCTGCCCGGCAGATGCCGATGCTGCAGCAGGCTTTCACCGGCGCATCCCGCCAGCGCAGGTCGGAAAGCGCGCGTATCAGCTGCTGCCCTGCCTGCTCCGCTGTTTCAGCCGATGTGCCGCACAGCGCGACTGCAAACTCATCGCCGCCGACACGCCCGATCCCGGCGGCATCGGGGAATGCGGCGTGCAGCGCTTCCGCTGTCTGCTCGATCACATAGTCGCCGCAGAGATGCCCAAACCGGTCGTTGACGGTTTTGAAGTCATCCAGATCGATCAGCAGAAGCAAGACCGCTTCGCCTGAAGCGGCGTTTTTCAGAGCAAGCTCGATACAGTTCTGAAAGGCGACCTTGTTGAGCAGGCCGGTCAGGGGATCCTTTTGCGCCATTGCATGCAGCTGAGCGTTTGCGTGGCTGAGCGCCCGGCGTTGGGAAATCATGATGACCATATTGTGCGTGTCTGTCAGGGAGACGGCCAGAGCGACAATCGTGCTGAATGTCAGGTTGATTATGTCGCCGTCTGTCAGATTTGGATAGGATAAAGCCAAAAACAATATATATGCAATGCCGTAGGAAGTGATGCTGAATGATGCAGGCATATGGATGAACACTGCCAGCGCGAGAACCGCGGTCAGGAAAATACCGGTGCCGCTGAAAGGGCTCCGCATCAGGTCGTAGGCGTTGATCAGGGCGTGCCATATGAAGAAAAACAGCACAGAGCCGTACTGCACGGCCCATTTTGCTTTCACAGCTGACCGGCGCAATATTTTATCCAGCACGAGATAAAGGGCGGCAGCGGCGATCAGGGCGCAGTAAAACCCGAAGTAAATACGGTTATTGACCGATTGCAAGCCGGATTTTGACCAGAAAAGCACCCGGACGATGTTGAATAGCTCCATGACAAAGATCATGAGGCAGATAATAAAAAGCGAGCGCCGGTTTTTTTGCAGGGTGTCCTGCCAGTATTCAGTCCTGAGCGCTTCCGGAACGGAGAGAAATTTTAGCAGGGTTTGTTTTACAGCCTGTTTCATTGTGGATCTCCTCCTTCGGCGGGCCGCCCGTGTTTCTGCGGTGCAAAGCGCTTTTCGCAGCGCAGTTACAGAGCAGGCAGCGGCAGTTTGACATAATCAAGATTTCGACTGGATTGCGGACAGGGGAGCTGTGCACAGGGCTGGCTCCGCTGATTACAGAATAACTATACTGCGATCCGGTGTGGATGTGGGACGAGAATGCAGAATTTGCACTTTTCCGCGCAGAATTCGTCATTGTTCGACGCATCGGCACTGATCCATTCGTCACATGTTGCCGGGCCGAAGCGTGCTTGACGGATCGGCGGTTTCGTGGTATCGTCAAAATATATTCGCATCTAATATCGAATGATGCAGGATGAGGATATGAATAACATAAATTTAGGATATTGACCGGAGGGAAAAGGCTTGTGATGCTGAAAATTGCCGTCTGCGATGATGAACCGGCGCACTTGGAGAAGACCACGGAGCTGCTGGGCGCGTATTTCCGCGCGCATCCGGCGCTGACGGGCGAGATATTCCGGTTCTCAAACGGGCGTGTCCTGCTCGCCGAGGCGGAGAAGCGGGGCGGATTTGACGTATATATTCTGGATATTATCATGCCGGAGATCAACGGCATCCAGACTGCCCAACGGCTGCGGGAGATGGGGGACGGCGGCGAGATCATCTATCTGACCACCTCCAGTGACTTTGCAGTGGACAGCTATGCGGTACGGGCGTTTTTTTACCTAATCAAGCCGGTAACCGCAGAAAAGCTGTGCCGCCTGCTGGATGAGGCGGTGGAAAAACGCCGGCGGCGGCAGGCAAAAGGGGTTTTGGTGGATACGGCGGCCGGGGCACGGCGTATTCTGCTGGATCATATCCTGTATGTTGAGCGGGTGGGGCGGCGTATGCGGTATTACTGCACAGACGGGCCGGTGGACAGCCGGACCATCCGCTGCGCGTTCCGGGATGCGGTCCGGCCGCTTCTGGAGGACAGGCGGTTCTGCCTGTGCGGCGCCAGCTTTCTGGTCAATCTGGAGCATGTGACCGGGGTCGACGGGCGGGAAGCCGTTTTGGACAACGGGGAACGGCTGGCTCTGCCCCGCAGCGCCGCAACGTTCAAAGACGACTGGGGAAAGTTCTGGCTGGAGGAAGGCGCGGTATGTCCGATCGGGTAAGACTGTTTGCGATGCTTTATATGACAGCGTCCGGTATCTTGCTGTTCGCAACAATGGTGGAGAGCCGGTTTTCCCTGCGCCGCACGGTGGCGATTGTTTGCGGGGCGGCTGTTGTGATGGAAACGGTGGTCGCCGCCGTTTTCCGTGCCGCAGGGATGGATGCCCTGATGTACCTCTATTCGCTGATCGTTCATATGCCATGTCTGCTGCTGTTCATCTGCATCAGCCGGCACAGGGGATGGCGGGTGGTGTTCCAGCTGTTGACATCTATTGTATTCTGCGGGTTGATTCATCAGATCGGCGGCGTGGCCTACTATGTGGCAGGGCAGAGGTTCTGGGTGCTGGTCGTTGCGTATCTTCTGGCGACAGCCGCCCTTTTCTGGGTGTTGGTGCGCTGGCTGAACCCGCTCTTCCGGCAGGTGTTCGTCCGGCTGCAGCACGGCTGGTGGCTGATGTGCCTGATGATGGCTGCTTATTATGGGATCACCATTTACCTCATCCCAGGCTATGTGGGCGATTCGCTCGTCAGCACGGTGCTTAAGCCCGCTTTTTCCCTTTTGATGGTGGGCTTTTATACAGCGCTGCTGTTCCTGTTTTCCCTCGTCCTGCGGGAGTGTTCGGGGCCGGTGAAAACAACCACTCCAGGTCCATCGAAAACAACCAATTTCAGTCCAATAAAAACA
>ERZ894214.303-NODE-303-length-37950-cov-56.232_pt1 | contig 37950 bp, 56 predicted proteins | sample MGYA00380290_ERZ894214 | MGnify/ENA primary metagenome ERZ894214 (study PRJEB32331, sample SAMN06328421) | human gut metagenome | biome: human gut microbiome; feature: stool | host: Homo sapiens | collected 2014-09-19 ... | reverse complement strand
AGCTTGAAGTTTGTTTAACTAATCTGAAGAAACTAGGAATCAAAGATATCGTATTGCTTTTCAGCAGACACGATGATCAGATTCCTATTTTTTTTGAGAAGGAATATGGCGTTGAAGTTCATGTGTACGATGATCTGCGGGACGACAAAGAGTATATTCCTTCGATTAAACCATATTTATGGTGGAAATATTTAGAAGAAGATCATTCGCGTGAGGACGACCGATATTTCTATATCGATTCGGATGTCATTTTCAATAAAAGAATTAATTTGCGCAAATTGCCTTCTAAAGATGATGTTTGGTATTGTAGCGACTGCTGTAGTTATCTAAGTCTTGATTATATTAGAAGCTGTGAAAACGGAGAAAATATTCTAAAAGATATGGCAAATATTGTAAATGTTAGAGTAGAATCTTTGGAAACTATAAACACTAATTCAGGAGGCGCACAGTGGGTTATTAACCGTCCTAAAGCGAATTATTGGAAAAAGGTTTATCTGGATTCTAATCGGCTATATCGCTACCTTAGAGGGCAAAAAACAAATGTACAGATTTGGACAGCCGAGATGTGGGCACAGCTTTGGAACATGATGTATTTCAATATTGGTCCTAAAGTTCACGAGGAATTAAACTTTTGTTTTGCTACTGATCCAATAGAAAAATTTAAAGAAGTAAAAATCTTGCATAACGCTGGAGTAACAACAAATGATGAAGATTTATTTTTCAAAGGGAGATACGTTACTTCCACGCCTTTTGATGAAGATTTATCATTTGTAAACAAGAAAAAATGCTCTTACGCATATGTTAAAGCAATTAAGGCGGTGGTTAGATGACGCCTGAACAAGTGACTGAAGAATTGCTAATAGCTGTGAAGGATAATATTTACGTTACCTGGAACGAAGAAGATGAGTCAATTAAAAAGATGATAGCTAAAAATGCTGTTTATCTTCAAAGTAAAGTGAGTACAACACTTTCTTTTTCTCCTGAAAGCTTAGAATACGGATTGCTAATCGAAAGATGTAGATACGACTGGAATCGTGCTTTAGATGAGTTTGAACAAAATTTCGCTAGTGAGTTATTAGGTTTCATTCAACATTATGCGCTACAAGAATATATTGCAGGTGATGGGAATGGCGAATAATCGTAGACTCGAAGAAACATTCAACGATGGTTGGTTAAAGATTTTGACGCAAACTACCAAAAGAAATGAACTAGGAAAAAAGATTGGTGTAGAAGATACAGAAATCACTTCTTTAAAATTTAGAAATCTTTCCATGAGAGATAGTGATATAACAGCTATGGATGCGATGGGATCGAAATTAACTAAGAAAGTAAAGACTCCATTTCATCCGATCGCCAAGAAATTTAATAAAGATCAATATTTTATCGTAATCGATAGTATGCGTTACAACGTTATCTATGCCGATTACGATAATTTTTATATCTATTTTTATCTTGAAAGTGTGGGTGAATATGGTTATTGATAATTCTAAAGAAAAAGAACGTTTAAATAAGCAAATTTCTGCTATCAAAACTTCCTTAGAAGAACATTTTAAGCTCAAACTCTTTCAAGACTCTGTTGGCGAGGATGAGCTACCTGATGATTTTAATTACTTCATTCTCGAAACAGGAGAAATAGAAATGATCACTGAACCAAAATATAGCGTGGGTCAAAATCTATATCTAACTTTCTATTCAGAAAATAGAGAAGATTTAACAGGAGATTCACTAGATATTATTTCATTGATTCAAAATCGTTCGATTCGTTTTCAGAGAATGGATCCCAACCATTTAAAACTAGAAAATCAAGATCGCTATATCGATCAATTGGTATTTACGTTTAGACGATTATTGAAGAGTGATTGTCATGGCTAAAAATAGTTGGGAGCTAAAAATAAATGGGCATGATGAACTTCTTGTGCGGATGGAACGCTATTCAAGCGAGAGTGAACGACTGATCAATGAAGCATTGAAATCGAAGGGTTCGGCTATTGCAGTGGATAGGATTACAGAAAAAATTCCTGTTTCTGAAGCAGATTTAAGAAGAGGACACCAACACGCAAAAAATAGTCGTCCACTTAAGACTCAATATATTAATTTGGGTTTCATCATTAGACCTACAAGAAAATTTGAGTATTTAAAATATCCTGATTTGGGGATAGGTACTTCTAAAAGAAATCAGCCAGACGAATTCATGAGAAGAGGATTAGGTCTTGCACTTGATCCAATTACAGAACTTCTGATTCGTCAATTCGATAAATTAAATAAATAGGAGGAACAACAATGGCTAAAACAACAACTGTAGTAACAACGTTCGATAACGTGAGTATCAAACGAATTGCTTTTAATTTTAAGAATGCAGAAAATGCAATCGCAACAGATTGTAACGGACAATTAGATGGCGAAACAGAAATGCAAACGGTGGTTAAAAAATGTGGAGCGACAGAAGTAAAATCAAAATCTAAACCAATCAATATGACGGTAACAATTACTGCACATGTACCGATGGAAGTTTATCGACGTTTCAATGGGTTGAAACAAGATGAACGTATTAAACCAGGCATTTACTCTTACGGTCCTGATTCCGTAGGCGAAGATTTCTCACTTGCTGCAGAGATCGTGGATGACTTCGAAGAAAATAGCAAGTTAGTTGGTATGTTAGCATGCACTTCGAATACAGGATTAACATTCTCTATTGAAAATGGTGCGGATGAAGTAGCTGCTTTAGAACTAGAAACAAAAGTTATGCAAGATGAATTTGGTAAATTCTATCATGAAGCAATTGTTGCAGAACTTGAAGAAGACTTAACAGATCAATGGATGACGAATCTATCTGCTGATGTGATTAAAAAGAGTTCAACAACCACTACTACAACGACTCAAGCTTAAACATAAAACGGAGGTAGCAAAATGAACGAAGATTACTCAAAAATTGAACTAAACGATGGAACAATTTTGAATTTAGAACCTAAACTGAATATCAAGAAATTATTGATGATCAATAGAGATTTTAACACAGACGAGTTTGCAAAAATGACTGTGGGAAAAGGATCCATGGATATTTCTGTTATTCAAGGTGCAAAGGCTGTGTATATTGCTTACCGCCAAGCGAACATGACTGATTATATTTCATTCGATGAATTTATCGATAAATGGGATTTTGATATGGCTACTGCCAGCTATATTTATCAATTGATGATGTTCAAACAAGCACGAGATGCCTATCAAAAAGAATTCGAAAAAGCAAATAAGGAAAAAAAGCTTCAAAAGTAAAAATGCCAAAGCTCTTAGTTGAAACGTGGGTCGATGTCTATTCGATGTTGACCGACGTTTTTTCTATGCCTTCAGATTTGGTTTTAAGCGATATCTGTTTAGATGACATTTTGCAAATGGCTTACAACAAGAGTGCTTATGAAGGATGGAAAAACTATGCAATAAACCAATCCCATAAAAACTAAAGAAAGGAGGTAAAAAATGGCTAAAAAGAGAACAGAAGCAGAAGTAACTTTCATAGCTAACGATGACGGATTGAAATCTACGTTAAAAGAAATCAGTGCTGAATTAACTAAAAATAGAGCAGAATTAAAACTAGAACAAGCTCAATTGCAACAGACTGGTTCTGAATCAGACAAGTTAGGAAGTAAATTATCTTCTTTAGAAAAGCAGTATGAATTACAAAGTCAAAAAGTTGAAGTAACTAGTCAACGTTTAGCCAATGCCAAAAAATATTATGGAGAAAATTCCACCGAAGTTCAGAAACTTGAAAGAGAACTGATTAATCAACAAACAGCACAACAACGTTTGTCAAACGAAATTGATAAAACGAGTAATGCACTAGCTCAAGCAAAAGGCGAAATACAGACGTACGAGTCTACAATGCAACAGTTGGACAGTGAACAGAAAAATGTTCAAGCTAGTGCTTCTCTGATTGAATCAGAATATAAAAAATGGCAAGCAACTGCTGGTCAATCAGCTTCTGAATCCGAGAAATTAGCGAAAGCCCAAGAATTTGTTTCTCAACAATCTGAAAATGCGGAGAAAACGATAGATATCCTAAGACGACAGTTAGAAGCTACACAGTCTGAATTTGGCGCTACATCCACAGAAGCAATGCAGATGGAAGCGAAGCTTAATGATGCTGAACGTGAATTTGAAGAGTTAGGACAAGCTGCTAAAAATGTAGATACAACTAACTTGGACGATATCGGAAGCAAAATAGATATGAATAATTTAATGGAAGCTTCTGACGTTTTAAGCGACATTGGCGATAAGCTTACAGAATTAGGGAAACAAGCAGTGGACTCAGCTAACAGTGTAGGTAGTTCCCAGAGTAAGATACAAGCTAATTTTGGTTTGACTAAACAAGAGGCTGAAGAATTAACGAATGTAGCCAGAGACATTTATTATAAAGGTTTTGGAGAATCGTTAGATCAGTCCACAGATGCATTGATTTTGGTAAAGCGTAATTTAGGCGATTTAAATAATCAAGATTTACAAAATATCACGGAACAAGCTATGGTCCTAGAAAACACCATGGGCGCTGATATGGATGAAACGTTACGTGGTGTAAATGGCTTAATGGTCAATTTCGGCTTGAGTGCTCAAGATGCAATGGATTTAATGGTTTCGGGTACTCAAAACGGTTTAGATAAAACGCACGAATTAGGCGACAATATGGCAGAATATAGCCAATTATGGAGTCAAATGGGATATTCAGCTGATGAAACGTTCGGAATGCTTCAAAATGGTTTAGATGCGGGTGCTTATAACCTTGATAAAGTCAATGACTTAGTTAAGGAAATGGGAATATCGTTAACAGATGGTCGATTTGAGCAAAACATGGATATGTTTAGTGAAAGTACTAGAAAAGCTTTTGAAGAGTGGAAAAATGGCGGAGGAACACAAAAAGACGTTATTAATTCCATGATTCAAGATTTTAGCAATATGGATGGTCAATACGACCAATTAAATAAAGCTTCGACAATTTGGTCTGCGCTTGGCGAAGATAATGCGATGAAAGTTGTCCAATCTTTAACTGATGTTAACCATACATTTGATGATGTTAGTGGATCTGCACAAAAAATGAATGAAGATTCTACTACTCCGTTGCAAGAGTTGAACGGGAAAATAGCTGAATTAAAGGATTCATTAGCTCCTATAGGCAACACAATCATAGATGCACTCGAACCAGTAATTGATTTTCTAGGAAAGATGGCTGATGCGTTTAATAATCTTCCACAACCAGTACAGGATTATGCCGTAGCAATTGGCGGATTGACTGCTGCATTTACTTTATTAATGCCAATAATAGTTGGCTTCATGGCTCTAGGTGGTCCTACTACATTAATAATAGGAGCAGTTATTACTGCTATTGCTGGAGTTATAGCAATTATAAAAAACTGGGGTGCAATTACTGACTGGTTTAAGGGAATATGGAGTAAATTCACTGATTGGTTGGGTGGTACTTTGGAAAGTATAAAAGAAGGTGCCTCATCAGTTTGGGATGGAGTCAAAGAAACCTGGTCTGGATTTGTAGATTGGGTTCAAGAAATTTGGCAAGGAGTTTCTGATTGGTTTGGAGAGTTATGGAGCGGATTAGTTGAAGGAGCTTCCAACATCTGGCAAGGAGTCCAAGAGACTTGGCAAGCATTCGTTGATTGGGTTTCAAATATTTGGAACGGAGTCAAAGAAGTATGGTCGATTATTTGGGCAGACATTGTAGGAATTGTTCAAATACCATGGACATTAATAACGTCATTGATTCAAGCTGGTATTAATATTATCGTGGGTATTTTTGATGTAGCTGGACAGTTATTAGGCACAGCTTGGCAAGCTGTTTGGACACCTATTTCTGATTTCCTTAAAAATATTTGGGATACTATGACACAATGGGTAAGCATCGCCTGGAATGGAATTGTAACTACATTCCATACTATATTTGATCCAATTGTGGCATGGTGGAACGGTATATGGACATCCATTAGTACTACGGCTTCAAATATTTGGAATTCAATTAGTGCAACAGCTTCTAGTATTTGGAACAGTATCAAGAATACAATCACTAGCTTGGTACAAGCAGCTGCTACAGTAATTCAAAATATTTGGTCAACTGTATCTAGTTGGTTAGGTGGAATTTGGAATTCAATCAGCTCTACAGCATCAAATATCTGGAATAGTGTGACAAGCAGTATAAGCAATGCTATAAATGCAGCTAAAAGTGCCATTCAAAGTGTTTGGAATAGCATATCTTCGTGGATTAGTGGAATTTGGAACGGTATCAAAAACACTGCTTTAAACCTTTGGAATGGAATTACAAGCACTATTAGCTCTAAAGTAAACGACGGAAAAAATGCAATTTCAAGCGGTTGGTCCAATCTAACAAGTATTGTTTCCGGCATATTCAATAATGTTAAAAGTACAATTGCTAACATTTGGGAAGGTATCAAAAAGACTGTTAGCGCTCCAATTGATTGGATTAGAGATAAAATCAGCAGCCTTTTTGATAATTTGAATATTTCGATACCACATATTCCGTTACCACATTTTAAATTGAGTGGGGAATTCAATCCATTGAAGGGAAAAATCCCAACGTTGGGTGTTGATTGGTATGCGAAAGGTAGTGTGTTTAATTCTCCGAATATTATCGGTGTCGGTGAAGCAGGGCCTGAAGCAGTTTTACCTTTGAAAAGATCTGTGCTGCAAGAAATTGGTGATCGTATCTTGAGTAGCACCTCAGTTTCATCTAGGGCACAAACGGTTCAACCTGTGAACAATTACGAATTCAATTTCACAATTGATGGTAACGCAGATGAAGTTACTATGAAGCAAACAACTCAACAAATCATTGATAACATTACAAAAGTTCAAAATGATAATGCTTCGGCATGGCGTTAAACAGGAGAGTATTTCTCCTGTTTTTTTAGTATTAAAAAGGATGTGAAAAAATGACTGATTGTATACATTCTATAATCGATGGATTTCCTGATTATTTGCATAAATTGGCTTTAGCTGAAAGACCAACCATACCTTCTCCAAAAAGACAGAGAGTTGAAACTTCTGTTTTAGGAAGGTTAGGTGGCTTAGTGCAAGATTACTCGTTTGAAGACATGTCGTTTACATTGCACTATAACTATTTAGAGGATGTGGAAGACCATCAAGCGTTCAAGCAATCGTTTTATATCATGCGTCATTGGTTAAACTATGCAAAGAAATTAGAATTCTCTGATGATCCCAATGTCTATTATGTTATCCAGACTATCGATATTGGGGATGCAGAAAACGATATCGTTGAATGGGGAGAGTTCGATGTAAACATTACTGCGAAACCATTCGCAAGAGTTCAAGAAGATGTGCCTATAACTGTAGATAAACCACGATCATTTAGCTTGCTGAATAATAGTTTAGAAGAAAGTTTTCCAAAGATTATCATCACTCCTTCAGCTACTTCATGCCAGTTCATCTTAAATGATTATGTGTTTAGTTTCGAAGGCTTAGTAGTAGGAACTGACGTAGTCATTGATAGTGATTTAATGCTTTGCTACGAAGAGCAATTGGACGGAGATATTTTAGATCGGTCCAATAAAATGAAGACCATGCAATATCCGACATTGCAAGTGGATATTAATCATTTTAATTGTACTGGTTTGAGCAAAATACAAATTTATCGTAACGGGTTAAGGTAGGTGAAATAGATGATCGATAATTTAATAACTATTTACGATAAAAATGACGCGAATAATTTAGCTGAACATTTATATGATACGCAAGGTTTAGGTGCTTTATCAGACTGGTTAACAGCTACTGTTAGCAATAAACTAAACGGAGCCGAGATATTTCAGGGTACTTATCCAATAAGCGGAACTAATGCAGATTTGATTGTAGAAGGACGTATAATTCAGTGTTATGTAGATGAAAATCGAGCAAAACAACGTCTACGGATCTATTATGCAAAGACTTCTGTAATAGGAAATACGATAGAAGTAAAAGCTGAACCTATTTTCAATGATATAAGAAAATCGGTGTTGAATAAATATGACAGCGGAACAGAAAAAATCACTGCTACTCAGGCATGGCAAAATGCAAAAGTTTTAGCAAAACCAGCTATTCCTTCGCAGTTTTCTTTCTCATCGTTAGTAGATACGCTTGCTAATGTGAAGATAGAAAAAGCGAATTTTTTAGAATTCTTTGGTGGAAAAGATGGATCTATTCTAGATCGATTTCATGGTGAATTTCTAAAAGATAATAACACATTACGTCATGAAAAAAGTCTAGGTACGGATCATAAAATCAAAGCGATTTATACTAAAAACTTAACTGGTATTGACTTAGAGATAGATGCTCAAAGTGTTTTAGTTGGAGTTTATCCATTCATTAGCAGCTCTTCAGAAGGAGAAGACGAGATCACTCTACCAGAAGAAGTTATTTTCACGGATTACGTGGATGATTATCCTGCTGGATATGTTTCTTTTGTTGATTTTAAAGACAAAGCGACTGATGTAGCCACATTAAGGGAAGCTGCTAAAGACTGGTTGAAAACAAACATAGATAAACAAAAACCACAAGTGAGTGGTTCGATTGAATTAGTACCATTGAGGCATCAAAGAGGCTATGAAAAATTTGTTGATCTAGAAAAAGTTTCGATGGGCGACGGAGTAGATGTGTATCATCCACAGTTAAAAGTGAATATGTCAGCGAGAATCGTGGAATATACGTTTAATGTTTTAACTAATTCATACGATAAATTAGTTGTAGGAAACGTCAAAACAAACTTCTTAGAAAATACAGAGAATAATGTCAGCAATTTGATTAATGATGCCATTGATCAATTGAAAAACGTTGGCGAAATCAGTGATTTAATCAATGATATTGTAGATCATCAAACTGATATGATTACTGGTCAAAATGGTGGTTATGTTTTATTAGATCCTAAAGAAGCGCCTAGTCGTATTTTGATTATGGACACACCAGATAAGAATACCGCAAGGAATGTTTTACAAATCAACAATGCTGGTATTGGTTTTTCTAAAACTGGCATTAATGGAACATATGAAACGGCATGGACGTTAGATGGCGGATTCAATGCCTCGTTTATTACGGCTGGTGAAATAGTAGGAATTACTATTAGAGGTACTACATTAATTAGTGATGGTGCTGATTATAGAACAAGTATTGCTAATGGCAAAATGACTTGGTACTCAAAAAAAGTTAACAAAGATATTATGGAGCTAGAAGCACGTGATTATGTAAGTGCTGATGCCGGTATTGTATCATACACCATGAAAACTGGTGGTGGTTTCATGATTAGAAATCCACAGGGTAACTTGGTTTTTAGTACGTGGGATAATGGTAATAACAGACCGTTTCTATCTTTTGGTGCGCCCAATTTCAGGTATAGCAATGCTAGTTATGTAACTTCTGGCGACGGTAGTTCTTTAAGCATTAATGGTAGTGCGGGTAACTCATGGGAATTTAAGGTAGCTGGTAGGACTATGAAATTTACTAGTGATGGTATGCTAACGTTACCAGGTTGTTTTTTTGGTTCATGGGAAGATGGGAAACTTGCTAGGTTTGAACAATCAACGGTACAAGTATATAAAGATTTTACTGTTAGAGGTACTAAAAACTCAACTGTACCAACAGAACATTATGGACAACGACTATTGAACGCTTATGAAACTCCAGAATATTATTTCGCTGATTATGGGGAAGCCGTTACAGGTGACGATGGTAAAGTTCGTGTTGATATTGACCCCATGTTTGCTGAGACAGTAAATCTAAGTCGGTATATGACACATGTGACACCTACAGAACTAGTTTTGTGTGCTGTTACTCATGAAGATATTGACCATTTCATCATTGAAACTAGTAAGCCAAACGTATTAGTTAGATGGAATTTAGTGGCACACCGTCTAGGGTATGAAGATATTAGATTAAAAGAGGATACAGCATATGATAGCACAGTGCTTGACCAAAAACGTTTTTAAAACGAAGACAAGGAGGTATATAAATGGCTAGCAGTTTATATAATTTGGCTTTAGATTTCAGCAAAGAATTAAACTACACCAAAGCTATTATGGCTCGTCAGGGTGATAAAGGGATTACGGTGACGGTTAAACCATATTTAAATGGCTTGCAGATGGATACGAGTGGCGGAACATTTACTTTAAAAGGAACAACACCATCTAACCGTTACGTAGATAGTGTTGCAACTAGCGTAACTAGTGAAGAAGTCACGTTTTCTCTTGATGGCACATTTATGAGTGAAGCAGGATATTATAAACACTGCTACGTAGAATATAGAAAAGACAATCAAATTCTAACAACGCAAGATATCATTTTTTTCTCACTAGGAGTGTCTGACATTTCGCAAGGTCAAGCCGATGAATATGTTTCGCAATTAGAAGAGTTGATTCGAAAGTATAATGAAACTTTTGATGCTTTTATGGCTGAAACTAAAGGTAGAGTGGATAGCTTAAATCAACAGATTACTGATTTAACTGGTCAAGCTAAAACGCTACAAGACAAGTTAGATGCTCTGAAAGAAGAAATTTCTAAGTTAGGTAACTTACAAGTGATGTACAGTAACAGCATTGATTTCGGGGGCTATGATTATTCGGGGAATCCGAATTTGATGGCTAATATAAACGCTGATAGCTTCTCGCAAGGTAGTGGTGCCTTATCTGTTGTAGATGATGGTGACGAGGTAGTGATTACGCTTGATCCAAACCATAAATTAGAGGTATTAAAACCGAAAAGTCAACCAGCCCTATTAACAGGCAAAACATATACCGTGAGTGTAGAAATTATGTTAGAAGGCGATTTCACTGGAGACCCTAGCAAGATAGGCCTAAGATATATTAAAATGCCTAACTGGGTATCAGAGCTATATACGCGTAATACATTAACTGCTACTAAGGGTGTATGGCAAAAACTAACTGGCACCGTTAAAATTACTGCTGCGAGTGATAACGCTGAAAGCTGGCTTATAATGCTACAAAATAAAGACGCTAATAACAGCCTATCCGGCAAACTACGTTTGAGACACGCTAAACTCGAAGAAGGCTCAACAGCCACACCATATCAACCAAATTTACTCGATGCGCCGTATTATTTGAGTAAGGTGGCTTTGGGTGAGAATTTGGTAACAAATGCTAAGTTCCCAATTATAACACCAAACAATCCTATTTCTGGCTTTGATATTTCAGAAGAATTAATAATAGGTGAAACTTATACGGTATCTTTAAAAGGGACTAAGCCAGCTAATAAAGAATTCCACTTATACTACGGAGATGCAAATTACCAGCAGTCGCAGTCGCAGTATCAGGCAACTTTACTTCCTGTGGAAGGATTGGCAAATGTGTGGAGTGCCACGTTTACAGCCAGAAATACTAGTGAAATGACAAATTTACTTAGAGTAGCGTTATGGCAAAAACCAAATTCTGCAACATATGATACTGTTCAAATTGACTGGCTCAAAATTGAAAAAGGCAAAACCAGAACACCAAATATTAGTGAGTATAAATATCGTGGCATTGGTATGCGTGATTCTAATAACCCATATGATTATGTATGGGATATAGAGCCAGAATATGTCGAAGAAAACTTAGCAACCGAGAGCAAAGTAACAGAAATCATTGGTGAAGCAAATAAATACACAGATAATTCAATAGAAGCTGTGAATATAAATGTTACGAATATTGCAGATGACTTAGCTAAGCAAATTAACGTAAACGAAAATGCGGCTAGAAATTATACGGATACTAAGAAGATAGAAGCAGTCAATGAATCAAAGAAGTATACAGATGAAGTTTTCAGAAAGGAGATAGTGAATTTAACTGTAAAGAATGGAAATCTAGGCACAGCACGATTATATAGACAGGGAAACTGTGTTACGATTTACTTTTTTGATTTAAACGGAAGAAATAGTGGTGGGAATGATTCGGTTATTTTAACTGTTCCAGAAGGCTATCGGCCACCAATTAGTTTTGAGCAACTGGTTGGGTCGACTGACAGAAGTGCTTTTAACAATGCTCAACTTGGGTTTGGAGCGGATGGTAATATTTATTGGAGGCGTAACACATCATATGCTTCTTCATATACATTCACAGTGACATATATCATATAAGAAATAGATAACCAGTGTGCTCAAATGAGTGCGCTAGTTATTTCCAGAAAGGAGGCTGTTTGATTGAAAGACGAAGCAATACAAGACGTGGTAGAACGCTTAGTGCGTATTGAAACGAAACTGGATAATTACGAATCATTACGCGAAAAAGCGGAAAGTGCAAAAGATAGAGCGGATCAGGCATATTCTATTGCGCTTAATAATGCAGAAGATATCAAAGAAATGAAAGCCAATAATAAATGGTCGTGGGGTTACATGATTGGTTTAGGCATTACGATTATTGGCTATTTCTTGACTAAATTGTAAAGGAGGTGAGAAGAAATGATTTTACCCGATAAGTATTATCAAGTCATTAAATGGACGGTTTTAACAGTTTTACCAGCTGCATCTGTTTTAGTAGCCACGTTAGGAAAAGCGTATGGATGGAATGGAACAGATATGACAGTACTCACTATCAATGCAGTAGCAACATTTTTAGGCGTTATCACTGGTGTGTCGGCATATAATTTGAAAAAATAGGAGGAAACAAATGAGAAAGAAAATTACTATTACTGCGATGAGCCTATTAACGGCTCTTTTTTTATTGCCAATTAATGGGTTTGCCTATACGATTAACAATGAATTTAATTTAGGTGTAAATGAAGGTAGCTCTCAAGTAGCGAATAATCAGTATATTTTACTGCATGAAACAGCTAACGAAACAGCAACAGGACGCAATGAAGCGCAGTATATGCAACGTTCATGGACTAGTGCTTATACTGCTTACATTGTGGGAGACGGTGGAATTGTTTACCAAGTCGGACAACCTGGTTATGTACAGTACGGTGCTGGTTCATATGCTAATGCCAATAGTCCTGTGCAGATTGAGTTACAACACACACATGATAAAGCAACTTTTGAAAAAAACTATAAAGCATACGTTGAATTGGCTAGAGATTCAGCAAAGAAATACGGTATTCCACTTACATTAGACACACCGTATAATCAACCAGGAATCAAATCACATTTATGGGTAACTCAAAACATTTGGGGCGATCACACTGATCCGTATGGATACTTATCAGAAATGGGTGTAAGTAAGGAAAAACTGGCTTACGATTTAGCTCATGGATTTACAGACGAAAACCCAACGACTTCTGAGAACAAGCCTGTCATTGATCCAACCCGAGCAGGTGCAGCAAATCCAACTTTATCAGATGGAACGAACCATTCTCACATTGATCAGTTTGGAGAAATCGAAAATGCGAACTTACACGTCGCTGGATGGCACATCGCTAACTATAAATACGAGTATATTTTCATTATGGACTACAATACTGGGAAAGAATTAGCTCGAGTAAGAGCTGATGGAATTTATAGACCAGATGTAAATCAAGCTTATAATACTTCTGGAAACGTTGGTTATCATGTATCTTTCAATATGCGTAATTTTTCTAATAAGAAAGTCTATGTAATGATGCGTGCAACGAATGATCCAGAAGGGAACACTAAAGGCGGAGCACAAGATTTTCATGATAAACGCTGGTATTTAAATATTCCGCAACGATAAAAAAAGCCCCTCGATGAGGGGCGGTACATATATAAATTAGCGCATATTATTAGCTAATTTGTAATCAAAAGCGTAAACTAGTTTGGTAATACAATTGTAATTTATTTTCAGTATTTAAACATTTCTACCTTATTACATTATGTTAACTAAATTGCTTATAAAATAAGCTAATTTTTATTGACAAGCAGGATGTACTATAGTTAAACTTAAAATAAGATACAAATATATATAATATGCTTATACATATAGTAATATTTACTAATATTGAAACAGGTGGTTTAGTGAGATGGACATTAAGTGGTTGGTTCAACAAAATGATAGCAATTTAGAATTGGCGATTAAATATCTCGAAGAAACTATCTTTGAAGATGAACATCTTACAGATAATTTTTTACAAGTATTAAAATATCTTGAAATTTACTCTGTTAAAAAAAATAAATTAATTGGTGAAAATGATTCTCCAATAAAAACACCTATTGAGCTAAGCTTAAGAAATCGGATGGGAATACTCCAAAGATCGGAAATAGTAAAAGAACTTTTTTATCATAAATTTAGTTATGAAATAAGACTAGATGATACATATGAGCATTATAGAATTGTTTTTTTCGTATACAATTCTATAGAAGATGCTACTGCGACTACTGCATTAACATTCGGTTTTACGAAAAATGGAACAATCAATTCGGATAAAACCCGTCAAGCTGCTACAGAAAGTGATGATATATGTAAGAAAGTATGCAATGGGGAAGAGAATTACTGGATAGGGGAGGAAAAGTTGAATGAAATCTATTAATGATTTATTAAAAAAACATCCTGATTTATATAAAAAATTAAATTCTGAACAAAGAAACCTGTCCAAACAATTACTTAAAATAAGATTAAAAAAACAAAAAAACGTGACAGAATTCTCAAAAATGTTAGGAATAAGTGAAAAAAAATATCTTGAATTTGAGTTCGGAGATATGCATATTCCTGTTGCAGAGTACAATAAACTTTTGAAACAAGTTGAAAATTTGTCCTATAAAGATTCAATGAATTTCACTATTAAGGTTGCTGGCGGCCCTATTAAATATGACCGTATTGAAAATAAACCTTATATTCGGAATAAAAGTTACTCAGTATTTAAAAGTAGAAAGAGAAAAGAAGTATCGTCAAATATGGTCTATGCTAGTGTTAATTACCAAGATACGAGCCGCTATATTGTAGAAAAAGAGGTATATGTACATGGATAAAGGAAATAGTGTTACTTTTGCACTTGAAAATATTAGTTTGAATAAAATTCATTTTGAATTAACTGATAATTTTAGTTATGGAGATTTAGAGTTTAATATTGAACTTGGATATAAAGAAGACGAAGCAGAGTATCTAGAAAAAAAACTTGTTTCTTTACGAGCTCACATTGTAGGGGGGATGGAAGGAGCACCGGTAGATATTTTACTCTTTTCAGTTATTCGTGTTTCTACAAATGAACAGCCATATAAAAAATTAGTAGAAGAATCTATGGGAGAGCTAGCTAAACCTATCCTGAATAAAGCTTCTAATTTGATTTCTAATTTATATAGCGAAGTAGGAGTTATGCCTACAGTTATTGATTTATATCAGCTATATAGTCAACAAAAATAAAATACAAGTAATAGAGTTATCTATTTAAATTTGCAAGACAAAAACCTCAACCAATCATCCTTGGCTGAGGTTTTTTCATTTTTTCTGAAAAATCTAATCAAATAATAGACTAAAAAATAACTATGTGAGATAATGAACATAGAAAAAAGCTTCAGATACTCCCTCACCCTAGAGTCTTTCCCCAAAAAGATAAGTATCTGAAGCTTTTTTCTTTTTATGACTTGGAAATAATAGCATAAAATAATATCTTTTACAAAGAATAAGTACAATCTAGTTTTTTGCTATTAAATGTGTAATAATAAATATGCCATCACAACATGAAGAATGAAACCCATTATTATCTAGTCTATGTCCATTCTTTTTGTTTGCAGTAGTTGTGATGGCTTTCCGTACCTTTAGCTCAGCTGGTCAGATCAGATGGCTTATAACTATCTGATTGGAGGTTTTAATTCTACAGGGCACATAAAAATTTAGTTACCATTAAGGAGGAACTTTTATGGATAAAAGATTTAAATTTATCAATATTCTCAGTTTATTAATAGGAATATTAGTAAGTATAGAAATTTTTACAACCTGGTTTGGTATGCTATTTTCTAGTCTCATTCCTGTTTTATTAATGGGAGTAATAGGATTTATACTTTCTATTTGGTCATTAAGTAAAAATAGTAGTCTTATTGAAAAAGTTATCTCAGTATGTGGATTGTTGTTAAATATTATCCCTGTAGGATATTTTATATTATTATTTTTTGCAATAGGTTAATATCTTATGTTTTTTGACATGTTATATAGGGAAGTTAATCTATAATTGAAATTATTTTTCAAACATATTTGATATGCACTTTATTTCTTTATTTTAATTTATAAGTATAAAAAAAATAAAAAAATAAATTTAATTATGTTAAAATGATAACGTCATCATATTACACAATCTTAATACTAACTTAAAAAATATCTCCTTTCATAAGTATGGTGATAAAATCCGTTCCGGGCTACCTTTTTAGGTAGCCTACTTTAATCTTTATACCTTTCCGGATCAACGAAAGTATACTTTATATAGTCATAACGCCGATGATCGCTCCGTGTATCCGGCACGTCAGTCACGATATCAAACAAAAAATACACATCTTTCTTCATTCTGGTTTTCGCAGCAGGGATTTTAAAGTAGTTCTTATTAGAATAGTAGAGATTGATTAATAAGCTATCTTCGATTGCTAAAAAGAAAACTTCTGAATCCCACACCTTATAAAAATCTTTGACAAATCTATTCGAAGGATCAAATTTAAACCATAATTGCGTCTCATTAAAAAGCATAACCATTACTCCGATCTATTTTTAAACTTAGTTTCTACCTCTAATATATATCGAGTTTTTATTTTGCCTTCAGAGAATACTGTTTCTTTTTTTGCAGTTACAGGTTGGTTATTTTCGGAAAAAGCTAATATAGCTAAAATTGAAACATCCATCTGGAATTTGTCTTTTTCGTTGCTTTGCTCATAAAAATCTGCATATTCATCACTAATATTTTTTCTAATAAATTCTTCCATCATAAAGATCACCTCGAGAAGAGTATACGAACTAATGTTCTTTTTGTAAAGGTGGAATTTATTATACAAACAAATAGATGAAAAAGTACTTGTGCCAAATTATGTGCCAAAAAAAATCGAATTTAATAAAACACAAACAAAAAGGAATCCTATTATGATAACATTTCTTATAATAACAAACACAATAGAAGACATGTAATAGTTAGTCAGGAACGTACAAATAACCCCTGTATCCTTTGTGATACAGGGGTTTGTTTTGTATTTGTGCCAAAAATGTGCCAAACTAGTTATCATTTTTATATAAACTATCGAACACAGCATTGATTTTTTCTTTATCCTGATCTTCAAGCTCTCGAACAATATGAAGATAAGTAGACATTGTAGTTTCTAAACTGCTATGTCCTAAACGTTTCGATACGCTAAGTATATTTACTCCTTGATAAAGTAAAATAGATGCATGTGTATGCCTTAGTCCATGCAAAGTAAATTGCTTTTCAATCCCTAATTCTTTTAATTTTTTGCGCAAATATTTGCTGACGGCGTTTGATGAAACTAATCCATTTTTTAAGTTGAAAAAAACAAAATTATGAGGGTTTTTGATTTCAAAATTCTCGAATAATTCTTTTTGATTGATTTTAAACTTTTTTAAGAGATCAATCGTATGTTTATCAATGGAAATTTTCCTATTTGAAGTTTCGTTTTTTGTTTTTCCCCATTCATTTAATTTATAATTCCATGTTTTATTAATAGTGATGATTTGATCTTCGAAATCGATATCTTCCCATGTTAATCCTAGAAGTTCAGCAAATCGCATTCCAGTGGCACCAGCAACTAACACGAGCATAGGAGAAGAGTACTGCGCAGAAAGGTTTTCTTCTACGAGTTTCATTAAAGATTTAAATTGATCATAATCTAAATATTTATCTTCTTTTGGCTTCAATGAATCTTTTCCTTTGATTACTGCTTTTCTAGTTGGATCAAACGGAATTAATCCTTCTTCTACGGCATCTTTCAACGACGCTCTAATATGGTTATTAAACTTAATAACGGTAGATTTTACATGGTCTTTAGCATACTTATTTAAAAAGCGTTGATATCCAACTCTATCTAAATCAGAAATCAATACCGCTGGCATATATTTCTTTATGTTCATTAACGTATCTTCGTATTTTCTATAAGTGATAGGAGATACTGTTCCTTCTTTATAAAGTTGCATCCAATCCTCAAAGTAGTCTGATAATAATAGATTTTTGCGATCCCCTTTAAGGCCTTTGTTTAGGTTATATTCTAATTCGTTGGCGGCATCTTTTGCTTCGCCTTTTGTCTTGAATCCTGATTTTCTTATCTTCGTGTATTTTCCGTCATCTTTTTTGTATGAAATTTCGTATTGCCAACTATTTCCACGTTTGACTAATCTTGCCATAATTGAATCAGCTCTCTTTCTCTGATACAATAGGAACTATAAAGAAGCCCATTGTTTGGGTTTTATTATTTTTTGCACATCCTTTTTGCTTGCCGGCGCAAGGATGTGCTATTTGTCGTTTTAATGGTATAATTGGATGTGTATTAGATCATCCAATCAGAGGTGTTTATTATGATTAAAGTGATTTTTAAAAGAATAACTGAACTTCCAGAGTTTAGATTATTTGTTGATTATTGGTATGTCTGGTTTTTTATTGTTGCATTGCTGATAGGTCTAGATGTCATATTAGAAAGAAAACTTAAGTAAGAGTTGAGTTAATAAATTGAATTCCTAAATGAGATATTTTGTAGCCCATATTTTGTTTGCCGACATCACCTAATACTATGGAGCTAATCGTTTTTTCTAACAGACCAAAATCAGATAATCTATTTAAGCTACCATCTATTAGCTCTTGTGAATAGCCAGACATGCTGATATTTCCAGTGAAATTTTCGTTTCCACGACTCATTAAGCATGCTAACAATTGAATCTCAATCGATGTTAATTGATTCAGTACAAGAAGATAATACTCCTCGTTATCCCATGAAGCGTTGTTAATTCGAAGTAAACAATTCTTATAAAGATTTTTATACATATCTATTTTATTTTGTGCCTTTGATTTTTCTACCTCGTCATTTATCCCTTCGAATATTCCAATGAGTTGGTCCTTGTTCTCTAAGTTGAAAACATCTTCTGGAATTTGATCGCGAATGTTTTCTAATGATTCGTTTAAATTTTTGTAGAATTTCTCGATGCGTTTGAAACGCTTCTCGTTTTTAGACCCAAAATAAAGTGACTGCACAACGCCACCAATATAAGGAATTGCTCCAATACCGCCTTCAACTATTAATTCAAGATATTCTTTTTTGGTTAGTTTTTCATTGCTATTATCCATAGTTACCTCCTATTTTGTCATTTCCTTTACAAGCATTGTGACTCCTGATGGCACTCTTTTGTATAGGTTTTATTATTGTGCACAATCTAACTCTTAGTGGGGCGTGGTTCATTTATTTTTTACTTACTTTACTATTAATCATATCCCATTGAGCATAGGATTTTTCTATGTTCGATCCTCTTGAACTAATTTCTCCTGTAAAAGTTACTTTATCGCCTTTTGTAAAGGTATCAGCATTGTTTACGTCCTTAGCAAAAATTACATATGAAACTTTAGGTGTTGTAGAAATATCACTCCAACTTTTATCATCGTACTCTTTGTCTGCTATAATGGCTATTCTAGTAGTCATTGATTCGATAACAGTTCCTTCAAAAGTATATGTTTTACCACTAATATATTTAGTAAAAGCTGTATTTTGCTCAGTAGCTGGAGTAATAGAATAATAACTATCTAAGAAAGCACCCCAGTCATGATTATTTGCCTCTAAAAATTCTTCAAATTGAGTTAGGCTTTTATTGCTGCTGTTAGATGTAGTAGTTTGAGTCTCAGATGATGAGCTTTCCTGTTTGTTATTGTCATTTGCCTCGTTTGATGAGGAAAGTGAGAAACCTACGGCAGTAAAAATAATCCCGATAATAAGGAGAATCATAGGTGTTTTCTTATTTGTTTTTTTGATAAATCTTACAATCAACATGATTAAACCTATAAAAAATAAAACAATACCAGTAAAACCGAATATACCGTCCATTAATAAAACATCCTTTTCTTTTGATAGTTAATATTACAAACCAAGCAGTTCTTTTTTCTTAAAATCAAATTCGTCCTGATTAATAATACCTTCATCCAACAACTCTTTATACTTTTTAATTTCATCTGCACTTGAAATTTGTGTTTCTTTGGAATTATTATCTAATATAGATTGTTGCTTCTCTATATATTTTTTTAAATTCTCCATTTCATTCCAATATTTTTTTGTAAACATAATGGTGTTTTCATCTTTCGTGGCTGCTAATATTCCTCCACGACTTTCGTTTCCACCCAGCAGAGTAAATTGTATATAACCATTGCTCATACCTGGTTTTTTTAATTGTACTGCTGATATATTTTTAAAGGGAATAGTTTTTTCTCCTTTAATACCTTGATTAACTAAATTTATAAATCCTTTTCTAATAATTGAAATAGAATCATCAGTTACTTTGATCAAGGTTTTTCCTGGAGATTTTATTAAAATCTCTTTTTCCATTTTTTCTTCCTCATTTCTATGATATGATTTTTTTGTAGAAGCTCATATATGAGGAAAGAGTCCGTGTTGCAGCACGGGCTTTTTTATATAAGAAAACGATAAGCGCTTTCTGGAAGTCCGTAAAGATTTTTTAATTCCTCAATTCGTTTAGGATATTGATCGTTGTCTTCTTTGTATAGAGAAACAATGAGATTAGCAGCAAAACAATTAGCTTCGCTTTCAGATTTGCTTCTAGATGTTCTTGTCGATACATAGTAACTGGATAAGCCACGATGAAAAATAGCGTGACCTAATTCGTGAGCGCAAATGTAGAATCTTTCCTCAGAGTCTCGCAGTTCATCATTTAAAAAGATTATTGCACGATCTCTAATTTCTTGAAACTGCCCTTTGGGATTTTCGATAAAAGGAACGTATTGAATTTTAATGCCCATCTTTTCACAAATATAAAAAGGATTAGCGGACTGGTAATTCCGCTTCAACTCCTCGACTAAATTAATCGTATCCATCTCCATAAGCTCACATCTTTTTGCCTTTTTCTTTGTCTTCTTTCACAATATCCCAGAAAGTCGCTATAAGGATATCTTTTACGCGCTGTATTTGTTCGGGTGTCAATGTTTCCCCACCATAAGACATATTAACATTTGAGTCTAGTAGTTTATCAAGTTCAACCACTTCCTCTTTTGTAGCCCATTTGGGAACATTATTATTTCCCAATAAATAATCAGTTGTGACCCCAAAATAATCAGCAACTTTCTTTAAGTTCTCAGATTTTGGTGAGGCTTTATCCCATCTTCTTATTTGTCCATTAGAAATGCCTACCTGTCTTTCTACTTCTGCTATAGTCACATGCTTTTCATCTGCTAATTCTTTAATCTTAGTAACTAAACTCATTATTATCAACCTTTCAAAGCTGAAAAGAAAATAAATAGCTTAAAAGTTATATTTTTAGTTGACAATTAGCTTTTAAGCTAGTATATTTAATTTGTAAGCTAAATTGTTAGCTAAATAAGAGCAACAAAAATATCTATTAATTAAAAACATTCTCTCGGTCGCCAAACTTAGAAATGTTATTTTAGAGGCTTTTTATAAGGCTTATTTAACTATGTATTTATAATAGCTTAAAAGCTAATAGGTGTCAATGATTTAGCTAATTTTTTAGCTTACAAATCATTTTTTAGAAAGGAGCTGTTTTTATGTCTGAGAATTTAGACTTAAAAATTCGGGCAGAGATGAGAAAAAGAAGAATGACTTTCAAAGAACTAGCTGCGCTTGTTGGTATTTCAGGAGCTTATTTATCAGATATTCTAAACGGCAATCGTGATGGAAAAAAAGCTCAAGAACACATAGAAACTGTAAAAAAAATATTAGGTATTCAATAGGAGGAACAGCTAATGCAATATCTAGAAGCAAAAATCCCAATTCCAGAAGGCTATGTAATTATCTCCCAAGTGGATTACGAGGAGTTAAAAAAAGCTGATGATACTGGTAGATGGATGACGTTACCAGAAGTGCTAGAACGGATTAACAGAAAATATGATTGGTTTACTTCTAGAGTTTTAAAAAACCCAAGATATAGAAATATTATCGATATCGAAAAAAACAAAAATGGATTTGTCTATTATCCAGTTGAAGGAAGAGACACATATCTATTTTTAAGAAGTAAAACACTTGAATTTTTAGAAACAAATTTTTCGGAAATATTAAGGAGGTAAGCGGATGGGTAAATTCAACAGAGCATTAGTATTCAGCGCACCGCTAATCATCTACGCTTTAGGACTTTGGGGAAGCAAACAAGCGTTGATAGGAACGATCGTTTACATGGTTTGGATTTTTATGGGGCTTGATGAAGCTGAATATAGAGCGAAAAAGCCAGTCGGGAGGGACTGACTTAACCTAATTAATTAAAAATTGTAACAAATAACGCAAAAATAAAGCTAATGAAATTGTATTGTTAGGATCTACTCCAATAGTTATATTTACAATTTCGGTTACTACTAGTCCTATCAAAGCTGCCCCAGTTTGCTCTAAATACCACATTTTATCTTTGTAGAAAGCAGGTGAAGCTTGTTGTTTTTCAGATGGTTCATTAGTTATATCTTTGTTCTTGGCTGTATTTATTTCTTCAAAAAGCTTTATAGAATCATCAAGGACTTTCCTTTGCTCATTAAGGATATCAAAAAACTTAGCCTCAAACTCATCAGATGGATTAGAAGTGTCTTTAAAAAGTAGATTTTTTGTACTAACTTCCGGTTCGGAAGAAAATGCTTTTTCTAATTCTTGGGTAGCTACCCCTATTCTGAAGTCGTACTTAGACATGTCAACGGCAAATTTTTCTGTGATTTTAGAGATATCAGAAAAATAAGGTTTTGGCATAGTAGCTGCCATTTTTTTAGCAATATTAAAACTTGGAGATTCTAATTGTTTCTGTATTGCGAACAAAGAAGGAGGAATCATATTAGCAATAGATTTGTTACGTTTCTCGACAATTTGAATGAGAGAATCATTGAGTATTGCTTGCGAAGCTATAAAAGTATCTTGAATTGCAATTAATTTTTTAGCTTGTTCTATCGCAGGCTGCATAGCGTTAACGACATCTAGAGAAGGAGCAATGGTTTCACCGATTAATTTTGAAGAAGCTATCAATTTTTGATAATAAGGAGTATCTGAAATATCCAATTATATACACCACCTTTTTACCTAAATTATACCAAAAGGGAGAGAAAAAAATGCAAGAATTAGTAATTTTGAAAAATAAAGAAGCTGTGACTACGAGCTTACAAGTCGCAGAAACATTCCGAAAGGAACATAGAGCAGTTTTAAAGGCGATTGACGATCTAAAAGATGGGCTTGCACAAAAGTATGCAGACCTATTTTGGGAAGATGTGTACATCCATCCGCAAAACAAACAGGCTTATCGAATTGTCTATATGAATCGTGATGGCTTTACTCTTGCTGTATTAGGATTCAACAATACTCAAAAAGTTTTAGAGTTCAAATTGAAATACATTGAAGCGTTCAACGAAATGGAAAAGGCAATTCGCAAAAATACAGCTTTTGACACAATTGAAGACATGATGATCTATCAATTAGAAGAAATGAAAGATGTTAAAAAAGATGTTTCCATGCTTAAAGATACTATGCGAATTAGCGGACAACAAGAGTTTGAAATTAAGCAAAAAGGAAATACGAAAGTTATGGAAGTTCTAGGGGGAAAAGAAAGCCGAGCTTATGAAGAAATCAGCAAAAAAGTATTCTCAAAATTTTGGTCTGAATTTAAACGTACCTTTTCAATCCCAAGATATGGCGAGTTACCTCGTAAGAGATTCGATGATGCTGTTTCATTTATTGAAATGTGGTTACCAGAAACTGCGATCCGCATGGAAATCGATCAACTGAACAGACAACAAAGACTTTTCGGTGATAAAAATGAATAGAGCTGAAGCGCTAAAAACAGGCGTAATAATTGCTAATCGCTGGTGGAGACACAATAAACCAAGCATCCTAAGCCAACAACATATTGATAAGCAAAAAGCTTGGCAACAAATAAAAAAGTGACTCAGCCGGCAAGCATAGAGTCACAAAGAAAACACATCATAAGGAGATTTTAGCATATGGAAAAAGAACTTTCCACTCTAGATCAATATTTGACTGATCCTAGTTGGGGTAAATCGAATATCAAGGAAACAAGCAATCGAAAAATCAGACGTAATCTTTTGACGAATGAAGAACTATCATGTGATCAAGATGACTTGGGAAATTTTGTGAGTATTTGGGATCATGTTTACCTTATACATCTATCAAAACATTCAAACAAACCTGAATATATTTACGTCATCGAAGATGGCTTGACTGATGCATTAGAAGAGTACGACAGAGATAACTTGATTGATATCTCTTATTACGGATCAGGTAAGAAATACATTGCTGAAATGGAGGCAGAATTTGATGAGTGAAAGCAAAGGGACATCGACTTTTGAAAAACTTTTTAGTCGCAAGTTAAATAAAATTCTCAAGAAAAAAGGAAATTTTGATTATTTATCTTGGGCTCACGCATGGGAGATTATGAAAAAGAATGATCCACAGGCAACGGTAACTATTAATGAGTACAAACACTACAGAGTTGTTTCTGGAACTCATCAAGACTTTCTTGTTGAGGAATACAAACCTTTTCTTATGGATGAAACAGGGACTTATGTATCTGTCTCAGTAACGGTTAAAGGACATACGGAAACAGAGTTATTTCCTGTTTTAGATTATCGAAACCAACCAGTTGTTAAACCAAATGCTATGCAAATCAATAACTCATTGAAGCGATGCTTTGTGAAAGCATTGGCTCTACACGGACTGGGATTATATGTATTTCAAGGGGAAGATATTCCAACACCACCTAGAATCGATACAAAGAAATTAAGCATGCTAGAGACGATTCTAGAAGCTTTCAATGAGCAGATGGGTAAAGATATGACCAAAACCTTAATCGAATATGTTAATGAGCAGACAGATAAATTAGGGCTCTTAGCTGACAACGTTGAAACTATTGAACAGTTAAGCTATGAGCAATGTGCCTTGATGGAGCGAGCAATAGCAGCTAAGAGAAAAGAATTAGATAAGAAGTGATATGAGTGTTTAAACCATTAATCGATTCATATTCAGCGGTTCTGAAAAAGTTCAAAGGAAAAGACATAGGTGCAACTATTAATGAAGAAGTGAACATCGAACGTTTGAAGACGATGTACGACGGATATGATGGCGATCGAGTCATTGAAATTCGTTTTATTGATCCACGTCGGTTCACTGTACAGCAACGAAACTTCATCTATGCACTCATAGGCGATATTTTCATCGATACAGGCATGCCAACGGACTTCTGGAAGGAATTCTTTTACTTCCGCTTTGAAGGTGTCACAGGGCGCAAAATAAGCCTCAAAGATGAATCGAATACGACTGTGAGTGATGCTAACGTCTTAGCAAATATCATCTTAGATTTCATCTTTGAACATCATATTCCTTTCAAAGAAGGCTATGAGATTTTACCAGCGAATCAAGAATATTACTTCTACAAATGCATCACAAAAAGAGTCTGCTGCATCTGTGGCAAAACAGGAGCTGACATCGATCACTTTGACAAAGCGCTAGGAAGACGAAAGCGCAAAGAAGTTGATCATTCAGAGTACACATTTGCAGCACTCTGCAGAATCCATCACACAGAGAAGCACAAGATAGGTGTGATCAATTTCAAAAATAAGTATCAAATCAAAGGGATCAAGTTAAATCAGGAGACAATCAAGAAATTAAGAATCGGAGGATAAAAAGTGGATCACAGAAGTTATTACGCCATCATACCTGCAAATGTTAGATATGACGATTCTTTGATACCTAGTGCAAAACTTCTTTATGGAGAAATCACAGCTCTATGTAATGAGAAAGGTTATTGCTGGGCTAGCAATGAGTACTTTGCCAATCAATATAAAGTAAGCAAACCAACCATTCAGAATTGGCTAAAGTCACTTGAAGAAAAGGGCTATATCTATAGAGAAGTTAAGTACAAAGAGGGTAGTAAAGAAATCGAGGCTAGGTATATAAGAATTCTTGGTGGGGGTCACCAAGAAAATTTGGTGAGGGGTCACCAAGAAATCTATCAAGATAATAATACATCTATTAATAATACATTTAATAATACAAAAGAATATATAAGAGAGTTACCGCCTTCGAAAAAATCGAAGGCTAAGCCCATCAGTCATAAATACGGAGAGTATAAAAATGTTCTTTTGTCAGATGAGCAGATGGAGAAACTCAAAACAGAATTCCCTAATGATTACCAAGAGCGAATCGAACGACTGTCAGAGTATTGTGAATCATCTGGTAAGACTTATAAAAACTATTTGGCAACTATTCGAAGTTGGGCAAGGAAAGAAAAAAGTGAACCTAAGAACGCAAGCAGTGGATACAAGCGCACAGGAAGACGAGAGAAGCTTCCTGAATGGGCAATCGACCAAGAAGCCTATCTCAAGAAAAAAGCGCTAGAACGAGCTAATAGACAATCAAAAGCACCATTCTAAGAGGTGGAAAATTGAAAATCGATTATCTAGAACTAATTAATGAAATAGCAAAGTATAAAACTGGTGAAGAAATAGAAATCCTGAGAGACGTATATGATCAACTCGAAGAAGCTGGAATCGAAGGAATTAAGAATGATCGTTCGAGTTGGAGTAAGCTCAGATACTATTTCGCACTTTATATCGATGCAACACAATTAAGAAATTTAGCTTATACAAAATTACTATTTGTTGATTGCATTAAAGGATTGCAAAAACATCTTAATGAACTTGAGAAGGTGTAATCAGATGGATCTAAAAACATTTACAGCACAGATCGAACTAATGCATCAAGAAGCTTTAAGGCAAAGCGCCTCGTATGAAGACAAGTGGCTCAACACGTTTTACGGCGGACGCGAGAGCGCACTTGATCAAGTACTTAAATTATTGAAAGGAGAATGTCGGGATGGATAAGAAAGCGGCATTGCAGCGAATTATCGAATTGACTTATTCAGAAGATTGGCAAAATGACAAAGAAGCTGCATCAGAAGTAATGAGGCTTGGAAGAGCGATGTGGGCAGACAAGAGTAACAAGCCAAGACCACGAAAAATCGCAATTTGGCACGGTGACAAACTTCTAGTGACAGGAACAGCTGAACAGTTAGCAAGTCTCACAGGCTTGCACGAGAAAATTGTGAGAAAAAGAGCTAGGTGTGGATACACAGACGTTAAGAAGAGAACGTTTAGATACGTGGAGGAATCATCATGACAACAGAAGAAGTGATTCAAATGCGTATTCGAAGCCTTCAACGTGAGATTGACGATCTGGAGCAGACAAAGGCAGTGATGGTCAATGAAACGGCGAGAAAGGCAATCGATTTGCACACAGAGAACTTAAGAAGGGAAATTCGTAGATTGGAGGAATGAGCGTGGATAAGAAAGCAGCAATGAAACGAATTGCTGAATTAACCAAGTCAGAATCTTGGCAAGAAGACAAAGAAATAGTTGCAGAAGTCCAAAAGCTCGGTAAGTCAATGTGGGCTGAAAAAACCAAACGGAGAACGCCGAGAAAGATTGCAATCTGGCATGGTGACCGAATTCTAGTAACAGGTACTGCTGAACAGTTATCTGAAATTACTGGTCTGAGCAAAAACATCATCTGGGATAGAGCTAGGAGCTTATGGATTGATTCAAAAGGACGACAATTTAGGTATGTGGAGGAGAAAAAATGGACGAACTAATCACAAAAGTAGAGCAGTGGGCTAAAGATAAGGGATTGAACCAGGCAGATCCAAAAGCACAATTTTTGAAAGTAGCCGAGGAATTCGGGGAAATCGCTTCAGCAATGGCAAGAAGTAATGATGAGCTATTTAAAGATAGCGTAGGAGACGTTATCGTCACGCTGATTATTCTTTCCATGCAAAAAGGGGCAAACATACAAGAGTGTTTAGAAATGGCGTATAACGAAATCAAAGGACGCACAGGGAAAATGGTAGATGGTGTATTCGTGAAGTCGAGTGATTTGGAGGACAGCAAATGAATAAACAAGAATTGATTGAGACATTAGAAAAGCTTAATAAATATTCCAAACGCTGCATTGGGATAGATAAACATGAGGACTACTGGCGAGGAAAAACAGACGCGTATTTCAATCTGATTGGCTTAGCAAAACAACTAGACGAACCGAAGAAGCTAGTTATTCCACAACTCGTGGCCGGTTGGATTGAGAAATCTACGGACCCTTTTACAAAAGCTGAAAAAATAGCGTATTTAATCAAATCTAAAGATGGTGATTCATATTATTTCTGTGATTGGTTTGTACGAGATGGCATAGTGACGCAAGAACAAGGTGAAGAATTACTCGCTTGGGCAACAAGACAATCATACGAAACACTATTGAGCCTATACAACGGCTACGAGGTCGAGAAAGAGCCTATGTACAGAGTTAAACTAGGCGAAGGCTATTTCGTTGAGTATCAAGGAAGAGGCGCGTTGATTATTCCTGACGACAATAAAGAGATTAAGATATTCGATTCGAAATCAGATGCTGATCGAACTGCTCAAACGATTGGTGGAGCAGTGGAAGAGGTGGCAGAAGGATGAAATATAGAAAGAAACCAGTAATTATTGAATTACTAGAAGAATAGGAGGACGAGTCATGACCTTAGGAGCACTGTTAGCCGTATTGAACGACGTTGAAACGGTGATTATTCGTTACCAAAACAAGAACATTTTTACAGGAAAAGTAATGGATATCTCACAGAACTTACCTTTGAAATACTGGTTTTACGATGTCACGCTTGTAATGGCGTTAGATAACCAATTATTTATTGAAATCATTGAATCATGGGAGGAAGCGGAATGAAATACGAAATACCACTAAGCGAAGCAGACGTCCAGTCAATTATTAACGGTCGGGAGGTTAACATAGAACTTCCTGATGGTACTGAATTAGTCATCAGACAAAGTTATTTGAAAGATATGGCAGCTCCAGTATTAATTGATCGTTTTAACGTGACTGATTCTGTGGTAGAGAACCACTTAAAAGAATTTCGATCAAGTATAGACAACACTTTCAGATTAGGGAGTTGATTGACAATGAACAACAGACATCGCAGAATAACAAAACTAAGAAAACAGGAACTGAATGTAGCGAAAGTAAAGTTCGAACGGGAGTATGGTGTTTCTGCAGAAGAAGCATATAAAGTAGCAAGTCAGTGTGTTGCTGTTGCAAGTAAGGCTATTCGTAAGTTTGGGATTTCGATATTAAATGATGATCGTAAATGGGAGGAAATGAGATGAAACTAAAAGACGGATTTTACGCTAGTAGTCATGGTATCGGCGGTTTAATACTAGATATGCAGACAAAGAATCCTAAAACACGCAAGAAATCAAAATTCAAAGTCGGTGACATGGTTCGCTGTGAAGCAGAAGAGTTCATCTATCCATTTCGTGGATATGTAGAGCATCTCTATAATCACTCAGCAATCATTCGTATTGAAAACACGATGGAATGTGATAAGTGGTTAGCGAAAAGCAAAGAGAATTTAGCGGTGGCTAGATTGGTGGATATGGAACTAATCAATGACAAATAAAAAAGCCGGATCGCTCCGACTAACATAATAAAACAGACAAGTTTATTATATCACATAAAAGGAGCGGTTTGACTTGATGCAATTGTTACGAGAGGTAGATTTCAAACAGACAAGATGTAATGCGAGAGATGTGCTGAAGAACTTTCGGCGTTTGGAGCGGATGGCAGGTCGCTCTTTGATAGATATTAAGTCGCCAATTATTACGGATATGCCGAAGGCACCGAAGCACGGCAATAAGGCAGAAGACGCGATCATTCAAATGATGGATATAGAAGCGGAGAGAGACGCGATTCTAGCGGCTTTGATGGCGCTTAGTCTGATTAGTCGTCAGATACTCTACTACAGCTTTTGTGTGCCAGATAGCTTCTCAAACTACAGGATTAGCCGTGAAGTGGGTTATTCAGAAAGAAGCATACAACGGATGAAGTCGGAAGCTCTGATAGAGTTTGCAGAAGCATATAAACATGGGAAAATAATTGCTTATAAATAGGAGGACTATATAATGTGGAAAGATTATGTATCATTGAAAGAGTTGAAAAAAGATCTTATTTTCAAAAAAATCGTAGAATGGTCTGAGAGTGAATTAATTTTAGAAGATGGAACAAAATTAGAAGTTGTATGTAGCGAGTATGATTGTTGCGCATGGGCTGGGGGTGAATTCAAAAATGTAAAACTTGACGCGGTTATTACAGATATAAAAATATTTGACAAAGGTAAGTATGAATATAATGGTGACGGACATACCTCTTATGCTGAAGTCGTTGTTTATCATAATCGTAATGAGATCGCTAAAGCAGAATGCACAGCGGATGATGGGAATGGTGGCTACTATTATAGTGTTTGTGCTTTAAAGGTCAAAGACAAACTTTGTATAGTGACTGACGCATAAAAAAATGGCGGTTTTTTGGCGGAATGATGGCGGTTTTTAGCCATTTATCAGTGATATTATGATAGTGTCGAAAGATTAGGAAACAGGATCGACAAAATAAAATGTAAGGGAGGAAATCTCCCTCATCGTTTAATTAAGCTTCGATAGGCAGCAACGGAAATATTAAGAATAAGGATGTGAATTTCAACTCCTTCTAAATTGTTCTTATTATCTATCATCCGTTGCTGTCTATTAATTTATGTATTGGAGGGTAAGAATATGAAATTATCGATTGAAGGTACTTCAGGAGAAATAAAAGAAATCCTCTCAGCTATTTGTAATAGCCGAGAGATTAGCAATTTAATCAATATAGATAATTTAAATGAATCTATTGTTACTCCAAGTTCCCGAGAGAAATTGCAGAAATCTGATCAGCAAAAACAACTAAAAATGGGATATTAGTAGTTCTCTCGCCTATGATGGTAACATCTTTCAGAAAGATAGATTTGACTACCAAACTTTGCTCATCATCTTTTTCTATATCATCAATTTTTTTTGAGCGAAATTCTGCAAAAGAATCCATCATAGCATCAATAAGAGGATTTACTTTTACTTCAGCATCAAAGTCTATAGGAGTTCCGCAAATTGTTGCTCCTCCAGTTTGAATAATAATATTATTGTTAGAATTTTTAGCGAAGAGTTCAATATATTCAATCATGTCTGAACGGTAATCATCAATTTTTGCCATTTTTTTACCACCTTAAATTATTTCAGCGGACCACTCGCTGATAAATAAAATTATACGCTTAGTATTTATTTTCACAATATTAATTTATCGTAATAACTTTTGAGTAAATAGAACAAAAAACCTGCACTAGTTTCCGCTAGTACAGGCAGTGACTATATCGGTTGATAATCTAGCATATATTAAAAATAATTGCAAGAAAAGAAATTTATAGTGGTTTATACCAAATTATCAAAGCAATGTTATTTTGTTGCTGTCTATTGTTTTTTAATTATTCACACGATAACTAAAGGTGGGTGAAGAGAAATGATTCCATTAATAATTTCAATTTTTGCGCTCTGTCTTAATGTCTATATGATTGGATTTAAAAATGGGCAAAATAAAAAATAGTAGCAGCCAAGAATAATTTTATAGTGTCACTGTGGCGGAAAGGGTAGACGCTAAGCATGTGTGCTAGGTCAATGCTTCGGCAACCATGCAAGGTTCGATTCCTTGCCAGTGACTTTGGCAACCGAGGCATCGGCGGTTTAAAAATATAGGGGTGCGCAATTTCGTACGCGTTTTGTGCATCGTGTAGGTTGCTATTACATAACTGGTTAGGTTAGATTGAGATTTGGGATTCGGTACAAATGAATCGTCAAATGTCTCAAGCACAGGATCGGAAACGTCCCTGCCTGTGCATTACATATTAGATCACTCGTTGAGTGGTCTTTTTATTTTGCAAAAAGGAGGTAACAACAATGTATAGACCACAATACTTAGAACAGAAGCATGAAGTAATCACTGTGCAAAACGGTAACGGTGAGATAGTACGAAAGTATAGAAGACCAATAAAGAGCAATACATATAAACGAAAGGAAAGCAATGAAGTTATTCCATTGTATGGCAAAAGAATAGCTAAGTATTAAATAAGATTGCGAAAGGAGATGGGACATGACCGAGGAATTCTATAGATGGTTATTACAGTTGATAAGAGAAGATCGTTTGGTTAAGTTCTATCAGTCTCCTAAATGGCGCAGGCTTAGAGAGAAAGCGATGAAACGAGATCACTATGAATGCCAAGAGTGTAGAAGACTAGGTAAGTATCATAGAGTAGAGAACGTTCATCATATAAAGGAAGTCAAGGATAGACCTGACTTAGCTTTAGATTTAGATAATCTTATTTGTTTATGTGTTGAACATCATAATGAAGTTCATGGCAGATATCTTACAGCATTAGATAAACAAGAGAAGAAGATAGAAAGCTTTGCTAACTTCGATGCAAGTGAAAGGTGGTAAGTGCATGATCATCAATGACAATGGCAGAGAGTATGACACAGAAAAGATTGAAGAGTATTCATCTTATACTCAAGGATTAATTAAACGTTTGATATACGTTCGCTATGTAGGTATCAGGGATCTGTTATCAGATAACTGTTGCAGTAAATACAAAGTGAATCAAGTAAGAGAAGCGTTGAATAAAGATAATAACGTTGAAAGAATAAAAAATATTTTTGGATATAGCATTGAAGAGATTAATTATTACATTGACTTCGCTGAAGCTTTCATTCCGATGGTGAGATAACCCCCCCTTAAAATAAATCGCAAATTTTTTGGGGGTGATGAAACGGAGGGGGCTGTCAGGAAAAGAGATTTTTTCGAATTTTATCATGAAAGGAGGGCTAAAATGTTTAAAAACGAATTGTCTCAAAATCGCTACAGAGAAAAATTACGCCGCTCTTTAATAAGCCAATTGGAAAGTCAGAAAACAAATATTGAGCCATTCTTAGATAATGTTGATCGTTATATCAGTTTATGGGAAACGGCGATATCACTGGAAGAAGATATATCCGAGAACGGCATTAGACTGGAGAATGGTAAAAAGAATGAATCAGTAGCGTTGCTTGTTTCTGTCAACAAACAAATGGGATTGATGTTGGATAAACTTGCCATTACTCCTGAATTGGTAGGTGAAGCAAATGAATCAATTCCTGAATTATAAGCATATTGAAAATTGGTTCAAAGCTATAGAAGAAGGCACTATCAAGGTATGCAAAGAGCAATTATTGCTAAAAAATTATCTAGAAGAAAGAGTCTTTACTAGAGAAGATATTTACTTCGATAAGCAGATGGTAGAGGATTCAATCAATATACCAGCACAATACTTTCCATTTGAATTAATTCCGTGGGAAAAATTTCTACAATGTTTTATTTATGGAGTCCGATGGAAAAAAGATAAAACGCTAGTGTTCAATAGATATTTAACTCTGATGGGTCGAGGAAATGGCAAAACGGGTTATGCATCATGGAACAACTTCTTTTTACTAACCGCGAAACACGGTATTAAAAATTATAATATTGACATTTTTGCGAATAATGAAGATCAAGCCAAGACTAGCTTTGAAGACGTCTATCAAGTGATTAAAGCTCATCCTGATTTAGATAAAAAAGTATTCAAAGCAACCAAGGAAGTCATTAAAAATATTGCTACAAATAGCAAACTTCGATATAACACGGCGAACGCTAGAACAAAAGATGGTAAACGGCCAGGAGCAAACCGCTTTGATGAAATTCACGAAAATGAAGATTATTCAATGATGAATGTAGCTACTTCTGGTGGTGGTAAAATTCGAGATTATAGAGAATTTTATGATACAACTAATGGTCATGTTCGAGGTGGACCACTTGATGACATTATAGAAGAATCAAAAATGATTCTTTCTGGAGAACTTGGAATTGATAAAGATGGAGCAGAATTTTCTAGTTTGTTTCCATTTATTTGTCGCTTAGATAATGATGATGAAGTTGATGATCCTGACATGTGGGAAAAAGCTTGTCCAACTATTAATTACAATGCAGATTTAAAACGGAAAATGTTTCAAGAATACTCTCAAATGCAACGTAATGCTGGTTTAAGACTTACGTTCATGACAAAACGAATGAACAGACCTATGGAAGATACACGATTTGCTGTTGCTTCATATGATGATGTTCTGCATACGAAAGAAAAAGAATTTCCTGAAAAAATGGATGAAGTGATAGGAACAGTCGATTTTGCTGATAGACGAGATTTTGCCAGCGTTGGGTTGCTAGGAAAATATGATAAAGATGTTTATTTTACGCAACATACTTTTATCCACGAATCAGCTCTTCGATTACAGAACATAAAACGAGAGGTTATAGATATTTCTATAGATCAAGGCAAATCACAAATCGTTCATGGAAAAAATATAGAAGCAGATTATATCGTAGGTTGGTTTCTTGAAATGAGTAACAAATATTACATTAAAAAAATTGCTATGGATATGTACCGTGCAAAAATATTGAAGCCCGCTTTAGAAGAAGCGGGTTTTACTGTGGAAATTGTTCGAAGCGGATCTGTTACACATGGTATGTTAAAAGATCTGGTTGATGACCTTTTTATTAATCAACGTTTATATTTTGGTGACGATGCAATTATGCGTTGGTACTGCATGAATGTATATGAAGAGCATATTTCTAATGGAAATATACGCTATGAAAAAATAGAACCTGAAACTAGAAAAACGGATGGTTTTTTTTCATTCCTTCATGGTTTGAATTTTTTAGATGATATTTATGATTCTGCTCCTGTAACAGTCACAAATAGCTCAGTAGAAAATACAGGAACTGGATTTACTCCTCTAGTATTCTAACTTGAAAGGAGGTGAGAAAGTGGGGATTTTTCAAAAGGCGGTAGGATACTTCACAAAAAAAGCAACAGTTCCTTTAGAAGAATATTTTTGTAAATTGCAAGTTGATTTTGTGTATCGAAAATTTGCGATTGAAACTTGTATTGATTTGATTGCAAATGCGATGAGTAAAGCAGAATTCAAGTCATATGAAGATGGAAAAAATAAAAAGAATGATCTTTACTATAGGCTGAATGTAGCTCCTAATAAGAAAAATAATGCAACAGAATTTAGAAAAAAACTGATCAGGAGATTAATATTCTACAATGAAGTGTTGATCGTTTCTCCGTCTAATAATTCTAGCGAAATATTTATTGCGGATAGTTGGGATGTCACAGAATATGCATTGAAAGATGATGTGTTTTCTCAAGTGCAAATTAACAACATAGTCCTTGATAGAGAATTTCTAGAAAGTGATGTTATCTATATAAAATACGCAGATCAACGAATTAGGCAACTAGTCGATGCGTATTATCAAGCGTATGGGAAACTCATTTCTAGTGCTATGAATGTTTACAAGCGTTCTAACGCTCGTAGATACGTACTGAAAGGGAATTTATTCCGATCGCAAGACAATACAACACAAGATCAAATCAATAAAATGATGACATCACAATTTAAGGCTTTTATGGAAGCCGATAATGCAGGTGCGGTATTTCAATTACAAAATGAGTACACATTAGAAGATTTCAGCGGAAATTTTCAAAGCAATTCAAGAGATATAAAAAACTTAATAGATGACATCTTTGAGATGACAGCAGCAGCGTTTCACGTTCCGAAAAACCTACTAAAGGGAGACATGAGTGGGTTATCGGATCAAGTGGACGCTTTTTTAATGTTCGAAATCATACCGATTGCTGAACTTATTCAGGATGCATTTAACGCTAGTCTCTATGAAGCAGAAGAATACTTGTCAGGAAATTTTGTACGCGTGGATACAACTATGATCAAGATTACTAGCTTCAAAGATTTGGTTGACGCTATTGATGTCGGCATTAGAAATGGGGTATTTACAATCAACGAAGGAAGAGAACGCGTTGGAAATGATCGCTCTGATAAGGCGATGGCGGATGAAATATTTATAACTAAAAACAACCAACAAGTATCGAAAGGAGGTGAGGCGAATGACGACAATGAAAACATTTCTAGCAGTAAAGAATGAAGGCACAGTACCGCAAATTTTTATTCAGGGATTTATTGGTTCTAGTTGGTTCTTTGAAGGGAATACTGACAAGGGAATCAAAAATATTTTGGATAGTCTAGGTGATCAAGAAGAAATTGAAGTAGTAATTAATTCAAACGGTGGAGACGTATTTCAAGGGATTGCTATTGGGAACTTACTTAAGTCAAATAAAGCAAAAATCAACGTTGTGATTAACGGATTAGCCGCTAGTGCTGCTTCAATTATCGCGATGGCTGGCGATACTGTAAAAATTTACAACAATGCGCAATTGATGATTCACCGCGCTTCCACATATGGAGAAGGTAATGTTGATGACTTCCGCACGATTGCTGATCAATTGGAATCAATTGATAAATCGGTAAAGGCTTCATATAAAACACGATTCAACGGTACAGATGAAGCATTGCAAGAACTTCTTGAAAAAGAATCGTTTATGGATGCAGAAACAGCTTTGAGTTATGGATTGGTCGATGAAATTATCGATGCAGAAAATAGCACAGGTACTGAAGCTAAAAAAGAACAAAGCGTTGAAGAAATTTTGAATGACGTTGAAGAAAAAAGAGCAGAAAAAATTGCTGCATTTACAGCAGCATTAAATAAAACATTTGGACAAGGAGATGCAAAATAATGACAGTTAAAAATTTAAAAGGTGTAACAGCTGCAAGCGACCAATTGATGAAAGCTTTTAAAGATGGTAACGAAGAGTCTTTTAGCGCAGCTATGGTAAGTTTATCTAAGGAAATACAGGATAAAATTTTAGAAGAAGCAACAGCAAAAAATCAAGATCAATTAGTATTAATGAACCGTGGTCAGCGTGTACTAACTACACAAGAAACAAAATTCTATAACGAAGTAGTGAATAACGAAGGTTTTGCAGGAGTTGAAGAATTAGTACCAGCTACTGTATTTGAACGCGTATTTGAAGATCTAGAACAATCTCATCCACTGTTGCAAAAAATTACTTTTGTTAACACAACTGGTGTAACAGAATGGATTGTGTCACGTGGAGTCAATCCAGCATGGTGGGGAAAACTGTGCGAAGCTGTTAAAAAAGTTTTAGATAATGGCTTTGACGTAATTAACATGAAGCAGTTCAAGCTATCAGGTTATATTCCTGTATGTAAGGCAATGCTTGACTTAGGTCCAGTATGGTTAGATCGTTATGTCCGTACTGTTCTAGTAGAATCATTGAGAATTGCATTAGAACAAGCAATTGTTGATGGTACTGGTAAAGATATGCCAGTCGGAATGATGCGTGACATGAGCAAACAAACTAGCGGAGAATATGCTGAAAAAACAGCAGAACCTATTACAGCATTAGATGCTGCAACGATGGGTGGTTTGATGGCACGACTATCAAAATTCAATATCGAAGGCGTAGATGATCCGATTTATCGTAATGTAAATCCTTCTGATGTGGTCCTAATTGTGAATCCAACAGATTACTGGTCTAAAGTTTTCCCAGCTAAAACCGTACTAACTGCTAATGGAGAATATGTACAAGTATTGCCAGTACCAGTTTCAGACTTGCAGTCAACAGCTGTGCCAGAAGGAAAAGCAGTTATTGGGGTAGCTTCAGATTACTTCATGGGTGTAGGATCTACGCTAAAAATTGAAGCTTCAGATGAATACCATTTTGTTGAAGACGAACGCATTTATCTAGCTAAACAATATGCAAACGGACAACCTAAACGTAATGATAGTTTCATTGTATTAGATATTAGCGCTTTGGGAACTACTACTACAACTACAAAACCAACAACCACAACAACTACAACACAAGCGTAGGTGATCAGAATGAAGTATATTCTTTGTCAGCCGGCAATCAATCGGTTTAAATGGAAGCTTGAAGTTTGTTTAACTAATCTGAAGAAACTAGGAATCAAAGATATCGTATT